>JAABUZ0100002710.1_pt1 | contig 28516 bp, 20 predicted proteins | sample 5562091 | NCBI WGS metagenome assembly JAABUZ01 (sample SAMN12813069, study PRJNA571459) | rock metagenome | isolation source: Antarctica rocks | place: Antarctica: Victoria Land, Linnaeus Terrace sud | collected 2015-12-21 | reverse complement strand
CAGCTGCGGGTCACCAACGCCAGGACCGAGGGCTACAACACCAACATCAAACTCATCAAACGAACCGCCCGCGGGTTTCGCAGCCAGGCCAACTACCAACGCCGTATCCTGCTCGCCAACGCGGCAGTCGCCGCGTGACCAATCCTCTCGGAACCGTCAAGTTCACGCTTCCCCGCGAAGAGCCCCCAAGGGCGGGCAGGACTTGGCGCATGGGTGGCTCGGGAAGGGCCAGGTAATTACTGGTCTTAGTGCCTGCCGGGCGCTAAGGCTCAGCCACGTCGGACTGTTACCGGTGCGTTCTCACCTCGGTGGTGCCGACGGCGTTCAGTAAATGCCTCGCGCCGAGACCACCGGTTGGAGACGGGACAATAGACGTGGTGTGCGCAAGTCGTTGATGAGTGCAGTGAGGAGGGAGATGCAACGAGCGTCCTGTACGAAGCTACAAATAACCGAGCCGACGGAGCCGGGAGGTGACGTTCTTCGCCACTGCCAATTGCTCGCCTTGCCCAAGGATAAACATCACGCCACCGAAGCCCTGCGTCGCCAAGATTTCTAGCTGCACTCGCCAGTGGTTCTCGTCACCCCAGATCACGAAGTTATGCACCAGGTGTTCAGCTAGCTGACTGCTGATCAGTTCTAGGTTGTGCGGTCGATTGGAATCAGCATGGAAGGCGTAATCATAACGCTTCCACATGTCCCGCACGTCGTCGTGTAGGGAATCTGGCAGGCCTCGTTCGGCGAGATCACCTCGAAAGGCACGGTTGGCCATAGCTACGGCCATCGCACCCATATCTTTGAGCACTTCGCCTACCGTCTCTGCTAGCGATACAGACGGTCCAGCCCACAGCATCTGCCCCGCCCGGGTACGCCCGGCTGCGGCGCGGCGGGCCAGCGCGTCCGGATTCATGGAGCCGCCATACAGAAAGCCGTCGGCCACTCGGCCGGCGAGCTCTGCGACCCGCGGCCCATCACCAGCGATCATCAGCGGCGGCGCGGCACGCTTGATGCCTGTGGCCGGAATCGAACTGGCCCCAAACGCTCCTCCGGTTCCCGCAAAATAACCTCGGATTGCCAGCACCGCCTGCTCCAGCTCCTGCACTGTGGCTGGGTGCAGCCCTAGCCCACGTGCCCCGCTGTTGCCGGTCGCCATGGTGCCGATCACGCGTTCTCCGAAAATCTCACTGAGCGTGGCCAACAGGTTAGCCACGATCACTGGGTGGCGCACCACGACATGCGAGGCCATCGGCCCCACCTGGAGTCGGGTCGTCACCCGTAACGCCTCGGCCTGGTGCAGGTAGGACTCTTGGTACACGGTCGGCGAGTCCGCGACACCGAACCACGTACATCCGGAGTCTTCCGCTTCCGTAGCTAGCGCCACGGTCTCCGCGACCGAGCGGGGAAGGCCCATGAAGCCGAACTGCAGCGCGCTGACCACTTGCGACCGCTTTCTATCAGACAGCAAATCCCGTCAGGAAGAGTTAAGCACCATTCCCCAGCAAGGCAAGTGCAGCCCGACACGTACTGCTCGTCCTAGGCCACCGAGCGTCGTGTCCCCAATACGCTCACCAGGCTTCAGGTTGAAAGGCCAGTATTGGAGCCGCGTGCAGCACGTCCAGGTCCTCGTCCCCGCCGAACCAGGCCGACGGCCGGCTCCTGTGGACTGGACCGTCGACGCCGGCTCCGGCGCCCGACCGTCCACGCTCGGATCTTTCCATCTCGGCTGCTCCGAGGAACCCGCAGTGGGAGCTGGCGGCCGGTTGTGGCGGTTAGCGTCCAACAAGTGGGTCGGGTTGTGGGGGTGTATCTCGCCGAGGCCGGGGGCCTGGCGATGCGGTCGGTGCAGGCGGCTGTGGCGGTAGCCGGCCAGGGGCTGCTGGGTGACCGGTACCAGAGCGGCACCGGGGAGTGGTGCTATGACCGGCGGTTGTATGACGACGTCACCCTCATCGCGGTGGAGGCGCTGGACGCCGCCGGTGCCGAACACGGGGTGCACCTGCAGGCCGGCGCAGCACGGCGCAACGTACAGACGCGCGGGGTCGACCTGCAGGCACTGGTCGGGCGCACATTTCAGATCGGCGAGGTGGTGCTGCGGGGAAACCGGCCGTGCGAGCCGTGCCGCTACCTGGACCGGGTGACCGGCCAGCAGGCCAAAGCCGCACTGCACGGACGGGGAGGTCTGCGAGCCACCGTGATCACTGGCGGCGCACTGCGCGTCGGCGACCGTGTCCTCGCCCAGCCGGCTACCTTGGCCGGCGGCCAGGACGAGTCTGCCGTCGGCGGCTGAGCTAGACGCTCGCCGGTGTCAGCGGCGCCCGACCATTCGCCAGGTGGTGGGCAGCAGCCCGGCTGCCAGCGCGACTTTGACCGCGTCGCCGGCCAGGAACGGGGTCACCCCCAGCGCGAGCCCGCGGGCCAGTCCGACGTGCAGGGTTGCCATCAGCCACGGCAACCCGATCGCGTAGATCACCAGCGACCCCAGGGCCATGGTGGCGGTGGTGCGCAGCACGGTGCGGTCACCGCCGCGGGAGGCCAGCCCGCCGACGAGGGCTGCGACGAAGGGATAGGCGAGCAGGTAGCCGAACGACGCTGCGTGCACGATGGCTGGGCCGCCGTGGTGCTGGGCGAACCACGGCAGGCCGGCGATCCCGGCCAGCACGTAGAGCACCATCCCGAGCGCGCCGCGGCGCAGCCCTAGGGTGGCGCCGGCGAGCAGCACCGCGAACGGTTGCATCGTCAGCGGCACCGGGGTGAACGGCAGCGAGACCGCGATCTGCGCGCTGAGTCCGACGAACGAGGCGGCGCCGAGCACCAGTGCGGCGTCGCGCATGCGGGCTCCGGGCAGCAGGTCCGCCAGGACCAGCCGGCGCCGGGGTGCCAGCAGGGCGGGTGTGGCCAGGGACACGGTTCCTCCTACGTGGGCCGACGTTTGACTCAAGGCTCGGCCAGGACACTAACGCCAGGCTTGCGAAGGCCGCCACCTGCACGCAAATGTTGCCGGCTAGGCCGCCACTTGCTTGATCCGCCCTGCCAGGTGTGACACTCGGCGGTTAGCCTAATTTAGGCCGTCGAGTGGTAACCACCTGTCACGAGTGCCGGCGCCGGCCAGGAGCGCGTCAGGTGAAGTCGCGCCTGTCCCGTGATTGAGCGCCAGCCGCGACTTGAGCATCTGCTTGACTGCATCGGCGCCCTGCTTGCTTTCGGCCTGCGCCTTGCGGAAGAAGTCGGCGAGCTCGTTGCCGCCTTCGCGGTCGTCGTCCTGGATGTAGGTCTTGAGGCGGTGACGTGCCCGCTCTCGCTGCCGCCGGTGGCTGTCATGACCACTTTTTTCGGTGGTCGGGTCTGTTCGGTGTACTCCCTCGGCTCCCGGAGCGCTACCTCAGCCAGGCCGCGGCCACGGGCGCTGGCCCGCCGCCGTGCCGTGCTACAAAGCCGCAGCTCGCCCCGTGGCTTGTTGCTGTCAAGGTGCCGCGACCGACGAACCTCGACCGCGACAGCCGCACGGCTTCCAGGCCGGACCGTCGGAGAGGGCCGGCCACCCGATCGGTCCTCAACGATCTCCCGGATGCGACCCTGGATGAGGTCCGACAAGTTCGATACCCGGTGGAGCTGGACTAGTGGGGGCTGTGGCCACTCGGTGCGGCCATTGTTAGGGGCCACGGTTACAGGCCAGCGCGCCTTGCGTACCAGCCGAGTGGGCAGCAATCCGACGAGCCTGTCCGGCGGTTTCGGATGCGCCGAAGACGATCAGCTCGGCACGCACCTGGTCGGCGTTGCGTGGTCAGCTCAGTGAACGGGTCGCCGGCGGCGGCGAGGAACTGCACGGCGACGCCAGCGTGGGCGGCGCCCTGCTCGGTTTGGCTTTCAAGTTGTTCCGTGAAGCTGCGGCCAGCGGCACTTACGGCGACCGCGCCTCCGGGTGCCCGCTTCGTCGCGCTGACCAGCGTCGGCTCTGGGAAGTCGTGCGCGCCTCCGGCTACGGGCGCCGCCGCCGGGGATTCTGGTCGCCGGCCAGGGCCGCGTCAGCTCTACCGCGCCGCCGGGCTCAGCCGGTGCAGTACGAGTCGGCCGCATGCGCCGCGAACGGGTCGATCATCCGTGAGGGCAGCGCCGAGCTGCGCGGGACTGCTCGAGCTCGGCATTGGGGTGTGGCACAACGACCCCGGCGCCCGCCGCACGCCGACGGGCTGCGGACCCGCGGCAAGCACACGGCGGGGTCCATCGCCTGCGCAATGGCGCACCGCCAACCGGATCACCTTCGGCAGCCCCTGTACGCGACCAGGCCTTAGCGACCCGACCCGCTGAGCTGAAGCACCAAGGGATTGGCAGCCCGCACCTTTCCACCCCCGGCGAAGGGTACGACGCTGACCGGCACGAAGGGCCGGCCCCAACACCGCGACAGCTATGGCGCATCCCGGTCACGCCGTCTCTAACTGGGTGCCCGACCTTCACCATCACGCAGCCCGAACCACGCCAGATGACCCACCGAGGTCGCACACGTCAGCGTGGACACCGGCACGGGCAAGCATGACCTACCCCACCGCCCCAACAAGATCAACAGAACTCCGCCCAGCGGCGCCGATCACCAACGTCAAGCATGATGTTGCAGGACCTACGGCCACCTAGTGGCCGGTGAGCTGCTCGCCGCCAGGGCTGGTACATCCCGCAGGTCCCCGCCAACCCGAATCCCGCCCGCACCAAGATCGACGGGCCGGACGAGTCAAGATCATAAAGCTACTGTGGATCTGGGTCAGAGGAAGCGTTCGAAGCCCTGACGCGCCTGCGGGGTGGCTAGGGCGACCGCCTGGGCCATGGCCTCCATGTCGAGGGAGCTAGTTAGGTCGCCTGCTGAGGTGTTGACCAGGCGTTTGGTCAGTGCCACCGCGGCCGGGGACAACTCCGCCAGCCGGCCCCCGAGCTCGACGGCTCGGGCCCGCACATCCACGCCCTCATCCAGGACCTCGTTGACCAGGCCGAGAGCATGCGCCCGGTGAGCGTCTAACTCCGGGGTGAGAAGCATCAGCTCCTTAGCGCGCTGCAGCCCCACCAAGCGCGGGAGGAGAAATGCCCCGCCCAAGTCGGGGACCAGACCACGCCGGAGGAAAACCTGACAGAAGCGGGCGTCGGAGGAGCAAACGGCGAGGTCACAGGCCAGGACCAGGTTGAACGCACCTCCGTAAGCCACTCCGCTGACCGCGGCAATAACCGGAAGGGGCGAATTCCAAATCCTTCGTACCAGGGTGTGGAAGGTGTGCATGAGCTGGGGTACCCCGCCGGCCGAGCCATCGATGGCCCGCACGATGGAATGGGCGTCCCCTCCTGCCGAGAAGTGCTGACCCACGCCGGTGAGGACGACGGCTCCCAGCCCCGGGGCCTCCTCGGCTTGGCGCAGGGCACCCTCGAGCGCTGCGGCCAACTCGACTGAGATGGCATTCAACTGACGAGGACGTCGGAAGGTCAGTATCCTGACTGCGCCTTCGTCATCGACCGCGAGCTCGCTGGTGGTCATGTGACCGCCTCGGCTGCCTTAACCCCAGATGCGGTGAGTTCGTGGCGCTGCACTTTGCCTGTTGTGCTACGCGGCAGGTCTTCGGACAGAACGAAGCGCACGTAGTGCGGCAACTTGAACCCGGCGAGCCGGCCTCGGCACCATTCGATCAACTCCACGGTGTCCAGGGACTTAGCTGGGTGGAGGACCACGGCTGCGGCGACCGTCTCCCCCCAACGCTCGTCCGGCACGGCGAATACACAGGCCTCCTGAACCAGAGGGTGCGACACGATAGCGGCCTCCACTTCGGCCGGGTAGACGTTCTCGCCCCCACTCTTGATCAGGTACCGCTTGCGGTCGACGTAGGTGAGGGACCCATCGTGATTACGCCTCAACAGGTCGCCGGTGTGGAGCCATCCTCCGGCAAATACCTCAGCCGTCGCGGCGGGGTCGTCCAGGTAGCCAGACATGAGGCTCGGCCCCCGGACGATGCACTCGCCCGGAACTCCATTGGAGACGTCGCGGCCGATGTCATCGACGAGGCGAAGGTCCAGAAGCGGGGTCTGGATCTTCTCGAGCGAGGGAAGGGCGCCGGGGTCGCTCCACCCGTTGGCCAGCAGGTAGCTAGTTTCGGTCTGGCCGAACGCATCCGAGAACCTGATGCGGAAACGGCGGGTCAGCTGTTGAACCACCTCCGGCATCATGTTGGCGTAGCCGATGGCGAAACGGAAACTGGCGAGGTCGTAGCTGTCCTTCGCCGGATGGTTCAGCAGGTCCGTGATGACGCCAGGCAGCAGCAGCGTCCAGGTCAGGCGATCCCGCTCGATGCGCCGCATGATGGCCTCGGGCCGGGCCTCGGATAAGGCGGCGTAGGTCCCGCCACTGAGGATGCTTGCGTACAGGGACTCGTTACCGCCGCAGTGGTACAGCGGCAGCCACCCGATAAACCCGTCTTCGGGTCCGAGCCCGAACCACTGAGCCAGGCGTAGCCCGCGGATGGCAGCAGCCTGCTGAGAGATCATGGCCCCTTTCGGACGCCCAGTCGTCCCGCTTGTGTAGAGGACGTTCTGCACGCTCTGCGGTGCAGGGTCGGCACGAGGGGCGGGCGTCGAGACAGCGTCCAGGAGCGCCTCGTAGTGCGCGAACCCGCTCCACTGGTCGAAACAAACCCACTCGGCCGAGCCAGTCTGCCCTTGCACGCTCGCGGCCAGTGGGGCCAGCGTTCCCGAGACCAGGACCGCGCGAGGCCGAGCGTGCTGCAGGCACCAGCGCACGTCGTCTGCATGCCACCGGGCGTTCAGTGCGACTAGAGCGACACCCAGCCGGGCGGCGGCGGCGTACATCTCGATGAACTCGTGCCTGGTCTCGGACAGTACCGCGATGCGATCGCCGGGCCGCGCCCCGAGCTCGGAGAGCATGGCCGCCGCAGAGTCGGCGCGGACTCCGAGCTCCTCGTAGGTCCAGCTGCGATCGTCAGATGTCACCGCCGTCGCCTTGGCGTGCACCTTGAAAGCGCGCTCGAACAGCGCCGCGAGGGTGGTTCCCCCCGCGAGCGCGACGGCTTCGGCCGCCTCTTGACCTGGCAAGTTACCCTCCCGGGGCGGTGATGACCTTTCAACCCAGACGCCGGCAGACGCTAACACGGCCCCGATGACTGACCAGGGGCCGGAAGGCCGCCAGACGAGCGGCCAGCAACCAAGGAAACTCTCGCTTCCGTGTTGACGGTGTGACGTGGGTCATGCTAGGTTATCCATCACTAACATCCCACGAAGGCACCATGGCGGGAGCGATCGCATTGGACACTCAGGCCTATATAGGAGTGGATGTCGGCGGTACGCATACCGACGTTGCCGTGATCCTCGGTGAGAGAATCAGCCACGGCAAGGCATTCACGACCTACGATGACTTCAGCAAAGGCCTTTTGGGCGCAATCGAGGTTGCGGCGGACGAGCTTGGGGTTAGTCTCAGGGAGCTTCTCGGCCGGACCAAGGTTCTGTTCAACGGAACCACCGTTGTCACAAATGCTCTGGCCGAGCTCCGCGGCGACCGGGTCGGCGCGCTGATCACGACGGGCTTCAAAGACACGTTCCGCTGGCAGGGCGGAATGAGGAAAAACGTCGTCGATGACCACCTGCAGATAAACCCCCCCGATCTGGTGGACCGTCTGTCCATTGGCGAGATCGACGGCCGGATCGACTACGCGGGGCGTGAAGTGGTGGCCCTCAACGAGCACCAGGTCCGTGAGGAAGTACGGCGGTTGGTGGAAGAGCGTCACGTGGAGGCCATCGCCGTCTGCCTACTCTCGAGCTTTGTCAACCCGGTTCATGAGGTCCGAGTGCAGCAGCTAATCGCCGCGGACTACCCCAACCTCTTCGTGACCCCGTCGAACCAGGTCTTTCCCGTCCGAGGGGAGAACCGGCGCTGGACGACTGCTGTCATGAATTGCTTCGTGCAGGGTTCGGCTCGCCGCTACCTCGATAGCGTCACGGGCCAGCTCGCCGAGGCCGGGTTTCAAGGAAGCCCGGCGTTCTTCCAGGGCCTCGGTGGTGCCATTAGCTATGAGAGGGCCGCTGCCTATCCGCTCGCGCTCTATTCCTCTGGGCCGGCCGCCGGTGCCATCGGAGCTCGACATATCACGAAGGAAATGGGGATATCAAAGGTCCTAATCGGGGACATGGGTGGGACTAGCTTCGATACGGGGATCATCGAGGGCGGTGACATCCGGATCGAGAAGGCACTAGAGCTTGGTCCTTTCAAGACCGGCATCAACGTCATCGATATCACTTCGATCGGTGCCGGCGGGGGGAGTATCGCGTGGGTGAGCGATCGCGGGGTCCCGCAGGTGGGTCCCCAGAGCGCCCGGTCCACCCCGGGGCCGGCGTGCTACGGCCAGGGGGGCGAGGATCCCACCGTGACCGACGCCATGGTGGCGATGGGCTTCATTGACCCGGACAACTACCTGGGCGGACGGTTCCGGCTCCGGGCCGACCTCGCCGCGGACGCCCTCGAGCAGAAAGTCGGCCGTCGGTTCTCGTGGTCCACTGAGGAGACCGGCGCCGTCATCCACGACCTCTGCGTCGTGAACATGGCCACCGCCGTGCGGGAGATCAGCATCGAGAAGGGCCACGATCCCCGTGAGTTCGTCTTCTTGGCATATGGCGGCACGCTGCCTCTGTTTGCTTGGCAGATCGCTGCCCGCCTGAACATCGGCAAGGTGATCATTCCGCCCATTAGTTCCGCCTTCTCCGCGCTGGGTCTGCTCATGGCGGACTTCAACCTGCGCGTCGATCAGACCGTGGACTGGTCGCTCGATGACGCGGCGGGGATGAGTCGGGTAAACGACCGGGTGAAGCCATTGGTCGCCGGCGCGCTGGAGGCAATGAAAGCCGAAGGGTTCAGGGAGGGGGAGATAGGGATCAAGCGAAGCGGTGACTTGCGGTTCGCGGGGCAGGTCTATGACCTGGCCATGGACTTGCCCGACCGACCCTTGGCCGCCAACGACATTGCCGTCCTGAAGGGCGACTTCTTCAACCTTTACGAGAAGACCTACGGTGCGGGCACGGGCTGGGTCGGGGTCCCGGAGATGCTAACGAATTACAGTGTCGAGGCCATCGGGCACATGGAGCGCCCTCGGTTCTCCTATCCGGACGCTCCTGTGCGGACCCCCTCGGAGATGGTGAAGAGCAAGCGTGCGGTCTTTCTGCCTGACGTGAGGGAACACAGGGACATCCCGGTCCTCGACGGTCTGCTGTTCTCCCCAGGCAGCGTCGCCGAAGGCCCGCTCATCGTCGATGCCACGGACACCACCGTATACGTCCCGGCTGGCGTCACCGTGACCAGGGATGCCAATCTTAGTTACATACTGACCGGAGGGACGAAGTGATGAACTCCTCGCTGAATGACATTCTGGAGGCGGAGATCCACCGCAAGGCGCTGGACAACTTGACGAAGGAGATGGCCACGACACTGGTGCGGACGTCGGGGTCTCCGATCGTGTACGAGGCGAAGGACTTCAGCACCTGCTTCTTCGACACGGCACCCGAGCAGCTCGGCTTCTCGGGCTACGTCCTGTTCCACATCGCGTCCTCGCTGATGGGGACCCAGGCCATCGTCAAGTTGGAGGGCGAGGACCTACGCCCGGGCGACGGTTGGCTCTGCAACGACCCTCGCTCTGCCGGCGCGATGCACCAGGCTGACGTCGCCGTGATCATGCCGATGTTCTACGAGGACGAGCTGCTCGGATGGGGCTTCTCCAACGTGCACGTGCTGGACGTCGGAGGGGTGGGCGTGTCTGGCTACGCACCGGGGGCTCACGACGTATATCAGGAAGGACTGCGCTTTCCCCCGGTCCGGATCATCGTCGACAGCAAGATCGACAGGCAGTGGGAGCGCTTTATCGCCGCGAACGTGCGCGCTCCCGGCCCCGTGCTGAACGACATCCGGAGCACCATCGCTGCGAACAACGTCGGAGCCGAAAAACTCCGCACGGTCGTCAGAGAATTCGGGGTGGACCGCTACCGGGAACTCTGCGAGGTCAACAAGTCTCTGACCGAGGCACTGTTCCGTGCACGGATCGCAAGGATCCCGGACGGGGAGTACAGCTCCATCGACTGGAACGAGTTCGACGGGCACGAGGGCCCGGACCAGCTGCTCGAACTCCGGGTCAAGATGACCGTCTCGGGCAGCGACCTGCGCCTGGACTTCTCGGGTGTCCCCCAGATCGACGCGTTCATCAACTCGGCGCCAGGCGCGGTATCAGGTCAGGCGATGTCGGCCATCCTGACGACGCTGGCCTACGGGGACTTCCCCATCAACGCTGGGCTGTGGCGCCCCGTCACCGTTGACTGCGGCGTCGAGGGCACCGTCGTGAACTCCATCGACCCGGCGCCCTGCAGCAACGCGCACTCCGAGGTCGGTATGCGGGTCTGCAAGATGGTCAAGGATGTCCTGAGCCAGGCTCTGGCTCTGTCCGATGACCCCACCCTGCGCGCGCGGGTCGCCGGGCAGGCTCAGGACGGTGGCTTGGCCGTCAACCTCTTCGGCCCGAACCAGCACCAAGGCCAGTCGGTCATCTTCTATGTCGACCACTTCGTGGGTATCGGCGGAGGAGGGCAGACCATGCAGGACGGCCAGGACTCTTATGCCTGCACCTCCATGACCGGCTCCGGCCTACAAGACGTCGAGACTCACGAGGCCATGGACCCGATCCACTGGCTGTGGCGGCGCTTGATCCCCAACTCCGGTGGACCTGGACAGTTCCGGGGCGGTCTTGGCATGGAGCAGGGCTTCGCTTTGCGCCACGTCGAGGAAATGGCCGGCGCCGCGTTCGTCGAAGTCGCCGAAGCGCCCCCGCGCGGCTTTGGTGGCGGTTACCCGGCGTCCACCGGCGGAATCGCCAACATCGTGGGCACGAACCTGGTGGACCTGGAGGCGACCGGCCAGCAAGGCGACCTGGGAAACATCACCGGGGATCGCCAGCTGATGCGCTCGAAGGTCGGTCACATGGTCGTGAACCGCAATGACGTGCAGCATTGGTTCAGCGGCGGCGGAGGAGGCCTTGGGGACCCGCTGCTGCGCGAGGTCGAAACGGTCCGGCAGGACGTACGCAACGGCTACATCACGCAGCGCCATGCCGCGGAGCTCTACGGAGTGCTCACTGATGGGGATGCAGTCGATGCTTCGGCGACCGAGCAGAAGCGAGTGGACATCCGCCGGAGCCGGGTCGGAGCCGACCCGAGCAAGCCGCTGCAGTCACCCGCCTCGGTGGGAGTGTCGGTAGTCCACCAGGACGGGAAGTGGCGCTGCGGTTACTGCGCCACGGTCCTCGGCGTCGTGGGGGCCAACTGGCGAGGCGAGGCGGTCTGCCGTGAGCGGCCGTTGAGCGAAGCATACGAACAGTACGACATGTATGTGCGCACCCGCTCGGAAGCGCCAGACCTGTTCCTACGGGAGTACTTCTGCTCCTCGTGCGCGGGCGCCCTTAGCGTCGACGTCGCCACCGATGGCCTGGAGCCTTACGCAGCGCCTGCGCTGGCGTAAGACGACGTAAGACGTACGGGCGGGGTGGCAGGTGACTGGTCTCAAGGGTGACGTGGTTCGGCCACGACTGCCTGACGGCGTGGCCGAGCGGACCGTGCCAGCCTTGCTCCGTCGGGCCGCCGACCGCGCCCCGGCGCGGGTGGCGGTCGTGGCTGAGAGCAGCTACGGCGGGACTGCCGAGCTGACCTACGAGGCGTTGCTGGACAGTGCGAGGCGGCTGGGGTCGTGGTTATCCAGCCAGGATGTCGGCCGCGGCGACCGGGTGGGGATCCTCTTCGACGGCCAAGGCGCGGCCGAGGCACACGTCGCCTACCACGCTAGTCACGAGGCCGGCGCCATCGCCGTTCCGCTCAACTGCCGGTACGTGGGGCGGGAGCTCGACTACGTGGTCCGCGCCAGCGGTCTGCGGGCACTGATATTCGACGCGCGGTTTGAGGCCACGGTCCGGCAGATCCTGCCGTCAGTTTCCGGCGTCGTGCTCGTGGAGGCCGGCACGGGGTCCGGTCTCGGTCAGGACTTCATGCATGCCGTGCTCTCAGGAGAGCGTGCTGTGCCCGCAGGAAGGAGCCTCGACGGCCTGTTCGACGAGGACGATGACGCCGACTGGATCTATACCTCGGGCACGACCGGTCACCCGAAGGCCGTAGCCCTGTCGCATGGTGCTTCGGTCGCGTGCGGGTACGAAGCCATCGGCCTGTGGGGGCTGGACCACGAGAGCGTTTACCAGTCCTCCGCGCCGTTTTTCACGAGTACCGGGTGTCACACGAACCTGTTGTCGTGCCTTGCTGCGGCGTGCACGCATGTGGTCGAACCAGCCTTCGACGTCCGGCGGACCCTCGAAAGAGTCAGCACCTACGGAACGACGTCGTTGTTCCTGGTGTCCAGCATGATTGCCCTCATCGCGCAGCGGTTCTCCGCGGACCAGTTGGACCGACTCGACCTGTCCTCGCTGAAGCGGCTGTGCTACGGCGCACAGTCGATGCCGCGATCGTTCTACCAGGACGTCGAGCGCATCTTCGGGAGGTGGAAGAAGCTCGAGCTGGTTCACCTGTACGGGCTCACCGAAGCCGGGCCTTCTGGGTTACTGGTCTCACCCGAACTCCACCACGCGGCGCTGGCCCGGATCGGGCCTTACGGCATGCCCGTAGGAACGCGCGGGTTCAACGAGTGGGTCACCTGGCGGGTCGGCGGCCCGGACGGGGAGCCGGTGTCGGTTGGGAACACCGGCGAAATCCTGCTCCGTGCACCGTCCCTGATGAGCCGCTATGTCGACGATGCTGAGGCGACGAAGGCCAAGTTCGTGAACGGCTGGCTTCGTACCGGCGACCTCGGCGTCGTCGATGTCGAAGGTTTCGTCTTCTTCGTGGACCGCAGCAGCCACAGCATCCGCCGAGGTGGCCTCAATGTGTCGTCGGTCGAGGTGGAGTCCGTGATCGCCGATCACCCCGACGTGCTTCAGGCAGCGGTTGTCGGCCGTCCGGACCCCGTTCTGGGCGAGGAGATCGAGGCGTACGTCGTCCGCGTGGCCGGCTCAGTCCTGGGCGCAGAGGAGCTGGTGTCGTACTGCTGCGGCCAGCTCGCCGACTACAAAGTCCCCCGCCGTGTCGCGTTCATGGACGAGCTCCCGACGAACGCCATGAACCGCGTGGTCAAGACGAGGCTGGCCAGCAGCCCAGTCAGCGAGCCCGAGTGAGGAAGGGGCTGGCGTGAACGAACAGACCATTGACCATGTGGGCCAGCACCCGACAGGCCGGGCCAGCGATGACGTGCCGTACGTAAAGGCCGCCCCGTGGTCCGATTTGAACGTCATCAAAATGATCGATCGGCCGGGAATCGACCCCGACCGCATTGCTCTGGTATGCGAGGCAGAGCGGCGAACCTACGGGCAGATCAAGGACCGCTACCGCCGGGTAGCTCATGCCCTGGCCGACCTCGGACTGGATCGCTTCGCGCGCGTTGGGGTGACCATGACCAACAGGGTCGAGTACTTCGAGATCGAGCTCGGCATCACCGGCGCCGCCGGCATCATGGTCGGGTTGAGCTGGCGACTCACCGCCGTGGAGCGGGTGAACTTGCTGCGCCGATCTCGGGCCCAGGCCGTCATCGCTGAGGAGCAGTTCGTCCCCCCGCTGGCCCTGGCCCGCGATCAGGGGCAGCTGCCCGACCTCCGCTGGATCGTGTCCCTCGGCGAGGCGACCGGAGCCGACTTTGAGTACGAGGAGCTGTGTGCCAAGGGACGGGCAGACCCTTTGACGGTGCCACCCATGTCCTTCGACGACCCGCACGAGATCATCTACACGTCCGGTACGACGGGGCAGCCCAAGGGGGCTGTGTGGTCGAACGGCACCGTCATGTGGAACTCGATCCAGCAGGTCATGGACTTCGGTCTCGAACCCGGGCACAGCAACTACGTCACCCTCGACCTCCACTACATCGGGGGCCGGCACGACTTCACGTTCGCCATGCTCCACCAGGGGGCGACGGTGCACCTTCGCCCCTCCGGCGGCTTTGATTCCCGCCAAGTGGTCGAGTACGTGGCAGAACATAAGATCAGCCACGTCCTGTGGGTCCCCACGATGTTGTATGAGATTTTGAGGCTCTCCGGGCTAGCCGAGATAGACCTCAGCCATCTGAAGATGATCATGTGCGGCGGGGCACCTCTGCCCCGCGAGATGATTACTCAGGCTCAGGCCGTGTTTCCGAGAACGGCGTTCGTGCAGGTGTACGGGCTGACCGAGGGCGGCGGCACCACGTCATTCGTACCCTCCGACTTTCTAACGTCCAAGGTCGGATCTGCAGGCCGAACGTCGATGCATAACGAGATTCGCATCGTGGGTGACGGCGGTGCTGCGTGCTCCATCGGCGTCGTCGGCGAGATCGCTATCAAAGGACCGGCCGTCTCGCCGGGCTACTGGGACAACGAGGCGGCTACCAAAGAGACGTTCCGCGACGGATGGCTCTACACCGGGGATCTCGGCTATCTGGACGAGGACGGTTTCCTCTATGTCGCAGGGCGACAAAAGGACATGATCATTACCGGTGGGATGAACGTCTACCCGAGCGAAGTCGAGCACGTGCTGCTGCAACACTGGGCCATCGAGGAGGTGGCAGTCATAGGCCTTCCGGACCCGAAGTGGGGGGAAAAAATCTGCGCGGTCGTGGTCGTTGCGAAGGGTACGACGCTGGACGAGGCAGATGTCACTGCCTTCTGCCGAGAACGCCTGGCCGGTTTCAAGAAACCGACGTCGATCGTCACCGTGGTTGAGCTGCCCAAGACCACGTCCGGAAAGGTCCAGAAGTATCTCCTGCGCCAGTCGGTTCCTGTTCCAGGCGCTCGAGCCTGACGGGGCAAAGGTACTATGGGTTCGATAACTGTCGAAAGGGCACAGCAGTGGACTTTTCTTTGGACAAACGTTCGGCGGCAATGCAGGCGGAGCTTCTAGAGTTCATGCGCGAATTTGTCTACCCGGCCGAGCCCCGCTTCGAGCGGGAAGGGCTCGGGGGGGCCGAGCACTGGGAGCGCCCGCCGGTGATGGCCGAGCTGAAGAAAGAAGCGCGCAGTCGAGGACTGTGGAACTTGTTTCTGCCGGACTCCCCCTACGGGCCCGGTCTGACGAACTTACAGTATGCGCCACTTGCAGAGATCTCCGGGCGGAGCCCTTATGTGGCGCCAGAAGCGCTCAATTGCAACCCTCCTGACAGTGGCAACATGGAATTGCTGTCCATGTTCGCCTCGGAGGCTCAAAAGCAGCGGTGGCTCGTGCCCCTTCTCGAGGGCGAGATTCGGTCCGCCTACTGCATGACGGAGCCCGGCGTCGCCTCTTCCGATGCATCCAATATCGCGACGACCATTCGCCGGGACGGGGACAGCTACGTCGTCAACGGCCGTAAGTGGTGGAGCACCGGCGCCTTGAGCCGGGACTGCAAGGTCCTCGTCGTCCTCGGGATCAGCGACTCCGAGGCACCGCGGCGCGACCGCCAAAGCGTCATCCTCATCCCTACTGACACACCCGGGGTCCGCATTGTGCGGGGTCTGCGGTTGGTCGGGTACGAGGAAGGAGTGCTTGGTGGCCACGCTGAGATCGACTTCGACCAGGTACAGGTCCCGGTTGGGAACCTGCTGGGCGAGGAGGGCTCCGGAGCGCGCATGGCGCAAGCCCGTCTCGGTCCGGGGCGGATCCACCACGCCATGCGCCTGATCGGTATGGCCGAGCGGGCCTTCGAGCTGCTCTGTGCCCGGGCCGGGTCGCGCCAAGCCTTCGGTGGCCGCGTGGCTGATAAGGGGGTCGTCCATGGGTGGATCGCGCATGCTCGGGTGCGTATTGAGAGCGTCCGTCTCTTGGTGCTACGCACGGCTTGGCTGATTGACACCGTCGGACCTCGCGGTGCCCGTGCCGAGATCTCCGCTATCAAGATTGCCGCGCCGGCCATGGCGGAATGGGTGATCGACAAGGCCATTCAGGTCCATGGTGGGGCTGGTTTGTCACAGGACACCCCGCTGGCGATGCTCTGGGCCCAGACACGCGGTCTGCGAATCGGGGATGGTCCGGACGAGGTCCACGAGATGGTGCTGGCGCGTCACGAGTTGCGGCGCGTAGAAGCCGAGGACCGCACATGACGGGTGACGGGCTGTCCCCGGCCGGAGCGGTCGTCGTCGGCGGCCTGTGGGGGGGTGAGGACCGCTGGCACCGTCCGGTACAGGGGGACGCCGCCTACCGGGAGAGCTACTACTTCGACTTCGCCGACGAGCACTCGGAGCTAGTTGGGTTCACCTCCGTCGGCTGGAAGCCGCAGCGAGGTGCCCTGGGCGCAACCACCGTGCTCTTCGACGAGTCGGGAGCCTGGATGAACCAGGCCCAGCGGACCACGAGCGGCGACTTTCCCCTCCTTGCCGTGGACGGGTTGTCCTACCGGCAGGCTGGTGATGCCCTCGGTTCCTGGGATGTCGACTTCGCCGGGTCCATGGCCTTGACGCCCGAGCTTGGCACCCAAGCCCGCAACCCAGGCGCTGCGCACCCCCTCGACGTGCGCCTCCACGTCGGGTTCCGGCCGCAGGCGCCCGAGGTCTGCACGACGGGGCTGGAATACGACCGGGCCTTCCGCTGGCACCTTGAGCAGTCGGGCTACACCGAAGGGCACGTCGACCTTGGCTCAGCCGCGCCGCGAAGGGCTTTTCAGGGCCGCGGTCACCGTGACCGCTCGTTTGGGGCTAGGGACTGGACTCATTTCGACTGCTGGGTGTACCTGGCCGGTCACACTTCCGAGGTGACGCTCAACCTTTGGGCTCTGCAGGGGCCCGACGGCGCGTGGGTGATGACGGGATGGGTCCAGCACACCGGCCGAGCGCCCGAGGCGGTGCGGCGCTACCGACTCACCCCCGGCGACATGCTTGATGCCGGTGACGACCGAGTGCCGGCGTTTCTCGATTTCGAGCTCAGCGGTGAAAGCGGGGTGGTGACCGGGACAGCCGAGAGCGCCAGGTTGATCCCGCTTGGGTTCACCACCCGGTGGGGTGCGGCCCGGCTGGACCGCGGCGTGGGCAGTTATGTCATTAACGGGCAGCCTGGCACAGGTCAGGTCGAATACCAGCAGCGGGTGGACCGGGCCTTCTCCGACGCCCGTTGGCGGCTCGACGGCTCATGACGGACCGGGCGGCTGGCATCCGGGCCGCTGCGGCGGCTGAGCGGGCCGGGCGCAGTGCCCGGCTGGCCGAGTATCTGGTCCAGCTGCTAGACGAGGACGTGCTGCTGGTGCGCCTGGAGCAGATCGAAGGGGGGTTCTCGCGCTACACCTACCGCGCGGTGGTCGAGGACCACCGGGGCCAGCAGCGCACCTTCGCGCTCCGTGCAGAGGCAGTGGCGAGCGTGCTGGACACCGACCTTGGCCGAGAGTTCGCCATCGTTCGGGCGCTGTCCGACCGGGGCTTCCTGCTCCCCAAGGTGATCGGGTTCGAGCCAACGGGCCACGTCATCGGGCAGCGCTTCATCGTAACGGAGTGGGCCTTGGGCTCTGCGATCAACCCCTGGCGAGTCAAGGACCGCAACACGGCGGCTCTAGACGAAGAGCTGTGCCGGTCGTGGGTCCGGCACATCGCCGTCCTCCACCAAATGGACCCGGCCATCTTGCGCTCGGCCGGCGTGGACGAGGCGGCCGCGTCGAGCTCGTACCTGAAGCAACAGGTCGAGTACTGGGTCGAGCGCGTCCGACGGGCCGAGCGCCACCCAGGTCCACTTGCCGAGATGGCCTGCGCTTGGCTCGAGCGAGCACTCCCCGACGGAGGTGCGACCGCGATCGTCCATGGAGACCTGCGGATCGGAAACATGCTGGTTGCCGGGGCGGAGGTAACCACATTTCTGGACTGGGAGATGGCGGCTGTAGGAGACTGGCGCGCCGACATCGGCTACTCACTCATGCCGTACCACGCCGGCAAGTTGTTGGCGCCCACGCCACCGTCAAGCAACGGGCTAATCCACCCTCGGACATTCCTTGCCATGTACGCGGACGCGACCGGCCGGGTCCTTAGCGATGAGGAAATCGTCTACTTTGTCGTCCTCGGCTGCGTGAAGATGGTGTCCATTCTCTGTACGGGGATCGATGCCTACATGGGCCGCCGGAACACAGACCCCCGTCTGGCGTGGCTCAACATCGCCGTCCCTGGCTTGGTGCAGGACGCGATGGACATGATCGAGAAGGGACTCGGCTGGTGAGCGAACCGACAGGAGCAAGGGACGCGTCTCTCACGGCGTGGGCCAAGGTCGCCCCGCTGGAGGATGAGGACATGCTGGGCGCGGTCCAGGGCGGCCTGAGTGAAGTGGTGATCCCGGAGCTGCGCCGTCTCGGCGGCGACGAGTTCGTCATCTCGCAGACGCACTCGCTGATGAGCATTGTCGGTTTCACGCGGCGAGGCCTCCACGAGCGGCAGAAAGCCCGTGCCGCGTGTCTCGAAACCATCGCGGCGCTCCTGGCTGACGACACCAGCGTCTCGTCCGGGGTCGCCGGCGCAGATCCGCCCGGGGCTACCCTTGTCACGTCGGATGCCGGCCTGACCGAGGGGATCCGCCGAGCGGTCCGCACCCGCCTGGACGCTGACATCGCAGGCCGGACCCTCCCTGGCGCGAGGACGGAGGAGTTGCCGAACCGTCCAAATTGAGCCAATTCTCTGGGTGGAGTTTCAAAGCCGCCCGTCCGGCCGGTGGCGGTGTCTGCCACCGTGAGTGGCCGAGCCGAGACTGAGGTCGCTTAGAATCGAAGCGTTGCGGTGGCTATCCACAAGTCACCTCCATGAAGTCCCTGCTGCTTGCGTCCGATCGTCTACAAGCCAGTGCCGGGAGACGTCGACCGGCCGGCGCCGAGACCACTGTTTGTTCACCCAGCTGTTGAGTAGACTGACTGAGTGATTAGATGGCCGTTATTGTGATGGTGCGGAGGGTAGGCTGAGAAGTGAGTACATCTGCGCTTTTGGGGAGCCGAAAAGAACAAATATTGGCCGCCGCCGCCGATTTGGTAGCGCGACGCGGCTACCATTCGGTGGCGATCGCCGACATTGGTAACGCAGCGGGCATCAGCGGGCCCGGCGTCTACCGCCACTTCAACAGTAAGGCAGCGGTGCTGGTGGCTCTGCTGGACCGAGTCGTCGACGAACTCCTGGGCAGTGCCAGTCGGATCACGGCTGCATCTGCGGATGAGCAGGAGATCCTGGACCAGTTGATGGCCGACCAAATTCAGTTCACCCTCACGAAACGAACGCTGATTCAAGTCTACCTGCAAGAGATACATAGTCTTCCGGAGCAGGACCAGCATCGGCTGCGCCGCAAGCAACGGGGGTATATAGACGAGTGGGCTAAACTCCTGATGATTTCGCGCCCCCGGATCACTAACGATGAGGCGCGGTCGTTGGTTCATGCCGCCGTCAGTGCGATTCAGTCGGTCGTTCACTACAACAGCCACTTGGAACAGGAGCGGCTGAGAGGACTGATGTTGTGCGCAGCCGAGGCCGTCTTGCGCGCGGAGTTGCCGGCTTCGCCGTGACGCCGCGCGCGCCTACAACCTCGGAGACTCCCTTGACCAAGACCAGGAGATGAGGCATCGTGTGAACCGCCATTAACGTGAGGAGTTGTTGCGTGCACGGGGAAGGGGATACGCCTCTGGGTGCCGACGCTCAGGCTGGCTGCGGTAGTTTTATCGCCCGTTCCAACGGGTCGCGGTCGTGCAGCGGGCCGGCCCCCACGACGTGGCAATGGATCCAACGGCAAGACAGCGCGGGCCGCCCGCTGCATCGGCCAGGGCCACGGTCGCGGCGGCCACGACGGGAAAGGACCAGCCGATGAGCGCTCAGACGGCGACGCGGAGACGCACACGCGTTCTGCGCCCCACGGGGTCGGGGCGCCTGGCAGGCCCCGTTCGCCAGTCGCGCTGCTGTCCGTCCGGGGTACCCGCTCCGGCAAGGCCGCGCGCGCGAGCGGGGAGGGGCACGCCCACCCCGGCTTGGGGGAACGCTCAGGCTCCGCCGTCCGTGCACCGGCCGCTCGGGGACTGCGGCACGGTCACGGAGGTCAGCTCGGCCTTCTGCCAGCACCACGGGCAGCTGGCGCTACCCCAACCTCGCTCGTGGCCTGCCGGAAACCGTGAAGGTGCGATCGAATGAAGATTCTCAGCAGTGCGGTCGACACCGACTCCGAGGTGTACAAGCTCAACCTGATGGGCATGATCGAACGACTTCAGGCGCTAGATGTGCAACAGGGGCTGGCGCGTGATGGCGGCGGCCAGGCGTACCTCGCAAGGCACCGAGACAGAGGCCGCCTCCCTGCACGCGAGCGGATCGAATTACTCCTCGATGAGGACGCACCCTTCCTCGAACTTTCAACCGTTGCCGCATGGGGGACCGAGTACACCGTCGGAGCAAGCGTTGTTACCGGCATTGGCATCGTTTCCGGGACCGAATGCATGCTCATCGCCCACGACCCGACCGTGCGGGGAGGCGCTTCGAACCCGTACACCTGGAAGAAGGTGCTGCGCGCTACTGCAATCGCGCGCGAAAATCGGCTCCCGACCATCAACCTCGTCGAATCGGGCGGCGGTGACCTGCGCAGACAGGTCGACCTCTTCGTTCCTGCCGGTCGGCTGTTTCACGATCTCACGGCCCTGTCCGCAAGCGGTATTCCAACCGTAGCGCTGGTTTTCGGCAACTCGACGGCCGGCGGTGCTTACGTACCGGGGATGTGCGACTACGCGGTGATGGTCAAGGAGCGGGCCAAAGTCTTCCTAGGAGGACCGCCTCTCGTCAAGATGGCAACGGGCGAGGACGCTAATGACGAGGATCTCGGCGGTGCCGAAATGCATTCGCGGACCTCAGGCTTGAGCGACTACTTGGCAGCCGACGAGGTGGAGTGCATCGCCATCGGCCGCCAGATCATTGAGCACCTCAACTGGCGCAAGCTCGGCCCCCGGCCACGCGTGCCGGTCGAGTCACCCCTCTACGACCCCGAAGAGCTGTTGGGCATCGGTTCGATCGACCTCAAGGCTCCGTTCGACCCTAGGGATGTGCTGGCCCGTATCGTCGATGGGTCCCGCTTCGAGGAGTACAAGCCCCTCTACGGCTCAGCCCTCGTGACCGGGTGGGCAACACTGTGGGGCTTCCCGATCGGGGTCCTGGCGAACGCGCGAGGTGTCCTGTTCAACGAGGAGGCCCAGAAAGGTACCGAGTTCATTCTCCTCTGCAACCAGATGGACATTCCACTGGTATTTCTTCAGAACACCACCGGGTTTATGGTCGGCACGAGCTACGAGCAGCGCGGGATCATCAAGGATGGGTCGAAGATGATCAACGCGGTAACGAACAGCTCAGTTCCACACCTCACGGTCAATATGGGGGCCTCGTACGGCGCTGGGAACTACGGCATGTCCGGGCGGTCCTACGATCCCCGCTTGCTGTTCACCTGGCCAAACGCTAAGACGGCCATCATGGGCCCCGAGCAGCTGGCCGGGGTCATGTCCATCGTGGCCCGCCAAGCAGCCAGCAGTGCTGGGCGCCCCTTCGATGAGGGGGCCGACGCTAAGCGACGCCTGGAGCTCGAGGAGCGGGTCGAGGCGGAGTCCCTCGCCATGTACATGAGTGGCCAGCTCTATGACGACGGGCTAATCGACCCGCGGGACACCCGCACAGTGCTCGGGATCTCCCTGTCCGTCTGCCACAACAACACCATCCAAGGAACGCGCGGTTATGGCGTCTTTCGCATGTGAGGAATCGGGGCCTCGAATGATCGGTAAAGTGCTGATCGCCAACCGCGGGGAAATCGCCCGCAGAATCGTTCGTACGTGCCAGAACCTTGGGATCACGACCGTCGCGGTGCACTCGGACCCCGACGCAGCGGCTCCTTTCGTGACCGAAGCGGACGAGAGTGTGGCGCTAGGTGGGTCCACCCCGGCCGACTCGTACCTACGGGGCGACGCTGTCGTCGCCGCCGCGGTAGCCGCCGGGGCAGATGCGGTCCACCCTGGCTACGGCTTCCTGTCCGAGAACGCCGAGTTCGCCCAAGCCTGTGCAGATGCCGGGCTGACCTTCATCGGGCCGCCGGTGTCGGCCATTAGAACGATGGGGTCCAAGCTGGCCGCGCGGGAGTTGATGGCCCGATCCGACGTCCCTGTACTGCCTGGAGCCGACCTTACCGGTGTGGAGGGTCACGACATTCTCGCCACCGCAGATTCCGTCGGCTGGCCGATCCTGGTCAAGGCTTCGTTCGGCGGGGGCGGGCGGGGCATGCGCGTGGTGAGGGAGCCCTCAGATCTTATCGACGCGGTAGCCACGGCCCGGCGGGAGGCAGGCACCGCGTTCGGGAACGAAACCGTATTCCTCGAGCGGTACGTGGACGAGCCCCGTCATGTCGAAATCCAGATCTTCGCCGACACGCAGGGCACGGTCGTTCATCTCTTCGAGCGTGAGTGCTCGATTCAGCGCCGTCACCAGAAGATCATCGAGGAGTCACCCTCTCCGGCTGTGGACGCAGACCTGCGCCGAGCCATGGGTGATGCGGCGGTCGCGGCCGGGCGGGCAATCAGCTACGTGGGGGCCGGCACCGTCGAATTCCTTCTTTCCTCAAGGGGCGAGTTCTTCTTCCTCGAGGTGAACACCCGGCTGCAGGTCGAGCACCCTGTGACCGAGGCGGTCACGGGGCTGGACCTCGTTGCGCTGCAGATCCTCGTTGCCGAAGGTGCACCTCTCCCGGACGAGGCGAAGAGGCCGTCGATCAACGGTCACGCCGTGGAGGCCCGCCTCTACGCTGAGGAGCCTCTCAACGACTACCTACCGGCCACCGGGGTCCTCAGCCAGTTCACCGTGCCGGTTAGCGATGGCGTACGGGTTGACAGTGGCGTCGAGACCGGCAGCGAGATCTCGATCAATTACGACCCGATGCTTGCCAAGGTGATCGGCTGCGGGCGCAACCGCAGCGAGGCGATTCGCAGGCTCAGCACCGCCCTGCGGCAAAGCCGCATCCACGGGGTGAAGACCAACCGTGAACTGCTCGTGGGCGTTCTCGATCACCAAGAGTTCCGAGCGGGCCAGATTGACACGCACTTTCTCGAACGCCATCCACCGGTCACCCTCGTGACGAGAGTCGACGGCCCGATTGAGGTGGGCCTCTACGCTCAGGCCGCGGCCCTCGCCGACCAGGCTCGGCAACGCCGGGACGCCAAGCTATGGACCGATGCCCCGTCGGGTTGGCGAAACAATCGTTCGGCGTTGAACACCCGGACATACCTGACCGACGCCGGCCCAGTACGGGTGGCCTACAGCCGCGGCCGCGCCGGCGGCGTCGTCGAGGTCGATGGCGTCTCCCCCCATGGTGTCAGCGTGCACGCGGCGACGCCTGAGCTCGTTTCCCTGATCGTCGGTGGAGTCCGCCGACGGTTTCAGGTCGCCGTCGACGGCGACTCGGTGTATGTCGACAGCGATCGAGGCTCGCTCGCCCTGACGAGGCAGCCTCGCTTTCCCGATCCCGAGGTGGAACTAGCGGCAGGGTCGTTGGTTGCCCCCATGCCTGGGACGGTGGTCCGGGTCGACGTCGCCGAGGGGGATCACGTGACGGCCGGCCAGAGCCTGCTGCGCCTCGAAGCCATGAAAATGGAGCACGCTGTGCTAGCGCCGGCTGCCGGAGTTGTCAGCTCACTGACGGTGAAGACGCGTGAGACGGTCGACTCGGGTCAGCTCCTCGCGGTGATCGACGAATCGGAGACGTCATGAGCCCCCTGTCTCTCGCCCCCGCCGTCCACGACAACGACACGTGCGACACCTGCGACCACTCATTGGCACTGCCGGCTGGTAGCTGCCACTCCGCCGGCTATGGACGGCGACGAGGTGACCCCCGGACTGACCGGTGCCGGCCGCAGGGTGGGCTTCAGCACTGTGTACTTCAGCGTCAGGCTCTTCAACGGACCAGCCGCAGGCTACCGAGACGCATCTGCCAACAAGAGCCGCTCGGTGCAGAGAGACTCAATCCCGGTCCGGTCGTGGTCGAGACGTGCATGCAGGCGGCTTCGTGACTGGCCGACCCGTTGGCGACGTGGTGCGGTACGACGTGGTGCGCCGCGTGGCGTGGCTGACCATCAATCGCCCAGAGGCCCGCAACGCGCTATCCCAAGAGGTCCGCGACGCACTGTTCACGGGCTTCCGTCGCTTTGCCGAGGACGGTGAGGCCGCCGCACTGGTTCTAACCGGAACGGGCGACGCCGCCTTCTGCGCCGGGGGCGACCTGCGCGAGATGGCAGACACGGCGTTGACGGTGCCGCCACCAGATTTCGTGCCGCAGCTGGGTCGCAACCTGATGGTCGACAAGCCGGTGATCGGCGCGGTAAACGGCATCGCTTATGGAGGCGGATTCTTGCTGGTCCAACAGTGCGATCTGGTGATCGCCGCTGACAACGCCCGCTTTGCCGTGACCGAGGCGCGGTTGGGACGCGGCAGTCCCTGGGCAGTGCCGCTGTCAGGGCTTGTCGGCCCCCGGATCGCGATGCAGCTGTTGATCACCGGGGAGCCGATTAGCGCCCACCGGGCGTACGAGGTCGGGCTGGTCAACCAGGTCGTCCCGCTCGCCGGGCTGTACGAGGCCGCCCAGTCGCTCGGGGAACGGATTGCTGCGAACGCCCCTCTGTCCGTGATGGCTGCCAAGCGGACGGTCGGCTTGCTCGCGGACCACCCTCTCGAGGAGGCCTACGAGTTGGCCGAGCAGATGTGGGCGCCGGTTTACCGCAGCGCTGACGCTCAGGAAGGCCCCGCGGCGTTTCGCGACAAGCGGCACCCCATCTGGACCGGTCAGTGATGGCCGTCGACATGGCTGGTTTGGTTGATGACCTCGCTGCCGAGTCACGGGACCTCGAGCGCATCCTGACCGGCCTGCCACTAGCGGCGTGGGACACGCCAACTCCGTCAGCTGGCTGGCTGGTGCGCGACCAGGTCAGTCACTTGGCTTATTTCGACGAGACGGCCACCCTCTCGGCGACGGACGCTGAGCGCTTCAGGCGGGAGTCCGCAACACTGCTCGCGGTGGGAGCCGAGTTCGCCGACCACGTGGCCGCAAACCATCGCAGCCGGTTGCCGGGACAGCTGCTCGACTGGATGCGCCGGGCCCGCCAGACCTACCTCGACACGTTCCGTGCCCTTGACCCAAGCACCTCTTTGCCTTGGTATGGGCCGCCGATGAGCGCGGCTTCTTCGGTCACCGCGCGCCTGATGGAGACATGGGCGCACGGGCAGGACATCGCCGACGCCGTAAGCGCCACCCGGGAGCCGACTGGTCGGTTGCGCCACATCGCGCACCTTGGCGTCGCTACCCGAGGGTGGAGCTTCCGGGTCCACGGGCTGCCCTTGCCCGACGCGCAGGTCCGGGTCGAGCTGGCCGGGCCAAACGGCGAGATTTGGACGTGGGGGCCTCCTGAGGCAGCCGACCGGGTGAGCGGCTCCGCGCTGGACTTCTGCCTGCTCGTGACCCAGCGGCGGCACCGATCCGACACAGCGCTGAGGGCCACTGGTCCTGTCGCGGACGCCTGGCTTGGGCTGGCCCAGGCATTCGCCGGGCCGCCCGGCCCTGGCCGGGGTCCGCAAGGAATTCCCGTTCAGCAGCCAAGCGGCGGCGCGTGATGGGGATCAAAGACGGCACGCGGCCCGTCCGCATCGCTAACTGCTCCGGCTTCTACGGCGACCGGCTCGACGCAGCGTGGGAGATGGTCGAGGGCGGTCCTATCGACATCCTCACCGGGGATTACCTGGCTGAGCTGACGATGCTCATCCTGTGGAAGGCCCGCCAGAAAGACTCCTCCGGCGGGTACGCCCGCACCTTCCTTACCCAGTTGGAGCAGGTGCTCGGCACCTGCCTCGACCGAGGCATCCGCATCGTCAGCAACGCCGGAGGGCTCAACCCGAGCGGGCTGGCCCAGCGCGTGGCCGAGCTCGCCGAACGGCTCGGGCTGGCGCCGAAGGTGGCCTACATCTACGGTGACGACCTGTTGGGACGCCTACCCGAGTTACAGGCGGCGGGGGTGGATCTGGCGCATCTCGACACCGGCCAGCGGCTGGCCGATGCAGAGATCGTGCCTGTATCGGCGAATGCTTACCTCGGTGCCTGGGGGGTTGCAGAGGCGCTCGAGGCCGGGGCCAACGTTGTCGTGACGCCTCGCGTAACCGACGCCTCGCTCGTCGTCGGGCCAGCCGCCTGGTGGCACGGCTGGGGACGCCAGGACTGGGACGCGCTGGCTGGGGCGGTCGTGGCCGGGCATGTGATCGAGTGCGGACCGCAGGCCTGTGGGGGCAACTACGCCTTTCTCGAGGACGTGACTGACCGCCGCTACCCGGGCTTCCCGATCGCCGAAGTGGCTGCTGACGGGAGCAGCATCATCACCAAGCACGCGGACACCGGCGGTGTGGTGTCCGTCGGGACGGTCACCGCACAGCTGCTGTACGAGATCGATCAACCCGCCTACGTCAACCCCGACGTCGTCGCGCACTTCGACACGCTGACCGTCGCGCAGCAGGCTGTGGACCGGGTGAGCATCACCGACACCCGAGGTAGCCCGCCACCGGACACACTTAAAGTGGCCATGAACTACGTCGGCGGCTACCGCAACACCATGACGCTGGTGCTCACCGGCTTGGAGCCGGAGGCAAAGGCTGCCTGGGCCACCGACGTGCTGTTCGATCTGCTAGGCGGCCGTGAGCAGTTCGAGCAGACCGATGTCCGACTGTTGCGCTTCGATCAGCCCGACGCCCCGACTAACGCCCAGGCAACGTCTCACCTGCGGATCACTGTCAAGGACAGCGACCGGCGCAAGGTCGGCCGCCGGTTCTCCGACGCCACAATGGCGTTGGCACTGGGCGGGTACGCCGGCTTCCACACCACGACACCGCCGAGCGCGGAAAGCGAGTTCGGGGTTTATTGGCCCGCTCTCGTGCCGACGACGTTCGTTGAACAGGTGCTGGTGCTCCCCGACGGGTCCGACCGGGTCATCGCACACACGAAGGCCGACAACAGAGGAAGCCAGCCCGCCGTCTGCGTCCAAACGGAGCCTCCGGCCGATGACGGGCCCACCGAGCGGCTGCCGCTGGGGCGAGTGGTGGGTGCCCGTTCCGGGGACAAGGGCGGCAACGCGAATGTCGGGCTGTGGGCACGCGACGACTCCGCGTGGGAATGGCTGCGCCGATCGATGACCGTCGAGCGGATCCGCGAGCTGCTACCGGAGGCATCGCACCTGGAGATGCGTCGGTTCGAACTGCCGAATCTGCGTGCCGTTAACTTCGTGGTGCTGGGGTTGCTCGGTGAAGGTGTTGCCTCGGCAACGAGGCCGGACCCTCAGGCGAAGGGGTTGGGGGAGTACCTGCGGTCCCGGTACGTCGACATTCCGGTCCGATTGCTGCGGTAAGTGCAGTCGGGGTCTCAGCGGTGGCGGTAACGCAAGGGATCAGTTGAAGAGTGCGGCTGCGAGACGGTGAAGAGCGCCCGCTACAAGTGTTCCGGGCTCGCACCTGCATGGGGTAGGGCCTGTCGCCGCAGCCATCCGGCCACGCCTTGTGATCGAGCTGCCGACCACGAGTCACGCTCGCTGCAGGCCTACGGCCTCAGCACCTTCACCGACGGCGGGTCGTGAGCGCGAACACCCCGCGCCGCTGGCCGCCGACCCGAGACCGGGCTGCGCCGGGTCGCGAGGCGGGTCAGCTCAGGGATGGCGGCGCGGGCGGCGTGGCCGTAGAACAGGTCCAGCCGCCCGCGGGATCTCATAGGGCCGGGCCCCCTGATGGCGCTCAGGTGAATCTCCCCAGATCTGCTCACTGATTTTCCCCACCCGTGTGGCTCCACCGGCAGCGCCCTGCCTTTCCTTTCATGCTCACACGGGAGGACGACGTGGACGCTTGTGCGCTCCACCGCCAGGGCTGGACGATCTCGGCGATCGCCCGGCACTGGGACACGCAAAACGATTGTCCCTGGCCATGTGAGAGTCGGCGGATTCTGATCATCGTCGCAACGCCCGAGCGATTTGGGGTGTGGGCGATGGGCCGAGGGCGTGTGGGTGCGCTGCCGTTGTCGGAGAAGCGGGACGCGTTTGTCCGTCTGGTCGGGACCGGAATGTCGGTCTCCGAGGCGTGCCGTCGAGTGGGGGTGCACCTGCGGACCGGGATGCGCTGGCGACACGGGCGGACGGTCACGACTGCGAGCGGCGAGAGGCGCCACTATCCGAGCGTGATCATGCCAAGCAGTCGTCAGCTGTCCGTCCGGTTCCTGTCCGAGGACGAGCGGATCCAGTTGGGAGACCTGCGCCGTCGGGGGCTTGGGGTGCGCGCGATCGCTGCCAAACTCGTGCGCAGTCCGTCGACGGTGAGCCGGGAGCTGCGACGCAACCGTGATCCTTCCAGCGGGCAGTACCGGCCATTGGGGGGTCGGGTCGCCGGGGGGAGTTTCACCCCCCGGCTCCCACGGAACCGTGCGTGACAGTCTCCCGTCACACGGCTCT
>JAABUZ0100002705.1_pt1 | contig 28537 bp, 20 predicted proteins | sample 5562091 | NCBI WGS metagenome assembly JAABUZ01 (sample SAMN12813069, study PRJNA571459) | rock metagenome | isolation source: Antarctica rocks | place: Antarctica: Victoria Land, Linnaeus Terrace sud | collected 2015-12-21 | reverse complement strand
CCACTCGGCAATGTCGTCATATGTCTTCATCGGTACCATCTACCTTCCTGGTTCTGATCTGCTCGCGTTCGTCACAGGCTCTAGCATACCACATTCGCTATCACCTTTGGTGGAAATGCACTAGGAGGGTTAGTAGGTTTTACCGTGCTGTTTATGGGAATAGCAATAGGCATGTTTCATCTTGGTTTACGCTACTATGAAAGTGGCAACTTGATGGGTATGCAAGGGTAATTAGATTTTTAATCTATAAAAGCGGTATTGCCAAACAGTATTGGTGCTACCGCTTTTATATCGATTGTTTTGTAAATTTAAAGATAATGGCCCACCAAAAAAAGTATTGGTAGTCGTTTACATAGCGGCGAAAGGTACTCTTTATGAGACGCACATTTATAAGGAAAGGAGGATGAAAAAAGATCATCAAAATATTGATTGTGGATAGCGATTGATATACTTCAACTCTACTAATCAGAAAGGATAAAGGTGCTTTCGATGAACAACTATCTCAGTATTCGTATGCGTTTTGTTGCGAGCATTGCCCTCATAAGTGCCCTGTTCGCAATGTTTCTGTCAATCTCGGTTGCATCGGCACATTACATGCCAAAACCCCACACGTGGCATGCCTTGGTTGGTGTTGAAACGAAGAATCATGCTACGCAAGGTATGGCATTTCTGCCACAGACACTCTGGATCAATACAGGTGATACAGTTGTCTGGACTGCGAAATCAGCGGACATCCATACTGTTACCTTTCTTAAGCCGGGGCAGACGCTCCCACCATTTGATCCAAATGACCCGATGGATGTATTACCGCAAGGCAGCCATGTCTATGACGGGAAGTCCTATTACAACTCAGGACTCGTGGCAGACTTTCCTGGCTTACCAGGTGGAAATGGTTACTCCTTGTCCTTTGGCGTCGTAGGTGACTTCGTCTATTATTGTCTCGTACATCCGTCAATGATCGCAGTTATTCATGTGCGACCTGCGGGCACGTCTTACCCATTCTCGCAACATGACTACGATCACCAAATCACGCATCAGACCAAGGCTATTTTTGCTGATGGACGAAAATTGGCGGATATAGCGGAAGACAAGTCGAACAACCGCAATGTGACCTTTGGTATTGGCGATGGCCTTGCATCTGTTATGCGTATCTTTCCGCAGCGCATTGTCATTCATGTCAATGATACCATAACCTTTACAAATCGGGATGTTATGGAACCGCATGTCGTCTCCTATGGCGTGTTTCCGCCAAATTTCAATGACTTCGTTCCAGCGGGGAATCCAAAACATTTTGATGGTTCATCAATACTCAACTCTGGCTTCATTGGTGCGAGTCCTGCCTGGTTTGGCACCTCGTATCAAGTGACCTTTGTGAAGGCAGGAACATACGCCTTCCGTTGTGATATACATGACCAAATGGGGATGGTGGCAACAATCGTTGTTCGTTCATAAAAAGTGTGAAGAGGTACACTACTCTTGGTCCTTTTGAAGACATAGAGAGGGGCGTGTGAACAGTATTTACACGCCCCTCTCTATGTCTTCAAAACTGTGCGTTTCCTCTTGACACTTTACCTCAAACCGTGTATAAATTGTTTAGCGTGCTATATATTAGCGTGCTAAATATTGACGAGCAAAGAAAAATATGAATGTTGAACCAACTGCTAGTATCGGCTACTGGCTTTTTTATGCCCAACGATGTGTCTCATATGCATTCACTGAAGTGCTGCGAGACTATTGCGATGAGCAGGGGAAGTCATACACTGTAACTCCTCCACAGTGGGGCGTAATCGCACTGCTTTATGGACATAACGGACTTACTATCGGGACGATCAGTCATAAACGTGGCATTGATGCGCCTACTGTGACAGGAATTATCAAGCGGCTTGAGCAAAGTGGCCTGGTCGAGCGTCGTCATGATCGTGAAGACCGCCGTGTGGTGAAGGTTTTTTTGACCTCTGAAGGACAGAGCATTATGAATGGTCTCATGCCTGTTGTGGAGAAATTCAATGATGTTATACTACGTAACCTATCACAGGGTGAACAACAAACATTTTTGAAAAATCTACAGCAGATAATCATCAACATAACAGATGTTGCAGAAGGGACTGGAGATCGCTTTGGTCTCATTCCTGTTGTCGAGAGGACTAGCGATTGCTATGGGTTGACTCCCAAACACCTGAATTTTGAACGTCACGAAGATACTGATGCGTAAGGCATATCGATTGTTGATACGAAAAGGAAAGACTGCTATGGCTAAAGAAAGTTCACAAGTGACGGTGGTAACAGAACAACAAAAAGTTGCTGCCAATGCTTTTCCTGCGATTGAGATACGAGACCTGTCCAAAAGCTTTGGCAATTTTCATGCAGTCGATCATCTCACACTTACAGTGCAGCAAGGCGAAGTTTTTGGACTGCTTGGTCCAAATGGTTCGGGTAAAACAACGACTATTAATATGATTAGTGGTTTGAGCGTTCCAACAAGCGGTGAGGTCAAGGTGCTTGGCTATGATGTGCGCCATAATACACGCTCAGTACGCCAAATTCTAGGTGCAGTGCCACAGGAAACTGCACTGTATGAAGAATTATCGGCCTGGACAAATATGGATTTCCATGCAGACCTTTTTGGTATTCCTGTGCGCGAAAAGAAAAAGCGTATCAACGATATGCTGGAACTGGTGCAACTCGCGGACCGCAAGAACTCGCGTGTTGGCACCTTTTCGGGTGGTATGAAACGTCGTCTCGCGCTTGGCCGTGCCTTGTTGCATGACCCGAAATTGATCTACTTGGACGAACCAACACTTGGCGTCGATGTGCAGGCGCGCCGCGTTATCTGGGACTATATCCTTTTACTGCGTAGTCAGGGCAAGACCGTCCTGATTACAACAAACTATCTTGAAGAGGCCCAGGCTTTATGTGATCGGCTGGCGATTATTGATCATGGCAAACTTATCGCAGTTGACACTCCAGAGCATCTCAAGCAGACCTATGGGGGTAGCGTGATTGAGCTTGAAACCGCGAACATTATCGCATCAATAGACAAAATACGTGCTATACAGGGTATCAAAGAGGCAAAGCAGGAGAGGACACACCTTTCGATTACGACACAAGGCACTAGCAACGTGGTACCCCAGATCATTAACATTGTGTCTCAAGAAGGCGAGATACGCGATATCGTGGTGCGTGACCCAAACCTGGACGAGATTTTCTTGCGTCTAACTGGCACTGCGTTGCGCGATTAAAAAGGGAAGAGTATGTCACACATTGCCTATAATCTACGCGTCATCTGGGCCTGTATGAAAAAAGATATCAAGGTTGCCTTGACGGACCGCATTTTTGTCATTTTGGGTGTATTCCTGCCTGTTAACTTCCTGATTTTGTTTAGCCTCTTTGTGTTGTCAGGAGGTCAAGCTCCTACTGCCGTTGTTATGAATGATACTGGCCCGTATGCTCAGCAGTTTTATCAATCAATGGCCGGGGCACACTCATTTATTTTGCAAAAGGCTACCGCGAGTGAAGCTCATAATCTCATTCAAGCTGGTAGAATTGTTGCGGTTGTAACAATCCCTGCTGATTTTGACTCGCAAGTAAGGAATAATCAGCCAGTCCAGGTTGGCGTTGACATTAACAATCTGAACACTGACTTCACGAATGATATTCGACGTGCAGTACCACTCTCAATTACCTCGTTTTATGCGAAAGCGTTTCCTAATGTAGTAACAATTACTCCAAATGAATCGGACAAATATCGGCAAGATACTGATTACATTCCTTACTTGACGGTCTCAATTCTCGTAATCGCGCTCGTTGTAGGAGGTCTTCTGCAATCGGGCACATCGGCGGCGCGTGAATGGGAGAACGCTACGATGAAAGAACTGCTGCTCTCTCCTGCGAGTCGTTGGGCGGTTGTGACAGGAAAAATGTTAGGGGCAGTGGTGATGAGCCTTGCCTCAGTCGTGGTTGTGCTTGCTGTCCTTATCTTCATCATTGGAGTACGCCCATTACACTGGGGTGCCGTGATCGGCTTTACCCTGCTCACGCTATCTATCTTTATTGCATTGGGCACGCTTTTAGGCACATTGTTAAAGCAGCGACAAGCGTTCACAGGCTTAGCGTTTGGGACTGCGATTCCATTGTTTTTTATAAGTGGTGCTTTTGGGCCGATTGCGTTTGATGTGCCTGCAATCCAGGTAATTGCAAAAATCTTTCCTGTATACTACGCAATTGTGGTGCAACAATATGCCTTTCACGGTTTTGCCTTGAATACATATGGCCTTTGGGTCAATGTCTTGATTTTGTGTGGCTATGCAATAGGGCTTATTCTGCTTGCCGCATTGGTACTACGGCGCAGTACAGTAGCAAATTAACGTCAGTAGGACGTTTTTCATAGAGAAAAGGAATTATGCAATGATATCTTCCTTTCTGCGCTCGGTCTGGGCGATTATTAGAAAAGATTTGCAAGTATGGCTTAGCAATCGGCGCAATATCGCTGCGACGATTATTCCACCCATTAGCTTTCTTCTCATTCAAGCACTTGGTGCGGTTGCTGTAGGACGTAGCCCTGTAGCTCTTGTAACGCTAGATCAAGGCCAAAAAGGGCAGCAAATGCAGCAAATTTTCCATAAAGCCGATGTCTTCCGTATCACGGATGCAACGCCAGGGCAGGCAAAAACGCTGTACAACAATATTCAAGTCATCGCCGTGATAACTATTCCAAGCGATTTTACACAGCGTGTCAAGGCACACGACCCATCGCCAGTTAATGTGCGAGTCAATAATCTGAATCTGGATTTTACGAATGATGTGCGACGTTCAGTGCCGGATGCGATTACACAGTTCTATCAGGCCCAGGGAAGTAGTAGTCCAATCAAGGTGACGGTACATGAGCAAGACTTGCGCTCACGTGATGTGCAACTCTTTCAATACGCAGTGTTACCGACAATTACCTTGCTATTGATGTTATCAGGATTAGTGACCAGTAGTATCGCAACGGCACGGGAGTGGGAGACGCGAACCATCAAGGAGATGCTGCTTTCACCAACATCGCGAGCAGCGATTATTGTAGGTAAGGTGCTTGCTGGTTTCACGACAACATTTTTATTAGGGATGCTGGTATTACTGCTAGGAGCGGGGCTAGATTGGACGCGACCATCGGGTATTTATTGGCTTACTAGTATTGCCGTACTAGCGATGATTGCGCTATTTAGTACAGGATTGGGTGTTGCGCTAGGTGCGGCACTGCACAAAACGCAGCCAGTAATCGCTATTTCAATTAATACAGCCATTTATCTATTCTTCCTGGCAGGTGGAATAGGTGTGATTGCCTTTGAACCGGTATGGCTACAAAATATCGCCGCATACATTCCTCTCACCTACGGAATTCATGCGTTAGAGCAAGCGGTGTTCTACAATTCATCGGACCTCTTTGGGCGTGACATGCTGGTGTTAGGGCTATGTGCACTAGCCGCCTTAAGTTTAGGGGTGTTGTCGATGCGACGAGGTATTGCGAGCTAGTAATGACAATACTATAGAAGGGCTTCTCAACTGAGAAAGGAATTCATAATGCAAAGCGGAAGTGACCCACGTCAAACCCAAGCAGATACGCGTCTACCAATGCATGAACGTATCGGCTTATCTATCATCGCCACCAATGCCGCCGATGCGGTCAACAGGATCGTCGAAGCGGAGCGTGCTGGTCTGCGCCAGGTCTGGCTGGCCCAGGGTGGTTCACGGGGAACCGATACCCTGACCGTTGTGGCAATGGCAGCGGCGCGAACAACGCACATTCGCCTGGGTACAGCCATCGTACCCACCTATCCGCGCCATCCCCTCGTCATGGCACAACAGGCGCTCGCCATTCACGATCTTGCCCCAGGCCGCTTGCGCCTCGGGATCGGCCCAGCCACCGCCCGATCATCGAAGGCTCCTATGGTCTGACGCAGACTTCGCCGCTAGCATATCTGAGAGAGTATGTCACAGTGCTTCGTCGCGTTCTGGGCGAGGGTCATGTCGAGTATCATGGCACCTTTTTCCATGTGACGGCCACATCACGTACCGCACCAATTCCTCTGTTGGTCTCAGCTCTGGGACCGAAAGCCTTCCACCTTGCGGGTGAAATCTCCGACGGCGCTCTTTCCTGGGTATGTCCTGTTCCATATCTGCTAAATTCGTCGAAACCCTCCTTGCACGCAGGTGCCCAGGTTCAGCATCGTCCGGCTCCCCCGCTCGTGGCGCACGTGGTGGTGGCGCTGAACACAGATGAAGCGGCGGTCCAGACTCAGGCACGCCAGTTTCTTCTCCGCTACTCCCAACTACCGTTTTATGCTCACATGTTCGAGGAGGCTGGCCTGCCTGTCGCAGCTGATGGGTCGGGTCTTGATGCGCTGGCGAAAGCCCTGGTGATCTCCGGAGACGAGTTCGCCCTGCGTGGGAGACTGGCCGAACTGCTGGCAAATGGCTTGGACGAACTCATGGTTCATCCGCTCCCGTTGACAAATGAAGGGAAAGCGCGAGAGCAGTTGCTCCAGTTGCTCGCAGCAATGGAATGATCAATTGCTCTCTTGAGGGAATTGAGTGAATGGGGCTTATGGTTAATTACCCTGTGAGTTACTATTGACATCTCACACGTCTCATCTCGTATCCCCTCTCTAGTGAGAGGCTAGGCTGCATCTCCATCTTCTTGGGCAGAGGAGGATACCCAACAAGGCAGTGCAAGAAAAAAGGTCGCTCCTTCTCCTCCAATACCAGTGCTTTCTACCCATATGAAACCTTTCATCGCCTCTATCAGTTGACGACAGACGTAGAGACCCAGACCTGAACCTCTTTGTGTACTATTCATCGCTTTCGATAGACGCACAAATTTGTTGAAGAGGTGAGTTTGGTCTTGTCGAGCTATGCCATCACCCCAATCACGTATCGCAATGAGAACAAATACGCTTTGCATGTCAATGTCTGTCTCTCCTTCATGAGGAATGCGAATATGGAGTGTTTCCCATGAAACACGCTTCGCCTCGATAGCAATCCTGGTCAAGGATGGAGTGTATTTGAGTGCATTGCTAACGATGTTCGACAAGATTTGTCGCAGTCGCAGCTCATCAGCCCACACGAAGAGGTTTTTTGCAAGCGTTACCTCCAGGATACGATGTTCATTTTCTAGCGCAGGGGCAAAAATCTCTTGAATGAGCTGAACAGTTTGTTGTACTGAGACGGCACCAAGTTGGAGGCTTACTTTGTCCTGATCGAGATGACTTGTATCCATAACATTCCCTATGAGCAGGATAAGTTCTTCAGACGCTCGATACGCCTGAGCAATAAAACGTTTTTTCGTCTCTTCGTTGAAATCCGGATAGTTTGTACTCAGGAGTTCAAGATATCCATGAATAGCTGTTAAAGGTGTGCGTAGTTCGTGTGCAGCTGTCATAAGAAAATAGTTTGTGAGCTGCTCAGATATCTGAGCCTGTTTCACGGCATCACGAAGATGAGCATGTAAACGAGCATTCGTAATGGCCATAGCAGCCTGAAGTCCAATTTCCTCCAATACATATAAATGGCGTTCTGTATAGGCGTATGGTTGATAGGATTGGACTGAGAGAATGCCGATCAGTTCCTCGCCATGACGAAGAGAAATAAATAGAAGAGACTCAGAAAGCTTCTTTGTTCCAAGCAGATCATTTTCCTGTGGTACATCCTTCTGATCATCTTTTGTAAATGCTGCGTATTCCTGCTGAGTACAAAAACGCATGCCCACTGTCTTTCCCACGAGAAATTCGCGTCGTTGTGAAATGGGAGGTGCGTATTCTATTGGCGGATAAGATATCCCTTCGTCGATAAGATACTCCATATGAAGCATGTTGTACTGTGAGTTATAGCGAGAAATAAAGAATGCATCAACAGGCATAATCTGACGTACTTGCGTGTAGATAGTCTCATAGACGCTTTGTGGATCACGAAGTGCATCTGGAGAAGAAAGAACCCGACTAATACTGAGGAGAGCAAAGCGTTCTTCACTGCTTTGTTTTGCTTCTTTATACAAGTGTTCTATATCCTGCACCGCTTCATCTTTTGGTAATAAAGAGCTATTTTGTTCTTTCATCTCGATTTTTCCTTGTAGTGTCAATAGCAACTCATATATGATCACTTTTTACCAAGTGTTGCCAGAAGACTCCGGCCTTCGAGGCATGGGGATGTATGGCAATCGCTACCTGACATCTGTACTGTTTACCCTATAATATCGTCATCTTAAAAACTTTCAGTATCGCCTTCACCCTCTTCCACGCTAATTCTGGCTCATGGCTAGAACGAGCGAGGAATGCTAGTCAACAATTCAAAATGTGTCCATCCAGCTCAAATCCCCTTCGCTGCTGTCGTTCGTTTGAATCTGTGCAGCCAAATATGAGCAATCTGTAGCTAAAAAATGAAAACCTTCATCGTTTACAGAATTGGGTGGGGTAGTGAACATGTGCCTACTTTTGTAAGTGAGTCTTTTTGTCTCGAATGATCTTACAAAGAACAGAAAGGAGCAAGCAGTGTAGGTAGCTATTCGTCGGCTCAATGTACAACCTTGTTCAATTGATGAAGCGGCACTGCGAGGTGCGGATTCACAAGGGAAAGTAGTCTGAGAGAAGCTCTCATGAAACACACATTTTTGTCGTTTTTCTGGTAACTCCCATTGTCTCGCTCAATTTCGTCCACACATTTTAGAAAGGAACCAACACAGAAGAAAGGATGATACTATGTCAGCACAGGAAAATGTTGCTCTTGCTCGGTCACAACTTGACCTGTTCAACCATCACCAGTCGGACCCCGCCTGGCTTGAGAAAGCTGTGGCTTCTCTTGCAGAAGACTTTGAGCAGACCGATGTGCCTTCTGGGAGAACTGTTCATGGCCCCGATGGCTTCAAGCAACTCAATCTCTTTTTTGCGGAAGGTTTCCCTGACAGTAGTACAGAGATTACCAATATGTTTGCCACAGAGGATCAGATGGTTGTTGAATTTACTGGTCGGGGAACTAACACCGGTCCCTTGCATATGCCAATGGGTGATATGCCACCGACGGGTCGGAAAGCCGAACTGCGGTTTTGCAATGTCTTTCAGATCAAGAATGGGAAGATTGTCAGTAGTCACATCTACTATGATCTGATGACCATGCTGCACCAACTCGGTCTTGTTCCTGCGATGGGCTAGGTAAGGCAAATAATGTCTCCAGTCCTCTTCACAGAGGAAGCGAGGAACTCGGTGGTGCAATGCCGCCGAGTTCTTGGTGAGTACGGAAGCACTCTACCCGAAAAAAAGTATTGTTCAGACGTTTGTGCTGACAATACCCCTTCTATTATGACTAGCTTAACAAGCCCCACGGTCGAACCCGTCTCCTTGCCTTTTGTGCTTCTTGTGGATTCCCCAATGCTTCATAGACATCCGCTTTAAGTGTCCACGCTCGTGCGTAACTCTTGTCCATCTCCGTTGCTTCGTTGAGGGAGTCGAGCGCGGCACGATTATGACCAAGGCGAATAAGTGCCTCTGCCTTATTGCACCATGCTACCGCGCTTCTAGGGTTGACGAGTAGCGCATGCGTATAGGCCTCGACCGCTCCATTGAAGTCTCGTAGGCAAGAGCGAGCATTGCCTAAACCGTTCCAAGCTTGAAAACTCTTCGGTTCAATAGCCAATGCTTGTTCATAGGATTCGAGTGCCTCGGTTGGCATGTTCATATCGAGTTGTGCATCGGCCTTACCATTCCAGGCCGCAACATATGCTTTGTCGATATTCAACGCGCGTTCAAAATGAACCAGTGCCTGTTGATAGCGCTGTAGACGATTCAAGACCAGCCCCGCACTCACCCACACAACAGCATTATTCGAGTCGATCTCGGTTGCACGTTGATAGGCTTCAAGCGCCTTGCGGTAGTTACCCTGATTGTAGAGTGCCGTTCCTTTGCCATTCCAGGCATAGAAATTGCGTGAGTCAATGCGTAACGCCTCTTCGTAAGCTTGTAGCGCTTGTGAGTAATGCTGCTGTTTAAGATATTGATCTCCCTCGCGGCATTTATCACGTACACTACCTGTGCTCGGTGCTGATCTCGATGTGTAGTTGTTACCACCGTTGCCACCAACTACAGAACTTTTGCTCGTGCTATTTGGTGAGTTGGGTAGCAAAGAACTTGTTGCCCCGCGCACATTTTGTGGAATGCGCTGGTCTCTTAGTTCTGGCGACACGTGCTGCGTTGGGATACGTACTTTTGCCGTTGATGCAGGACGACATGCGACATCAAAGACATGCAAGAACTCTAGCATATTGGCATAGCGGTCCTCAGGTCGCGTGGCGAGGGCGCGTTGCAGCACGGCATCCAACGCTGTAGGGAGTTCAGCATTGAGTGTCGAGACAGCTGGAATGTTCCCCCCTGTTGGATCAAGAGGGTGATAGCCCGTGAGCATTTCGTAGAGTACAATAGCACTACCATATTGGTCACTACGTGGATCGACAATACCTGTAGTCTGTTCTGGTGCCATGTATCCGACGGTGCCACGTACAGTAATTGTCTTGCCAACGCGCGCCCCTGGCTCTAATGAGCGTGCAATTCCAAAGTCTGTAATTACAAGCCGATGGTCTTCCTGGTGCAGCAAAATATTTTCTGGCTTAATATCGCGGTGAATAACTGGTCGTTGACGGGTGTGGGCATAGTGCAAGGCTTGTGCAAGTTGATGAAAATTCTGGACCGTTTCCGCCGCTTGCATGGGTCCCTTGACCTGTGCCAGGCGAGTACGGAGCGAGCCAGCGGTATAAAGTGGCATCACGAGAAATACAACACCGTCTCTACCATGCACATTTAGACCATCCTTGCCATAATCCAGAATAGGCGCGATGTTGGGGTGATCCAACGCAGCAGCAATTCTGGCCTCACGTAAGAAGTGGTCTCGTTCATTTGATGTAGTTTTACTTGGTAACAGCACCTTGATAGCAATGTGGCGCGAAAGATTTTGGTCTATTCCACGAAAAACTGCCGCATACCCACCTTTACTTAACAGGGCTTCCACGAGATAGCGTCCAGCGAGAGAGGTATCTAATAACGGCAGTGCACATGCTCGACAAAACAGATCGCTGTCCCGATTGTCATATCCGCAGTCTACAAGATCGGCGCAGCGTCGCATTCCCTCCTCCGAGTCATAGGGATATTCCCTTCTTAATACATAGTTTGCTCAATACATAGAGTAGTATAGAAATATTGTTTATGCTTTAATAGGTGGTCGCATATGTTGCTCTAGTGAACGCGCCCATTCCTGGCACGTTTGCGCTTCTTGTTTCCGACCTAACTTCTCAAGTACAACGGCCTTGTTATACCAAGCGTCCGGCTCGTCTGGTGCGAACGAGGTTGCTTGATCCAATGCCGCCAACGCCTCATCCATTCTTCCCAGGGTGAAGAGAGCCAGACCTTTATTATTCCAAGCTGCAATATAGTGTACATCAATGCCTAATGCGCGGTCAAAAGCGAAAAGAGCCTCCTCATGCCTTTTTAGTTCGTGTAGTAAACTCCCCTTATTATACCAGGCAGAAATTAAGCCATCATCATATTCTAAAGCATGATCATATGACTCTAATGCATCTTCATACATGCGTAGCGCAGCAAGAACATTGCCTCGATTATACCACGCCCCCGCTAGTGATGGGTCGAGACTAAGTGCCTGATCGTACACTGCCAGTGCTTCGGCGAAGCGTCGTAGATCGCGTAAATCATTTGCGCGGTCAAACCAGGCGCTAGCATTCTTAGGATCGAGCAAAGTCGCTCGTTCATGCATTGGTAATGCCTGCTCTGAACTCTTCATACGCCGCAAGATGTTGCCCTTGATGTCCCATAATGATGCATTACTTGTAGTTAACTCTAAGGCTCGATTAATTGCGATGAGAGCCTCATCATAGCGTTGCAAGCTGTACAGTGTGTCGCTCATTGCTTGCCAAATGACGCTTTGTTGTGGGTCGAGTAGCAAGGCACGGTCAAAAGCGATCAGCGCCTCCTCTGAAAGACCCTGTTCTGCGAACGCCATACCACGTCCACTCCAGGCATAGACATATTTCTCATCGAGTTGCAGTGCGTTCTCGTAACAATACATTTCTTCATTATAGCGACGTAGTTCGTGCAGTACACTCGCGCGCGCTGTCCATAGCTCAGGATTCTTCGGTTGCAACGAAAGCGCGTGGTCATAGGCTAGCAGTGACTCGTCTGTATGACCCAGGTGGAAAAGCACAATGGCTTTACCACTCCATGCATCAACCGAGGTTTCGTCATTTGTAGAGGCTCTTTCATAAGCGGTAAGCGCCTCTTCGTAATGCCCCAGGGCATAGGCATGGTTGCCCCTTGCCAACCAGTCTTGGTTTTGCTCTACAGGTGCGTGTTGAGCTATGTTCGTTGCTTGTACATTTTGAACTGCTAACTTCCCCTTTTTTATCGTCGGAACTGCTACCATGACCTGCGTCAGTGCGTCTTCATCATCGTCATCCAATGCATCTGCATATGTTACAGATAAAGGCGTATTTTTTTCTGGGACGCGCTGCTGTCGGAAGACACCATCTTCTTTAGGAGCGACTGGAGACGGTTGGGCATGTAAGCCATTTTCTTGCATTGGTAGAGGCTCTACCTTCACCAGGAAAGCAACCGGTCCGTCTTGCCCGTAGTCGATGACACGAATACTGTCAGGGTCGCGGATGGTTGCAGAAAACGCAACCGCTAATTCCGCATCCTGTAGAAAGTTTTCACGCTCCTCAAGATTTGTTTCGCGTGGAATAAGAGTACGCACTACTACAGGCTGATTGTTCTGACGATCAATGGCGTGTAGCATAACAGTACTACGCTCCTTGCCAGTAAGAGCAAGAATTTCATAACGACCCTGTAGTAGTGTGCCTTGTATAGGAATACCGCAACGAGCGCAGAAACGAGCATTACCCCGATTCTCAAAGCCGCACTCTTCTCTATTCAAACATTGCCCCATATGTCTTCCTCTCCCCTATCCTGCACTGCACATTTTCAATTTACATTTATCAGGTGTTTGGTTGCCTCTACTGTAACGAAAGTAGTGTCACTTTGTCAATATGCAGAGCACATATTTTTTTATAGTTGACATAAGATACAAAAAAATCGATCATTACTAGCATTGGCAATGAACACCGTTTTGTTCTTGCTAAATAACCATAGCTGTAGAGCTTTCCTTTTACTATGTGCCGTGATTTCCTGCAACTATAGCTGGTTAGGGACCGATGTGCAAGGTCTACATTATCACTCTACCTTATTCTGTTATATAATACTAGAAAGAAGAAACTACTGTTATGGAGCATAGGGGAAATGTGATCCTCTTTATTTCCCGTTTTCTAAACTTCATATTAAAGGACTGACATATCATGACGTACAACGACGTATTTGGCGCACGCTCAACACTTGAGGGTGCATATGGAAAAGTCATCTACTACAAGCTAGCATCACTTGCTGCAAAAGGCGTTCAAAATCTCGACCAGCTACCTTTCACTATAAGGATTGTGCTAGAAAATCTATTGCGTAACGCAGGAAATGAGCTAGTCTTTGAAGATGATGTACTCTCTCTCGCGCATTGGACTCCTGGAAATGCCTTAACCTCTGAGGCTGAGTATCCTTTTATGGCGGGACGTGTACTCCTCCAGGACTTCACTGGTGTGCCAGCAGTGGCAGACCTTGCCGCGATGCGTTCAGCGGTCGCTCGTATAGGTGGCGACCCACAAAAGATTAATCCTCTAGTTCCAGCCGATCTCGTCATTGACCATTCGGTTCAGGTAGATTCGTTTGGTTCAATACTTGCCTTCGAGCGTAATGTTGATCGTGAATATGAGCGCAATAGTGAACGTTATGCACTACTGCGTTGGGCGCAGCAGGCATTCGATAATTTTCGTGTTGTGCCGCCGGGTACAGGTATTGTTCACCAGGTCAATCTAGAGTATCTTGCCCATGTTGTCCTGACAAAAGACGAAAACGGTGAAACAGTTGTATACCCTGATACACTTGTTGGCACCGATTCGCATACCACAATGATCAATGGCCTGGGTGTCCTTGGCTGGGGTGTGGGTGGTATTGAAGCTGAAGCGGTGCTGCTTGGGCAACCATTGTATCTTCTAACACCGGAGGTTATCGGTGTCCGTTTGACAGGAGCGTTGCCCGAAGGCGCAACCGCGACCGACCTTGTGCTGACCGTGACTCAGATGCTGCGTAAGCGTGGAGTCGTTGGCAAATTTGTCGAGTTTACAGGCCCTGGTTTGAGTCATTTGCCTCTGGCAGACCGTGCTACTATTGCCAATATGTCACCAGAATTTGGCGCGACTGCAACGCTTTTCCCCGTAGATGCCGAGACGTTGCGCTATCTGCATGACACGGGGCGTGACGCGAAACTGATTGAACTTATCGAACACTATACAAAGGCACAAGGGCTTTTCCGTACAGATGATTTGCCGGAGCCACACTTCGACGATCTACTTGAACTAGACCTTTCCGCAATTGAGCCAAGCCTCGCAGGTCCACGGCGACCACAGGATCGTGTGCCGATTCAGAACTTGGGTCAGGTCTTCCGCGCTGCCTATGCTGACCGTTTTCAAGCTGCGCAAGCGAACGCAACGACTGAAGATGCTGTCAACCGCTATATCGGTGAGGGCGACAGAAATAGCAAGCCCGACCCTGTTGTCCAGAGCGAGGATGCGAAGAAGCAAGCAAACACTGGCAAAAACGGAAACGGTCACAATGGGCAAGATCAAGACGTATTGGTCGAGATGAGCGGCTCACAATCACATATGCACAATGGGTCCGTTGCCATTGCCGCGATTACAAGCTGTACCAACACCTCAAATCCTTCGGTGATGATAGCGGCTGGTCTTGTCGCGAAACATGCCGTTGAGCGTGGCCTGTCCGTCAAGCCAACGGTTAAGACAAGTCTTGCGCCAGGGTCTCGTGCCGTTGTTGACTATCTCAAGAATGCCGAATTGCTCTCTTACCTCGAGGCATTGCGCTTCCACCTTGTTGGTTATGGTTGTACAACCTGCATTGGCAATAGTGGCCCATTGTCGGAACCGGTCGCCGAGGCTGTACAAGACAATGATCTTATTGTTGCAGCTGTCTTGAGTGGCAACCGTAATTTCGAAGGACGTATTCACCCCCAGGTACGAGCAAGCTTCCTGGCATCACCCCCTCTTGTTGTCGCGTATGCACTCGCTGGAACCGTCGATATCGACCTGATGAAGGACCCGGTTGGAACGGACATCAATGGTGATAGTGTATACCTGAAAGACCTCTGGCCCACACAGGAAGAAGTACGTGATGTTGTGGCGCGTTCACTCTCACCTGAGATGTTCAAGCAAAACTATGCGCACGTCTTCGAGGGAGATGAACACTGGCAAGCACTTTCAAATTCGACGGGGGCACTGTTCGAGTGGGATCCCAATTCAACATACGTGCAGGAGCCACCATTCTTCCAGGACATTTCGGATACAATAGACCCGGTCAAGGATATTCATGGGGCAAGAGTACTGGTACTGGTCGATGACTCGATCACAACCGACCACATCTCGCCTGCTGGCAACTTCTCTCCCACTAGCCCGGCAGGAAAGTATCTTATTGAACGTGGCGTGGAGAAGCGTGACTTCAACACCTATGGTGCGCGTCGTGGCAACCACGAAGTGATGGTGCGTGGCACCTTTGGCAATATCCGTTTGCACAACAAACTGACCAATAAGGAAGGCTACTACACGGTACATCTGCCTGATGGTGAGCAGACGACCATCTATGATGCGTCTGTACGTTACCAGCAAGACAGTGTACCTCTAATCGTGATCGCTGGCAAAGAGTATGGGTCCGGTAGCTCCCGTGACTGGGCGGCAAAAGGTCCGTTACTGTTAGGTGTACGTGCTGCAATTGCTGAAAGCTTTGAACGTATTCATCGTAGCAACCTCGTTGGCATGGGCATTCTACCGCTGCAATTCAAGCAGGGCGAGAACAAAGAATCGCTTGGTCTCACAGGTCACGAAACCTACGATATCGAAGGCATTGAGCAGGGCCTAAAGCCACGCCAGGAAGTGACGGTCAAGGCCACTCGTGAAGATGGCTCAACCTTCACCTTCCAGACAATCGCAAGACTAGATAGTCCAATCGATGTAACTTACTACGAGAACGGTGGTATCTTGCCAACGGTTCTCAGGAGATTGATGAAGGGATAATTAGTATTAACTACGGCGAACGGGAACAACATATTGTTTCCCGTTCGCTTTTTTGTTTTGTGACCAACTTCGCTGCATAAGAAATCCTAGCCATATAAAATGAAGGTACAATAGAGGCTAAGTTAGGAGTCACAATGGGGACATGGAGCAACTCAAAACTTCAGTATCTTAATAAACAGGCCAAAAACAGGATGGGAAGGTGTAGTTGTATTATGTATTTCTCTACGCGAACAATCCACCGCTTGAAACGTATTCAAGCGTTGCTCGATCAACTCAGTCCCGATACAGAGCCACAGGCTTTACTTGTTCCAGGCTCACCGTTTCCTCATGCAAACATTATTGTATTTCCAGGCTCATTTAATCCACCTACTAATGCACATATCGCTTTGTTGAAACAGGCTGGCCTATTCGCACAATCTCATAAGCCAACATATCTTTATGCAACTATTAGCAAACATATCGTCGATAAAGAAAAGGTCGAACATCCCACTCTGCTGGATCGCATCAACTTGCTTGATACAATAGTACATCGATGGTTGCCCGATACAGGGATTATTCTCTTCAATCGCGGTTTGTATGTTGAGCAAGCGCAAGCGATTCGAACCTCGTTCCCACGAGTAAAACGTATTTTTTTCTTGCTGGGTTTTGATAAAATCGTGCAGATATTTGACCCACGTTACTACGAAAATCGTGACGCATCGCTTGTCACTCTCTTCAATCTCGCGGAACTTTTAGTCGCACCACGCGGTAGTGATGGGGAGAAAGAACTAGATATGTTATTACATCGCTCCGAAAATGAACGCTTTGCCCACTATGTGCATTCTCTTCCCTTCGGGATGCAGTATCGTAACATGTCGTCGACACATATACGACAAGGGGGCGCCGAGGCATCTCTTCATGATGTACCCCAGGAAGTACGGCAGTTCATGCGCGAGACATACGCATATACACCACCATTTCAAAGACCCGATGGGACTGTCGTTGATTATTATGCAGAGCGTGTAAAAGAAATGGAGACACTTTTCAAGTCGTGATTAGTAAATTTGACAATCTCATCATTTTGTATATCACACACAAAATTTGAAAGTGCTTGCCCCAATTTGTATCATATCGCCATTGTGAAGCACGCCACGTTTCACTGTACGTCCGTTTATACGTGTGCCTGTCGCGGAATGGTTATCGACTAACTCATATTCCCCACCTGGCAGTTCATTGATAGTTGCGTGCAGGCGGCTAACCGCCAGGTCTTCCAAAAAAATATTGCACTCACGGCTACGCCCAATGGTCATCGTTGCGAAAAGTTCAACATTACGTGCCACCGTCCGCCCACTTACAAGCTCTAAGCGTGCGGCTACTGCTGCCTGCGATTTGGAAGCCTTCCCAGCATATCGTTCATTGCTACGCGAGACAGGAAGCTGAAAAGGCCTGGTACCCTCATTTGCGTGAAATGTAATCTTACTATTACCGAAAACAAGTTGATCCCCATTATTAAGTAGTATTTCTTGTACAGGATGCCCGTTCACAAAACTATCGTTACTACCGTTATCGTCTCGCAACACATAACCTGCAATTGTCCATACAATGCTCGCTTGCTTGCGGTGAACGGCAATATCCGCTAGAAAAATGTCACAATCGCGGCTTCGTCCGATTGTTGTATTTTCTTTCCATAGTTCAATGCGCTTGCCAACCGGTCCCATTTGTACTACAAGGTATGCACCTATTGTTTGCTCTTCTGTCATTTAATCCACTCTACCAATGCCTAAAATGTGTTTGTTGTGCAATGAAATATAATGCTCTCTGCGGCGAGTATAGCTAATTGGGTAAAGCTGTGTCAAGTTTTGCTAGCACCTTGGCTGCACTACGTTGTATTATACGCACATGGTGCCTTTGAGCCATTGTTCACAAAACTTCACAAATGAAGAGGAGATATCCTGTATATGGTTATGCAAATGGGTCAGCAAATCACCGTGGATCTTGGTGTGCCAGCGAAGATGAGGGATGGCGTTACGCTTCGTGCCAACATTTATCGTCCACAAGGCGAAGGACAATGGCCTGTCCTTCTAACACGCCTCCCTTATGGGAAAGACCTGCCTGGTGGCACATCAGTGCTTGACCCTGTACAGGTCGCGCGGCGTGGTTATGTCGTAGTCATACAGGATACACGTGGACGTTCAGCATCAGAAGGCGAGTGGGACCCCATGCGTAACGAGGCTCTTGATGGCGTCGATACCATAGAGTGGGTTGCGCAATTACCTTACAGCAACGGCAATGTTGGTATGTATGGAGCCTCCTATTTTGGTTTCACTCAGTGGGCTTCAGCAGTGCTGCAACCAACAGCACTTAAAGCAATGGTGCCGTTTATCACCTGGAACGACCCCTTGAATGGTGTCTTATTTCGAGGTGGCGCGCTTGAATTAGGTACGTCGGCTAGCTGGCAACTTACGATGGGGCTTGATGAGCTATTCCGTCGCTTTCGTGGTGACCCAGACCCGCGTCATCTTGGCTATGCCTTGTACGGTCTTGTTAAAGACATTGATGCATTAGGTTCTCAGGGATACTGGTCATTGCCTCTTAAAGAGTTCGCACCCATTAAACGCAACAACGTAGGAAAAGCCTTTTTTGAAGGTGTCGAGTACGCTATGGATCGTGAGCATGCTGAACCGCTTACCATTCTAGGCAAGCATGAGCGTGTAACCGCTCCCACATTCAATGTTGGTGGTTGGTACGATATCTTTTTGAAAGATACCATTGAAAATTTCAGAATTATGCGCCAACATGGAAGCACACCAGAGGCACGACAGAGTAAACTACTGATTGGTCCATGGACACATGGCGGTGTGAACAATCCTATTGGTGAACTAAACTTTGGTTTCGGCGCAAGTGCCGCCTTGATCGACCTGAAGATTGACTTTGTAAGCTTGCAGGTGCGCTGGTTCGATTCCTTCCTCAAGGGAATAGACACGGGCATGTTGAATGAAGCTCCTATTCAGTTATTCGTCATGGGTGCGAATGTGTGGCGGAATGAGCAGGAATGGCCCCTCGTACGTGCCGTTGATACACGTTACTATTTGCATAGTGGTGGGCATGCAAACACATTGCATGGCGATGGTGTGTTGAGTACGGACACATTAGAAACTGCGCAGTCAGATTCTTATGTCTACGATCCTGCTAAACCTGTAATGACGCGTGGCGGTGCGCTCCTTATGACTCCTGAGTTTCCAGGCGGCCCGTTTGATCAGCGTGAAACAGAGAGTCGTGAAGATGTGCTTGTCTATAGTACCCTTGCGCTAGAGCAGGACATGGAGGTGACAGGTCCAATTACTGTTCATCTCTGGGCTGTGTCGAGTGCGCCTGACACCGACTTTGTTGCGCGCCTGGTTGACGTGCATCCGGGTGGCTATGTTCAGAACTTGACGGATGGTATTATTCGCGCCCGCTATCGCAACTTTGCACAAGGTGAAAAACCGTCGATGATCGAGCCAAGGAAGCCGTACGAGTACGAGATTGACTTATGGGCCACCAGTAATGTCTTCAAGCAAGGCCATCGTATTCGCCTGGATATCACCAGTAGTAATTTCCCACGCTGGGACCGCAATCCCAATACTGGTCATGCTATTGGTGCTGATAGCGAACTTGCCGTTGCACAACAAACTATTCTACATGATGCCGAGCATTCATCATATGTTGTGCTGCCAATTGTGCCAATAGTGACGGCGTAGAGCCGCTTCAAGCAATAAACTTGTAGGGTAGATTAAGAGGCGTGACTGAGACAAGCCCATTGAGACTAAGTATATGGCTAAAATGGCTTGCCTCTGTCATTTTCTCACGATTATACATCTGCTTTTACCATTTCACATGCCAGCTATGCTTTTTCTAAACTTAGTGACCATGACTTAAGAGGAGCATCATTGCTACTAAGCTTATGATAAGCAACAAGAGGAAGATGATGCCAAGCACGATTGCACCAAACATGGGAGACTTAGAAAAGGCACGCACCGCTCCTGCTTGTTGATCTACTCCTGGCAGAGATACTGTTGGCACAAATGCCTGGTCTACATTTTCTTGTACAGGTGGCAATGGCGAGAGTTTTTGTACTCGCGTCTCCTCCAACGTTGCAACATGTGTTGTTGTGGTTGCGAATGCTTGTGTTGGGCGTGGGCGTGGTACTGACACTGCGGCCGCAACGGGAACAGGGACAGCAATATTTCCCAGTGTATGACGAGGAAGCGTTGCACCTTCGCGTTGTTTCACTCGTGCGGCTATTGTTTTTGTATCTTTCGAGAGTTCGCGTGGTGTCTCGATACCACGTCCTTGAGCACGTACTTGTCGTGTTTGAAGAACTTTTTGGAGTGTCGCATCGTAGGCGCGTGCAAATGAAATGATATTAGGGTAGCGTTGCTCTGGTTTTTTAGCCAGGGCACGCAGAAATACCTCGTCTATTTCTTGTGGTAACAAGGGATTTGAGACGCTCGGCGGCGTTGGTGGTGTATGATGATGATGATGTAGCAATTGGGCTGCCGTGCCCTCAAAAACTGCGTGGCCTGTCATGAGTTGATACATCATGACGGCTAGCGCGTACTGATCGGCTGCTGGACCAACCTGAACGGATGTTGCAAGCGAGGGATCGTCAAATTGCTCAGGAGCCATATAGAGTGGTGTGCCAACTGAGCGATGGAGCGAACGCCCGTTGCGGTAAAAAGCCGCTAATCCAAAGTCCGCGAGCAGAAGATGTGGTCTACCATGTGGAAAAATGGTAGAAAGATAGGCTTGTTGCCCCCCTTTAAGTGGACCCCGTTCAACGCGAATTAAAAAATTTGTTGGCTTAATATCGCGATGAATGATGCCATTGTCATGAGCACATTGCAGTGATGCAGCCGCTTGTAACAGATAGTAGCCAGCCTCCTCTGCTGAAATAGGCCAGCCAAAGCCAAATTGTTGTGTGCGTCGCTGTAACCAGTTCCACAGTGATCCCTCTGAAAGGTAGGGCATCACAAGGTATGTGATGGGCATTCCTACCCCATCCGACTGTTCTTCCCCGAAGTGATATAGCGGTAAGATATGTTCGTGGTCTAGTTCCGCAACCGCTTGTGCCTCACGCTCAAAGCGTACTGCTGCCTGTCTGCCTTCCGGTGAGTTCGGAACAGAGCGCAGATCGCCACAAACAACCTTAATTGCTACTTTTCGTCCAATTCGCGCATGTTGGGCTAAATAGATGTCACCCATACCACCGCTCTCTATGAGGCGTATCAACCGATACCCACCGAGCGTTTTCCCCACCAACATAGTCATCCCATATCCCTCTATAACGAAAGGTGAGAGTATAGCAATGAAAGGATATCCCTTCCACCTCAACCCCTAAACGTTCCTTCTAACCTTATAAAGACAGTATACAGTGCGTGAACAAATATATGGGACAAAAGGTCTATAGGAGCATAAAAAGCATAGGGTGCTGGTGAATACATACCTCATCAGCACTCTATGCTTTTGGTCAAAAAATTCTTGAAAAATTACATACTCAGTTGGCGTAAGGCATCGTAAGCGGCTGGTGATAAATCATTACGAACATCAACGAGGCTGCGGAGCGCAGGTACAGCATCGGTATCACGATACTGTACGACAAGTTGGCAAGCAGCACGTACTACTGTATCGCGCGGATCGCTGAGTGCTTCACGGCCCCATGTGCGGCTACGAATATCCTCGCCTCGAGGGTCGACGCGCTTGAGTGCGTCAATCGCCTGAGTACGGACGTAGGGATCGAAGTCATGTACTCCACGCAGTGCGTTCTCCAATGCCATCCCATCACCAAACTGTCCACTCGCACGTAATACAGCCGCATAGAGTATGCTGCCTGGAATCTCTTTATCGCCTGGGGTGAGGTTATCACGTCGTTTGGGCTGTTGAACACGTCTATCGGTGTCCACAGCTCTATTCAATAACTGTAGCATAGAGGCAACAGAACGCCGATCTCCCAGGCGAACAAGTGTATCGCAAACAGTTGCTAGAGCTAGTGCCTGTTCACGGCTTGTGAGTTCGTTCGTACTGTCAAGACGTGTCAGGAGGATAGAGGTTGCGCGTGGATCACGAAGTTCTCCCAGTGTTTTAACGATGAGTGGAAAAGCCTCTTCGCTAGCATCTGGAAGTGAGGAGAGAAGCACTTCGCGTCCTGGCCCATTCATCCAGCGTTCCACCTCATTCATCATGGGTGAGGTCGCATATACGGGGTCGATAATGCGTACATCCTGAATAGCCCCTCGTGCAGTTTCACTCCAATAGCGGCCAAGGAAAAGACCGAGGCGATGCAGTGCAAGTGCTGTTTGCCAGGTAGGTCTACGACGAGCACCTTCAAAAAGTGCATTCGCAAGGGCTGACAGATCGTTTTCAAAAATGATAGGTAGCTCATTCGTTCCAGGACTTGGAAGTGTCATACTGTCCTGTAATACCTGTCCAACAATGAGGGCAGCTTGCTGGAAGAGGCGGGGCGCAACATCGTCATCACTCCGCAGGTAAGCCTCTAATGGAATAGCGCGATAAAGAGGTACCGCAATATAACTTTCCAGTCCCGGAACGCGATCAAGGCCGCTAGCGAGCAGTATCTCATTAAACTGTGTTTGCTTGAGTGCTAAAATGCCCTCTACCACATCGACCTTCGCCCACCCCTCCGCATCTTTTAGTGCGCTAACAAGTACCTGTATCGATGGCGTGATACTTTGTTTTGCTAATGATTGCGTTGCGTAAAGCGAGGTGTTCGGGTCAATTGCCAGTTTGCCTAGGACCTTGATAAACTCTGGCGTTCTGATAACGCCGACACTGGTGCTTGCCTTTGCAAAGCCAACGGCTTTATTCTGATCGGCACCATCCTGTGTCTTGTAGTTTCCTAACATGAGGATAGCATAGCGGCGCGCTCGTCCTATAGGTGTTTCGGCAGGATTAGCTGTGATTGGTAGGTCTTGTGGCTCTTCTCGTTCAATGATCTTGAGCCAAACGGGCATCATATTGCCCGCGCGGTCTATCTCAAATAAGAATGGAATGAGCACAGGTCGCCATTGCTGAATAGGACCAAGATTGAGCAGTGGAATGATACGCTCTGTAGTATCATCTACTGACTGACCACCCCAACGCAAACCTGTAACGAGGCGAGTAACCTCTGCCCGTATCTCACTCAAACGAGTCTTCACATCCGGCGCGTCCACGTCTAAATTCTGTACTGGACGACGTGCCGCGAGATGTTCAGCAGTGCCCACACGCTCCATCGCACGAGGCGAAATTGGTGTTGTAGCTTTGACTGTTGTTGCCGAAGGTGTTGCTGATGAGATATCGGATAGCGATGTTGGACTTTCCTGCTTTTCCTCTATATGAAGGAAGCCACCAGAGCCAGCAGACTCTGTTATACCACCGTCTAGGGGAGGAACTGGCTCTATCTTTTCCAAGTCTGTTTCTGCCATAACTTCCTTGATCCTTCCGTTCCGGGGCGTAGCAGAGCCTTTCCAGCAACACCACGAACACATCTTGCACAATTATTGGTCTATTATACTGTGCGGCTAATTTGTTGTCTACACTAGTTGTGGCTTTTTGTAGGTTTTTAGGGATGAACGAATTGTCGAGGCTTCTTATAGTGTTGCATTATGGTATAAATATGTAGATGGTCAAAGACTACTTCTTACTTAGATGAGAGATGGTAAGCCACCAAAAATTCGTTCGATAAGGGCTTTCTGGCTCATTCGTTGAAATATGATAAATAATAGTCTTAAGCCGGTATTCCTCTTTTGTGACAAATTCATTTAATCAGACGTGTAGTCAACAGTTCCCCTTGCAAAACGTATACCTATCACGGACGTGGAAGAAATGAGTGAAGTGCTACTAAAACTTCTGTATATAGATCAAAGAAGGTATGAGTTGTGAAGAAACAACAAACCGTCATTGTTATTGGGGCTGGGCACAATGGACTTATTGCCGCCTGCTATCTGGCCCGTGCTGGCCGTGATGTACTTGTTTTGGAACAAAACGAAACACCTGGCGGCGGCTCTCGCACGGAGGAGCGTATTCCTGGTTATCGCTTCGACACGCATGCTGTCGCGCATAACATTCTCAATATGACGTGCATCCCTGATGAGTTGAATCTCGCAGGTGCTGGCCTTGAATATATCGAAATGGACCCATTCTCAGTTGCAATCCGTGCCGATGGTCGACGTGTGCGCTTTTACCGCTCGATTGAAGCGACAGTTGCCTCCATTGCAGAACATGATCAACAGGAGGCTGATGCCTATGCAGCTTTCATGAGGGTTGCTGTTCCTGTTGTACATGCAGTGCTTCCCACTATTCGCGGCGAGATGAGAATTGCAGAGGTTCCAGAGCGTATGAGTAGCCTAATTGGCGCTGTGCGACATGGACATGGCGCGGTTGAGATGGTGCGTGACGTACTCAGTCCCTATCATTCGCTTCTCCTGCGATGGCTCCGAAGCGATCTTACACGAGGACCAATCAGTGCTTTTGCAGCCCATGGCAACGTAGGTCCTAATATTCCTGGTGGTGCTCTCTTCGCTTTTTGGCAAGCCGCCTATCATCTCTTTGGGCAGTGGCATGCGAAAGGAGGTTCGGGAGCCCTCATCAATGCACTCATTCAACGTTTGCACTCCTACGGCGGACGTTTGAGAACATCCGCACCTGTTGCTCGCATTGAAGCACCCGATGAACGGGTTCGTGCGGTCATCCTTGAAAGTGGCGAGAGGATAGAGACAGATGCAGTGATTACGGCAATTCATCCCAAAATCGCCCTCCTCAAGTTACTCGATCCCCCTCTTGGAGGGCAAGACGGAGCCGATCTTGCCTCAGTTCGCACATCAAATGTTGTTCAATCACTTGTTCATGTTGCTACAGACCGTTTGCCGCCCTATCCAAATAGCATACCAGAGGATTATCATGGCCTGCAAAGTTATGTCGATACACTTGAAGAAATGAGCCAGGGTTTCATCCAGGCGGAAGCAGGCTTCTTGCCAGAGTCTCTTCCACTATATGCTTTTACTCCCTCTGCTCTTGATAACTCGCTAGCTCCTGAGGGGTGCCATACGATTTATCTTGCGTGTCCTTCGGCTCCTGGGCGCATTCGAGGAGGTTGGGAGCAAGCGTCTGATACCTTCGTTCAGAAGTGCTTGGATACTATGGAGGAGCGAGCACCAGGGTTCAAGCAGACTATCCAAGGCGTAAGGGCATTCACACCGCTTGAGATGGAACGAGAGAGTCGCTGGCCCCTAGGTCATCCGATGTATCTCGATCTTTCTTTAGATCAGTTGGGTTCTATGCGACCTACTTACCGTCTAGGAAACCATCGAACGCCGATTGCAGGACTCTATATTTCAGGGGCTGGCACAAATCCCACTGGTGGAGTCGCAGGAACACCCGGACGACTCGCTGCTCATGCACTTTTGGCTGATACCTAAGTATCAGATTTTCTCGAATACAAGGTAAAATAAAGGTTTCTTTCCTTTAGGTGAAAAAGAGCCAGTGAGACCGTGAAGATCACACTGGCTGTCTTCATATGTTAGACCAATATATTACAGATTTATGCCTGTGCAATGGGCATTTCTGCTACGTCTGCCAATGCTTTGTCGAGCAACACACTTGCCTCGTCGAGGTCAGCCTTTGTCAACACTAGTGGTGGAAGCATACGTAATGTGCCCGTTCCGGTGTTGTTCAGTAATAGGCCATGTGCTAATGCTCTCTGCACAATCACAGGTGCCAACTCGTGTTTGACGTTTACTGCTCTCATCAGACCGATACCGCGTGGACTATCGATAAAGGAGTACGTCGCACAGAGGCTTTCAAGCTTTGAGTTCCAGTAATCGCCCATCTGCGTCACATGCTCCAACAAATTTTGCTCAAAAATGGTCTTAATTGTCGCGATACCCGCCGCACACGCAATGGGATTGCCACCAAACGTTGTCCCATGATCGCCTGCTACAAATACATCTGTGCGTGGACCTGTCAGCATCGCACCAATCGGCACACCACCTGCCAGCCCCTTTGCCATCGTTACAACATCCGGCGTGACGTAGTGCTCCCAACTAAAGAACTTACCTGTGCGACCCATGCCGGCCTGTACTTCGTCACAAATCAATACCAGGTTCTGCTCATCACACCAGTCGCGTACACCTTGCATAAACGCTTTATCGGCGGGCCAGATACCACCCTCACCTTGGACCGCCTCAATGAGAATACCTACTGTTTTCTCGCTGGTCGCGGCCTTCAACGCCTCAAGATCATTAAATGGAACTTGCTTAAACCCGTCGGGCAAGGGGACCCATGATGCCTGATATGATGCCTGGCCTGTTGCCGCCGTCGTTGCCAGTGTGCGGCCGTGAAAACTATGCTCCATGCTGATAATTTCATAGGCACCGTTGCGATGTAACCGCCCATATTTACGTGCTAGCTTGATTGCACCCTCGTTCGCCTCCGCTCCACTATTCGAGAAGAATGAGCGCATCCCCTTACTCTGAATGCCGAGCAATTCAGCAAGCTCAATTTGACGTGTGTTGTAGTAGAGATTCGAGACGTGAACAAGCTGAGTTACCTGCTCTTGTACTGCCTTCACAATTGCTGGATGGCAATGTCCCAGTATATTTACCGCGATACCTGCTACAAAATCGAGGTACACCTTCCCTTCGCTATCCCAGACGCGTACACCCTCGCCGCGTACAAGAGTGAGTGGTTGACGCTTAAATGTTCCTTGATAATACTGATGCTCAAGTGCCACCCAGTCACGAGTGTTGGTATTTAACTCTGCCATTGTCATCTGTGGTTCTCCTTGCATGGGTACGGTGTACCTATCTATCTGCTAACAATTGTTCGTTCTTTATCGGGAATAAAGTGTGTTTTCATCGATATAGCCGTGTGTTAAATCACAGCCCCACGCCGTTGTTCGACCTTCGCCGAGATGCAAATCAATTGAAATAGTGACATCTTTTCCCGCCATTGCTGCACGCGCTGCCTGCTGATCGTACTGGGCCGCCATCCCTTGTGTCGTTACCAGCACATCGCCAATAGCGATATCGAATGTGTTCTGATTGAGCTCACAACCACTTGCCCCCAAAGCAGCAACAATACGACCCCAGTTGGGATCACCGCCCGCGAGAGCGCATTGCCAGAGTGGAGAAAGTGTAATTGATCTCGCGGCAAGTACAGCATCATCTTTATTGCGCGCACCCTGCACATGGACGGTCATCAGCTTGGTTGCACCCTCGCCATCACGAGCCATCTCTCGGGCCAGGTATTCCATGATATAGCGCAGTGCCTTACGGAACGTATCAGCTTCTGGATGTTGAGCATGAATTGGCGTGTTCCCTGCTAGACCATTCGCGAAGAGAATGCAGGTATCATTGGTCGACATATCACCATCCATTGCGATCATATTGAAGGTATCTTCGACGGCTGCACGTACCTCTGTCTGCATCCATTCATGTTCGATTGCAGCATCGGTAGTTAAATAGCAAAGCATTGTTGCCATATTGGGATAGATCATGCCTGCACCCTTCGTGACACCACCCAGGCGTACCGTCTTGCCCTCAATCTGGAACTCTAATGCCATACGCTTTGGACGTGTATCCGTCGTCAGAATGGCTTCTGAAAAGGCATTACCCTGATCGTTTCGTAGTTTGATCTGCTTAACGCCAGTCTCGATCTTCTCAATTGGCAATTGTCGCCCAATAATACCTGTCGAGGAACAGAGCACTAACTCGTTTTCAAGATCAAGCAACGTAGCTGTGTATTCAGTCATCCGATAGGCGTTGAGCAGACCAATTTCACCTGTCGCGCAATTCGCATTGCCACTGTTTACAATTACCGCCTGGGCTTTCCCGTTTTTGAGACGCTCCTGACAAACGAGAACGGGAGCTGCGCGTGTGCGACTCGTCGTAAATGTGCCAGCAGCGACGCAGGGAACATCAGAAGCTAAAATAGCCAGGTCGGGAATCGCACCATCTGACTTGATGCCACAGGCCGTGATGCCCGCGCGAAAACCTTGGGGAGCAGTAACGCAATTTTCAATCTCGTGAAATAATTCGGACAAAGAAAGACCCCTCCTCACTATAAAAAATTCCTGGCCCTCCGATCTGAGAACCAAGAACGTGTGGTTAAACTCATTGTACACTGTACGAGCCTAACCCTACAACCCCGCTTACAAAAGACAAGGGCTTTTGAAAGTCGTCGAGAGAGGTTCATGCACACTTTCGATGATAAATTTGTGGTATACTGAGGAAAGAATATTGTCGCTTATCCCTCTTCTGGTTTTCGCTTAGCCCATGATTCAACCAATCCTTTTACTCGGTCTCCCTGCCCATG
>JAABUZ0100002702.1_pt1 | contig 28555 bp, 26 predicted proteins | sample 5562091 | NCBI WGS metagenome assembly JAABUZ01 (sample SAMN12813069, study PRJNA571459) | rock metagenome | isolation source: Antarctica rocks | place: Antarctica: Victoria Land, Linnaeus Terrace sud | collected 2015-12-21 | reverse complement strand
CTACTTGACAAAGCATAGCTCAGTCTGTACTCTAACGAAGAGTTGATAGGCTTTCCTGTGAGATGGAGGAACGAATCGTTGGAGCAAGAGCTATCTCCGGCTATGCCTGCTCAGGAGAGAGAAGAGCAGCCTGCGCGGGTGATTAAGAAGGAGTACTTGGAGGTTCCCCGGCATGGAGTGCTCTCCGCTGGCCTGCTGCTTCAGGTGATCGAGAATCGCTGGCGGCAGAGGCCCGTTTCGCCAGAAATACCCGCATCTCTGGGCGCGCTCTGCCAACTGGCCGTTGATGAAAAGTTGACGCACCTGTGGGTATTGGATGAAGTGGAGGCCGATACTGCGTATTACGAGGCTACCTCTGAAGAGTGGAATCTTCGGGCAAACTGGAAGTATACTGCTGGGCGCATGCTTCCACCTGGACGGATGAATCTGCTCTCTTCCGTATCCGGGTTCCGCCGCGTTCCAAAGGGAGGGCAGCTCCACATCACTATAATCTTTCCCAAACATGCACATGTACCGTGGCGTTGGGTAAAAAGGGCGGCTGCACGGGATGCTTTGCTGACCATCCTCTATCTAGAACGGGCTCTTGAGATTCCGATTACTGGTAGCGCGCCAACGGCGGGCGTCCGTTTGCTAGAGAAAATGCAGCGTACTGGGCATCATCCAGAATGGCTTGAGATTCCCGATCTAGATTGGGACCATCTTCCTTTTCGCCTTCGTGATGTTGCGGCAGATCTTATTGCGGAGCGCCCTCTCTTACCGGAAGAACGGACGGCGAGCTATCTGCATAAGATTGATAAAAACGGAGCTTACCTGCGTGCATGCGTAACAGAAATGCTTGGCGTTGGAACACCCGAACTCGTCAACACATGTCAATCTCAGGAAAAACGACCTGGCATCTGGCGCTGTTCGTTTGATCCTATCGAGCTTCCTGGCTTACCGGCGGTATGGGATGGCGGTGCCTGGCTCGTGACTCCAATTCTGCAAAGCCTGCGCAGTACAGGCCATGATGTGGTCGTCCACGAAGGCTATGTCTGGAATGAATCACATGGTGTTTTTAAGCGCTGGGCGGAGACTTTATGGAATGTGCGGCAAGGCTTTCGGCTTGGATCATACAAAGATCAGACCTGGAAATCCGAGCAGGTGCGCGCTCTGGCCGAGGATGCATGTAAACAGATAGCAACCGCGACTATTGGACTTACATCCTATCGAGGTTTTGAGACGAAAACCTTCAAGTTCCGCCCAGACTGGAAGGCGCAGATTGTAGGCGGCGTGCGGGCGCGGATGTTCTCAAATCTTCTTAAACTGCAACAGGAGCAGGACATCACGCCGATCATCACCTATATTGATGGGATGTACCTGCTCAGTAGTGAGCCCGATATTTACAAGGTTGCCGGTAGTCTCTTAGACAAACCCAACGCGCTCGGAGGCTTTAAGCCGGAATGGAGTCTTGCGGTGACAGACGAGGTGCGTTTGGCATTTAACTCGAATCTCTCTATTGTAGAGAAATTGGAGGTGTTTAACCGCATGATCAACGAAGGGAAGGGAACGAAATATGGCTCTGGCAAAGAGCTTTGATGATATTCAGGTGGTGATACGCTCGCTGGCAAGCCCTATCTATATGATAGAGAAGGAAGAGATTCTGGATTATTATCGCGATCAATATGGAACGCAGTGGAAGCAGCATATTGTGAGTGATTTGCAGGGGGTGACGGGCCTGAAGCGTAGAAGTCTGATGCGGCGTTTCCAGGGTGTGCGCACGCAAAATGCGCCTAGATCGGCCAGAGCCAGAGCTGAGTATGTCTCGCTTGGAGAGCGCCTTCCTCCGGTTCGTTATGATCCTCCACCAGGAGGTATTCAGGTGAACTTTGTCGGCTATGTGCAGATTAGTTCAGAGTGCGAGGAGCGGGATTTTTACGAGGTGGCAAGAGATACAGAAGCGTATTCACTGGTAAATGCACCAAGCTTTGGCGCGTTGATGAACCTATATTTTCCTGCCAATCTCGTTGCAGGCCCCTGCGGCCCGTGGTCCGTTGAGATCTCAGCCCTCTGATCCTACTCCATCTCTTCTCCTTCGGGCCAATCCAGCATCATCGCCTTCACTCTATCACCGGGACGGATCTCAACTCCACCTTCGGGTACGATAACTAACGCATTTGCATGCAGGAGTGAAGTCATAACGTGCGATCCCTGGTTGCCCGTTGTGCGTGCCACAAAACGACCATCCTTCCACTCCACCCGTGCGCGTACATAGTGCCGTCTCATGACCTTCTCCGCAAATCCGTCGGCAAGCTCTACCTCTATCTGTGGCTTGAACAGCCGGCTATGTCCTTGTAGTTTGCGTAGGATAGGCCGGCCAAAGAGCTGAAATGTAACTGCGCTCGAAACTGGATTGCCCGGTAGGCCGAGCAGCGGAACTCCTCCAATATGTCCAAAGGCCACGGGCTTACCGGGTCGCATATTGATGCGCCAGAAATCCACCTGACCCTGCTCGGCCATGATGTCTTTTACCAGGTCAAAATCGCCCACAGAGACGCCGCCGGAGGTAAGTATCAAGTCGTAGCTTGCGGCCTCGGCAAACTTTTCCCGTAAGCTCTCAGCAGTGTCGCGGGCAACTCCCAGCCGATGTGCTTTCGCGCCCGCGCTGCGTACCGCCGCCTCTAAGAGATAGCTATTGCTGTTGCGGATCTTTCCTGGCTGTAGCGGTTGATCTATGTCTACAATTTCATCGCCCGTTCCCAGAATTGCGATGCGCGCCTGTCGGATGACTGGAACGGCGGGTACTCCAAGTGTAGCAAGGATGCCTATCTCCCACGGCCCTATCTCTGTACCCCGTGTCATGACCGTCTGCCCACGCTGCATGTCGTCTCCGGCCATGCGGATATTGTTGCCCACTGCCACCTCTTGCAATATCTCTACCCAGTCGCTATCAGGTCCGGCATTGCGCGTGAGCTCTATCTGAATCACGCTATCAGCTCCACGTGGAATGGGTGCGCCCGTCATGATCCGCATAGCAGTCCCTTCCTCGACTTCCCGTTCAGCAACATATCCCGCGGCAACTCCACCCGTCACGCGCAGCCGTGCTGCCTGTCCATCGCTCTGGCGGCTATCCTTGCTTTGCAGCGCGAAGCCATCCATCGCCGAATTGTCAAAGGGAGGTATATTCTCTTGTGCTACAATGTCTTCGCTCAGAATCATCCCTGCCGTCTCGGAAAGTGAGACTCGGGTTGCCTCTAATACTTTGACCTCAGCCAGCATGCGTGTAATTGCTTCTTCAACACTGATCATGTCAAACCACCTCATTCGCGTCGCGACAAACCCTTGCTTTTATACCGCTCTCCTCGCCCTGGAGGCTTGGGCTGCGATGTTCTACAAAGGTTATCGATTGCCTGGCGCTTGTTTAAATACATCGTAAGAAACGGCTTGAAATTGCGGAGAATAAAGAGAAGCCTGGCACACTTAAATATATAGCGCTGCCAGGCTTCTCAGGAATACTACCTCGTACGGGATTCGAACCCGTGATCTCCGCCTTGAAAGGGCGGCGTCCAAGGCCGCTAGACGAACGAGGCGCGTTTAATACTTTGCGTATCAACCATCAGGATCATACTCTATTAAGAAGACTTTGTCAAGCACTTTGAGGGGCACTTAGCCGAGGTAGTTGCCCTCGATAGTCGTAAACTCCAGTCGATTCCCAAATGGATCATGGCAGAAGAAGCGCGGGCGATTCAGCAGGGGAGTGTCTTCGATAATCTCATAGCCCGCATCGCTTATCGCAGCTCTCCATTGCTCCACATCGGGGACTTCCAGACAGATATGCCGCCCCTCTTTTGGATTCGGCAAGTGCTCACTATCAGGGATAAAATGCAGCTCCATCTCATTGTCTCCTGCTGCGAACCAGAGAATGCCTCGCGCTGCCAGCACGGCGGGAGCGGGCTTCTCCTGCAACCCCAGCACTCCTCCATAAAACTCGCGGATTTTTGCCTGCCCTCCGGGCGTTACAGGCAGCGAAGCATGCTGCAATCGAGGCAACTTCATCCCCTTCTGCTCATACAGAGATGCCATGACTTTTCTCCTCTCTGAACTTTGAAATCATCTCGACAAGAGTATACACTATGCCGGTTCTATGCTACAATGTGCTCTGAACTGGTGAGTGTGTTCTAGTCAAAAGGTTATAAGAGAATGGCGAAAACAAAAAGTCGACCTGCTTCGGCTGCTCAGCGACGTGAACAAGAACGTCAGCAGCGTGTGCAGCGCACAAATACAAGTCAAAATACGCGTGCACCCCAGACTCGCGGGCGGCGGCGCGCTAAAAAGTCAAACTCGGGTCTCTGGATTGGGGGCGGTATCCTGCTCGGCGTTCTGGTTATCGTTGGCCTCTTTGTGCTTCTAGCCAATCAGCAAAAGCCCGCGACAACAACGGCGACACCGCAGGTCTTCAATACGATTACAAATGTTAATCCAAATTTGCTCTCGACGGTCGATACAGGGGGACTTGATGGCAGTGTGAAGTCTCTGCTCCTTCCTGTAAAGAACACTCCTATTCTCAAAGGCCCAACAGGTAAGCCGCAATTTTTCTATATGGGCGCTGAGTATTGCCCGTACTGCGCGGCTCAACGCTGGGGTATGATCGTCGCCCTCAGCCGCTTTGGAAAATTCGATAAACCTCTAACGCCTATTATTGCATCAGAAAACAATGTGCCAACCTATTCGTTTGATAAGAGCAGTTATACCAGCCAGTATCTCGATTTCGTGCCAGTCGAGGTGGAAGATAATGGCACTCAGCCACAGCCTCTAGAGAAGCTCTCACCCGATCAACAGCAGTTGGTGAATAAGTACGATGCTCCTCCATATACTCAGAGTACGGGCGCGTATCCTTTTATGGATATTGGCAATCAGTTCGTCTCGTCGGGAGCTTTCTACCCCCCAGATATCCTGGTCGGCAATAGTCATCAGCAGATCGCTGACCAGCTAAAAGATCCCAATAGTAAGATGTCGCAAGCTATACTGGGCTCGGCCAACTACATTACAGCCTCCATTTGTATGATCACTCAGAATCAGCCCGCTAACGTCTGCACTGCAAATCCTGTTCCTCAGATTCAGCAGAGCCTTCCGAAGACAACGGCCTTCTCTTCTGGTAATACGCTACTGGCTTCTATCGATCTTCCACCCGTCGTAACGACTCGCAAGCCCGATTAAATATTCTTATTAAATTTTTACGTCTCTTACATTTTACAACCTTTCATATAAAGTATGAAAGGTTGTAAAATGTAAGAGACGTAAAAATTTAATAAGAAGCGTAGCGAGCAGCGAATCTGTAAATTCGTTGTGCGAGTATCCTTCAGTTGCACCTTCAACCTCTGCGCTGATACAATTAGATACAATTAGCTGAATTGGCTGTAGACCTGTAAGGGGTGGCTCAGAGAGGCTCTGTAGAGCATTGAGAGCTGAAGCTGCTGCGGGGATCAATCTGACAACGTTCTGTTTAGAGGAGTAAAGAGTACCCGCATATGAAGCATCTTCCAGGTTTTCTAACACGGCCCTTAAGAAGTGTATATGCATGGATACATATTCTGAGTATTTATCTCAGTGTTGGAGGGCGCTTTCTGCGCTGGCGTAGACACTTCTTGCTTCATTCACAACAAAGTATAGGAAATGTACGAGATCGTATGAAACAAACTCTGCTTATCGTTCGGCATGGGCAAACAACCTGGAACGTTGAACATCGTCTACCCGGACAACTGCCGGATGTGACTCTTAATGATATAGGCCGGCAGCAGGCTACTCGCCTAGCTGAGGCGCTCAAGGTTCTGCCTATTAGCGCAGTTGTAAGTAGCCCTTTAGAGCGTGCTCGCGATACGGCTGCTTACCTGGTTGAGGGACGGAATCTAGAGATACAGTTAGAGCCAGATCTTATGGATACGAATGTCGGTCCCTGGGCTGGCAGAACGATCGATGAGGTCTCAAAAAGTGACCCCGCCTGGAAGGAGTATGTGAAAGATCCGATGGTTGCTCCCGAGGGCGTCGAGACCTTTGGACAGGTTCAGCAAAGGGTTGTGGCCGCTGTAGAGCGTTGGCGCACCAAAGAAAATATTGGCTCTTACGTTGCCTTTGTGGCTCATGCCGATGTAGTGAAATTGCTGGTCGCGCACTATACTGGCCTGGATACTGCCCGCGCTGGCTCGGTCCATATCGATAATGCTTCGGTAACGACCATAGAGATCGATAACGAAAATCATCCCCATGTCGTCTCTATCGGCTGGAATCCTCAGCCCGGCTGGCTCAAGCCTCCCGCTTCCGAAGAGCCAAAACCGGAGCAGCCGGAAACTGCACAAGCTGAGGAGCCACGAACCGAGGCCACAAAATCCGAAGTGCCCGCGTTCGCCACAGCTCCAGGGCAACCTGAAGGAGTTCAGGAAGCCGGCGAGCAGAAACTGTAATCTGTATGCACTGAAGTAGCGTTGCTCTGATCTCGCTTGGAAGGAATGCATAGCATGTTTGATCCTCGTGACCCCTACGAACGTTATTACTGGCACTACGAGTCGCGTCGGCCTCTCTCCCTGGCCCAGATTATTGCACTCGGAAGTGTTGATGCAGAGACCGTCGCTCTGGTCTGGTTACTCCTTGAACATGGAGCCTCGCTGACTGTGGCTGGACCTACCGATCCTCAACCCGGTGTGGGCAAGACGACGACCCTCAACGCCCTTTTACAATTCTTGCCAGAAGGGACTGCGCTGGCCTACATGTCGGGCATGTATGAGAACTTTGCTTTTACTCGCCTTGCTGATATAGATCCGTCCACAACCTATGCGTTGTGCAACGAGGTGAGCGACCATCTGCCCATCTATATGTGGGGCCGCATCGCCCGTCGCTATCTACAACTGCCTGGCCAGGGCTTTCATGTGGCAACAAGTGTGCATGCCGATACGATCGATGATGTTCTCTCTATGTATCAACATGATTTGCGCCTCAGTCCTGACGACATTCGACGCCTGGGGGTTATTGTGAATATTGGGCTGGTCAGCAGTTCGTATCCTGCCCGCCGCCGCTGGTTCTCGACCCATTTTATGCCGCCGAATGCCGATCCTGCGCGTCCAAGTGCTGTCACACCGATTCCGCTCTCGCTATGGAATTCGTTCGACGATAGCTTTGAGCACGCTGATCAGCCCATTCTTGACGATCTGGCGCACTGGTTGGGCCTCTCCTCTGAGGATTTTATGGTTGCATTTACAAGGCGCGTTAATTGCTTGCGCGAAATCTCTCAGGACTCCGGCATCGACACGCGTGATATGTTCGAGGCGGTCAACGATCTGCGGGCAAATGAGCAGTAGCCGGAAATCATTGACGACAAGTCATTCCTGACTCTCGAAATAGATCCATCACCCTACTTTGTTATTATGTGTAGAAGACAGAAGGGAGGAATTTCTATGTCTGCACTTCGGCAGTTTGCCAGCGAGGGCCGCTGGCCTCGCATCTGTAACCTATAAATTCTACTACAAAAGAGGAGTTGGTTCTCTATGTCGTATGCTGTTGCCATGCTCAGTATCCACACGTCCCCATTGGATAGTCCGGGACGCACGAAGGATGCTGGAGGCATGAATGTCTATATTCGTGAGTTAGCCCGCGAACTTTCCTACCAGAATGTCCAGGTCGATATCTTCACCCGTTGGACCGACGAAAATACTCCAGAGGTTGTTTCACTCTTTCCAAACGTTCGTGTCATCTCCGTTGAGGCTGGTCCCGTCGCCCCCGTCCATAAAAATGATCTCTATCAGTACACGCCAACGTTTGCCCGTCATATCGACGAATTTCGGCGCCGCGAGTCTCTACGCTATGATGTGATCCACAGCCACTACTGGCTTTCAGGCGTTGCTGCAATGCGTCTTGCGTGCTACTGGAATGTTCCCCATGTGACGATGTTCCACACGCTTGGACGGCTGAAGCAGTTAGCGAATCCCGATGCTCCTGAACCCGCTATTCGTCTCGAAATGGAGCAGCGCTTAATTCATGATGCAGATCGCATTATTGCTGCTACAGCCGAGGAACGTACACAGATGATATGTTCTTGTGGAGCAAATGCAAGTCAGGTGGAGGTGGTTCCTTGCGGTGTGGATCTAACTCTGTTTACTCCACGCGACCGTCAAGAGGCACGTGCTCAACTGGGTCTCGCCCAATTCCGTCCAATTCTGCTCTTTGCTGGACGCCTCGATCCTTTTAAGGGTCCAGACTTACTCCTACATGCAGCATCTTTGATGCAGGAGAAAGATGCTCAGATCGTCATCGCTGGCGGCAATCTAAAGGAAGATAAAGATCTTCAGAAGCTGCAAGTCCTGGCGCGTAATCTTCATCTAAGCAATCGTGTGCTCTTCCTGGGAGCCCGCCCGCGTGAGGAGATGCCTTTGCTCTATAGCGCAGCTGATGTGACTGTCGTGCCTTCCTATCATGAGAGCTTCGGTCTCGCCGCCGTAGAATCGCTGGCCTGTGGAACTCCTGTCGTGGCTACTCGTGCAGGTGGGTTAACGACCGTGGTCTGTTCCGAAAAGACCGGCTTCCTGGTTCCACGCAACCCTGGCTTCTTTGCAGAGCGCATCGATATACTTCTTCGTAATCCCGCTCTCTCCGCCAGAATGAGTGCTGCTGCTCGACCGTCCGTCGTGCAATTTGGCTGGAAGAACGTCGCTCGCCGCGTTCTCTCCGTCTATGACGAGCTTGTGAGCGAGGGCCGCTATCTGGTCGCGCTGTAGTCATTACCAACTATAAAAAACGAAGAAGTAGAAAATAGACATTTATCAAAAATTGCACACTCACTGTGCAATTTGCATTTTCTCAACGAAGAGAAGCTTCTCCACTTTTTTCTATAATAAAACTGAATGAATTATTATGACACATTAAGAAACGTTTAGAAATTACTCTGCACCAGAAATTCTCTCGCTAAGGGTGGACTTTCACCTTGCCTTATGGTATACTTGGATGCAAGAGCAAAACACATTCACACACTGAGAGACATGGCACAGGTATTTGCAAGGTCAAAAGAGCGCCATTCACGATTGAAGTATTAGGTCTATGTCCCACTGGCGGGTTCATGGTTCTAGTGGATGCATAGGCGTCATTACTCGATTTATTTCTGAGCGAGGTAACATGCTTATGCGTACAATCTCATTACAGGCGTCTGCCACATTCATCCATTCGGCGACTGCGAGTGAGATGGACCCCGCTTCTAACACCGATCCCAATATGTAGATATGCACCAGGGTAGTAGTTTCCCTGGTGTTTTTCATTTCTTAACAGCATTTCTTCCTGGGCTCATCCATCTTTCATCCTTGTTTGAGCCGAACTCGACTATATCGCGATTTCAGCGATTAGGAGTTTTATTTGCACTCGCGAAAGGAGGGGATACGTCTTTTCCATTCTAGTTGTGTAGACAACGCTGTAGGTTACGCCAGATTATGGTGTATATGATAAACGAGAAGTGGATACGAAGTGGTTGTTAGATTTGAAGGAGAGTGCGATCATGAATTCAAGTATGGTCAACAAAATTGCGAAAGCAAAACGTTACGCGGAAGAACCCGAGCGTATACAATTCACTCGCTTCGAAGCGATGTTCCAGGGCGAGAACGACGTTCACACCACCACCTATGATAGTGGCGACTGGCAATGCACCTGTCGCTTTTTCCACGATTGGGGCGACTGCTGCCACACGATGGCGATGCAGCGCGTTTTAGGCGTAACTATTCCTGCTGTCCATCGGCATGGAATACTCAGCGGTCTAGGCACAGGTCCGTTAACACACTAACTTTGCATCAATGAGACGAGGTTTGCTGCTTATTAATTATGCACACCTCTTCCTTTCAAGATGAGAGGCACTGAAGCTCTTTTATCAGTGCCTCATCTTTTTGCTCTCAGCATATGCTGGCAGATCCTTCTCAATATGTTCATTCCCAAATCCTTGCAGCTTAAGCGCCACGGCCAAGAGCGAAGTAGAGGACAATAATGGCTGCAAACATGAGAATAGCCAGGGTTGCAATGATAACCAGGTCGTGACGAACGTAAGCGAAGTGCTCTGCAGTTATCAGTGTTGCTGAACTGCGCTGCTGCGTTCTCTGCGTTGCCTGTCGACGAGCCGCCATCCGCGTAGAGGCGCTGACCTTTGGCGCATCCGCGACTGTACTCGCGCTTTTGGTCTCAACGACCCGTTCCGGCATCACCGTTGCTGTCGATGTGCTTTTCGCTGTACGCATCGGTTGTTTGCTTACTTGTGGTGTAGAAGCAAATGTCTCGGTTCTCACGCTCGGCGCTGTGGGTACCGTTCCTATTGTCTCTACTGTTTCCACGTCTGTCTCATCGTCTCGCTCTTCTACTTCTGGACGGACAAGCTCAAAAGATTTTTGTGCTCTTGGTTTCTGACGCTGTGCTCCGCCGCGCACAACTCCTGTTTTCTTTGGCATATATGCTTGCTCCTTGCTCGTTAGTCTCTCAGCAGAATACAAAATACAGAATACCAGAATACTTGACATTTGACAAGCATGCCACCCTGTGCTACTCTTAATGTTGGTAATAAAGGGCACCACATATCAATAAACTAGTTGTCTCGTTGCGATTCGGAGGCTAGCCCACATCAGGCTAGTCTTTTTCTATAACACATACTACTACCATACTCTCTAGTAATAACAAGCAGGGACTTTTATCATGGCACGAATAGTCGTCGCAATGAGCGGCGGCGTAGACAGCTCGGTCGCCGCTGCACTCCTCAAAGAACAAGGCCACGAGGTAATCGGTATCATGCTCCGCCTCTGGTCCGAGCCAGGTGTTATTGAAGATGAAGATGATGGAGTTGAGCGCGTCGTACAAAACAAATGTTGCTCTCTGGAGTCCGTGGATGATGCCAGACGTGTTGCGCGCATGCTCGATATTCCTTTTTATCTTGTAAATGTAGAGCAAGAGTTTAAAGATAGGATCGTGGACTCTTTCTACGAAGACTACGTAGCGGGGCGTACTCCGAACCCTTGCCTGAACTGCAACCGTCATATCCGCTTCACCGTGCTGCTCAATCGCGCGCTGGCCTTGAATGCTGACTATCTAGCAACGGGCCACTATGTACGCGTTGATGATGATCCTGTTTCGGGCAAGCGCCGTTTGCGTCGAGCAGTTGATCGGGAGAAAGATCAGTCCTATGTTCTGCATGTCTTAAATCAGTTTCAATTGGCGCATGCGTGTTTCCCGCTAGGCGGCTATACCAAGCCGCAGGTGCGTGCAATGGCTGCTGAGCGAGGGATGACGGTGGCAACGAAGGCGGAGAGCCAGGAGATTTGCTTCGTGGCGAACAACGATTATCGTGGCTTTATTGATCGCTATGCTATCACCAGGGAGATGGAGCTGGCGGAGCCTGTAGGTGCTGCTGTAGGCGCGTCTTCGCCCGGATCGTTAATCTCGATACCTAAGCCTGGACCTATCTATGATCAGCAGGGGAATACGCTGGGCCGCCATCGTGGCCTGGCCTACTATACTATTGGGCAGCGCAAGGGCCTGGGCATCACCTCGCGGGAGCCTCTGCACGTTCTCAAGATCGATTCTGCTCACAATGCGCTGGTCGTTGGCTCCGCTGCCGCCCTGGAACAGAGCGAATTTGGAGTTGGCAATATGCATTATCTGAGTGGTGAAGTTCCAACTGAGCCATTTGAGGCCCTGGTACGCGTCCGTTACAAAGCCCTTGAACAACCAGCACTGGTCACTCCACTTGAGGGGAACCGTGTGCATGTAACATTGGTAAACCCGCAACGCGCCATTACTCCTGGGCAGGCCGCCGTTTTCTATGGTGGTCAGAATGGCGAGGACGTGTTGTGTGGAGGGATTATTGAATGACCGATCTGGCACACATTAGAAATTTTTGTATTATCGCCCACATTGACCACGGCAAGTCTACACTTGCAGATCGCTTGCTAGAATACACGGGAACGGTCTCTAAACGGGAACTGCTGGAGCAGACGCTCGACCAGATGGACCTTGAGCGTGAGAAGGGCATTACGATTAAGGCACAGGCGGTGCGGATGCGCTACACAGCCCTCGACGGTGAGGAATATGAGCTCAACCTTATTGACACTCCGGGCCATGTCGATTTCACCTACGAGGTCTCGCGTAGCCTTGCGGCCTGTGAGGGTGCTCTGCTGGTGGTTGATGCAACCCAGGGTGTCGAGGCACAAACGCTGGCAAATCTCTATCTCGCTGTCGAGGCCGATCTTGCTATTATTCCAGTTATTAATAAAATCGATCTGCCGAGCGCCGATCCAGACAAGGTGAGGCAAGAGGTGGAGGATGTCAGTGGTATTCCGCAGGAAGAAAGCATTCTGGCGTCTGCAAAAGAGGGAATCGGCACTCAGGATATTCTAGAGGCGATTGTAAGGCAAGTTCCACCGCCCAAAGGGATGATCGGCAGTCCACTCCGTGCCCTGGTCTTTGATTCGCACTACGACGCTTACAAGGGCGTCATAGCGTATGTACGCATCGTTGATGGTCAACTGCGTCAGGGAGAGCGCCTGGGCATGATGGCCTCTGGCAGCACCGCAGAAATTCTAGAGGCAGGCTACTTTCATCCTCGTCTCACCTCAGTTGGAACATTGACGACTGGCGAGGTTGGTTATGTTGCAACTGGCTTCAAAAATGTGAAAGACTGCCGCGTGGGCGACACCATGACCGTTCCTAGTGCGCTCGGCCATGTAGAGGCTCTCGCTGGCTATAAACCGGCGAAGCCGATGGTATTCGCCGGTCTCTATCCCGTCGACAGTAGCGACTATCCAGAGTTACGGGATGCGCTGGACCGCCTGAAGCTCAATGATGCGGCCCTTTTCTATGAGCCTGAGACATCGAATGCGCTGGGCTTTGGCTTTCGCTGTGGCTTCCTCGGCTTACTACATATGGAGATTATTCAGGAGCGGCTGGAGCGTGAATATGATCTGGAAATTCTGGCCACAGCGCCTAGCGTAGAGTATCATGTCACTAAGATCGGCGGAGAGGTTATCGAGGTTGCCAATCCTTCTGATATGCCCTCCTTTGGAGAGATCGAGAAGATCGAAGAGCCAATGATGGATATCTCAATCTTTACACCCTCGCGCTATATAGGAACAATCATGGAGCTGGTGACCACGCGACGTGGCATGTATAAAGATCTAAAGTATATCGAAGCGGAGCGGGTCTTGATCACCTATGGCATGCCACTTGCAGAACTCATCATAGACTTCTATGACCAGCTCAAATCGCGTACGCAGGGCTATGCATCACTTGACTACAACTTCGCCGGCTATCAATCCTCTGATCTCGTCAAACTTGATATCCTGGTCAATGCAGTTCCCGTCGATGCTCTCTCACTGATTTTGCATCGTGAAAGTGCCTATCATCAAGGAAGGGCGCTTGTAGAGAAGCTACGAAGTCTTATTCCACGCCAGCTCTTCGAGGTGCCCATTCAGGCTGCCATTGGCTCGCGAGTCGTTGCACGCGAAACCGTGAAGGCGGTGCGCAAAGATGTGCTCGCTAAGTGTTACGGCGGTGACATATCGCGTAAGCGTAAGCTGCTGGAGAAGCAGAAAGAGGGCAAGAAACGGATGAAGATTGTGGGTAGTGTTGAGATTCCACAAGAAGCCTTTATGGCAGTGCTTTCGCTAGGTAACGAGTAAACAAAATCTTGGAATGTGCTCGACTCTCATTGCCCTGTCTGCCTACGCCTTACGAATTTGCAGCTTCGCTGCTTTCTTCATGTCTTTTTTATTATTTTCTCTTTTACGCACTCTGAGCGGAGCTCAGATTGCGTAAAAGAGAAAATAATAAAAAAGACATGAAGAAAGGGACTGATAGTTGCAACTATCAGTCCCTTTCCTTTTTTCTTTCTTCACAACTCCTGTATTATGCCAACCAAGTCCTATCATAATACACATAGGTTACTGCTGATGTGCAGTAGTATCCCCTGCTTACCTTCACACCACCCTGGACGCGTATAGGCGTCTAGACTATGCAAAACCAAAGGCTTTGAGTCAGATACAGAACGTGGAATCAACGTTCAGGGGTTTTGGCTCGCCCGCATTTACGGGCACTCCTGGTCAATCTGAAATACAACTCCGAGAAGGCGAATTGGTTTCTTCATTATAATCATAAGGAAGATCTCCTTTCGGGTTACTTATGCAAGGCTTACGCCAAGTGCCAAGGTCTTTTCGTTTCCCTGGTGCATCCCTTTAGGGGGAATGTAATAATACTAACATATCTTGAGAGAAAAGTCAAGACCTTTGGCGTGTCAACATATGTCAAAATGTTCGAAGATGTCTAAAGAATGTCTGTCGGCTCGGTAGGAATGGCGCCGGTATCGATGTCGTTTGCAGCCATGCGGTCACTCGTTGTGCTCGCAGTCGGCCTATTTTGTGTGCTGCTTGCATCATCATACATGGTCTCATTCTGGCGTGACGTTGTCTGCCCCTTGGCGGCCGCGCTATCGGCGTGGAAGAGATAGTTGGACGAGTTGGGATCGAGAGCGCCAGCAGGAGCCTGCTCAACGAGTTGTGCGAAATGACTGAGATCGTGTTCCAGGGCTGTTTGGAAGCGAGCGCCAACGCCGAGCTTCTCGCCAGCATCGCCAAGAACACCAGCAGGGGGATCGTAGTTGATGGCTACATTCACCCTCGTCTGATTTGTGCCCATCGGTTCAAATGTTACCTGACCAAAGTTCTCCAACCCGCTGGTTGAGCGCCATCCCACCTGGCGGTCAGGAATCCAATTCTCGTTGACTGCATCCCATTCGTGGCGACCGGCAATCTCAGCAACCCAGTGGCTACTCTGATCGTTATTATAGGTAACCTCTTTGACGAAGCTCATAAATTTGGGGAAATCGTTGAAGTGGGTAAATAAGGTGTATACTTGATGCACCGGTGCGTTCACCGTAACCCCGGCTTGATGAGTCGTATAATTCTTTGCCATTGTTCTTACCTTTCTTCTTCTGCCTCTTTTGACGATAGGACAGAATCAGTAACAAAAAAAGAAATTAGAAGCTAGCGCATCGTATTTTGCCTACTGCTCTTTCTTTTTACTCGATTGCTTTATGCGAGCATGTAAGATCATAGCATTCACACCCTTTTTAAAGCAATGAGTAAAGCTCTGCTATAAAACTTCTAAGCAAATTTTTAGCTGCTCTCATCCTTCCTAAACCTGATTATTATGCAATAGATACTAGCTTTTCTCCTTGTTTTTTAGCTCAACCAAGCTCAATCAGAGCATTCTTTTCTGGACTTAGCCCTAAAGTACATGAAGAATGTAAAGAGGTACTTATTTGTTGTGTTGTCGTGTAAACCCTGCTATGATGCTTAAGGTAATACTATGTATGAGTCGACGAAGCTACTTTTCTACAGTGGGTTTGGGGGCGTTGACGCAAGATGAGCCATGCAGGTGGTCGCGTCGCAGTTTTTTTTCATAGTCTGAAGTAGGGAAAAGAATGAATACGTGTGAACGATAATTGAGAATGTCACACGAGAATATGAATAGCCCCATAATGATTACTATTTGCGTCCAGTGTAATATGAACGTAAGTATAGCTGAGAAAAAAGTCATGTTCCTGTTTGTAACTAACGAGCGTGGGTTTACGTAGTAAAAGTTAGGCGGAGCGCGTATTGTTCCTGAAGTCACTGTCTATATAGATCGTCCCTCTGATAGTATTCCGAATCTAAGCTTTGAGAGGTTGTAAACCATGTCAATTGGAGCCTTGGAAAACAATTTGAACCGCGCCCTGGAATTAGTGGGCGGTTCTATTGATCCCGAGATCGCCGAAACATACCCCTCACTAGAGGCACGTATTTTAGCCCAGGCATTAGAAAATGTTGAGATTGCTGAACATCGCCTCCGTGAGATCCAGAAATTGGTCGGTGAGATTGAAGGAGTATTAGTCTAACAGTATAAGGGAAGCGCTCTTGCCAGAGACGTTATAGAGCTTTCCACAACAAAAGGGTTCTTCTTAACGATGAACCCTTTTTCGTTTTGGCTTCTGCTCTTGCTGTCTTGTAAAAAGTCTATTTAGAGCGCACATGTCATATCCAGTTCAGGATCGTTGAGCTGTTCAGGCAAGATCTCTGGACTTTCGTCTCCTAGCTCTTCAGGTTGATCTAAAGCAGAGAAAATGATCTGCTCAACGTCAGCGAGACTATTGATACGCACGAGTTCGTTGCGTACATGTTTTGCGCCTGGAAAGTGGCCGAGATACCAGCCCATGTGTTTGCGCAACTCGACAAAATGAGTTTCGCCCTTGAGTCTGGCGTGAACACGTGCATGCTCAAGTGCCATCTGTAGGCGTTCTGTACGCGAGGGCATGATAGTCGGGAGATTTTCGGGTGTTGGAGCCTGATGTGTATTGAGGATATATTTGATTTCCTCTTTGCTTTGGAAGAGCCAGGGATTGCCGAAGGTGGCTCGACCAATCAGAACGCCGTGCACGCCAGCCGTGCGAATGCGCTCAGCCGCCTCATAAGGTGTGTGGATATCTCCATTGCCTAGAATCAACGTATCTGTCTTGCGTACAATCTCGGCGGCGGCGGCTATTGCATCCCAGTTTGCCTCGCCTTTGTACTGCTGGACCAGCGTACGACCATGAAGAGTAATGTTCGCTGGCTCCAGCTCTAAGAGCTCCTGTACCCAGTCGGTAATCACGATTGAATCATATCCCAGGCGTGTCTTCACCGAGACGGGAAGCAAGCGACGATCATTAGAAGGAGCCGTATCGCCCCAGAGGAGACGATCTTCATTCATCTGACGAATCTGGCGAATGCGCATCGGGTCCATGCCCAGGCCCTCCAGCGTTTGGCCGTTCGCCCAATCGCGTACTCCGTCTTGTGTCGCGCGAATGATAGCCTTCGCCGTATCTGGTAAGCGTATGAGGGCGGCACCTCCGCCTTTATTGGCAACGGTTCTCGCAGGGCATCCCATGTTAATATCCACACCGTCGAAACCTAACTCACAGGCGATATGAGCGGCCTTATAGAAGTATTCGGGCTTGCAGCCGAAAATCTGGGCTACCACGGGACGCTCGGCAGGCGTGTAAAGAAAATCGCGGAATATACGATCACTTCCACGCCATAGACCCTCGACGTTGGTAAATTCGGTCAGCACAACGTCTGGTTTGCCATGAAGAGCATGCATTGTGCGACAGGGCGCGTCGGTGACGCCATCCATAGGGGCGAGACCAATAATTGGTTGTTTCAATGTGTTCCAAAAAGATGTTTGTTTCATTACTTATGTCTTTACTCTTGGCACTCTTTCTCATTCATACTGAGTTGTAGTGGTTTCTTTTCCTCAATCTTTTTTCTTTTTATCGCCCCTCTATCATACATGTTCTGATGATTGTGGTCAATGTGATCTTTGATGGATGACGAACCTTCTTAATCCAGCATACCTTGAAGTCGCCTCTCCTCTTTTTTCAATTCAACTCCTTTACTACTTGGCCGGCAAAAACTATTTCTTGCGTACATGTTCTCCCTAATATAAGTATATGTATATTTGTATTTTAGTGTGAAGTGATTATACTATGTGAAGGATAGAGTAAAATATAAAAAAAGGAGTTGATATGCTTACAACATATTTTATGAAGCAAAAAACAATCTCTATAGTATTGTTACTAGCTGCTCTAACACTGCTTCTTGCAGCATGTGATTCGGGTAATTCTTCGCCAGCAGAAAAGGCTGTGGCACCTACCAGTTCAACAGTAAACGCTGCAAACGCGATTATTAAACATAGTCCTTCTGGAACAGTAGAGATGACATGGGATCGTGCTTCTCATCTACTTACAGTCCGGCTTGCACTCACCGGCCTGTATCCTAAAAGTGTGCATCCAGCTTTTGTGAGTAGTGGAAGTTGTAGAGATGCAGGAAAGTCTGTCTATCCCCTATCAAACGTGGTAGCAGATAATATTGGTTTCGCCAATACGATTACAAAGATCAAGAATGTTGCGAAAGGTATTCCAGAGTCAGGCTGGTATGTGGATGTTCGCAGTGGCCCTGGTATGGAAAAGGCGGTGGAAGCAATGCCTGTCTCCTGCGCAGACATCTCGAACTCAACGGCTTCGACCGGCTCAACTGCGACGCTTAATCAGGCGTCTGCACCCGATCAGGCTGCTGGCGGATTAGCAGAGTTGACAGTGACTGACAACCGATTAGCAGTAACCGTTACAATGAAGGGCATGGCACCAAACTCGAAGCATGCGGCACATATTCATCTGGGAAGTTGTGTTAGTCAGGGAAAGATCGTTTACTCGCTCAATCCGGTTATCGTCAACGCGTCGGGTGACGGCAAGTCCACCACAACCATTGAGAATGTGTCTGCAGTTCCTCGGAGCGGCTGGTATATCAATATTCACGAGGGAAGTCATGTAGATTCCTCTACAGTAGCTCAAACGGATATGGACCCTATCGCTTGCGGAGACTTTACACCTAGAATCTAGCCTGGTTAGATAAAGGAAAAGGTGCTGCATGCCTTCGCTGTGCAACACCTTTTCTTTTAAAGTCGCAAGAGTTCTCAAAAACGTACTACTTACCACATGCGGGAGCGTGTTGGCCTGGACCCAGGCTGCTTCCGTAATCGATAATTTTCCACTTTGAGTCGTCAGGTTGTGAGCTTTGTTGCAGTCTAACGTGCAGTTGATATGGCTGGGATAGCTTGCTGCGCGTAATTGTATATGTGTAGCTCTGAATATTATCCTGATTTGTTGCGCTGTCCGCAACCTCAGTGTACGATTTCACTGGACCGTAGCAGCGATCGAGGGCTTCGGCTTGTGTGGCGAATTGTTGCTGTGTGGTAGAAATAGTGATTGCTGGTCCAAGGTCCGTATACGCCTGCTTATAATCTGTATTTGAAAGCGCCAACAGGAAATCGCCGGTAACTGTGCTGGGTCCAGAACTATTTGTCAGCCCCAGGCCGACAAAATAGCCGACGACACCCGCGATAACAGCCGCACTTGCAAGTACAGCACAGAGGATGAGCAAGCGGCTCCGCAATTTTCCAGGGACGGTCTGTTCACGCTGTGGCCGTGGCACGCGAGGCACTTCAGGAGGAGTTTCAAGACGTGCCATGCCAGGAGGACGCTGTGGGATGGCCCTTTGCTTACTTGTCCCATTCAGGGAGGGAAGTCGTGGTTCTGAAGGTCTATCCATCGGCCCTTCACCCCGTCCTTGTCGTCCTTGCATTCTTTCGTTCTGCCTTTCAAAATGTGATCAAACGTGTTGACCACATCCTATTCTTGCACTTGGTTCTCACAGGAAATCTTCGTGACTTCTACGCTGCTTTGATCCGCCTGCACTACACCACACTCACCAGGAGTGTGTGGCCCTCGCCGGGCAAAGTACCGCTTGAGTATGTTCACAGCAGAGTTCTCGTCTCTGTCCATGACCAGCCCGCACTTAGTACAACAATACGTCCGTTTCCAGAGCGGCATGGCTTGCAGATTGTCACAACCACTACAGGCTTTACTTGTATTGCGCTCATCTAAGAACTGGAGATCTTTCCCGTACAACTGGCACTTGTAGGTCAGCATTTCGATGAACGTGTACAAACCCCACTCGTTGTAAACCGCACGATTGAGGTGTTTATTGTGCTCTTGATGCTGCTTCGTGACCATTTGCCGTTGGGAGAGATCGCCCACGACGACAGTTCTCTCAACCATTCGTCGTGCGATGAGATGTGATGCCTTATGCAGGCTATCACGTTGTTTGTTGCGTTTCTGAGAAGAAACGCGCTTGTAGACTTTGCTGAGATAGATGTAGCGTCGAGACTTCTTCTTGCACTTGTCGCGTTTGGAGCAAATCTTGTCCAGTTGGCGGTTGTACCACCTACCGCCTTTGAAGCCACCAACGGTATAGAATCTGCCTTGCTCATTGACACCTGTTGCCAACGTCTTCATCCCAAGATCGAAGGCGACGACACCATCAGTGTTGCATTGCTCAACGGGCTTCTCAGCAGGGAAAGAGGCAAAGTAGTTACCTCTGGCATCGCGACTAATGGCAACCTCTTTGTAATCTGCTGGTACAGATTCGGTAAGGCGAGCGACGATATTGGGGTAGGTCTTTGGGCCATGCTTGCCACCGCCTCCGGTCGGCAACGTGAGTAGGTTCCCGTCAATCTTGATATACATGGCTGGATAGCACAGCGTGAAGAACACATGACGTGGGCGCACACGAGGAAACCCAGGGGTCTCTCCGTTCTTCACGCGGCGGAAAAAGGCTTTCATAGCAGCATCTAAGCGAAAGTAGACTTCATGGAGCAATTTGCTATAGACGTGTTGCAACTCAGGATCATACCGTTTGCTCTCTTGCAGGCTCTTCTTCGCTTCGGCAAAGTTCCACTTTGCTCCATCACGCAAATTCATGACGTGCCAGTTGTACAAGGCTCGACACTTGCCTTGCATGAAGTCCAACGTGGTAGCATCCTGCTCGGAGACTTCAATCCTGATCTTTTTGCAGAGCAGCATCTTTAATCGCTTTCTTGTAGGATCGTAGCCCGTGTAATCTCGCAGAGAAGACGGTGACAATGGCAATCAAATCGTGTATCAATTCTTGCTCTAGTGAAAGGCTATCCCCGTTTACAATCACTATTTCGGTATGATGCCGCTCACAGAAGGCTTCAAAGTAGTCATAGCCGAACCGCACGAGACGATCACGGTGAGCAATGATAAGGCGTCTTACTTGTCCCAGTTCTACCATTTCCATTTTGTTAACTATTTATATCTCCTCGTAAATGACGATGTTAAAAATCGCCTCGCGGCGTAAGATTCTCTATTAACTCTGTAACATAACGAGCCCCGCAACTTTTGCATGGACACGTTCTAATCGTTCATACGCTTTTCTTGCTTGCATCCTCGTCGTCTGCCCTGTAACAATGAGCAGAAATGTCTGATCTACACAGGCACTTATCAGTGCAGCATCAACGCTGAGAAGCACAGGTAAACTATTAAAAATGATCAAACCTGTCCGTCTCTCCTCTCCCCCTTGCAGCAACTGGTCCAGGCCGTCAAGGACGCCTTGTAATTTGAATGAAAGCTGCCGGCTCATATTTTGCGCTTGCTGTATCTTCGACCCTCTACTCAGCAGTACCAGACCGGGAATAGATGTCTTTTGTAGATGAGGAGCGATCTTCTGAGGAGTAATGGCATCTTCCATCAATAGCAAATCGCTGAGCCCAGGGTTCTCGCCCAGGCCCAGACATTGTTGTAGATCTGGAGCATCTATAGCGGCATCGACTAAAATAGTAGGATGACCATTTTGGGCAGCGGTGATTGCGATATTGGTCAGTGCAAGAGATTTGCCGGTGTAAGCGGCTGGAGTTGTAAGCAAAAGAGTATGAGATCGTCCTGGTGTTGTATTCCAGTTGAAATGAATATTTGTGAAGAGAGTCTGGTAGGCGAGAGTATAGGCCGACTCTGCAGCATGCTCTGTGAGTAGTCCAGCCTGCCGCTCTTGTGATGGCGTGCGCACAACATTACTCCTTTGTCTTATCCGATATGAAAAGAGGCGGAGACAAAAGCTTTCATTTCTACGCCTTTTCCCCTGCCGTAGACCATGTTACTATAGTCGCTCTTTTTTCTGATGTCAATATTCTATAACTAATACAGAGTGTATTATGCTGACAACCGGCGTTGTGCGGGCCGTTCAGGGACAGAGGGTCGAGGCACCTCGCCATAGACAGGTAGTTGAAGTAAGCGCACAGCATCATCTGTACTACGAATACGATCGTCGAGGTATTCGACCAGAAAGGCGAGGGCGAGGGCGATAATAAGTCCAACGACGAGCAATGCCAATAATAAAGTTGTTTTGCTACCACCTGCCGAATTATCTACCTTAGGCATCGTCGCATCGCTCATAATCTCTGCCGCTGCTAAAGGATGATTGGTACTCCCCGCTCCATTCTGTGCACGAATCTCGTAATCGAGGTAATGTGGTATGCTGGCCTGGCTTACCTCGCCGACGGCGTGCGCGATGGCCCAGGCTCCGGCTTCAGTATCCCATGTAACGTCTACAGTGACCAGTGTATGAGCGCGCGTAGGCTTAAGCGCGGCTGCAATAGTGGCTGGATCTTGCAGTGAACCGAGATTAGGTTTTGGGCCGAAGCGTTGAGTAATGACACCCATATCATTTTGAATTTGCTGTGTCACCTTTCTACCGAAATCGTCCGAAGTAAGGAGCGGCCCAGTAACAAATTCATCGGCCAACGTTTCTGATGTTGCCACATAATCAGTATAGCTTTGATTAGCACTACGATTCGTATCTTGAAGTGCAACTCTCATTGTAATGCTAGATTTATATACTCTAGATGCACTACCCGTCCTGTGGGTCGTGTAATATTGATATCCCACGTAGAGTGCCACCACCCCCACAACAAGCGCGATAATCCAGAAGCGCCTCTTAATAATTGCCCAATATGCACGTAGTTCCACAGTTTAAAACCCTTTCTGGGGATAGTCCTGGTATTTAGCGAGTGATATCGTTTGCCGGTAGAATCGTATCTGCCTTCCCCTCGCTCAATTTCGCTTCAACAAATTGCAAGATACGGCGGCGGAAAAGAGGCATATCGAATTCAAGGGCGTGACTACGAATGACATTGGAATCAAAGAGACGCTCGTCAAAGGTTGCAAGCACATTGGTCAGACTCTCTACCGTCTGCTCCTCGAAGAACCTACCGGTGATGCCATCGATAATCGAGGCTAAAGCACCGCCGGCTCCATAAGCTATGACCGGGCGTCCGCAAGCTTGTGCTTCTAGAGGCGTAATACCAAAGTCCTCTTCACCTGGAAACAAGAACGCACGACAGTGTGTGATATAGTGGATTACCTCTTCATCCGAGAGTCGCCCCATAAAGCGAATAGTTGGACCTGCCATCTGTTTGAGCCGGTCCAGGTCGCGTCCGCCGCCGATAATAACTAGTGGCAATTGTAGTTGATTGCATGCCTGGATGGCAAGATCAATACGTTTATAGGGTACTAGTCGGCTAAGAATAAGAAAATAGTCATCGGGGACGATAGCAGGATCAAACGGAAAACGGCTGGCGTCAACGGGCGGCGGAATATAGGCAGCCTCACGGCGGTAGTATTTGCGAATACGTTCTGCCACCACTGGCGAGTTCGCGATAAAATGATCCACACGCATCGCACTGGTCTGATCCCAGATACGCAGCCCTGTAATCATAAGGGGAAGGACGCTTCGGGCAACTTTGCCTAAATGTTCCCGCTCCACATATTCATCGTAGTTCCAGCACCAGCGCATAGGAGTATGACAGTAGCAAATATGCAGCGTCTCTGGTCGAGTAATGACGCCCTTGCCAAATGCGCTTGAGCTACTTAAAACCAGATCATAGCCGCGCAGGTCAAGATTTTCCATTGCAAACGGATAGAAAGGAAGATATGGTTGGTGATGTCTGGTCACCAACGGCAATTTTTGCATAAAGGATGTGCGAATATCCATTTTTTGAAAGGCTGGATCGACACGCTGGGGATCATAGATAGAAGTATAGACGGGGGCGTCAGGGAATATTTCATGAAAAGCCATTACGACCCGCTCAGCACCCCCCATTTGATTTAGATAGTCATGCACCAATGCAACTTTCATTAACTTAATATGCTCCTCGACTGAATAGAACGGCTGGAATTGTGCGCAATAAAATCTGGATATATAGGCGCAAAGACCAGTTCTCAATATAATAAAGATCCATTAACACACCTTCGTCAAAACTGATATCGCTTCTGCCCCGTACCTGCCAGAGACCAGTCAGGCCAGGTTTAATAGCCAGGCGACCCTTCTGCCATTCTTCGTAGAGAGCGACCTCGCGAGGAAGTGGAGGACGTGGCCCTACAAGGCTCATATCTCCCTTCAGCACATTTACAAGCTGCATCACCTCGTCTAAACTTGTGCGCCGCAGAAATTTTCCCACCGGAGTGATGCGTGGGTCTGCCTTCATCTTGAAGAGAGGACCCTGTGCCTCATTTTGAGCCTGTAGCTGAGCCACGCGTTGATCGGCACCTTTATACATCGAACGGAACTTGTACATCGAAAAGTACTCTCCGTTCAGACCGACACGCGTCTGCTTGAAGACAATTGGCCCTTCAGATGTGAGACGAATAACGAGTGCGATGCAGAGCCAGACTGGCAGCCCTAGAAGTAAGACGCCTGCCGAGACACATACATCGATAAGGCGTGTGATGAAGCGTTGTGTTCTATTAAGAGAGATTTCTTTAATACCGATCAGTGGAATACCTTCGATGGCGTCCATATCAATGCGCGAAAGATTCATTTCATAGAGATCAGGAATAAGCTTAAAGGAAGCACCAAGCCGTTCGCACAATTTTACACTACGAATAGCATGCTGATGCATATTCGAAGGGAGCGCAATAATGACCTCGTCCACATGCATCGAGCGAATAACCATACCAATATCATTAATGGTGCCTAACATCTTGAAGCGTCCGAAGTCGCCGGGAGGCTCGTTGAGATCGTGAAGGAAACCGACAATCGAATATCCTAGATCCGGACTTGCGACAATGCATTGCATCACCATCTTCCCAAGCCGGCCCGAGCCTACGACCAGAACCCGCGTTTCGCCAAGACCCATACGATGGAGCATGCCCATCACAATTGAAACGGCGAGACGACCAATACCGAGCACTAAGACGGTGGCGATCCAGATGAAAGGAACGAGAATACGGGAGTTGGGCGAATTGATAGTGATAGGTGCAACTTGATTTGGATGCTGAAAGAAGAAAAAGTATGTGATAAGAACACCCATACCTATCGTGGTAGATACCACAATCGCCCATACCTGGCGAAACCAGCTTCCTGTCAAACGGAAGTTGTAGAGCCGACGCGTTGAGAATATGATCAGGAGTCCAACAACGACACATATTTCTAGCAGAGCAAATTGCTCATCGATAGCTTTTCGGGGCGGAATCGCATCTCGTCCGCCGATAAAGTTGCTTCTAAGCACATCTATGACATAACGAATAGGTGTATAGGGAATGATATCATAGCGTAATTTATAGGCGAGATGGAAAGCAACATACAGGAGAAAAGCATCCAGAACGACCATAATGGCACACTCGGCAATACGCCATTGACGACGATGTGAACGTCTTTCGGAGATCACCTTTGTAATGGGCCCAGTTGCTCCACCAATCATCTCCTGTGTCGTCCCTGTATTTATTTTTGGTGCGGGTGATACTTCACCACTGTTCACAATTCGAGCCATTTTTTCTTATTATCTCTATACTATTGATCTAACGCAATACGCGAACGAAACGAGGCCGCTTGCCCGTAGACTGCAATAGTTTTTTCGACCATTGCTTGCGCTGAAAATTGCTGTGCAATAGTTGGTGCCATCGTCTGACATTTCTTTCGAAGGGCGTCGTCAGTCAATGCCTGATACAGTGCTTCGGCTAAAGCAGAGGTGTCATAAGGATCAACACAGAGAGCAAGATTCGCACCTGCCTCCGGTAGGCTAGACACATTTGAGGTGACAACTGGAGTACCGCACGCCAGCGCTTCTGCAACTGGAATACCAAAGCCCTCGTAGAGGGATGGATAGGCAAAAGCGGAAGCTGCCTGGTACCAGAGCACCTGATCGCTATCCGGAACAAAGCCCGGAAAGATCACCTCTGTTTCTAAGCCGAGTTGTTTTACTTTTTCGAATATGGTGTCGTAGAGCCAGCCTTTACCACCAGCTAGTACGAGCTTTTCTCGCATTCCATGAGTCTGACGCAAACGTGCGTACGCTTCAATCAAGGTATCAATATTCTTACGTGGTTCAAGCGTACCTAGATACAGGATGAATCCCTCTATTAGCCTATGCTTCTCTTTAAACAGATGTATCTTATCCTGTGTAAAGACGTTTGAGAAACGCTGATCGATACATGTATAGACAGTTCGCATCCGATCAAAAGGAATACCCACGAGTTCGTGTGCATCGCGTTGTGTACTATCAGAAACAGTAATAATCATCGTTGCACGGCGCAAGCTACGAATCGTGAAAGTACGATGATAGATCCGCTTCGCTTGTGTAAGGACAGCCGGAAAGCGCAAGAAGGCCAGATCGTGCAGTGTCACAATCGTTGAGCAACTTCTGGGCAGGCGTTCTGGCAGCACGTTGACTGGTGAGTGTAAAACATCGATATGCTTCTGACGTATCAGCGCTGATAATGTAAATTGTTCCCAGGCTACGCGTACTGCGGGACGGGACTGCGGCCACGGTGCAGAAATATAGGTAATCTGAGGATGCTTCGCAAGCTGTTCGAGAACATCTTGTCCGTTCACAAAAACAGTATACTCATGTTCTCCAGGCTGTTTAGCAAGTTGGGTTAATAAATAGCGTATATAACGGCTGACTCCACCATTGCGATAGTTCTGACCGTAGGATAACAACTGTGCGTTAATGCCGATGTGCATACTCGTCGTGTTCTCCTCATCGAACTTCCAGTGCAAACGTTACGGCCAGGACAGGCGAACTTTTGCAAGTATATGCGTGTATTGTGTGCTGTGCACAGCTCTCAGTATACTCTGGAAACGATAAATGGTATAGGTAAATGGCACTATTGGCAGAAGATGATGTTCTCTCCTCTACCAAAAAGAGTAACTATATGTTTGAACTCTTCATGCTGTCTTTTTCAGTGCATTCTCTTCCCTCTCATTGAGCATATGATCTTGTGCGCCGAAGGCGCAAGAATGCGATGAGATGGGAGTGGGACACATCCTCAATCATTGTCCGGTCTCATTCATAGATGTTGTACCAGCTATGAGAAGTGCTGCCTGCTTTATATGTTGAATAAGGCTCTCTTGATAGAACGTGTTATAGAGATCTTGTGGTTCAGAGACAACAAAAGGGAGTGGAATGATGACCGTTGGAAGTGCGAGTTCCTGAAGGAGATGCGAAGGGTTGTCTGCTGGAACAAGAGGAAGGATCTGCGGTGATCGACCATACGCAGCTGTAGTAGCCTGAATAACGAATTGAACAAAAGGATCTGATAATGGTGTATACGTTGGTTGAATTGCCCGCAGTAGCTGTGCCTGCACCATTGTATAATTCTGGTTGAGTAGATGATTTTGAAGCTTACTGTATATATCGAAGGGATCTTGTTGAGGCACGAGTTGAAAATCAAGGCGTGCATGGGCTGTTTGTGGAATGAAAGCAGTTTGATCTTCTCGTAGTTGTCCGCTGTGAATAGAGCTCATAGTACAACTCGGCGTGAGAAAGTAGGCATAGTATTGCTGCAAGTCCTGCAGACCTAAAAATGGTTCCTGAAGTTCCCATTGTGTAGAAAGCGATGGAGCGTTGTCAACTAAACGGGCTAGCGCTTCGATGACGTCATCCTCTACTGGCAACACGGCATCATAAAAACCTTCAACAAGAATATCTTCGCGTCTATCTTTCACCGTATCTAAAGCCCATAAGAGTTGCCACGCCGCGTTTGGCGCAATGGCTCCGTAGTGAGTCTCTATTGGTACGTTCGTGGTCTGAACCGTCAACTCCACATTGAGAGATCCCTTTGTCCCCAGAGCGAGGAGTGGAAGAGCATTCACAGAAACTGCTCTCTGCTCTGGCAGATACCAGACACATGTATCAGCTTGAAGGAAGTCGGCATACTCTGTTCTATCGCTTGTCGCACTAAAGAGAGCTTGTGGCGACTGACGAGTGCGTCCATCAAATACCCACTTTATATTAACTGGAAGGGACCCAAGAACATGAAAACAGGTGTCAAGCGCAGCCTGATATGCAACAAGAGCAGTTGCGATAGAGAATGCCGTGGTAGTAGGCGAATCCGACAAATGCATAGAGAAGAGGAGTGTCTCTCTGGCTCCGACCTGCAACTCAGCAACGAAGAGGAATCGATCGCCTGTCAAGATGTGGACAGACATACCGGACCGTTCCAGGAAGCTAATTGCTACCTCTTGCATTTCTGAGACAGGGAGCATAGAAAGTTGTGTATACATATGTTGCCAATGGCGAAGAGAGGACAAGGAATGCTCATCGACGTGATGGAGAAGCTTTTGCTGAATTCTTGCTATCATACTGCCACGTGTCTCCTCAGAATCATTGCTAGTACCGCAGGCTAAAGATCTTGCATGCTGAGACTTGAGAGAGTATACTCAGGTGCAATGCTATAATTCGTGAGCAAGTGAGAAGATCACAACGGAAGAAAGAATATAACGTTGCGTTTTTCTCCACATCGGTGTATTATAGCCTAAAGTCCCAGCAACTGCCTAGTGGGCAGTGCGCACAGATCGAGAGCTACTGAAGTACGGGAGAAAAGCGCGTTGTCCAAACAACTCCGGCTCGATGTCGCACAACTAACAGATGTTGGCCGTAAACGTCCCCATAATGAAGATAATATGGCGTATGTCATTCCTAAAGACGGTCAGGTAATGGCGAAAAAGGGAGCGCTCTTTATTGTGGCCGATGGCATGGGAGGACATGCAGCGGGGGAAGTGGCGAGCGAGATTGCTGTAGATACGGTGAGCAGTATCTACTACCAGGATGAAAATGATGATCTTGCTCTCTCATTGATGAATGCGATTAA
>JAABUZ0100002701.1_pt1 | contig 28556 bp, 25 predicted proteins | sample 5562091 | NCBI WGS metagenome assembly JAABUZ01 (sample SAMN12813069, study PRJNA571459) | rock metagenome | isolation source: Antarctica rocks | place: Antarctica: Victoria Land, Linnaeus Terrace sud | collected 2015-12-21 | reverse complement strand
AGCTTTTGTACTCAGCGCATTTGACGTCTACTTAGCTCTTTATCTTTCATTAATGATGTTAAAGCTTGATGATCAGTGAACATCTTGATGAGTAGCTCAGTCAATTTCAGCTCAGATCGTCAATGCTTGAAGACACAAATGATTGCTAGTAGTTTCTTGTCATAGATCTCGTAATTGCACTCAGCGAAGCTCAGATTCTTGCTGTAGTAGATCATTGAATGCAATGTTTCTTCGTCGTCATACTGAGAAAGTATGTCATTGTTGATTTAGTCGAATGAGTCTGTTTCAAGAATAGTCTCTCTATTCTGATCAAAATGACGAAGAATAGTGTCACGATCCTAGTCTTGCCAGGCTCAGCCTTCTAGCCTTGCCAGGCCTATCCTCGCTCCGTCACCTTGACTAGTCCCTATTGGGCCTAGCGTCGGCTGAGAAACACACATATGTAGCCAGCTTCTTTCCTGTAGCTACCTTTCTTCCTTAGCATTTATCTTCTAGTTAAATGACACCCCTATCTGACCCGCTCTAGGCAGGCCCCTAACATTAGATAAATGCTTATCATCTACTACCCTGCTATCGACGAATAGACGATACGAAACAATCTATTCAGTAAGGAAAATTTGCAAGGGATTCTTCAAATTTGCACCACCATTTTAGGCCGCAAGGGATTCTTCGGTTCTACATCCATTTTCACCATTCTATCCGCAAGGAATTCTTCGAATAAAGCACTCAATTGTTACCTGAAATTCACAAGAGATTCTTTGAATTTTCACTCATCAAAAAACACCAATCCAAAACATCAACCCCCCACCTACCCTTACCTCAACAACTTCTACCTTCTCTCACCATGGCACGCGACGCCGAGCCAGTTGGGCCACGAACAACTCGCCTGCTTAGAAGCACTGTCAATAGAAGAGTTTCACTTCTACTCATCGATGCTTCAGCCGAAGCTGAGAAAGCTGTCACTCTCTGAAACATAAACATCGAAGAACAACTGTTTCATTGGGCCAGCAATCAATCCGACGAAGTCATCAATATGCTGAACGAGCTCCGAAGTCAGCGAGACTTGACTCTACAACTCAATGAACACTGGCTTCTCGTACAAGACGATCACAAAAAGAGAGCGGAACAACTAGAAGCCGCTTTTGATAAAAACGATGAGCTAGAGGAAAAGATCAATCAGCTACAAGGCGAGCGGTTGAACTTCAGAGCGAAACAACGTCAAGCTGATCGGCCTATGACCCGTCAAGATACTCAGCCAGCTGAGCAACGAGTCAATCAGGAAGAAGCTCCTACGACCTCAGTTCCGGTTCGCCGTCCTGAAGTTGAACGAAGCTCGGCTTCCGAAGCTCGCTCCCAACGAGAATCTTCTACTCTATCTGGTAACGAAAACGGGAACGGTCATCACAAGTCCGTCAAGCTTCCGGATTCACCCATCTTCATCGAAACAGATGATCCTACCTGAGAGACATGAAACACCAAAATAGCTGACAAGCTCGATGCCAACGCGAACCATTACCCTACTGAAAAGATTCGTATTGCCTATGTGGTTTCCAGGCTAGGAGGCGATGCTGATCAGCAAATCTATGCAAAGCGTCGTGTTGGCGCTCCCTCACCCTACCAATCACTATCAGAGCTACTGAAACATCTGAAAGGAATTTACGGAGACCAGGACCTGATTCGAAAGTGTCGTCGCGAATACGTCGCTCTGAAGCAGCTCAACAAGCCCTTCAGCTCTTTCTATTCAGAATTCACTAGAATATCCAGCTTTCTGAACTACGACGATGCCATTCTGATGAACGACATTCAGGATAAAATCAACAATCGCCTTCAGAACGCGTTGTCAGTTTGCCTCATAGAGTTTAGCTCGCTTGATAAGCTCAAGACCTTCCTTCAAGGTGTGAATAACAAACAACGAGTCAATTACCAGCTACGTGGCGAGCAACGAACAGTCAAACCGGTAGCAGCTCCGAAAAAACGTTTTGTTCCTTTGTCGACACCAGCTTCAGCCCCGGCTACTAGCTATGTTCGGCCCGCTACTTTTTCCACCCCCGAACCTGAACGACCAAGAATGTCAATCACCTGCTTCAACTGCAAAGTACCGGGTCACCTTTCAAAGGACTGCTCTCAGCTGAAGGCTAGTACTCCGGCATCTCGTGCATTCACCCCTCGCCTCAATGAGATCGTCATGCCGAAAGAAGAGAAGGAATTATTTACAGAGAAATCGAAGAATGAGGCAAAAAACTAGTGACTTCCATCAAAGGCGCGGTGGAAGATGTGTTAATTTCTTCAACAACGAGCAGCTCAGATGATCTCTTTGCTTCGGAACCTTTGACTACTGAATGTGTACTATCTAGCAATGGAATTAGTTACTCATTAAAGTCATTGATTGACACTGAAGCAGCTGGCTATTCGTTCATTGATGAATTAACCGCGCAGAATGTTTGTGATCATTTGCAAATCGAACCTTTATCTTTAATCAAGCCCAAATCAATAAGGGAATTTGATGGCCATTATGCAAAAAAGCCCATTACTCATGCGATTTATTCGAATCTAACTGTTCAAGATCATATGAAACGTTCCGCCCCTATGCTGATCACTCGATTAGGTCAACATCAGATGATTCTCGGAAAAACATGAATGAACAAGATCGGAGTGACTATTGATATGAGAGACGATCGCCTTCAATTTCCTAGTTCCGAAGCTCATATCAAAGCTTCTACCAAAGCTCATTCGGCTGTTCTTCCGAGCAAGAAAATCGCGATAGAACAGAAGAGTTCGGCCCCTACTCAAATACTAAAGAGGTCTACCCCTTCTGTCGCCACCCGACTCAGCGAGAAGTCATCTTCATTCAGTAAAATCGTGGAACCACCTAATTCAGTCAACTTCGCTTCGCCTTTCGGTTCAATGAACATAGCAATGATAGAGGCTGCAGCATATAGGTCACTAGTCAAACGATCGGATGTGATTACTTTCGCGATCATCGTCACGGAAATCGATCGGCTTCTAAAAACAGCTAGAAATAAACTCGAAGATGTAAATCTACAAGAGCTTTCACACGAAGAGGCCTTGAAAGAAGTCAAAGCTAAGCTTTCTTCGAAATATCATGACTATCTAGACGTGTTTGACCGAGCGATGGCTGATCAACTACCCCCTCATCGCCCCTACGATCATAAAATTGAGTTGATCGGCGAGAGAACACCTCCTCGAAGTCGTCTCTACCATATGTCTGGCTACAAGCTTCAAAAGGTGAAGAATTACCTGATCGAGCATCTGAATAAAGGCTTTATATCTTCTAGCTCAGCTCCATACGCTTCGCTCATACTATTCGTCGAAAAGAAAGACGGTAGCTTGCGTTTCTGTGTAGACTACAGAAAGCTCAATGCTTTGATCAAACGGAACCGCTACCTCTTACCGCTAATAGACGAAACTCTCGCTCGTATTCAAGGTAGCAGGTACCTGACCCGATTGAACATCATTGCCGCCTTCAACAAACTGCGTATGCATTCGGGCAGCGAAGATTTGACTACCTTTATCACCTCTTTTGGTTCCTACAAATATCACGTGATGCCTTTCGAATTAACCAACGGCCCGACTTTCTATCAACACTATATGAACGACGTGCTATTTGACTATCTTCATCAGTTTTGTCAGACCTACCTAGATGACATTATCATCTACAGCAAAACACTGAAGGAACATAAGCGGCACGTACGATTAGTTCTACATAGACTACGAGAGGCTGGTCTTCAGGTGAATATAAACAAATGCGAGTTTCATGTTCAGAAGATCTTCTTCCTGGGACTATTGCTATTCATCGAAGGACTAAAGATGAACCCCAGAAAAGTACAAGCAGTAGTCGAATGACCTACTTCTACAAACCTCACCCAGGTGCAGTTCTTCGTCGACTTCTGCAATTTCTATCGACGTTTTATAAAGGACTTTTCGAAGATTGTTCGTCCCCTGGTTCGACTAACTCAAAAAGAGGTGATATTTGAATGGGATCAAGCTTGTCAAACGATCTTTGATCATATGAAGAAACGAATGACTGAAGCTCCTATCCTTCGCCATTTTGATCAGAATAGGGAGGCTATCCTTGAAACAGACTCGTTCGACTACGTCAACGATGGCATACTTTCTCAGTATGACGACGAAGGAACATTGCATTCGATGATCTACTACAGCAAGAACCTGAGCCCCGCTGAGTGCAATTACGAGATCTATGACAAGGAACTACTAGCAATCATTCGTGCCTTCGAGCATTGGCGACCTGAGCTGGAATTGACTGAGCTACCCATCAAGGTGTTCACTGATCACCAAGCTTTAACGCCATTAATGGAAGATAAAGAGCTAAGTAGACGTCAAATGCGCTGGGTACAAAAGCTCGTCGACTTCAACTTCAAAATCATGTATCGCTCAGGCAAACAAAACATCAAAGCCGATGCATTGACTCGTCGAGCCGATTCAGTTCCTAGAAGTTCCGAGGATGAACGATGTCGCTATCAGCGAACTACGATTCTCACGCCGGATCGAATGGAAATCGCTGATCTAGAAGAGGAAGAGAACGATGAACCAATTTATCGATTGATTCTAGAAGCTAACAGAATCAACGAGAATTGTATTCTACTTCGTGAAGCCGTATTAAAAGGTGAAGCTCAATACGAAGGTACTAAATTAAGGGATTGTCGAGTTCAGAACGGAATACTATATCGGGGTGACCTTCTATGGGTTTCCTCCGATGAGCATCTTCAAATGAAGCTAATTCGGGAAGTTCACGATCAACCTTCTATTGATCATCCCGGAATTCTCAGAACGGTGGAGGTCATAAGAAGGTACTACTATTGGCCTTCAATGCGGAAGACAATAGGTCGATATATTCGGAACTGCTACATTTGCCAGCGATCAAAGACTTCTCGGGATAAATTCAATGAACTACTACATCCTCTATTCATACCCGAACAGCGATGAAAGGACATAGTCATGGATTTCATCATCGGCTTACCTCCTTCGAAAGGCAAAAACGCCATACTAACAGTGATATGTAGACTGTCAAAAGAACGGCATTATATTTCTTGCTCCACTGATGACGAGGGGATCACAGCAGAAAAAACAGCTGAGCTAATGCTTCAGTGGATATATCGGATACACGGTTTACCCGATTTCATTGTTTCGGATCGAGGCCCTCAATTTACCTTCATTCTATGGAAGTCGCTTTGCAAAAGGCTAGGCATTAATCTTCGGCTCTTCACAGCCTACCACCCTCAGATCGACGATCAAAGTGAACGAGTCAATCAGGACGTCGAAAGGTATCTTCGGTCCTTCTGTTCGTACATGCAGGATGACTGGGCTAAGCTACTACTCATGACCGAGTTCGTCGACAATAATGCTCTGTCCTCAGTCACCTCCTCGATCTCTTTCTTTCTAAACAAAGACTTTCATTCTCGTATGAGCTTTGAACTCGATGTCATTGAATATGAAAGTTCTCGTGAACGCTTGCAGACGACTAAAGTCAAGAATATATCTGAAAATATGAACAAAACACTAAAGTTTGCTTGCGAGTCACTAGTCAAAACACGAAAACAAATGATGAAACAAGTCAATAAGCATAGAAAAGAAGTTGATTACAAGATCGAATCAAAGATGTTTCTGAATGAAAGAAACATCGTTACAGCGAGATCTTTCAAGAAGCTAGATGACAAAATGCTCGATTCTTTCATCAATCTAGATCTCGTCGACTCTTCATATAAACTGAAATTATCAGAGTCTATGCGTGTTCATGATGTATTTCATTCTGATCTGCTTCGCTCTGTCGTCGACGATCTTTTGTCTGATCAAAAGAATGAACTCTCAGATTCAATAGTGATAAACGACGAAGACGAGTGAGAAATTGATGATATATTGAATTTTCGTCGATATCAAAGACGACTTCAGTATAGAATCAAATGAAATGACTATGACAATGATCTCAATTGATACAACGCTGATGACGACGAATTTATGAACGCTCAGAAAGTCGTTGATGATTTTCATATTCAATACTTGAACAAATCGCGCTAATCGACAATTCAATCAATCACGATTTAACAGATCTGAGTCTGTGAAATCATGATTGAGCAATCAATCAAGTCGAGCAGAAAATACATTCATGCGAACATGAATCGTCGAAGAGAAGAAGTAATGTCACGATTCTAGCCTTGTCAGACTCAGTCTTCTAGCCTTATCAGATCTATTCTCGCTTCGTCATCTTGACTAGTCTCTATTGAGCCTAGCGTCGGCTGAGAAACACACATATGTAGTCAGCTTCTTTCTCGTAGCTATCTTTCTTTCTTAGCATTTATCTTCTAGTTAAATGATATCTCTATCTGACTCGCTCTAGACAGATCTCTAACAATAACATCATATTGTTGAACTTGATTTTGAAGCTTACGCATTGCGTGAAAGATCTCAACTGAATTTTCAATCATACTTTGAGCGAACTGTTCAACAGCACGCTCATCATCGATCAAGAGATTGTGAAGTGACTTTATTTGAGTGAAAGAATAACTAGATGAGATTTCAACATATGAAAACGTTGCAGAAAGTGTAAATCTTTCATAAAGTCAAAGACTGAGCTAAACTAAAAATACTATCAGTATAAAAGATTGATATTATTATTACTTTGATAGAATTTAAATACAAGACAATACATCAGATAATGTACAAGACGAAAGACAAAGAGCAAAAGAAAAAAATGAAAGCTCAACTTTTATATACATGAATTGAGCAGAATCAAGACTAGACAGTAGTTTTATAACTTAAGATTGCAAAGATTCATGCACACAACTGAGATGATTAGAAAAGAATTGCTGAGACTAGATTAAAATGATGATGACTAGATTGATAACTTGATTCATTGAACTGCAAAACAGATTCAATGAATCAAGATTATTTAAAACATCGATGATTTATGTTTTAAATTGAGTTGATGATTTGACATCATGACAGCTGATTGCATTCTTCAACAATTGCTTGAAGTCTCATATATTGAAGAAACTACTAGTCTGAGTTTCTATGAAAGTTGATTATTCAATTCATTTATTGACTTGAAGACAGATGAAAATCTTGAGCGTTGAATCAGCAATTCGATTCTTCAACTTCATAATCTCAATATTTGAAGTAGAAAGTTCATTGATGATGTCTCTAGCTTCTCTTTTCTCTCTACGATGATATAAAGTCTTTTCTTCATCAAATCAAGCAATTTCTGCAGATCGAGCTCTTTTCTTTTGTTCTATCTGAGCTCTGACATGATCTGCAGCATTCGCTCGTCGCTGAAGCTCAGCGACGTGAGTCTTGCATGCTTTCTTCGCTGCTTTTGAATTATCAATGATATGTCTCTTGAAATTGCGAAGACAATTGACTTTGACAGCAGCGTCTGCAGTGTTTGCTTTGACAGCAGTCTCTACAATGATTCTAGCAGCGACGTCTGCTTTGACTTTGCGAGCAACGTCTGCTTTTGTTAGGGGCCTGCCTAGAGCGGGTCAGATAGGGGTGTCATTTAACTAGAAGATAAATGCTAAGGAAGAAAGGTAGCTACGGGAAAGAAGCTGGCTACATATGTGTGTTCCTCAGCCGACGCTAGGCCCAATAGGGACTAGTCAAGGTGACGGAGCGAGGATAGGCCTGGTAAGGCTAGAAGGCTGAGCCTGGCAAGGCTAGGATCGTGACAGCTTTGACTTTGTCAGCAGCGTCTGCTTTGACTTTGTCAGAAGGTTTCTTCGATCTTGATGAGATGCTTGAGAGAATGAGTGAATTCTTCAGAGGTAGATTCTGACTTCGACGTGATGATAACATGATGGCTTTGAAGATCGGGGGGGCTAAAAGAATGTCAGCACTGTGAAAGGTTTGAACAGCTTCAAATTTACCTGTTTGATTGATTTTTCTATTGATTTTTCCAATAGAGCGTTGAAGGTTTGAGAATGTCAAGAATGTCTGAATTCAATAGTAAATTTGGGGGGGGGCGCGACAATTGCGATGCCAAGGAATTCATAGCTTTCTGCATACGCTAATTTCTGCATACGCTAATACCCACTCACGCGGGTAGCAAAAAAAGCCGCACCGCAAAACTCGCTTCCCACCAAGTTACACCAAATTTAACAATTATTTCAGAAAGAATTATTATAATTTTATGTAGGTGAATAATCCGTCGTTTCACACTATTATTTTACGCTCATCATTGTCAAACTTTATAGCGTTGAAGTGGCTTGCTCTGTAGATTCAGAAGTAAGTTTGGTGGGGAATCGAGTTTTGCGGTGCGGCTTTTTTTGCTCCCCGCGTGCCACTATGAAATAGGGGTAAACAATGTAAACAACATCGAAGACCACGAAATTCAAACACTGATCATTTGAGAAGGCTTGCTACAAATCTCAATTTTTCAAAGAAACACAAAACTCAGCGGATGATAATTATACATTGGGAAAATGGCTACTCCACGTCGGCGATCGTCGCGCATCAGATGCAGTGGAACACCTGTGAGTAAACAAACACCGAAGAGCCTGAGCGGCCCCCAGATGCCCATATGTTCACCAGCTTCCTCGATGCAATTTACTGATTCTCATGTACTACTCAGGTTAATTCTGCTGCATCCCCTGCAAAGAATCAGCTGTCTTCTGTCTTCGAACGAAACGAATCGCCACAAGACGGCACACCACGCAAAATCGATACACTTGTCTCGTCTCCAATTGCTCCACCAAATACTGCTGTAACACAGGAGAAGCTGCAGATCCCATCATCGCCCCTCAAGACACCCCAAACCGCCTCTCGTCTCTATCCTAGCCTAGACGAGATGCATCCAAGCAAAGTCCATCAGAGCACCAGCAAGCAACCCGGCTCTGGCTTACGGCTTGGTTTCGGGGGTGTTGACATTCGGAACACAGCATCTGTAACACATTCTGGTTCCATAGCAACCGCTCAGAGTACTCCTACCAAATCAAAGAGTGGTTTACCAAGCCACATGTCTTCTCCTACTTTCGAGTTTAGCTTCCATCGACCAGAGGCCGACCTTAGCGAAGAAACCAACAAGATTATGGAGAGTGTGCGGGAAGAAGCAGCCAGGATTAAATCAGCTTTACAGGAGGAGCGCAACAAGCAGAACGAGAAAGACATTACAACCAACCAGCTCTTCGGTGTTGGTGGCCGCAAACTTGCAAAGCCCAAGGGAAAATCTGGGAGATATAGTGATGTACACAAGCAAGAGTTCAAAAAGATGGATTCCATTGCAAGCCATGCTTCAGTGTGGAAGAACAAGCTCCAAGCTAATACAGCAAGTTTGAAACGGAGTCCATCTAAAGCTGGCCTCGATGCACCACAAGGTGTCCTCTCCCGAACAAAGTCTTTCAAGTCAATGCGTGCAGAGGAACTTGGCAACCGGCTTGACAACATGTCCCCAGGGAAACGGGCCAAGCAGAACTACAATGATGATACCTCTACCGCACGGCCAGTATCACGGGACACCAATTCTGAAATGGAGAGTGTACAATCATCGCCGACACACGTCAAGTCCCACTCTGGTCTACCAAGTGCTGTTACAACGCCGACAAAGTCATCTCTGGCTCGAGCGGCTAGTGTCAAGGCAACCAAAGCCTCCAATATCCCCTCGCTGAGCCGGAGTGCGTCAACAAAAACACTTGCAAGCCCAGTTGCCCCAAAGACCGAAGGCAGCAACAAATATCTATCTTCCCTATCAAGGTTTGGCAGCATGAAATCTATTCTCCACCGTTACCAACCAAAGTTCTCCGACGATCCCATGAAGGTGGCTGCTGGTACCCACTTGCCTGTTCCTCTAGAGAAGAAGGATCTCAACAAAGAGCTGCCTAGCTTACCAGGGACACCATCTCAAAGCTTCCAACACTCACCGTCCATGAAACGTGTCGGCTTTACCCCTAGCACAAACTCCAGATACGACCTAGCATCCGTCTCCCCGTCTCCCTCGAAAATCCCCTCCATGCACTCTATGCAGCACACTACCTCAAAATCTACTGAATCTACACCAATATCATACCCTTCCCTCGCAAACTCCCCCAACATTACCACCCGCGCCAAAATCCCTAAATCTCCTGCTCCAGGCGATTTCACCTTTACCTCCTCCAAAACCATCAATTTCGGTGCTGCAACTCCAGGTCTCACATCCCCATCAACCATCCGCCAAGTCCGTCCCAGCGGTCTTCCTACCCCTCTTACATCCACCTTCAACGACCTTCCAGCAATCCCTCACGGCATCGGGAATAAGAAGCGCCACCGCGCAGACTCAGACGACGAGGGCATTGAAAATCAGCAGCCTACAGACCCTGATAATGAGGATTACGGGCGAAGCCCGAAGAAGCAGAAGCTCGCGCCGAAAGAGGACATAATCGATGCAAAATTGAATGGACAGCGAAAGGGTACTACGGCTAGTGGGAGCCGTATCCCAAAGATGGGTGGGACTAAGGAGAGGGGTAGGGGGATGCTGAGTTTGAGTAGGTTGAATATGCTGGCGAGGCCGAAGGATAGGCGATAGGTGCTTGTCGTATCGAGGTTCACTATCATGAGGAGTTAGGGAAGGGTTACTGCGAAGGCTGGTTTCAGCAATGGGCTGGTGATTATGATGGGCATAGACTATGCTGGTCTTGTTGGGCGAGTGCGTCACGGCTGCGAGTCAACGATCCCTGACGTCTTCCCTTGAAAAATTGATCTTTTCAACATCCTTCTGTCAAAAAATTTCATTCTATTCGGACTTGTCATTACCTACCACCTGTCTTTTTATTTCTCAGAAAAGGGGACATCAGGAAGGAGCGTTAATAAATTTGAACCGAAGACGAGGGAACGAAGAAATGGCGATGTGGATCTTATGATTGGCAAGGATAGGATAGGATAGGATAGGATGGAATGAGATGAGATGAGATGAAGATAGGATGAGATGTGTTATGCTTTGTTGACGCGGGTATGAAGGCGGGATATGAGCTGCTTTTGTAAGATTGAGATGCTAGGTACATACATAGATAGGGGAATTGTAATGCGATGACGAATCTCTCATTGGTAGTAGGGGTTTTTTTTTATGAAATGTGAGGGCGCGGGGGGGGGTTAGGTTTTTGTGCATAAGGATTCTGTGCCTGTGGTATGTGAGAGATGTGACGGTTTGATGTGGGGATGTATCGTATCGGATGTGGTGGGGAGATCACAAGAGGAAGACCTATCGGGCGGCCTATGAACGCTTTCGAGACAACCAAACTCCATGCAATGCACCCGCTAAACCCACACTGCCCCGGCTTCCCCCCCTTCTTTCCAAACCAGCCAAACCCGACTCACTTCTCCATCCTCTTCAAAAACCCCCCCAGATCAAACTCCTCCTCATACGCCTTCTCGTCCCACAACTCCCCCAACCCATCCGCCCACCCTTTCTTTCCCTTTTCCTTCACCTCGCCCGTCGCCACATCGACTAGATCCTCTTCTCTACCCGTTATATCGTGGCTGTTGTTGTCGGTGGTGGAGGTGGAGGAGGGGTTGACGTTGACGTCGAAGAGGTCGAGGATTTGCGAGGTTTCCATTGTGGCGAGGCCGGCGTTCTGCTGGTTGACGACGGTGGAGGCGACGTCGATTTTGAAGCGTTGGAGGCTGTGGTGCGGGTGTTAGGGGTGGGGGTTTTGATGAGCAAGAGGGAAAAGGGGAAGTAGGGACTTACTTTAGGATTTTCTCTTCCAGTGTTCCGCGAGTAACTAGGCGGTAGACGTTGACGACTTTCTTCTGCCCAATCCGATGCGCGCGATCCATGGCCTGTAGATCTTTTTGTGGGTTCCAGTCATGCTCCACGAAAATTACTGTATCCGCCCCTGTCAAGTTCAGACCGAGGCCTCCCACACTTGTCGTCAACAGCAGGACATCGTAGCTCGGGTCTGTGTTGAACTGATTCACGATATTCTGCCGTTTGTTTGCTTCGACGCTGCCGTCCAATCGCAGGTATTGGACGCTAGGGAGCAGTTTGCGGAGGACGTCGTTTTGAACAATGTCGAGCATTTCCTTCATTTGGCAGAAAATGAGAGCGCGGTGCTGGGAGACGTAGTTTGTTTCTGGAGCAAGTTCGCCTGTGCTGGCATTTTCGCTGCCGATACCGCAGTCGACAAGGAGGTCACGGAGAGCGGTCAGTTTGGGGGCGTGGGTGATGTCTTTTAGGTTAGAGTGCTGGCGCGCGAGCTGGGATTGGATGGCGTCGTACTGCTTGTGGCCTTCCTTGACGACGAGGGAGGGGGAGTTGCAGAGTTTGCGCATGTATTGGAGGGCTTGGAAGATGTGTTGTTTTGCTTCTTTGTCGTCGCTGCCGGCGCTTTCGGCGAGCGTCTTGCGCTCTTTTTTGGCAAAGTCTTCGAAGAGCTTCTTTTGGAGGTCGCTGAGGTCGCAGTAGTAGTTTTGCAGGATTTTGGGGGGAAGATCGTCGAGGACTTCCTCTTTTAGTCGACGGAGTAGGAACGGGAGGACTTGTTTGTGTAGAGCTTCGATGGCGAGAGCACCTGCCTCTTGTTCTTTCGAAGATGATTTACTAAAACGTGACGCTGCTATGGGTTTGGCAAACCTATCGAGGAATACCTTTTCAGTACCTAGGAAACCTGGCATTAAAAAGTCGAATAATGACCAAAGCTCAAGGACATTATTCTGTATAGGCGTTCCAGAAAGTATAAGTCGATGGTTGCTAACAAGACGCTTGACCGCTATGGTAGTCTTAGCTCTAGGGTTTTTGATCAAGTGCCCTTCATCTAAGACGCAATAATTCCAGCTATGTGGAAGAAAGATGTCAATATCGTTCCTGCACACATCGTAGGATGTGATGACTACGTCAGTCTTTCCTAATTGATCCCTCAGCCGTACTCTGTCTGACGCTGGGCCCACATAAGCCAAGCAGGATAAGAATGGCGCGTAAGTCTGTATCTCTTGCTGCCAATGGCCTGAAAGAGTAGGCGGACAGACTATGAGTGAGGCGAGACGACGTGAATCGGAAGCCTGAGTTTTGGCAAACTCCTCGGCTCGGAGATGATGGTCACTTGCCACAATGCAGAGAGTTTGCAGCGTCTTTCCAAGGCCCATATCATCACAAAGAATGCCGTGAAGATGGTAGCGATTGAGAAAAGCTAGCCAATTGACACCTTCCTGTTGATACGATCTAAGTTCGGCTTTGATAGTCACGGGGACTTCGAAGGGCTGTATCTTCTTTGGGTCAAGCATTTGTGAGATGAACTGGCGCTCACGATCTCGGCCCTTCAGAAGCTTATCTGGAAGGCCTGGTGGGTCTGGTATACCAGCTTCGAGAGGTACGAGCTTGACTAGGGTTGCGAAAGTAGTAGTTGCTATCAGTCGAACGTCGTTGTCAGAATCGCTCATTCGGCCGAGCACTGGAACAATAAGGAATATAACGTATGGTAGGATGCTGTCTTCCATGACGTGGATAATGTGGTATATGAGTTCGATAACGCCTTGACGAGGATGTATCTCCGGATAATTAATGCAGGGGAGGATGTCCTCGACAAGCATTGTCATGCCTTGAATTCTTAAGATACTGCATACAGTAGCGAAGCACTTTGCTGCGGCATAGCGAAAGACTGATAGTTTATTGCGCAAAGCTTTTGATATTAGTGGCATCAGTTCAATAGCGAAATAATGAAGATCTGGATGCATGCCAGGTAACAAGGCTCGTAATATGGAGAGACCGTCAACAACCTCTTGGCCAAGCTCCATATTGTCATTGACTTCAACCGATAAATCATTGTCAAACACTTGACGGAGAGGTGACTCGATCTTGGTTTTGAGCACCGGTAGTTTTGTAAGTAAATCCTTGCCAAAACTATGAGTGAGCTGGTCGAATGCCTCTTTCGCACCTCGTCGTGTGATTCGTGCCGCTTTCGCTTCCATTTCGTACTTGAGCGCATCAGGATGATCTCTCCGGTCCTCTTCTTTCCGAAGTGAAAGTACAGAATCATGCAAAGAGGCATTGGGTCCGAATTCAGGCGTTTCAGAAGTATCGACGCAGTAAAACTTCATTAGATTGGCGATGACCTTATCGGCAGGTCCGCGACGGTCCGATTTGGCATAATAACCCATCAAGGAAGCTATCGAAGCAGCAGACCGCTTTTGTAATTCAACATTCTCTTCGGTCTTGATACTATCCATGATCCCTTTGATCAACAAACTCGGCTTCTTTGGTATGTCGTTGAGAGCCACGACAGCACCAGATGCGGCTGCCCTGATACGAATGTCTTTTTCACCTTTGGCTCGCTTGGCATCTTCGATAGCCATGACGGCACATGTCCGAGCATCATTAAGTAGCTGCAATGACGTAATTCGTTGAGCAGGCGTTAGAGATTTCTTCAAGCGCTCAAAATCTTGGCCGACGACAGTATCAGCGTTAGCGATAGAGAAAGCGGTAGGGCCCGCTCCCATCTCGCCCTGAACCACGATAGCGAGGACTGGTATCTTAGATGGTGGAATATGACCTTGATCTCGGAAAGCATTCAACAGTGAGTGGCATTGCGCTCTCACAATCCGTAGATATGGCAAAAGATCGTCATAACTCTCAGGTCGGTCTTCCTCGAGCATAGCCCGGAGAGGCCCACTGAACCGGCCAACCGTCTCAGAGATGTGCGATGAAGAACGAGCGTATTCTTCTATGATCATGGCGGCCGTCGTCTGTGTCGTTGAAAAAGGAGCTTTCAGACGGGAGACGAGATCATCGAAGAATGAATCCAAGGCTGGGCTCGGTAGCCAAAGGGCCAAGGCTCGACCAAATGCTTTGGCCGCAAAGGTTCTAGATCGTATTAGCGTGTCAGCACCTACAAGATCGACATCGCCTTGAATCATGTGTCCATCAACATTGTGAGACGAAGACGGTGGGTCTTCCTTCTTGTCAGAACGCCTCCGTCGTTTTGTTGCCGGCTCACTGGTTTGATGCGAGGGTAGTCTGCTTGTTGAAGGGTTTGGTAAAGCATACATCTGCCCCGAAGGCCTCATTAAAAGAGACAGTTCCAGAGGAATCGAGTATCGCGATGTTCCAATAGGATGCGTCGTCAAATCGAATAAATCGGGAGCGTGTGGCAGAAATTCAGAGGCAAAACGCTCGGGGCCTTGATCAACAAGAGCACTTGCGAGAGCATACCAAACCTCAAGACTCAAATTAAGTACAGATTCGTTGCGTTCCACAAGAAAATTTTGAAAGACTAGCCGCAGAATTTTGCCGTTGACCCAGCCTTTCGTCCCTTCACCTCCAATGTGAAGAAAAGTCTGTAATGCACGAAGAACCGCTAACCGAACGCTGGTAATTGTATGTCTTAGGAAGGGGTAAAGCCTAGGAACGAGATGGGTAAAGGAATGCTCGGGATCTTTCGCTGCATTTTGTTTCATTGCACCAAGTACTTCTGGAAAACTGCAGAGCTTAGCAAGAAGATCCATGACGGATCCAGTACTAGCACTCAAATCGTCTCGAAGATCTGATAGACAGTCCCATACGATGTTCATTAAATCGTCAAGCGCTGCCGGACGAAGGACCACAAACTCCTTGGCAATGGGTGTCAGTGTAGCTGCGCTGACGGCACGAACATCGTCGTCATAATCTGCGAGCCCCTTCATCACTGCCTCGACCACTCCATCCATGAGACCATTGTCTTTCACAAGAAGGTCGTTTCGTACCGCAACTAGGTACCGCAAACCAATCATTCCTCCATGGCAAACCTCCCAAATGCGATTGACGAGATGCAGGTCGTTTTGCATAACCATACGATAGAGCACCCGATAGACTGAAGTCACCAATGTAGGTACTAGATGAACCATAAGAGCACCAAGTGTTTGTCCAACGGTTTCTCGAATTGGTGCCACGACATTGTCAGATATGTAATCACCAAAGCGATCGAGCATGAAAACGCAGCAAAGCCGACAAGCCAAGTTGTCCAACCAACGGGTATTGAGGGCATCGTTGACAGATCTAGGTTTGCCCCGTACACGGCCCGCACCGGCGCCATGAACTCGAATGACTTCGCGCAAGCCCATGGCCGCACCGTGCCGAATTTCCCAGTTGTGGTCAAACATGTCAACCAACAGTACCTCGCATAAGCGCTCAAAGGGCCACTCCAGCCCTTCTTCCTCAGCCTCGGCCTGGATAACTGATTTGTCTGGCAATATCGATCCTTTGAAATCCGAAACAATCTTAGCATCCTCATCGACGTTGGTCCGATCAAGAGAAAAAACATCTGAGCTACTATCGTTGTCGAGTTCACTCTTGATCTCTGTCTTGATCGCGTGCGGCTCAGGTGCGAAAGGTACCATGGGTGTCACATTGCTTGATTTGCGAATCGACAAATCAACTACACGGACTTTGCTTGACTGGCTTCTGGCATTCAGCTTATTCTTCCGCTTGAGCTGATTAAGCTGGCGTTTACTTAGCCCTGATTCATCTGTAGGTGTGGAGGAGAACGATTCCCTTGGTGAGGCGCCAGTGAATGGCGAAGGAGACTGCACGTTCTGATGGCCGAATAACATATGATTTGATGTGTCGACTCTCGGTAATCCAGGCTTCGAACGCGTGTTATTGTGCGAGTTAGTGCCTGCAACCTCTTCATCGAGGGCCTCTTCTTCGATCTGTTCACCACGAAGACCTAATCTTGCATTCAGGCTCCTTTTCTGAATCGCAAGCTTTTCGACAGGGTCCAGCGACGCGAGAGCGTAATCATGTTCTTTGCCAGCGCTGCCAAGCAGCTTCTTGCCGTAGGTAAGAACGGCTGATATGTCTAGAGTATCTAGCTGTAGCTGATCCTCGGCCGCAGGAACATTGGTCAAATTAGGACTGCCATGTCCGGCATCATGATTTTCAAGCGTCGCTTCGCTCGAATCGTCGGCACTACTAGTAGTATTGGGGTCAAAGGTGCTTGCATTCTCGACGATGCCTCCGATAGCTCTGGCGGCAGCTGTTCGTGTATCCCAGTTTTTAGATCTCAGAAAGGGAAGAACTCGGGTCAAGAGATTGAAGAGTTCATCAGGATGTTGTTTCTGAACGTCAGCGAGTTGCTGTGCAGCAGTGTTCCGTATTAGCTGAGTACTCCCCGTCTCAAGTAACCTGTTTCCACGTTGAATTAGTTATCACGGTGGTTGGTTCATTGTTCGTTATTGGATGGGGACTACTGTTAGGGTTCCACATACGTGACTAAGCGATCAAGCCTGACACGTGATCTGTTAGCATGCGCGGTATGCACGGTACTGTAGATTTAGCCGCTTACCTCGAGGTCATAGCTTCACCAGCCTTCCCTGACCCAAGAAATGCTTTTCTACGAGGCTGTTGTTTTTGTCGTTCTTGTTGTTATTATTTATTACTTGTCGTAAATCCCCCAGGTCTGGTGAAGGTTCTGTTGTGACAGGCTCGTTCAACACCCGACGCCGTGATTAGTATTAATTATCATTACCATAAAAGGTCATTCATTAATCGTGAAAAGAAGGCGCTGAAACGACATAGTGGTAGAGAGAGAGAGAGGGTCGTGTTCTGGGCCTTGCCGTGGGTCTTTGGTTGAACAGTGGGCTGTCGTGCGTCTTTAGCACCCTGTGGACGTGCGAGGGGGGTCGGGAGTGTTTAAGTTATTTATCTACGCTGCCTCTTGGCCGCCTGCTCCTGTCATTCGTTCGCTTATTTCGAGTGAGAGCCTAACCAGGGGCAACAACCCACCAACCACCTAACACTCACCTCACTTGAGAAAACTTTTCTCTCAGTTCATGCTTCCACAACACCTGCGCAACCAACATCGCACACCCCGTGTTATGAGATATGAGAAATGTATGTGCGACCCCCCCGAATGCCAGGTGGGGAACCATTACGACTAAAGTACCCCATGTCTTGGCAGACACAAGAAGGTCCAGCCTTACTCGATCTTGAAGTAACGAGGAAGCCTTGCAGGCAGGCGTCTCCTAAATCCACGTAAACTTAATGATCAAGCTGGAATCATGACTCGGGGTGCTCTGTGGGGTGCTCTGTGACTGCAACCGAAGTGAAGGCCTGCCCGTACCTTCTCGAAAAATACAAGACGAGATTCAGCACAAAAAGTATCAGTCGTACCTTACTCCGGTTGATGAAATCACACGATGGGGGGGAATGGCAGCGCAACTTTGTTACGGTCATTGATCAATAACATCTACAGCACCACTGGGGTCATTCTGTACGCGCTTTTGAGTAATACTCAACGCTCAAAGCGCCACTCAACCAACCACAGTGCCCAAGAAACCAGACATAGAGACCATGATGCTTGTTTCAGAAAGCGGTCTTCCCACAGTCTCGGAATACTGCAAGGACGGGTGCGGTCTTGCCAATATCATGTTCAAGTTGGGGACGAATTTGACGCTGACCGATCCCGTTCTTGACTTTTGATTGTATGTGACTCGAAGTCATCAACTTGCTACCTTGAAAGTATGAAGACTGCGAAGCCCAGCAGAACAAAGTCGGTCTGGATGTATTCGTAAGAAAGTACAAGCTCGTTACTTTCTACCAGACCTTCTTCCTTCACAATCATGTTTAAATTGAACCTGAAGCGTCATAAAACGTTTATACGTGCTTGCGTAGCGTGTTGGAAGGCTCTGTTGATTTGTTAATTAATGTGAAAGAAGAAGTCATGGAGACTATCACGGGCTCCTGGTATTCATCCCACTATGCCACTCTAAGGTAGTTATAATACTAGACGCTAGGCTCGCTATCCAAGCATTAGCACCCATTAGGCCCTGACCATACCTTGTAAGGCTAGCGTGGTGCCCTGCTAAGGCTGACGCATCGTAGGGTGAATACGATTTACGACATCAGCGGTTTGGAAGCTTTGTTAATTCGAAAATTGATACCGGTACATGGACCGCTAATCATTTCATATCTGTGTGCTTCCAAGTTCACGAATTGTCGGCCTGGTGGTTTGGAACGACCGAGGCCTAGACACTGGCCATCTTGGGTCTTAGAGCTAAGCTGCCTGGAGCGCAAGCTGCATGCGCGACATCTGGCCTTCTGACTCAATTGTTCTACAGATAAAGGCAGAGCTCTCTATACTTCCGATGACGCATCGATAGTTGTCAAACTCCAGTGCTGGTCCTGGCGCACGCCTACCTAACGCCCTTCCTTGTCATGGCTTCCTCCTTCAATGCCAGCCTCAACATGCCCCATCGCCAGCCAGCTTTCACCGCACCACCTGTCATTGCAGCTCCCATCGTACCTGCCGGGACATTTGCCCCAGGTACCAAGGTGCAGGTCGGTGGTCATAGGGTGATAATAGAAAAATACCTGTCAGAAGGAGGCTTTGCCCATGTCTACCTCGTGCGGTTGCCAAAGGCTGTCGATGGAAATGATGCAGCGGTCTTGAAGCGAGTCGCGGTACCGGATAAAGAGTCGTTGGCCAGTATGAGGACAGAGGTAGAAACAATGAAGAAATTGAAAGGCCGCCATCCCATCGTCACATACATCGATTCGCATGCTTCACAGTTGAAAGGAGGAGGTTATGAGGTCTTTCTGCTCATGGAATACTGCAATGGGGGAGGATTGATCGACTTCATGAACACGCGTCTCAAGGATCGCCTCACTGAGCCCGAAATCTTGAAGATATTCTCCGATGTCGCACTGGGCGTCGCATGTATGCACTACCTCAAACCGCCCTTGCTCCATAGGGATCTCAAAGTTGAGAATGTTCTCATAACATCTTCTGGCTCATCACGTCGGTACAAACTGTGTGACTTTGGCTCAACAGCACCTCCTAGGCCTGCTGCTACCAGTGCCGTAGAAGGCAGGCTCATTGAGGATGATGTGCAAAAGCATACTACGTTACAGTACCGTAGCCCCGAAATGATAGATGTTTATCGAAAGCAGCCCATAGATGAGAAGAGTGATATCTGGGCGCTTGGAGTGCTATTGTACAAATTATGCTATTATACCACACCGTTCGAAGATCAAGGGCAGATGGCTATTCTGAACGCAAGCTTCAAATTCCCCAATTACCCTCCGTTCTCGGATAAATTGAAGAAGTTGATAGGTACTTGTTAACTGTCGATGATTATATATATGTGCTTACTTCCTCGCAGCATCCATGCTACGAGAGAATCCCCAGGTCCGGCCTAACATCTACCAAGTCGTGCGAGAAGTATGTCTCATGCGTGGCACTGATGTTCCAATCAAGGATGTAAGTATCCAACCGCAAAACCCAAGCACTACTAAGTCCTCTAGATATATGCTGGGCGAACGGCATCAGAATCTCGGCGTGATCAGCAATTGCCCTCACCCGAAGCACAGATAAAGTCTCCCGCCATTGTCGGTGCATACAGTGTGCCTGTGGTTGAAGAGAAACAGATCATTCCTGACATTGTTCCTATGAGACGTGGCAGACCCGTCAAGACCGATGCTGACCACAAAACACTCAAGCCCAGTCCGTCTCCTATGCGAGGTGCTGGTGATCCTTTTGCAGCATTAGATGCTGGTGTGCCTGGTAGCGCTCTTGTGGATGAAGTCTCTTCTCGCTTTCCTCCTTTAGATGAGTTCTCGCTTCTCCATGATTCCGGAACCAAATTCGCATTCGGTCAAAAAAATGAATCAGTATCGAAACCTCCGACAAAAGACATCAACCAGCGGGTGACAGAGGCACTTGCTGACGACGTTTTCGCTCAGTCTACAGCATCCAATAGGATTTCCACGCTTCATTCCAAGCCTGTTCCTCAAGTCACTAATATTGGTGTGAAGCCACTGCATAAGTTCGGCGATACACACAAGCCAAAACCCTCACAAGAAGCTTCTGAACGACCAGCCATGGTCTCTACCGGCACGATGACTTCCCCATCGCCCCCACCTTCCACATTGAAGAAATCAATTTCATCTCGACCCATCTTCCACTTTCCTCCTTCCCCTGAATTAAGGTCTTCTAGCTTGCCAATAGCATCTGATGCGTCAATTGTAGCAGCCGCTTCACTAAGGGCTGATTCCCTCGGTAGAACGAGACCTGGGCTTCTTGACCACCGGTCCAAGTCCCAGGTCAGTACGCTCACTGTCCCTAGATCGCCGGTGTCATCTCGACCTTCGCTCGAGGGAAATAGGCCTTCCAAACTGGAACTGGACAATACCATAACTAGGTCAAGGTCGACGAATTCGAAAGTGCGACCAACAAGCGTTCATTTGGAGCCCAAGAGAAGCTTCTTCCGGAGCAGAGACCAATCTCGAGGGGATTCCTCGCAAGAGGATGAACCTCGAAGATCCTATGATCCCGGGCAGTTACCATCGGCTTTCGTGGAGGACTCCGGGTTCGGTACGGAGGCCACTAAGATCAGCTCCAACGTCGATTTCCTAAGAGCGATGGAAGAAGAAGAACCTTCAAAGAAAAGAGATAAACGCTTAAGTGGTGGTTCAAGGCACACCAAGCGAGCGAGTATGCCGTCAATCTCCTTATCGGGCACTAAGTCACTGCTTGCAGGCCGATTTGGGGACGCCTTCCGACGGTTTGAAACGAACACGAGCAATTCAAACCAGCGCCCCTCAAGCCCATCCCCCGAACGCGGTGGTAGAGACCTTACTCCAATAGCCGGGTCCGAGGCCACCGACGGTAGAAGCGATGACGGCCATGCAATGGACGAAAGCGAAGAGGTACCACCTGAGATGCGTCGAGAACTTGAACGGCGTAAACTCGACCAAGTGGAAAAGCAAGTGGCCGGAGCAGCTGCCGCGTATCGAGAGAAATTTAACGACAAGAGCCTCAATACGCCGGCTTCAACCAGTGCAACAAACCGAGCTGCGTCCATTCAGAGCAAGGTCAAAACACTGCTCGATGAGACAAGCAGAGCATCTCCATCCCCTATAAAACCAGACCAGCACAGGCAACATCCAGAGTTCTCAAGCCAACGAACATCGCAGAGACAGGACGGCAATCCTACCAGAACAAGCTCGCAACCAGTATCAAGAAGACCTCCATCAGACGGTATTCCATCATCAAAACCACTACCACTCTCGGGAAGCCCTCTTCTCACCTCAAGGCAACAGCAACCAGTCATCACTCCTAATAGCCCTCAAACCTCCGCGGCACCCACAAACCGGCCTCTTCCTCCATCGAAACCTCAAGCCCTCCGCACGGGTGAGCGGCCTCCACCTTCCCCTGCAAAACCAGCATCCCTTGCCGCCAGTGCAACCAGTAGGCCTCTGCCGCAGCGGCCGTTTGATGGGTCCGCAGATGAGCCCACGCTGGGTGACCATAACTGGGAATTGCAGTTCAGTAAAAAGTATCCGAGTTTGGCAGGGTTGGAGATGGTGGAGACGGAGATTGATGGGAGGGCGAGAGATGTGTAAAGAGAGTGAGAATGTACATTCTGTATACTGTAGGGCATGATGGCTTAACAGCACGAAGTGAGACTTGACTGTGACTGCCTATCTATTTACTACCCCCATATGTATTGAGATGAAAACGTCTTGGGCATTGTGTAGATGATATAAAAGGAGTATTGAGCGCATGAGTGAAGATTGAACGGATAGAACCATACGATAGGTCCTTGTACTTATGGATTGTCGACATTATCCGAGACTATCTTAGGATATTTAGTAGATCACAGGCATGAAGGCCAGCCACAACAGAGAGATCCATTGGGTGTGGAATTCCTTTTGCTTGATAGACTATTTGCATAAGGGAAAATTGCATTTTCTACTTGGGAGCTTGATAGGTAGACAGTGTCCACCTGGACAGTCAGGAGAAAGTTGGTACGAATGAAAGAGAACAGTGGCTAACGAGACTTATAGACATGATCGATTGAACTAGATACAACATGAATGGAAGCGCTTCGATGCAGTGGAAGCTTGCAGCGTAATATTACAAGTATCAATCACAGTATCAAACAAAATTGCATGCTAGGTTATCATCGGACAGGACTTCTTGAGGCAGGATAGCGTTGTACTTTGAGTCATAATTCCTAATAAACAATATATATAGTATATAGTAATGGCTTGAATACGAGAACGATGAGGTGAGGAAGAGACGATGAACAGGAAAGACAGTGCTTCCCACGTCAGGGACCGTGTTGGAGCAGTGGGCGGAATCGATTCCGTCGACATGGTCCGAGCGCTGTGATGAAGGTGATGAACACACTTAGGAAGCTGTTAAAGTTGCTTGTTGCACCTCTGAAATACAACTCACAAACCACAATATCTTGACAGACCTGGCAGATCTCCACTCATTTCGAAGGTAGCTTAGGACGTGGCAGCTTATCACGTTGAATTGAATCTGCACTCTGCCCCTTGGCAGAAAGTAGAATTAGCATGGCACCGATCCCACTCGACGATGTCGATGGTATGTTTATTTTTGAGGATATCGAGTGTGAGCCTGCTGAAACCTTCCCAGATCGACTCAAAGATGTAATCCAAAACCTCTTCGAGATCCAATCCGCCGTCCACGGGTACCTGGGCTCTGAGACACAACAGGAGCTTGTCCGTAAAATGTACACATTCCCAAAGGCTGATCGCAGCTCCAGAAATGCTGCTTCGAGTGCTAATCTTTCTCTGTGTGCAATATTCAGAACCCAGCTCAGCAGCTCACTCTCGTCACTCTCAACTACAGCCTCCACGATTCCCTTGCACATCCCTCCGGACATCATCGACTATGTGGACGAGGGTCGAAATCCAGACATTTACACCAGAGAATTTGTGGAGCTGGTACAGAAATTAAACCAGTTTCTGAAGGGAAAAAGTGAAGCTTTCGCAGGATTTAGAGATGTTCTCGCGGAAGAGATGATGAAGAGCATGCCGGAGATGAAGGACGATATCACGAAGGTGCTTGAAGGGAGGGAAGAGAGAGAGAACATGCAAGAGAATGGGATTTGAAAATGTTCGACTGGTGGCTGAATATTCCGTTTCCTATTGAGATCAAGGCCGATGGACGAAACCCCGATAAATAAGGTGGTACTGCAGTCGTGTTCGGTTGATTCTGGGGCGACATTTCGACGTCAGGATAGGTTACCACGAAAGATTCTCTAAGAACATTGTGGTGCTGTATAGTGGTAGGCATGAACAGCGTAAAGTTTCGAAAAAAGGAAAACTGCTGTCAGTCGCGGCACAGGCAGAGATGGCGGGTATAAGATATTCTCAGATATCATCTGTCACAGTCTGTGTTGCACTGGGGTCATGGATTTGGTACTGTTGCATTTGTCCCCCTCTAAAATCTAAAAGTACGGCTAGAAACAAGTAGGCTTGATGGCCCAACGTCTAAATCATTTGCAAACCGGTCTATATGAAGCATCGCAGGAATTACAATAAGGGAAAACTTGCTGGAAAAACAGACACCGAATCCGATGGCCAACTCCGCCACCTGCCTTCGCACTGGGACTGCCTTTAGGTGGAACGCTTCTTCTTTTGAAAGCCAGGAACCATCTCACGCTGGACGCTTCCGTCGGCCGTGATATTCAGGGCGCGTACTTTCTTCGTAACGAAGCGATGGACCTTAGGCTGATGCTCCTGCTCCGCCAGCTTGTTGGGTGGAGCTTCAGTCTCAGGCGAAGTAGGTGGTGAGTTCGCGGACGGTTGGCTTCCGGATGATCCATCCGTCGCTGAGCTACTCTGAGCTGAGGTGCTCCTATGCGGAGTACCCTTGGTAGAATTGTCGATGATAGAAGCGCGACCGACGTCTTTGACAAAAACAATTCTCGCGACCATTGGTGGGAATGAAGCTTGAGCTTCCTTTCCGTTGGTCTTCGCACCCTTGCTGTAGTGGGACTTCTGGCCGACCATGCTCTTCGCCTGTGCTGGTACAGCCTTGTTAATACCCTTCTTATTCAGGCCCGCCTTCGCCTCAAACTTCACCTTTGTCTTTACCTCGGGCTTCACCTCCGCCTTTGAGGGGCAGTCAGCTGCGCGGTGACCCTGCTGATCGCAGGTATAGCATTTCCCAATGAAAACACGAGGGTTTGAGCAGTATGGCCTAGTATGGCTAAGTATTTGTTAGCAGTGATCAACAAAAGGCAACGAAGGTACTCACTCAGCCTGTCCGCAATTGAAGCAGGCAACGCTCGCTTTGGCAGCCTTTGCATCCTGCGCGGGGATTCCGTTGGTTGCGTCCGCCGAATCGAAAGGCTTAGAAGCTGGTTTAGCTCCCATATTGTTCTTTCCAGCGTACGCCAACTTGTTTGGCTTATTTGATGGACTTGGTCCTTCCTTTCGTGGACCTTTGCCCTTGGCAACGGGAGCTTTAGCAGAAGTCTTTCCTCCAGTGGGCGCTACAGTATCCGTGGATTTCGCCTTGGTGGACTGGCGTTGCTCGCGGGACAATCTTGCCTTACGGCGAGCTTCCTCAGCCTGTGCCACCTCTTTTCTTACGACTGCAAGAAGAGACATAGCTCCCTCAAAAGCCTGAGGATGCTGTTCTCCTTGCTTGACCCACTCCCCATCAGCTCGAGAGCCAATCCATTTCTTGAGATTACCAATGATCATGGCTCGTGTCTCAATGGGGATCCCAGCCATTGAGACCACCTGCTGCATCACCATCAGCGGCATTGGATGATGACGCGTATAGGTGTCTATGGATTGCAAGGTTCGCTCTCTCAATGGACGGATTCCCAAATCCGCAGCCAACCTATTGAGACATACTAGGTCCGCGAAATCATCCTTGGGATACGGGATGGCGCATTTCACGGTGCTGTCCATGCCACCAGCGACCATCCACTGAGTGACGTACTTGATGGCGTCCTTGTGGTAACCAGTCATGTAGAGCACAGGCAGTTGCTGCTGTGCCAACTGGTACTTCCATGTGGGAGACCAGTGTTCGAGCAACTTCCGTGGGAGCTGGAAGACCAATTCCTTCTTCACAAAAAGGTTGACCTTTTGGCCAGTCATGAGCCTTTGCTATAATGTCAGTGACTATCTTCTTGAGGAATATTTTGGTACTCACGCTGCATTTCCTCGCTTGCTCAAGCTTGGAGTAGTGGGGGCGACTTGCATTGTGAAGTTGGGAATGTTGAATAGCATGTTTGACATTTTCTGTCGATAGGTTGCGGAGAGTAATACTTGATTGAGGATGTGCTACGTTCAGAGCAGACCTTGGTATCCGGTGTGAGGAGTAATGGAGGAGGAAGTGTGGACGTGTGAAAATAGGAGAAGTGGGAACGATAGTGGGAATAAGTATTAGTGAGTCAACTTCCGCAGGTAATGAGGCACCCTGGCTAACAGTAACAGGCGCTGAGTACTTGAGGTTGATGTGAAGGTAATCGTTAAGCAGGTTGAGGGCTGAAGCTGATAGCAGTTTGCTGTTGGTAAGAGCAGAAGCGTGCTGTGCTGAAGCGATCAAGAGGTGTCTGTACTCTGTGAGTTGAAGGAGGAAGAGAGTACGGTGCAATCAGAGAGATATAAATGCCTCGCGATGAATCCTAGCGTGATGAATCTTCGCTATTACATCGTTATGATTCAACCCTCATTACTTTTCGTTCACACATAGATAACGTGTGTTAGGGCTCGCTTAGTACTCGCTTATGTTGATAACATGGTGGCTTCTCGCAGTCATATCTCCTAATTCACCCTCATCATTTTTCGCGTCCACATATGAACCATCGTGTATTAGGGCTCAATTAGCACTAGCTTATGTTTTCTCAAGCTCATACAATCAACAACAAAGATTCACGGCCGATAAATGTATTGACTTCACTACCTACACACCACACTGCACAACACCATTCCCATCGAACGTGGCAATCATGCCAAACTACCGAAGCATAACCATTTCCTTGCTGTCGCAGTTTGACGTATTGACTATACCAGAATTTTCTCCGCCTGCGGTAGCCAACGATCCCTTTGTCGCCTCTCCTACTCTCATAAGCTCAGACCAAGCTCTCGTATCTGTCTACATTCCTATATACTCTTCGTCTCAATTCTGGCTCAACTACAGCATTTCTGCGCCTCACCCGCCCAAGGCACTCTACTACTTCAAGCTCTACCTCAATGGCGCTTGTGTTATGAGCTGGGGCTGTGGTGAGGAAGATGGGTACAAGGGTAAGACGATGTTTGGACTGTACGACTCTGGCGCGGTGTTCTTTGGGCAGCGAGTGATTGAGAAGAGGACCTTGTCCTTTTCGAATGAGAATGGCTTCGTGCCAGACCATACCGTTGACGACCCCAAAGATGTTATGGAAGTGAAGGTCTTTCGAGCAAAGGGAAGAAAGAGGATAAAGCCTGCCGTTGAAGACTTCCACAATATTGTTGCTGCGAAGAATTCTACTATGAAGAGCCCTCACCAGCTTGGGGGAGGTGGCATCAGGCAAGCAACTTCTGCTGGTATCGCACAAGCAGTAAACTACTTACTCTGCTACAGTCTGGTCAACGCAGGGTTGGTTCCAATAAAACATCCCCAACGCTACTACAAATATGCTCTTCTAGACCCTCTCGACCAGCCCTTTGCAACATTCCGTTACTTCTACCGGACCTGGGGTAGGTTTCCCCCCCTCCCCAACTACTACCTGCTCATCAACTCACACTTGGTCCACACATAGACCAGCTTGAATACCTAGGTATCATTCCAGGCTCACACTCCCCCAGCACCTCCCCATCCAGCCACACGGATTCACCACCAGAGCGCCCGGCCTCTCCAGTTCAAAACAGCATTAATACCACTTCCTCAACCTCGACAGGCTTTTCCGTTATCACCGATAGCGAAAACGCAGAGTCTTTTGGTGATTCCCACCCAGCCATCGACCTCACATCCATCGCAAAAGCAGCGCACGCCCTCCTTCCCGCGTGTCCAGCCCCGGCGACTTCCCCTGTACAGTCTTCCGAGAACAGACCCACCGAGGTCCCGGGGTCCGCCACACCAAGACCAAAATCTATCACTACAAAAACCCATTTCACCAACTTTCTGCGCGCGATGAGCCCCTCAAAGGGGCATAGGCCGCTTTCACCTAGCCCTACGCGTGTACACAGGTCGATGAGTATAGGAGTGTTGCTGGATGTGGTTAACAATGCCGTCAGGCGCCGGGGAAGGAGCGAAGAACCACGGGAACATATGTGCTCGTTATCAACCGAACCCGAAAGACCGTCGAGCAAGGGCGAAGATGGTACGAACAACGGGGAGGTACAGAAGAGCGGAGAGAGCGAGATCAAAATGGGCAAGAGACGCGCGAGCGAGGGAGAAAGCGGTGACGGCGAGAACTCTACAGTGAGAAAAAGCGATGATAGTGAAAAGGCGTCCAAAACGAGCACTGACAGCGGGAGTGACGTTTCCCGCGAGCGTAGAGGCCGCACGAGAAAGAAACCGGAGAGTAATATGAGCCTGTGGGAGAAATTGTGAGTTTTTGTTCTTTCAACGTGGAGTGGTTTGGGTCTTGAGTTTGTAGCTGGAGCTGGAACTGGGGATGTCTGTTTTGCCGTCTTGCTATGTTCTCTGTGAATTCGAATTTATTACTTATCTGTCCACCTGCATCCTACTGTACATACATACTTTTACCCCCCCCCCCCCCCCGCCCCGCCGGCGGGCGCGCGCGGGGGGCGGCGGGGGGGGGCGGGGCGCCGGGGCGCCCGCCCGGCGGGGGGGGGGCGCGCCCCCGCGGCCCCCCCCGCGCGGGGC
>JAABUZ0100002700.1_pt1 | contig 28588 bp, 5 predicted proteins | sample 5562091 | NCBI WGS metagenome assembly JAABUZ01 (sample SAMN12813069, study PRJNA571459) | rock metagenome | isolation source: Antarctica rocks | place: Antarctica: Victoria Land, Linnaeus Terrace sud | collected 2015-12-21 | reverse complement strand
CCAACCCCTCCATATTCTTTCTCTTTCAAACGTCTTTCGGTTCTTGCTCTTGCCTAAGATGGTGTGGTCTATTAGCGCTCGTTCGCGTTTTGTTTTGCTGGTATGTGTTTGGTGTTGGGCGAGGGATGGTGGGCGAGGGATGGTGGGGGGTTGATGAGGGATTTGGGGGGATGGGTCTGTTGGGAGGGGGGGTGCTGAGGCGTTGGGAGGGGGGAAGGAGAGAGGGGAGGGGGATGTAATATGGATGGGAGAGGGGGCGATGGAGGGAAGAGAGGAGAGAGGAGGGAGGAGAAGGAAGAAGATAGATTGGAGGACAGAGAAGGGAGAAGGGAAGAGAGAAAAGAAAGAAGAGAAAACAAGAAGAGAGGGGAAAGGAGATGAAAAAAGAGAAAGAGCGAAATGTTGAGTTAAGTGAAAAAAGCGTGTGAATAGGGGGAGAAGAGAAAAGACGTGTGTGAGGTAGATGTAGAGAGAGTCTCGGATCTATGGACGAAAACGTTCTGTGAGACAACGGATGCAGCACCTAAGGATAGCGACTCACTGATTGTCGATCAAGTGTGGTTCTTAAATATGTGATAGCGATTATGTACAAGCATTAGCGCTACCACGAGGGGTGTCATGGTCGGTCATTATATATACATGTACCGTGTCATGCACCACATCAGACCATGCTTTCCCCTCTTACTCCGAACCTCTCGTCTATCGGTGCTCCTGTAATTGCGTCCGAGGGCCCTTCGCCCGGCTTGCGAATCTCACGCAACGGCACGCCCGTATGGTCCCTCGCACCCCACTCATGTTGCCTGTCATCTTCACCCCCGACTTCTCGGCTTTCGATATTGACCGTGTCCCGAACATGGATCGCGTTTTTGTCGAGGATTTCCCGCTTGTCGCCCGACGAGCGTTCACTACCACTGTCCCCGGTCGCCGTGTGGTTTCTGTAGACATCGAACGCCTTGTTGGATTTCGAGAGTGCGCGGGAAGCTCGGTTTTGTAGGGAAGGGACGGCGCCGCTTGAATTCGAATTAGGGTCTGAGGAGGGGTGTTTCCAGTACGACGACTTGCCGAGTTGGCGGGAGGGGCGGAATTCGGATGGGGAGGACTGGCGGAAGAGGATGAGGAAGAGGGGACGCAGGGTGGGGATGCAGGCGGCGATGATGATCACGTTCATCTCGATACTGTAGCGTTTGGGTTAGCATGGTGGAATGGGAGCGGATTGTAGCTCAATAGAGCGAGAAGGAGAGATGGTGGATGCACTGTGGGCAGTGGGGTAGGACGGTCGTGCACTGAATGTGTACAGTGTACATGACCTGAGACGTCGAGGGTCCATGGTTTCAAAAGCGCCAAAGCGCACAGGCCGTGAGTAATGACTGCAGTGAACGATAGGTAGAGGAAATCCAGTCGACTTACCCATTCCACATCAGGAGTTCTACCGTAGCCCCTAGAGATCATTTAGCGCTCGGACACGCCGATTTATGCATGATACATGAACTTACATGTAATGTCGGTCTTCGCATTGACCGTTATCGGGATTTTTGACGTTTTGACCGCAGCACAAATGCCCGCACTGTGTTCCGTTAGTGGCGAAGGTCTGAGCGCTAGGAGACCGAGCTCACAAGACACCCATGCCTAGCAGACAGCTAAGCATTATCTTCTTTTTGAAGTCCATCTGCAGCTTCCATACAATATCGATTGGTATGGCCGCAAGAGCAAAGTCCAGGAAAGTCCAGTAACCTGATTGACTTGTCAGTACCCGAACCCTTGATATTACTGAATTCACTCGACCTACTGGCAATCACGAGGTTCCAGTTGTTCACTGGGATGGGATTCCAGCAATGCGCTTTGCCTTCCTTCAGGAGATACTTGTCCCACACCGCGTGTGCGGGCTGGCATTGGGCATAGAAAAACGTCAACGTGATGACGGCCGAGATGAAGACGCTGATGGAGATACTGCGAAGAAGCCATTTCCGCCAGCTGCTGGGGCCGGCAAATCTTTCGATCAGGAAAGCCACGGAGATCTTCCCAATTGATATGCTGAACATACACAACGAACGAGATATCGTGTTGAGCTTTATGATGTCGGGTAGCTCCGAAGGTGGGATGTAGTATAAATGTCGTGCGTAACCTCTGCCGGCATAGACACTCCACATTACGGAAATGACAATATCGAGAAGCTGGTTTGATATTAGATTGGGGGCCCTATACTGGGACCGAAGAGAAGGGACTTGCCATTGCAAAGCAAATACACCAATCATCCCACCATGGGTTTCGCGTGAGCTTCAAACGGGTATACATTCGGGACGCCACGAATGCAAAAGAAATGATTTCTAAAAACCAAGTAAAGGCATAGATCTCTTTGGCTCTATTGACATTACCACCCAGTGGTGGAGGCCCTTGAGGCATGGCAGCGAGAAGAGGATGGTTTGGAAATTGGTTGGTCCAAGGAGAGCTGGAGGAAGAAGTGAGATCAAGAAAAGAGAGACAGTGGAGACTGAAGCATATACGCGGAGAATATCCTAGGAGAACCATTCAAACTACCTTTTTCGTGGGGTCTCCACATAGCTTTGTATTTCTTTGGACGGTCGTCGAGACCCTCGCGCTGGTGTGCCGACACCCGGGCATTAGGCCGCTTGTCTCCGGAGAAATGAATGCAAGCAATCATATCGGCTACTACTGCCCGTCTCCTGGAGAGATTGCGACACACGGTGGTTAGTGCTTGGAAGCTTGGAAGGGTTCCTGGCCTTGGGGTCAGATGATGGTAGATGTGGATCCAGCCACGGGTCGAGTGCCCAATGCCGAATTCCCGGACCACTGCAAGGATTTCATTATTCAAGGCTGGCTAATGTCGAAATCAATAGCGTGGGCCAGCCGTTGGCACGAAGAACATTCGACGCCATGTGGATGGAAATACATGGTTGGCAGTGCTCGGGCCGCGCTTAAGGGCTCCGCCTTTAAGCGCACCATTACCAAGGCGTCGGAACGTAATGGAGTCCCTAAATGCGGTCAAAGGGTGACCGTACCTGGCATTTTTTCCATCCTCTAACTGTGAGAGAGTATCTCCAATCGTGCCGTGTCCGAACAGATGTGCCGGGTGACAAATCCGATTCAAGGCATGCCCCTGATCTCATGTTCAATAATGCTGAGGAGTCAAGCTCGGAGAATTATGTTCCATCGATGGATGTAAGCTTTCTGCGCATCTGGCGACCCTGCACCTTCGATAGGTTCAGGCTGTAAGTCTGGGACACCCTTGATTCTTCGTTCGGAATGGATGGTTCGCTTGTGCTCTGGGTGATGCTACTGCTCTGTTGCCTTAGTGCTTAGACCTCCTTTGCAAAATTATGTTTGATGTTCGACAAGTTCTAATCTTAGAATAAATCCTATATTCAATTCTAACTATTTATAAACAACGCTACAAAATATAATGCAATAGCTTCGAGCAATCGACGAGCGCTATAATAAATAGTGTGAACTATCTATAAAAAGTAAGCGTCAACATTAAAACATAATTTTATTAAAAAATTTAAAAGCAATATTTAATATTTGAGATAAAAATCGATTACAATAATAAATAAATCTTATTTAAGCAAAAATACATAACAATATTTGTAAATGCGTTTAAGAATATTTTTATAATTCGTATAAATTTATAAAATAAAGTATTATAATTAGAATAACTGTATTTGTAAATACTATATACGCGTTTATTATATATATCGTATTAATAATTGCTTACGTCTTGTTAATATTTATTAATTAAAAAGTATTAAAGATTGCGAAATTGTTCTATTATAAAGTATTTAAATGCGAATTAAAATTATACAAATGCAATTTTAACTTCAAAAATCACTTTAAGAGAAACAATAATTTTATTTAATTTATTAAGAAGTTCTCTTTTTAATATTTGATTCTTTAAAAAACTATAATATGCGTACATTATTTAATTAATTTTAATGTAAAAAAATGGAAAATAAGAGTTAAATTAAGATATTTAATAATTAATTTTCTTTATTTAGCGATTATTTGACATAAGAGATTATTAAATAATAAATAATTAAAGATTATAACCTTTTAATTTATTAAGTCAAAAATAATAATAAAACTTGTAATAAAACTTTGTTATTAATGCAATTCTAAAATATTATTTCGAGATTTCGAACTTAATTGTAATTTTTTTTGATATATTATTTTACTTTATAAGTATTAATGTTAACAACTAATTATTAATATATCGACAATAAATACAAATTAAAATAATTTATTTAGCGTAGCTCTTTATAACATTGTTAATTTATATTATGTTCAACAAATTATCTTAGACTAAATAAAATAAAGAGACAAAAAAAAATTAATAAACAAAAATCATAACAATTCTAAATAAAGCGAAAAATAAAATCGAAATTGTTAATATTATTGTTAACGAAATTTTTAACATTATTTAACAAGACAAATTATAACAAATAAAGTCGAAATAAATGTGCAAAAAAAATGCGATAAAAGTAATTCAAACAAAAGATATAAAAGTTATTAAGATTATTTACGCGAAGTTTTGTAATAAAAAAACGAAGAAAATTAACAAAATTTGCGTTAATTAAGAAACAAATTTCGATTATCTTTAATTAGACAACAATTTTGAACATTAAATTAAATAAATAATTTTAACAATAACGCAATTTTCTTTTATTAAAGCTAGTTTACTTTTTACTTAAAACGTTATAATTTATTTGCAAAAAGAAAAAAGAGAACAAGATTTTACGCGAAACATTTAATTATTTAATTAACTATTTATTGCGCAACTTATAGTATCAAAACAAGAGATCGAACTTCGCGATACTTTAATATCTTTCGCAAATAAGTTAAGAATATTCGAAATAATTTAAAAAAAATTAGCAATTAATAACTCTTCAAAGACGTTAATAATTTTAGAAAAAAAAGTAAGATATAAATTATTAAGATTATTAAAAGTAGCAATTGTAACAACAATAAATAATAACAAGAAAACAAGTAACAATAATGCGTCTAACAAGATATTTATTAAGTTATTTATTTTTATTAAATGTTTAAAAACAAAAGAAATTAAAGAGATAAAAGATTGCAAATGTTATTTTATAAATGTCGATTTTCTAAAATAAATTAATTGCAAATTAAAAAATAAAATCGAAATATACATTAAAAATAAATGTATTTTTACAATTTATTTAATTATAAAATTAACGTTAATAAAGAACTTTTCGAATTTATGTTATATTTATATTTGCAAAATTGCTAAATATATTAAATTAAAATTTAACAATATTAGATACAAGATTATCTTAAAAAGATTAAAGATTTACTAATTTAAACAATTAATTTTTCAAGATTTAAAAATTAACAATAAAATTTCTTTCTAATAATAAAAACGAAATTAATTGTTTATTTCACAAAATTAATTCGAAGTCTTTATATATGCATATATTAAATATCTTCTTTTCGAACAATCGATTCTTAATATGTGTTAAATTGTAATTAACAAGATTTATAACAATAAAATCTAATTAAGATAATTAATAAAGAGCAACATTGTTATAGAAAATATATTCGATTAACTCTAAAATAAAATATGCTTTAAGAGATAAATTAAGACAAAAATTAATAAATTTATAATCAAGAAGTTTGCAATATATTAACATTATTAGCAAAAATAAAATAACAAATTTAATTATAAATAATTGCAAACAATATTTTGCTTCTTAAGTTAACAAGTTATTCGTATAAATTTAAAGTATTAAATGTTATACGTTTGTTTTTAATTCGATTGCAATTCTCGTTTAATATCGTATTCTTATTATATTAAGTTTGTTATTAAAAAAGATAATACAAGCTTTTATTATATTAATATATATATATTTAAATATTTAAAAATCGAACACAAGAACGCAATTATTTAAGATTTAATTTTATTAAATAACAAAAATAAGCAAATTTGCACAAAAATAATGTCGAGTTTTTATCGAATAATTAAGAAGTAATAGAAGAATGTTGTTATACGTAAGAACAAGTTCAAGAATGCAAATATCGCATTTATTTATAATTTAAAGAAATTATAAAAGTCAAAAGATGCGCAAAAATACGACAATTTCGCAAAGATATCTTTAAAAAAAAGAAATATGCGCGTTATTAAGTTTAAGATTTTATATATCTCTACTTAATTTTATAAGAATTGCATAATTACTAATTGTATTTCACACATATTGAAAGAGAGAAACTTAAGATTTATTATTAGTATTTATTGTCAACAATTGCTTATCTTAACTAAGATAAAGATGCAACAAAATCGATAAAACAAAATTGCACAAACGCAATTTTGTTTATTTTAATTACCTTTTTTTACTTTCTAAACTAAATAAGTTGTCGTCGAAGTTAATCTTTTTTTTAACATATTTCGCATTCGAATCGAATTTTCTTTCGTTATCTTTATCAATATTGTTTCTTAATTCAAGTTTCTTTTTATTTAGTTTTCTCTTGTTATAAGAATTAATTCTTCTCTTATTCGTCTCGCTTTTAATTGATTAAACAACAATCTTCTTTTCTTTTTTTTTATTTTGATTTAGACTAATCGCTAGATTGGGTTTCGATATCAACATTCTAACTCAACTTAGATACTTGATATCAACCTCTTAACTCAATTTGAAATCGACTTGAATCAACGATTTCTTAACTCGACTCGATCGACTCGTCAAGCAATCGAAAATGACGTCAAAATGCCAAGATTTTCTATTTTTAAAAAAATTCGCATTATTTGAATTACTAAAAATAGTTTAAAAATAATAACGCACAAATAACGTACAAATGCATTACCTAAATGCATTACTATATAATATTATAAACAAATTAATTAAATTAATCAACTTAATTAAGTTGATTAATGCACTTTTTTAAAAATAATTTAAATTTTTCGAGTCTTGGCGAGTCGAGTCGAGTTATACGCTAAGTACTTCATATTTATTCTTTGACTTAACTCAAATACTTGGATTAAGATTTCTAACTCGAATCGAGTCTTGACGAGCTAGGAATCTGGCTCGAACTCGATGACTCGACTCGACGCGATCAATCTATTTTGATTAAAGTTTCGATCAACTTTAGATTGTTTAATTTGCGAACAAAAACGTCGCGAAATCAAATCTTAAAAATAAAAGAAAAGTTCTTTTTAACGATGTTAACAAAGCAAATAATTTAATTGTTTGTTTTCGACTTTTCTTCTCTAAATTTAAAAATAATAAATAAGTTTCTTTGTTCAAACATGTTTTCGTTTAATTTCGTAATTTCTTTTATAAAATTGCAAGCGTAATCGATCGATATCTAAACAACAATTTTGATCGATTTTCTTTAAAGCAATTTGTTATTGTTAATTATTTAATCTTTATACAAGAAACAAACAAAGTATAGATTTTTGTTATATTTTTTCTTTTTTATTAGACAATAAATGTTTTTAACTTAGTTGTAATAATATTTTGCTTAATTCGAATAAATAATATAATTTTTGTAATTTTTTTCGCTTATACGATAAAAGTTTTTCGAGATATAATTGAACAAAATGCGCGTTACTTTCGAAAAGTTATTGTTGTTAAAGTTAACAAATTATGCACTTTTTTAAATATTGATGCTTAATTGTTTAAACGCAACGCTTACAAAATAACTATTAAAACGAATTTTAATTTAAGATATATTAATTGTTTTTTAATTTTCGAGAGTATTAACTTTTAATTTTATAACAAGTTAATAATTCTTAAATACTTCAAATTTGCATTTTAATATTTTCTTTAACTTTTCGCACAAGTTTGATTTCTTAACATTAAATATGCGATAAATTTCGTTATGTTACTTTTTCTCTAATTTAAAAAATTCACGATTATAATTAATAATAATGTTGCATTTGATTTTCTTAATTTTTTATTAATTTTGACGCATTTCTTTCTTTTTGCGTTACTTAATTTTTTCGACAATTAATTTTGCGCAATTACTTTTTCTTTTTGCAATAAATTAGCGCATAAGTTTGTATTTTCTTGACTCAATTTACACAAGTCTTATTTTTATATTAATATTATTATTTTTTATCGAAATCTTATTACTTATAATCTCTTTTTCTTTATTTATTTTGTTGTCGACATTTATATGCTTAGCTCTTTTCTTAATTATATTGTTCTAATTAATATGTAAGTCTTTGTTTGACAAGTTTATGTTAATAACATTTAATCTCTTGATTAACAATGTTGTCAAAAATAATAATATTGTTTATTATTTTTAAGATTAAAAAACGAAAGCAAAAAGCGAAAGTAAAAGCAAGAGAAACAATTAAATAAATAAAGAGAAAAATTGTACTCGATTGTTGTTTGTAAAATAAATAAATTTATAGTTAAGTTTTGTATTTTCAAAAATTGTATTAATAAAATTTAAGTATTGCTTTGTTTGTTCGATAAATAAATAAATATTAATGTGTTTATAAATCTCGTTTTATACTTTTGTTACAACACATAAAAGTAAAAAGATAAACAATCTTGTAAATTTAATTGTAATTTAAATTTATAACAAATAGAATTAAGAAAAATAATAATTTTAGTAAATTGAACTTTATTCAACTCTTTATGTCACATAAAGTCGAAGAGTTGTCTATAAATACTTAGTCAAATTTAATTTTCTAATAATTTTAACTTAATTTTTTTTTTTTCAATATTAAATAAAGATAGTACGTAATGTGTTAAAATATTCGAGTTTGTCTTTTTTTTTAATTGTGCGAAAATAATATCTATTTATTTAATTTTATACGCTATAGTTTGTTATTGTATAAATGCGCTAAGTTACAATACAATTAAACTTAATATATTATATAATTGCTTTATTATTGCTTATTGTCGAATGTTAAAAGCAAAAAAAGTTTTTTAAATTAATTATTTTAATAATTGCTAGCGATAATATTGCAGTTGAATTTAATATATTCGACAAAATTGTTATTAAGCAACTTGTCGTTATAAATTGAATTTTTTTTTAAGAACAACTTTTGCAAATTAATCTTATTTCTTTCTCGCAATACTTTTCGATTATTTTAATTGTTTTTACATTATATTAAAAGCAAATTAAACAAGTCGCAATTTATAAATTATCTCAACTTCGATCTTTGATTAATTTTGTTAAGATTAACAATACAATTAATAATCTAATAAGCGCTTAAATTCTATATAATCTAGCTTTGTTATTAATATAAATCTTTAAAATTAATAAAATGTATATATTTCTAACGCGCTAATCTTACGATGCAATCGAACTTTCGCAAAGACAATTTTGCATTACGCACATTTGCTTATAAAACATTTCGATTATTATTACTTTTATGCATATTTTTTATCGCATTAATTTTCGTTTGTTCTATATTTTTTAATCGTCTAAATATAAGTTCGAATTAAAAATTTTATTTGCGAAAGTTAAGTTGCTATATTGATTGTTTAAACACAAGTCTAAATTAAGATTTTTATGCGCGAAAGTCGAATTACTATATTGATTGTTTAAACACAAGTCTAAATTAAGATTTTTATGCGCGAAAGTCGAATTTTTATATTAATTGTTTAAATACAAATCTAAATTAAGATTTTTATTTGCGAAAGTCAAATTACTATGTTAATTGTCTAAATATAAGTAAATTTTAAAACGATTAAAGTCGCAATTTATTTTTATACTTTTTTTGTTTATTAATAAGATATGTTTGTTTCTTCTCGATTTGCAAGACGCATTAATATTGAACGTCTATAATTAATTTTACTTCGAATATATATATTATAAATGTTTTTATCTTTTCTTTGATGCATTTTTTTCTTATCTTTTGTTGTTTATATATATAATTAAATTAAAATGCAAATGCGCTTTACAAGATAACTTTGTAAATTTTAAGTAAATAGAAAGATCAAATATTTATAAAATATTCGAATTAAATCTTCAAGATTTCTAATATAATTCGTCGCGTTCGAATTGAATTTTCAAGATTTCTAATATAATTTGTTGCGTTCGAATTAAAATTTCAAGATCTTTAATATAATTTATCGCGTTCGAATTGAATTGTCAAGATTTCTAACAAGAAAGATAAGATAAGAGTCGAGAGCAATAAAGTTTGCTTCGTCTTGTTATTTTATTCGATTAAAATAAATCGAGAGAAAAATATTATTTAAGCGAATTTCGAATATTAATTGCAATCGACAATGTTAATAAGTTAATAAAGTATTAAACAAAACTTAAAAAAAAATAACAAATGTAAAGTTAATAATAAAAAACATTTTCTCGAATTCAAAAAAATAACAAATGTAAAGTTAATAATAAAAAACATTTTCTCGAATTCTAAAACAATTGATCGCAAACTCTTGAACGCGCTTAAGAGATATTAAATAAAGTTAGTATTCGCGTTTTGTTATTAAGATATATTAACAATATTTTATATTAATAGTGTTGTAATTAAAATTGTGTACAAATTAATTGCAAAAAATAATCGAAATAAGTATTGCATAAGTGTTATTTCTTTAATACAAAGTATCTTAATGTCGTTTATTTTAAATTATTGAAAAAATTGTAAAAGCAATAATGCAAGTCAAGATATATTTATTTATAAATACATTAACTTAATAATAACTAATTGTAAATATATATTTGCTATCGAAAAAACAAAGAAAATTTAAAAAATAAATAAATTCTTTATTATAATAAACAACAAATTATTGTTATTTTTATATTATTAAGAAAAAGAATAAAAAGCAAATAATAATATAAAGTAAAAAGAATTGTAAAGATTCTTAAGCGTTTAATGCGAACTTAAACGTTATTTTACTTTTTTTTATAAATAATATACAAGATTGCGCTATATTTATTAGCGTTAACTTTTGTTTAATTAGTATATTAATAACTTATTAATTACAAAATAAAAAGATAATTCGCAAACATTTCAAAGTAACTTAGCAAAAAAAATTTAACAAAGATTTAAGCGTAATAAATAATGTGCAAATATTGTAAACAAATGCGAAGCAATTTAATTTTAATTAACTTATTAAAAAGTTTTGATTCGAGAACGCAAATCGTTTACAATTGTTATTAATAATTCGAAATTATATATAATTATGTGAGTTTGTTCTTTAATACAATGCAACGTTGTATAAGATTCGCTTTCTTAATTTTTATACTCTTAATAATTTTATATTTGTTGTCTAAAATAAAAATTCGAAGCTTCGAATATAATTAATTTAAATCGAAAGATGCAAACAATGCAAAAATTAATAATTTAAATTCAAAAATATATATTATAATATATAACTTTTATTTGCGATAAAAGATGTTAATATTTAAAAACGATTGTTTAACAAAAACGAATTTGAAAATAAATAAAAACTAGTTATATTACAATAAAGATATAAATTGTATATTAAAATTTAGTCTTCGAAATAAAAGAATTAAAAACAAATATTTTATAAAAATTTAATAATATCTTTATATAATAACGCAACAATTTTCTCGATTACAATATTGTTATGCAACGTTATTCGAGTTTTATAAAGCATCTTCGAAATATTAAATTAAACAAATTGTATTTGCGATAAGTTTTGTATCTAAGAGTAAATTCAACAATTAAAGTGTATTAATAAATTTAATTTGCAACTTTATACTTCGCAATTAATGTTTGCATTTAACAAAATTAAATAACATTAACTTGTTACTCTTAATCTTTTATAATTGACAAAGACTTTCGACGACAAATTAATAAAAAAATAATGCATCGAAGATTGCAAAATTAAGCGTAAAAAAGAGCGAAAAACTAATTCGATTATTTAACTTAAATGTTTAATAAAGAAATTACATTTAACAAAGAATTTTTTTTTTATAATAATTGTTATGTAATAATCTAGATGCGAAATCGAAAATATTAAAGTTTAATCTAATTTGTTATATTAATAACGTTATAAATATTAATATAAATGCTTATTTGTAATTGAGTAAGCAAAACAACGTTACGCAAAATTAATTTAACTTATCTTTCTTTCTTATTATTTTATTAATTTAAAAATAAACACAATCTTTATTTAATATATTCGAAAATATATAAACTCGAAGTGTTTTTCGTTATATTAAAACTCTTGCATTATAATTTTTCTTTTTATTAAGTTTTTATCAATTATTAAAAAGCTAATATTAAGTTTTGTTTTATTATTTTTTTTGCAAAATTTCAACAATTAAGATTATTTCTTTAACAATATTTATTTTATTCGTTTATTATTTTTAGATATTTCGATTTCTCTTAGTGTGATCGTTGGGTCGGGTCGAACACTTTTTTCTCAACCCAATCCATCCTCTTGGGCCTCGTAGGGTTGGGCCAGGGTCAAGGCGCGAACCCGATCTTAGGGTTGGGTTTCGTTGGGTCAATGCCAAGAACCCAAGCTAACTTCGTCGCGTTAGCATCCTCTTATCTTATCTTATCTTATCTATGCACTAATCCGATTGAGCTAGCGCAGGATTCACGCTAATCGCATATGGTTAGCGCGTTACGTGACGTCACGTGATCGGGTGGGTTGAGTTAAACACTCGATGCGCATTCTTCGCTCGCCTCACCCTGTTGAGCTAGGAAATTTGCCTAATTCTAGGGTCAAGATTGGGCGAGTTAACCCGATCGGGTTGAAACTCGACCTAACGATCACGCTAGTTAAGAGTTGTCTTATATATTGCTTTTATTACTTTGCGCTTCGATATTGCTTTGTCGTCTTTTATAAAAATCAAATAAAAGAATTTGTTTAAATCGCTTATTAAAATTGTAAACGAAAAAAAAAATAAGATTAAAACATTGTTTTGATCTTGTTCTTTATTGTCGTTGCGATGTTCGTATTAATTCGTAATAATAATATAATAAATTTAATTAACGTTTTTGTCGTCGCGTTTCTAATTTACTTTGTTATTTCGAAAAAATTCTTAATAATGTTTTTCGAAACTTTTATTTGTTTGCGAAATTCGTCTCGTTTGTGTCTCTTTAAAATCTTGTTTTTCTTGTCGCATGTTCGAATGTATGTCGCTTATTTGTTAGAGATGCGACATTATTAACGTAATCTTTTAATTTCTTTAATTATCTTTGTGCACTTTATTATTTATTCGAGTTTAATTCTTTCGTATAATTTTGTTTACAAGATAAAATTTTTAATTTTTTTTTAAAGCATTAAGCAACTTTGTTGTATATTTATTAATATCGTCTTTTTTCATTAGATCGTTTAATATTAATTCGAGTAATAAATTTCTTAATATATTGTTGAACTTTTTTAAATTTATAGCTTTCTAGTTTTGTTTAAGACGACGTTAAAACTTCTTTTGCACTCAAAGATTTAATACTGTTCTTATTGAAAAATAATTAAATAAGTTTTTTATCTTTTCGTCTATATTGTAATATATTAATCGATTTGCTATCTCTTCTATAACTAGATTGGTCGCGTCGAGTCAAGTCATCGAGTTCGAGCTAGATTCTTGACTCGTCAAGACTTGATTCGAGTTAGAAATCTTAGCTCAAGTATTCGAGTCAAGTCAAAGGATAGATATAAAGTATTTAGCGTATAACCTAATTCAACTCGCCAAGACTCGAAAAATTTAGATTATTTTTAAAAAAGTGCATTAATCAACTTAATTAAATTGATTAATTTAATTAATTTGTTTATAATATTATATAGTAATGCATTTAGATAATGCATTTGTACGTTATTTGTGCGTTATTATTTTTAAACTATTTTTAGTAATTTAAATAATGCGAATTTTTTTAAAAATAGAAAATCTTGACATTTTGACGTCATTTTTAATTGCTTGGCGAGTCGATTAAGTTGAATTAAAAAATCGTTAATTCAAGTCGATTTCAAGTCGAGTTAAGAGGTTGATATCGAATATTCGAGTTAAGCTAGAATGTTAATATCGAAATCTAGTTTAACGATTAGTCTATCTATAACAAACGATAAATTGATCGTAATTTAAGCGTCTTAATAATCTCTTATTATAATTTCTTAAAAGAGAGTTAATATTACGTCAATTGTGCGCATTATATTTAGCAAATTCTTCGAAAACAAATGTTGTTTAAAATAGAAAGAGCTCGCTTAAAAGAAATAATGCAAATTAAAATTTTTTATAATAATATTTTCGTCTTGCATACGCAAAGTTAACTTCATTGTTAAAAGATTGTTTTTATCGATTATTTAATTACAATTTTTTAAGAATAAGTTATAAACGTTATAAACATTAAGAAGATTATATTTTGTATTATTATTGTTAAAACATAATTGTCACGTTATTGTTTTTACATCTTTAAAATATTATGTATTGTATTAATTATTGTTATTAATGCGTTTATTAACGTAAAAGTATGTTTTTTCGTTGTTATTTACGAACGTAAAGTTTGCGCGTCTCGAATTATATATTTTCGTCTTAGCATAATGTCGTTACAATTCTTGTACTATTAATATATTGTAATTTTGTATTTAATTTTTTTGAAGCAATGCAATTATTACTTTATTTCTTGATTTATAAACGTTATATTATAATATTTTGAACTTGTTTTGTGTTTTTATTAAAATTGCTTCGTGTAATTCTTGATTAATGTAATCGTCGAGTTGAGTTTCAACCCAATTGGGCTAACTCGCTCAACCCTAACCCTAAGGTCAGGCAAATTTCCTAGCTCAACAGGATGGAGCGAACAAAGAGTGTAAGTATTTAATTCAACTTATCTAATCACGTGACGTCACGTGACGCGCTAATCATATGCAATTAGCGTGAATTCTTAGACTAATCGTTGGGCTAGATTTTGGTATTAACATTCTAGCTCGACTCGAATACTCGATATCAATCTCTTGACTTAGCTCGAAATCGATTTAGGTCAACGATTTTTTGACTCAACTCGATCGACTCGCCAAGCAATCGAAAATGACGTCAAAATGTCAAGATTTTCTATTTTTAAAAAAATTCGCATTATTTAAATTACTAAAAATAGTTTAAAAATAATAACGCACAAATAACGTACAAATGCATTATCTAAATGCATTACTATATAATATTATAAACAAATTAATTAAATTAATTAACTTGATTAAGTTGATTAATGCACTTTTTCAAAAATAATCTAAATTTTTCGAGTCTTGGCGAGTTGAGCCAAGTTATACGCTAAGTACTTCATATCTATTCTTTGACTTGACCCAAATACTTGGGTCAAGATTTTTGACCCAAATTGAGTCTTGACGAACTAGGAACCTAGTTCGAACTCGATGACTTAATTCGACGCGACTAGTCTATGAATTCTACGCTAGCTTAATCGAATTAGTGCATAGATAAGATAAGATAAGATAAGATAAGATAAGATAAGATAAGAGGATGCTAACGCGACGAAGTTAGCTTGAGTTCTTGACATTAACTCGACGAAACTCAATCTTAAGATCGAGTTCGCGCCTTGATTCTAACCCAACTCTACGAGACTTAAGAGAGTGAATTAAATTAAGAAAAAAGTGTTCGACTCGATTCAACGATCACACTATTCTTGATGTTAATGTTTATTAAATTTTGCATCTCTTGCGTAAAAGACATGTTCTATAACGATATTATTGTTATCTCGTTGTTATTTTGTTTTATTAAGATAAACTAGCTACTTAACGATTTATTAAAACGTTTTTTTTTGATCAATTATTAAATTACATTCTTTTTTGTCGCTACGAGAGTGTTTTGCATGCAACTTGCTTGCGTCGAACGATTAACTATTGTTGTCTTGCGTTTTGTTTTTTTCTTCGACGTCTAATTGAACGTCGCTACGCTCTTAAGAGTTATTAAGATAATTGTTGTTTCGTTTGCTTTTATTGTTTTAACAACATAATACAATAACTTTGTCTTCGTTATCTTTTTTATTTTTTATTTTTTGTTCTATCTTTTAAGACATTTAAAATCGAATGCTTTGTAAACATCTTTGCAAACGTCGCACTTTTATTTTGATAAATTTAATTAATGCGAACATTAATTGAAGCGATAATTTTACGCACAATAAGCGCATTATTGCTCGTTTTTGCATTCGTATATTAAGTAATTATACTTTTAACACTTTATGCATTGCTTTATTTTGCAACTCGTATTATTAAATTTCGTTATTTTAATATTCGACTTATAGATTACGTTAAGTTAAATTAGCTTGTTCGACGTCTTCGCGCAATTTATTTACATTACAATAAAGACGTTTTTTTTCGTTCTTTTTTGTAAGTTAAGTTATCTTATTAATCTTTAATTCTTAATACATAATCTTGTATAATTTTTTTATTGTTTTTGCTCTCTTCTTTTTTATGTTTTTGAACATGTTTTTTACTTTAATGTTATATATTATTACTTTCGCGCATTTATGACGCAAAATTGTCGCAATAAATATGTTCTTAATTTAAAAATTACTTGATTTTAAATTTTTTTTGTTGTATTTGTTATTAATTTTAAAAACTATTATTTTTTTAAAACGTCTTATTTCTTGTATATATTTTCGCGCACATAGTGTGTTAACGATGTTTAAGTCGCACGTCAATGCAATTATTTTTGTTGCACTTATTTTGTGTATTCTTTTTGTCACTTTCTTTTCTTTAATTTATGTAATCAACTTTATCTCTTTAATTAATCGTCGCTTTAAGAATGTTTGTTTAACGTTTATTTTAATTGTCGTTTGTGCAACCAATAACGAGCTCTATATTATGTTCGTTTATGTATTTGCATTCTATGTGTCTTTTTCAACTCTTTTTACTTTTTTTAGTTAATTCGTTGTTTTTTTTAATCTCTTTAATACGAAAATTATGTTAATTCATTTATTCTTCGCGAAGAATTCGTTAAACTTGCGCGTAAATTTCTTGACAAAAATGCATTACTTAATTAACGTTATTATTGAAATTATTTCGAACGCATTTTTTTTCTTAAATTTATAGAGCTTCTTGATCTTTATTATTTTTGCGATAATCTTTATCGCGATTTGTAATAAATTGCGTTAAGACGCATTAAATGCGTCTTAATTACTCGTTAACGTCGCGTCAATCACGTTTATTTAATCTTAACAATTGAGATAAATTGTGAGCGTCATTGCTAGTAAAGTCTTCTCTCTTGTCTTTTCTCGTATAATAAAATATTATAATATCGATTTTCGCAAACTTGATGTTTTAAATTCAATTTAAGTATATATATAAGTGAATAGATTTGATTGCCTCAATACTTAGATTTATTTACAAAAAAATCTTTAACTTTAAAGTTAACTCTAAATACTTGTTTAAGTTAGAGCGACGCTAAAGTTAAAGCTAGACAATAATTTATGCGCAATAACTTGAATTAAATTTTAATATATCTAAATACGTTTAAATTCGATATAAAGAATATTATAGCAAGTTTTTAAATTTTTTTGCAATAAATCTAAAAACAATATAATTTAATTTAAAAAAAATCGACTTTTTTATTAATAAATGTATCAAAGTTGTCTTTTTACAATTTAAAAATATTGTTAATTAACTTTATTACGCGATACAATATTAATTATAATTATTGTAAATATTATTATTGTTTAATTTGCTACTTTTGTTTATGCTTTATTTAATAATGTCAAAATTAAATACGTATTATATTTAACGCACTTTTATTGTTGTTTTTAAATTATAATCCTTAAAAAGATCCAAAAATTTAATGCTTATTATACAATTTTTAAATTTGATTAAATTTTATACTTTACGTTTAAAACTTTTTATTCACAATTTTATTATTTAAGCAATTAATTAATTAAAGATTTTACAAATATTTAAATTTACTTAATTGTTATTGTTATCGCATATTAAATACTTTATAAATCGACGCAAAAACAATAAATGCATTTAAGAATAACAAAAACGTTAAAAAATATAAATAAATCAAAAGCGCATTAAAATAATTGTGCAAAATTACTTTAATTTCGAGACAAAACAAAAGCAAATTAATAAATTAACGCAAACAATAATCGATAATTTAATTATTATAGCGAAGATTGATTTCAAAAAGAGTTTGTTATTTTAAATAACATTATTTATATATAATATTTTGAAAACTATATTAATTATTATGTTGTTATTAATTTTAAAGAATAATTAGTATAAAAAGTTAAATAATATTTTAAAATATAAATTGTTAATATTAAATAATAATAATAACAATTCGAAGACGCAAAATAAAATTAAATTAAATATCTTTATATACAATTAGTTATGTTATTAATATTTGAACAACAAAAGAGTAATTAAATTGATTTTATTTTAATATTTAAAAATTTAAAAATTGTTATTAATTAATACTTTAATAACGAGATATTAAGATATAAGTCTTTTTTTTTCAAATTGTGCATACTAATTATTAATAAACTTTATTTAATCGAAGAGTAACAAGAATTTAAAGTCGAATATGCGAATTTCAATATACTTCGAACATAATTGTTAATCGAAATTTTAATATTAAGAATGTTTACTATTTTGAATAACAAAATTGAGAAAATAATTTGAAAATAATTTAAATTTAATAAACAAGCTAAAATACTACAAATATTATTAGATTGTTCTAAGATATTTTTGCAATTTATTAAGATAAAAAAAACAATTAAAAATATATTAAATTTTTAATTTCTTTTATCAAATATCTTGCAAAGCGCATTCAATATATTAAAAACAATAATATATATAAATAGCATCAATTTAATATTTTAAGTTTACAAGTTCTTTCAATAATAAATAAGAGATTTCGAATATTCAAAGAAAATTATTTAACAAGTGCTTTTCTTAATAATGTTAATAATTAAAAATAATAAAAAACGTATTCGACATACTTTCAAAAAAAGATTGTATTTATATTTATTTTTTAAAATTTTAATTTATATCAAAATCTATAAAATAAGAATAAACAATTCGAATATTAGACAAATTATTTGATAACTTGTATTTAAAAATATTAATTAAATATGTTAACGTCTTAAGCGCGCAAATTAATGTATTAAGAAACAAGTATATTCTAAAATATTGTATTTAAAGTAATGCATAAAATCTCGAATTGTTAAAGCGTTAATTAATTGCAAAAATGTCAATATTAATCTTGTTACAATTATCGAAAAAGTAAATAATGCTAATAATAAAATATCTAAAAAAGAAAATAATATTAATAATCGAATAATAAGTCTTAATAAAAATAACACAATTAAATTAGTAAATAAGTTAGATGCTATACGTTATTGTAATTTCGAAAACAATATATAAGAACTAATTAATGTTTTAGACAGTTGTTATCGAAGAATCAAATTGCTATACTTTAATAACAAAATAATTAATAATATAAGTTTTGCAAAATAAAACAAAACTTAATCTAAATTATATTGCTCAAGTTGCAATTTAAATAAACAAATACTTATTATTTTATATAGCAAAATTAATATTTAAAATACTTAAATATTAAAAAAAAATCTAATTTAAAAAACAATTAAAAGGTTAAAGAATACAAAAAACTTATACAATATTTCTTAATTCTTATTTTAAATTTTATTTAATTTTGATTATATTTAATAAGATATTAAAGAATTTAATAATTTAAGACAAATATATAATTAATAAAGTAACTCTTAAGCAAATTATAGAAAATATAGAAAGTAACGCAACGTAATACGATGTTAAGATGCTTAAGATCTTAAAATAAAATTAGCAATTAAATATTAAATTAAATAAGATAATTGTAACAAAATTGCGCAACAAAAACAAAATAAACAAAGAATTAATAAACAAAATTGTTGTAATTTTTTAGCAACAATAATTTTTTTATTTAATCAAGATTAATTACAAATCTTTAACAAAAAATAAAAGAATAAAATAAGCAAAAAACAAATGCAAAATCGATAAATGCGAGCTTTGTTAATTAAAAAATAAGAAGAAATATTGCGTTAAAAATTAAAAATTAACAGATATTAAGAGACGAATAAAATAAAAATTTCTTAAAAACGCTCTCAAAAACACTTAAAATTCGAAGACAAAAATTACTAAAAATAAAATAAAAAATTAAAAAAAAATTTATTGTTGTCGAAAGACAAACAAGAAGTTAAGAGACAAAAAAAGAAATTAAGTTACTTAAATAATTATAAACTTAATTCGATTATTAAATACGCATAATGCGATTTTAACAATTTAATAAGTTTTAATAAAAATAAATACGATAATTGCAATAAGCGAAGTTGTGCAAATATAAATTTAAGAGATTGTAAAAGAAGTTAGAATATAAGTTTTTTATTATTAAATATTTGCGACAATAACACGTTAAGAATTAAAAAGAATTAAAAGTTTTTGTTTAAATTTAGAGTTTTTTCGAATTTAAATTTATTATTGTTGTTTATATATTCGATCTTTATAATTTTATTATTATTTATATTTTTTATTGTAATAAAAAATTATATTTGATATTAACAATTGTATTTAACGTCGTTTTTGTTCAATTTAACAATATTTATTATATATAGATTTACGATAGAATTTTTAAAGCATCGATTAATAAACTTCTTAATTAATAATATTTCTACTAAATATAATATTATGCTTTATATATTTTTCGATTTTATTTTTTAAATATTTGTTCGATTTAACAATCTTAAACAATTTTTTTACAAATAAATTAAATTTTAACAAGTATAAATTCGTAAGTACTTAATTCCTAAGTAACTCGTTGTTATTTTAAGAAGATATTAAACGTTCTCTTTAAAATATTTTTAAATTTAAGTTTAATAATTTTAGCAATCAATTTATTTCGAAATTGAAATCTTTTCGATTTTAAAGATTTATTAAATTGTTAATTAATATTGTATCTTGTAATTTCTTCGACGTTATTAATATATATATATATATTATTTTTTTAATTTATACTCGATTCAACACCTCTAGGAATCTATGCGAGACTATATGTTTTGGTCAAATTCTAATTAATTATGATTTGACGAGTAGTCTAACGTCTATCTCTTAAATCGTGATTGATTAATTTAATAATCTTGTCGTTTTCTACGTAATTACGCTTCTTTCGTCTATATCGTGATATTCATATACAAAGAAATTCTTTATTAAAATGTAAAAATCGTGTTAATTCATCATTCACAAAAAGAAAATCTCGTATATTGTTTAACAGTCTTAAACTCACAAAATTTATACACATTAAAAACGAGAACTTCAAGAACTCACGTATAAGTTCTCTTGTAAATTGCGATTATATAAAGATCGTTTCTTAATGCGTAGTGTTTGTATATATCAATGTTTATATAATTTTAATGCTTAAACTTAATGTTAACTCTTTTTTGTACACTTATATACGTAGCGCTTTTAGTTCAAGACGTAGCGAAGACGTTGCTTTTAACAAAATTAAATCTTCTTATTGTCGTCTATTAAAATAAACGAAATTTCTTATTGTTTAATTTCGAATGCGCAATTAAACGTATACATAGTTAAGACAAAAGACGATTGCGACAATTAAAATACGTAATCTTAACGCAATCAATTTATATATAATAGAAATCTTTAACTTTCTATTTGTGTAGTGTACGCGTGTATAATTTTTTTTTAGCTTTTCTAAACTTATACGCACAGCGTTTCGAGACTTTCTTGCAATATTTTAAAATGAGTTTTTCCTAATCGTGATGTAACGAACATTCTAACGACAATCGACGCGTACAAGAAATAAATAATAATGATTATAGATAATATTGCGTGCTCTTGATTACACGTATCTTATTATACGTGAAAAATTCAAAATAAATTGATAGTAATAATGATAATTGATATTTTCGAATTTGAAAAATCGATTTGTCGTAACGATTGCATCGAACGTTTGCGAACGTCTTGCTTATTGATATTAAGAACATTTAACTCTATCGAATATCGCAATATTAATAGATTCGTAGTTAGCATTACGTATAGATAGTTCTCTCGCTAATCTATTAATCTATTAATTATATAAAATATGCGCAATAATATTTAAGTATAATTTGACGTATTTGTTGTTTTTGTCTAAAAAACAATTGCAATTTTTCGAAAAATATACTTTAAAAGTTTGATATTTACGTGTTTAATAATATATTAAAGTGTTATATATAATTTTATATAATTGCAAAAGTTCTAATAATTTCGAAATTCTTAATTAAGAATTAATAAAATTGTAATAATTAATTGCGCAAATAATAATTCGTAAAATTAATCTCTTATATATCGAAATAATTTTATTCAAAATTCGATAAATTTCTTAATATAAGATTTAAATTATGTTAAAGTATTGTTAATAATTTTGAAATTGTGCTTTTTTTAATAAGTTAAACGTAGTATAATGTTAATTACGCAAGATTTATAACTTTGTAAAATTAGTTTTTTAATATTTTAAAAGTTGTTAAACTAAACAATGCGTTTGTATTATTATTTGTTAATTATATATTAAAGATTTGTTTTGTTTTTAAAACGTATATTATCGAAATAAATATAATAAATTGATTGCATTATGTTAAAGTTAAAATATTACAATTTGATTATTAATATTAATTAATTAAAGTTATTAAAAAAGAATTTTAAACATATATTTTTGTAAAATTATTGTCAACTTTATTCTCTTATAAGTCTTTAGATTACTTGTGCGAATTCGCATATTATTATCAAATTATAAGTTGTTGCTCTCAAATTTAATTTACATAAAATAAAAATTGTTAATAATATTAATAATATTAATTGTTTTACTTTTATTTTTGAAAATTGACTTTATAAAATAATATTTAATTCGATAAAATTTTAGCGATTAAATAAATAACATAAAAGTCTATTAAAAAAATCTATTTTTTATCTTTTTATACTTTAAGTTTATAAAAAAAAATTATATAATAATCTTAAGATGTCGCAATTAAATTTGCTTTGTTAGTTAAACAATGCTAATTAATTTGATTATTATTTACGTTTATGTTAAGTTTAATGTTCTTAATTTTTATTACAAATTGTCGAATTAAAAGCGAATAAAATCAAGAATTTTATATTTTTTTTCTCAACGAAATTAAATAAAATTTGTAAGATTTAAATATAAAAATTATTATAATAAATTTAAATTGTCTTATTTTATTAATTCTTTTACTTCTTTTATCTTTTGTATAATCGAAATTGTTATATATTAAAATTGTAATTAAAAGTTTTTCTATTAATCTAAGTTATTTTTTGATCTTATTTATCAACTTTTTTATATAACATTAAATTGTGCAATAAAATATAATTAAATTAACAAAGCATAGCAAATTAACAATTTTTTAACAAACGTTATTATTATAAAGATAAAAAGCAAAAATCGATTAAAAACTATTTAATTTGTTGAAATAAAATAAATAATATAGTTTCGACATTGTTAAGAGTTAAGCTTTAAATATATTTTTGTCGCAATTATTTTAACATCTTAAACAATTAACGTTAACAATAAATTTTAATTAACAAAAAATATATTTAATTATTGTCTTCTTAACTTTTTCGAAGTTGATCAAAGTTCTTCAATTTATAATCTTTAAGAATTTTTAATATTTTTCGAAAACTTTATTCTTTATTAACGCATTTAATTCGAATCGCAATTTATTTATTGTTCAAAATTAATTATAATAAAATGCAATAATAAATTTTTGTAAATTTATTAGAAAAAAGAATTCTTTTTTTTTAATTAAATTCTTATAAATATAATTAAGAAATTTGTTATATTATTTTGCAAATTTATTGCAATACTATCTTAACAAAGTTATATACTTAACAACTATTAACTTATAACTTAATATTAAATTTGTAATATCTTATATATTTTTTTATTTAATTCTACGAAATTAACAACTATTTGCAAGAAAAATTTAAATGTCTAAAAATAATAAGTAAACGAAATAAATATTGTTAAAGAGATAATCGTAATTGTTAAAATTTTGTAAGAGAAAAAATAAAACAAGACTTAATGTTAGCTTCTTAATAATTAATAAAAACTCGATAAAAAAAATAATAATACAAGAATTTTAATATAATAAAATTATATTTTAAGTTTATATATTCTCGAATATGTTAAATAAAGATTGTGTTTATTTTTAAATTAATAAGATAACAAAGAAGGAAAATAAATTAAATTAATTTCGCATAATACTATTTTGTTTATTCAATTACGAACGAGTATTTATATTAATATTTATAACGTTATTGATACAACAAATTAGATTAAACTTTAATATTTTCGATTTCGCATTTAAATTGTTATATAACGATTATTATAAAATTTACTTTTTTCTTTGTTAAACATAACTTCTTTGTTAAATATTTAAATCAAATAATTAAATTAATTTTTCGTTCTTTTTTATATTTAATTTTGCGACTTTTAATGCGTTATTTTACTATTAACTTGTCGTCGAAAATTTTCGTCAATTATAAAAAATCGAAAGTAACAAGTTAGCATTATTTAATTCTATTAAATGCAAACATTAATTGCGAAGTATAAAGTTGCAAATTAAATTTATTAATACACTTTAATTGTTGAATTTACTCTTAGATACAAAACTTATCGCAAATACAATTTGTTTAATTTAATATTTCGAAGATGCTTTATAAAACTCGAATAACGTTGCATAACAATATTGTAATCGAGAAAATTGTTGCGTTATTATATAAAGATATTATTAAATTTTTATAAAATATTTGTTTTTAATTCTTTTATTTCGAAGACTAAATTTTAATGCACAATTTATATCTTTATTGCAATACAACAAGTCTTTACTTATTTTTAAATTTGTTTCTATTAAATAATTGTTATTAAGTATTGATATTTTTGATCGCGAATAAATGTTGTATATTATAGTATATATTTTTAAATTTAAATTATTAATTTTTGCATTATTTGCAATTTTCGATTTAAATTAATTATATTCGAAGTTTCGAATTTTTATTTTAGACAATAAATATAAAAGTATTAAAAGTATAAAAATCGAAAAGGCAAATCTTATATAACGTTATATTGTATCGAAGAACAAATTCGCGTAACTATATATAATTTCGAATTGTTAATAACAATCGCGAGCAATTTGCGCTTTTAAGTCGAGACTTTTTGACAAATTAATTAAAATTAAATTGCTTTGCGTTTGTTTTTAATATTTGCACATTACTTGTTACGTTTAAGTTTTCGTTAAATCTTTTTTGCTAGGTTATTTTAAATTGTTTGCAAGTTGTCTTCTTAGTTTGTAATTAATAAGTTATTAATATGCTAATTAAGCAGAAATTTACGCTAATAAATGCAACGCAATTTTGTATACTATTTATAAAAAAAAGTAAAACAGTATCTAAGCTTGTGTCAAATGTTTAAGAATCTTTATAATTTTTTTTGCTTTACGTCGCTATTTACTTTTTATTTTTTTTCTTAATAACATAAAAATAACAATAATTTATTGTCTACTATAATAAAGAGTTTTTTTTTTAATTTTCTTTGTTTTTTCGATAGCAAATATATATTTACAATTAGTTATTATTAAGTTAATATATTTATAAATAAATATATCTCGATTTGCATTATTGCTTTTGCGACTTTCTTAATAATTTGAAATAAACAATATTAAGATACTTTATGTTAAAGAAACAACATTTATATAATGCGTATTTTAATTATCTTTTGCAATTAATCTATACACAATTTTAATTATAATATTGTTAATATAAGATAATATTAATATATCTTAATAACAAAACGCAAATGTTAACTTTATTTAATATCTTTTAAATGCGCTCAAGAGTTTGCGATCAATTGTCTTCAAATTTAAGAATATATTATTTATTATTAGCTTTGCATTTGCTATCTTTTTTTAAAGTCTATCTAATTAATGCTATGTTAATTTATTGACATTTTTAATTGCAATTAATATTTGAAATTTGTTTAAATAACACTTTTTTCTCGATTTATCTTAATCGAATAAAATAGCAAGACAAGACAAACTTTATTGCTCTTAACTTTTATTTTGTTTCTTTTGTTAGAAATCTTGAAGATTTAATTCGAACGCAACAAATTATATTAAAAATCTTGAAAATTTAATTCGAACGCAACAAATTATGTTAAAAATCTTGAAAATTTAATTTAAGTATTTTATAAATATTTAATCTTGTTGCTTACTTAAGATTTACAAAGTCATTTTGTAAAGCGCATTTGCGTTCTAATTCGATTATATATATAAATAACAAAAGACAAAAAGAAGATGCATTAAAGAAAAAATAAAAACATTTATAATATATATATTCGAAGTAAAATTAATTATAAATGTTTAATATTAATACGTTTTGCAAATTAAGAAGAAATAAATATGTTTTGTTAATAAGCAAAAGAAGTATAAGAATAAGTTGCAATTCTAATTGTTCTAAAATTTATTTGTGTTTAAACAATTAATATAGTAACTCGATTTTTGCGAATAAAAATCTTAATTCGAACTTGTGTTTAAACAATCAATAAATATAAGACAAACAAAAATTAATACAATTAAAAATGTATATAAGAGTAATAATAATCAAGATGTATTATAAGCAAATATGCACAATACAAAATTATCTTTGCAAGAATTCGATTGCGTCGTAAAATTAACGCATCAAAAATGTATACATTTTAAAAAATTTAAAAATTTATATTAGTAATAAAATTAAACTATATTGAATTTAAGTGCTTATTAATTATTAATCGTGTTATTAATTTTAGCAAAATTAATTAAAGATTAAAATTAAGATAATTTATATAAATTGCGAATTGTTTAATTTGCATTTAATATAATATAAAAACAATTAAGATAATCGAAAAACGTTGTAAGAAAAAAATTAAATCAACTTGCAAAAATTATTCTTAAAAAATGATAATTAATTTATAATAACAAGTTGCTTAATAACAATTTTGTTAAACGTATTAAATTTAATTGCAATATTATTGCTAACAACTATTAGAATAATTAGTTTAAGAAACTTTTTCTTTAACGTTCGATAATGCGTAACAAGAAAGCAATTATATAATATATTAAGTTTAATTGTATTATAACTTAACGCACTTATATAATAATAAATTATAATATATAAGACTAAATAAATAGAAATTATTCTTACACAATTAAAAAAGAAAGCAAACTCGAATATTTTAACACATTACGTGTTATCTTTATTTAATATAAAAAAAATTACTTAAGATTAAGTTAAAATTATTAAAAATTTAGATTTAACTAAATATTTATAAACAACTCTTCGACTTTACGTAATATAAAGAGTCGAATAAAATTCAATTTACTAAAATTGTTGTTTTTTTTAACTTTACTTGTTATAGATTTAGATTATAATTAAATTTACAAAATTGTTTATCTTTCTACTTTTATATAATGTAATAGAAGCATAAAACAAAATTTACAAACGTATTAATATTAACTTATTTATTAAACAAATAAAGCGATACTTAAATCTTATTAATACGATTTTCGAAAATGCGAAATTTAACTATAAATTAATTTATTTCACAAATAATAATCGAGCACAATCTTTTTCTTTATTTACTTAATTGCTTCTCTCGCTTTTGCTTTTACTTTTTGCTCTCGTTCTTTAATCTTAAAAATAATAGACATTATTTTCGATAATATTGTTAATTAAGAGATTAGATGTTATTAATATAAACTTGTTAAAAGCAAAGACTTACACATTAATTAAAACAATATAATTAAGAAAAGAGTTAAACAAATAAATATCGACAACAAGATAAATAAAGAAGAAGAGATTGTAAGTAATAAGATTTTAATAAAAAATAATAATATCGACATAAAGATAAGATTTGTGTAAACTAAATTGAAAAGATACAAACTTATGCGCTAATTTATTGCAAAAAGAAGAAGTAATTGCGCAAAATTAATTGTCGAAAGAATTAAATAACGCAAAGAGAAAGAAACGCGTCGAGATTAATAAGAAATTAAGCATATTTTCGAAGAAAATTAAGAAAAACAAACGCGATATTATTATTAATTATAATCGTAAATCTTTTAAATTAAAGAAGAAATAATATAGCAAAACTTATTGTATATTTAATGTTAAGAAGTTAAACTTGTGCAAAAAATAAAAATAAAAATCAAAACGCAAGTTTAAAGTATTTAAGAATTATTAACTTATTATAAAATTAAAAGTTAATACTCTCGAAAATTTAAAAACAATTAATATATTTTAGATTAAAATTTGTTTCGACAATTATTTTGTAAGCGTTGAACTTAAATAGTTAAGTATTAATATTTAAAAAAGTAAATAATTTGTCGATTTTAACAATAATAACTTCTCAAAAGTAACGCGCATTTTGCTTAATTATATCCCAAAAAACTTTTATTGCGTAAACAAAAAAAATGCAAAACTTACGTTATTTATTTAAATTAAACAAAACATTATTACAATTAAACTAAAGACATTTACTATCTAATAAGAAAAAAAGAATATAATAAGAATCTATACTTTATTTGTTTCTTGTATAAAGATTAGATAATTAACAACAACAAATTGCTTTAAAAAAA
>JAABUZ0100002699.1_pt1 | contig 28589 bp, 23 predicted proteins | sample 5562091 | NCBI WGS metagenome assembly JAABUZ01 (sample SAMN12813069, study PRJNA571459) | rock metagenome | isolation source: Antarctica rocks | place: Antarctica: Victoria Land, Linnaeus Terrace sud | collected 2015-12-21 | reverse complement strand
GCTGCTTCAAGCGTACTCGTTCCCTTTCCTCTTTGCAAGGATTTGAGGGAATTGTAGCCAATTTGGGCTTCACCGTTTGCCAATTTGGAATCCCCAACGGCGTAAAGCATGTTACGAAACGCACTCGTCTATTCAGCCCTCGCGCAATACGGTCTAGCACTTCCTGCTGGCTCTTGCCCAACGGTAGGTATTGCGGGTCTGACACTTGGTGGCGGCGTTGGAGTCATCAGCCGCAAATTTGGTTTGACCTGCGATAACCTGCTCTCCGCACAAGTCGTTACAGCCGATGGTCGTATCCTTACCTGTAGTGCAAGTCAGCAGCCGGACCTCTTCTGGGCACTACGTGGCGGTGGTGGTGGCAACTTTGGAATCGTTACCTCGTTCACCTTTCGGGTACATCCCATTACTACACTAACACTGTTTACATTAGCATGGTCATGGAATAACGCGGCATCCGTCATCGATGGCTGGCAGCATTGGGCACCGCAAGCACCAGACGAGATATGGTCTAACTGCTTGCTACTCGCTACAAAAACTAAAAGCGCGAGTCCAATTGTGCATGTCAATGGTGTCTATGTAGGCGATACCAGCCCACTAGATGCGTTGTTACAACAGCTCATCACGAAAATAGGAGTCACACCGACGTACCGTTACGTGGCAAGTCCAGGTATTCTTGAGACGATGCTCTACGAAGCAGGGTGCTACAATAAGAGCGTCGCCCAGTGTCATCTACCCACACAAAACTCTGCTGGTCAGTTGCAGCGCGACACCTCAGGTGTCAAGTCACACTACTACGCCAACATTCTGCCACGTCAGGGTATTAACACACTGGTGAACGCTATTAATAGCCGCCAAGCCTCTTCTATACTAGGTGAGGGTGGTATAGGCATGGATTCATATGGTGGTGCAATCAATCGTGTAGCCCCAAATGCGACTGCCTTTGTACATCGTAACGCCTTGTTTTCTTCACAGTTCTCGGCAAGTTGGAACGCGAACGATTCCGCTTCCGTCGTCTCGGCAAATCGTTCATGGCTCAACACCACATGGCAAGCGATGCGACCCTACGCAGATGGCGACTCTTACCAAAACTATGTTGACCCGGACCTGACCAACTGGCAGAGTGCATATTATGGGGCAAATCTTTCACGACTGCAACACATAAAGGCCATCTACGACCCGAGTAATCTCTTTCACTTCGAACAGAGCATACCGCCTGCGAAATAAAATTGTTGTAGAGATACGATTAGGATATAGGCTAATTGACGGAGCATGGTTGTGTAGCGAACACAGTGGTACAATGTATCCATAATGGTAGCAAGCAATGAAAAGAACGAAGGACAGCAGTCTATACGAGAAGGTGTACAGCGCATATGGCTGGTGCGGCATGGACAAACAGCATGGAATGAGCAGCAGCGTTTTTGTGGTTGTACAGACATTCCTCTGTCAGCAACTGGACGTAGGCAAGCACGCTGGTTGGCTACCTGCCTACGTTCTATGTCCATCGCCGCAATATATAGCAGTGATTTGAATAGAGCGCGAGAGACTGCCGAACTTATCGCGAAGAAGCGACAGATAGATGTAGTTGTCTCTCCTGCATGGCGTGAGATCGCCTTCGGCACATGGGAAGGTCTGACCTATGCTGAAGTTGCAACATTATTCAAGAATCAGCTTGGCTTTTTCACCGACCCCGCGTACTACGCTCCACCAGAAGGTGAGACGCTGACAGACGTGTTACAGCGTGTCCTACCTGCCCTAACCTTCATTATGCAGCAGACCCATAGTGGAGATGTTGTAGTCGTGAGTCATGGTGCTGTGCTGCGAGGATTGCTTTGCTCGCTCTTAGGTATGCCTCTTAGCCATCAGTGGCAACTACGTCTCGATACAGGATCGCTGAGTGCCATTGATGTGTCACTGGACAAAAATGGGTCGTCGCTGACATCTTTAGCGACATTAAACAGAGTGCAATCCATCAAACGACTAGCTTAGCGCAGCTTTTATCTTTGCGAGTTGTTGCGCGTGCAGTTGATCATGGAGCGCAAGTATGTTGACCATCTGGTAGAACTTACGATCTTCCCCTTCAGGTCGACGAAACGGGCGCATCCAAGCGTCTTCGGGCAGAGCAGCAAGATATTCAAAGACTTCCTCACGACGTGCCGCCATACCTGAGAGTACAGCTTCAAGTGAGACAGGCGGTTCCGATGTTTCTGTAATGCGTGGTGCCTGTTCGGCGACATTTGCGACAAGAGGATTTTCTTCATTCTGCACCAGCTTGAGTTGCTCAAGCACCATGCCTTCTGCAATATAGACGTGATGAGCCAGTTGTAGAGGTGACCATTCGCCCTCAATGGGACGCAATGCTAATTCATCTGTACTGAATTTCGCGAGTTGCCCTATAAATTCGATACGAGCCGCAACGAGCTTGCGGCGTGCCTTGTTAAATGGACTTTCAGTCGTTTCAGTAGTAGTCATGGTATTCAGTCCCTTCAATCAAGTTTATGCTTCACTTTTTTTTACTAACCGACTATATAAACGCTCAAGCTCGTCTTGATCGTTAAAGTGTAGGACTAGTGTCCCTTTTCCTTTCGAGTTCTTCTTGAGATCGACTTTCACCATGAGCGCATTACGGAAATGCGTCTCCAATTCTTCTACCTCCGGGGGACGGCTGGGAGGAGTGGTTATGCGGTCAAGTACGGTATCCATATCTTCTTTGCCCTTGATGCTAGCCGCTAGCTCTTCTGCCTGCCGCACATTTAGCTTGAGTGCGATGATCTTACCCATCGCGGTAATCTGGTCTTCTTCGCGTGTGATACCGATCAAGGCACGTGCATGGCCCTCACTAAAATTTTCGGGCTGATTGATGAGAGCATCACGCACTTTTGGGGCAAGTTGTAGCAAGCGCATCGAGTTGGTGATAGTTGAGCGGTCTTTCCCGACCTGGCGAGCCACCATCTCTTGTGTCATGCCGAACTCTTGCACAAGCGCTTGAAAGGCCATCGCCTCTTCAATAGGGTTCAGATCGGCACGTTGAATATTTTCGATCAGAGCCATTTCCAGCATCTGTTGCGGCGTCGCCTCTTTAATGACTATAGGAATATCACTTAAACCTGCAAGGCGACAGGCACGCCAACGTCTTTCACCTGCAATGATCTGGTACAGTATACCCTGTGTGAGAATACTTTCGTGTTGTAGAGAAGCTGTCTGTTCGTCTTCGTTAAACCATGAGCCAGTATCTTTTTTTGGCTCATCTCCATTCATAGTGGCAAGCATGTCCAAGCGTGTTACGATGATCGGTTGGATCAGTCCATGTTCTTTGATAGACGCACTCAATTCGAGGAGTTTGGAATCATCCTCACGAAAAATACGACGCGGCTGACGAGGATTTGGAATGATACTTTCGAGTGGAGCATAAAGAATATTTCCGGTATCAATACTTACAGGTTGTTGTGCTGAAATAATCTCGGACGCACCCGTGATAAGAGCATCCAAGCCACGACCCAAACCAAATTTTTGCTTAGCCACGGGCCATTACCTCCTCGGCTAGTGAACGATAGGCCAGAGCACCAGGCGAGGACGGGTCATAATCCAAAATAGCCTGCCCAAAACTGGGAGCCTCGCTTAAACGGACGTTGCGGTTAATGATTGTTTGGAACGCTTCGTTAGGAAAATGATTGCGGACCTCTTTGACAATATCACTTGCTAGGCGGGTACGTGGGTCGAACATCGTCATGACGATACCCGCGATATAGAGGTCTGGATTGAGCTTATTTTTCACGATGCTGACCGTATTACGCAACTGGCTTAACCCTTCCAAGGCCAAATATTCACATTGTATAGGAATGATAAGCGCATCGGCAGCGACGAGAGCATTAATTGTCAGAAGACCAAGCGAGGGAGGACAGTCGATGATGATGTAGTCACAGCGATTTCGAATGGGCTCTAACGCCTGTTTTAGACGATACTCACGCGCTAACGCACCAACCAGTTCCATCTCTGCACCGGCTAGATCGACGGTACAGGGAGCAACAACGAGTTCTCGCCGTATCGAAGGAACAATGACATCAAAAATCGAAATATCATCCTGCTCTTGCACCATAAGGTCATAAATAGTGTATTCTTTTTTGTTCTTTGCCGCCCCGATACCACTAGAAGTGTTGGCTTGTGGATCCATATCGACGAGGAGGACTCTTCGCCCAGCCGCCGCTAGATACGTAGCAAGATTGATCGAGGTAGTGGTTTTTCCCACGCCGCCTTTTTGATTGGCAACCGCATATACTTTTGACACAGGCTGCTACCGTACCTTTCATCTTCCGAGCCGAAGGAGGAAACAAACGCTTCTATTAACGTTGTACCGTCATTGTAACAAATGTACAGGTCATAAGCAACTAGGTAGATTTGAATTGACTATAGGCATTCAATGATGTTGTAAACAAAATAATCATGCGCCGTTGTTAGATGCATTGGATTTCTATAGATGAGACGTGCTGAAGTAGCAACTACACAGTTACAATGTGACGCGGTTGCCTCCAGCAGGCATGGTAAAGCGCAAGAAGCCACCCATTGCCAGGCGTGTACAAACAACGGAGAGGGTGAAGAGCGCGAAGAGCAACGCAGCAGTTTTCAACTCATAAACACCAAAATCGGCAAGTGCGAGATGGTTTGCACCATGAGTAGTAAGACGCCACAATGCTGGACCCTGTTGCACACCAAAAAGATTTACAGGAAGGCCAAAGACAAGCGTAATTACCAGGTCAACACCAAAGCAGAGCGCGGCTAGACGCGGACCGAGCAACAAGAAACGCTTGCTCAAACGCTCACGTTTCGTTGACTCGATGCGGCGTGTAGCCCATACAGGCGCGAACAGAAATTGTAGAACGAGGAAGATTAATGGTACCGCGACATATAACCAATCAAGGAAGATAGTTGGTGTGATGAGCGAACCGAGACGACCAAGCGTAAATAGAATAATTCCTTCAATCACGCCTTGTCGATAGCTGGTTTTATTAAACATGATACTAGCTTTTCTTTATTGAGATGCAAATGTGCAGTGTACTAAAAGGGCTGGGCTTTGTTGGCTTAGTTACAACCACAACCGCCACCACCACAGGAACAACCACCCATCATGGGCATTTCGTCGTCGCCATAGGATGAGTCTTCACCCGCACCACGAGGTAGCGCGAAGGTCGAGAGCAAGCGACGCACTTTGTCGCTATGACACTTCATACAGACGACATCATCAGCGTTCTGATGAGTCACAAGTAATTCAAATTTGGCTTTGCAGTCTGAGCAACGATACTCATATAAGGGCATAAAAATACCTCCAATTGATAAAGGAACATTCTTTTCTTCTTGCAATGTATTGTAGTGCCACATAGCCTACAGCGTCAAGTGGAATAAGGGCACTTGTAAGCCTTCTCACTAGATGCATCAGGCTGTTTCGGAATACGTCTTTATGTTTTTTGTAAGAGAAATTTGAAATCTTGCATGTGCATAAAAGCCTATATTATGATATACTGCCAAAGTGTGATTTTTTGTCTATATTAGGAGGTCTGGTATGGCGGGCAGATACGCCAAGAAGGAAACACTGCAAGAACCTTTAGATTCTTTTCAAACAAAGTCCGCTATTCCTGCACGCGCAACACGCCAGCTTCGGGCAGTACAGACACTAGAACTCCCAGAAATCGACGAGGGAGCTTCAGAAGCACAAGAGTACCAGTTGGATGTGCTACGTTTCAAAATGAATCAGGCATTTGATAAGATACGCGCTATCGTTACACCTCCCAAGCCGTTGCGTTACACGCCATCTTCCACACCTGCTCCGGTTTCAACGTATACAACAAATAGGCCATCAAAAGTTGTGGATTCGCTTGTCGTTCATCCACTAGATCGCCATAAGCCCTGGCTTTATCGCTTTATTATTGTCGCTTTCGTTGTCGTTATTTCCATGGGTGTACTGCTTTCCGCCGCGATGTTGCAGAGGCCGGGGAATGCACAATTGATTAATCTTCCTGGCTTTGGCAAGGTATATGATGTGCAGGTTGGCGGTAGCCTTGCGAGTCAGATACAAAATACGAATGGGCCACAGACACCAAAAGTACCATTACATACAGGACCATACTCGGTGCTTGGGTCTCCATCGATCAACGCCGACTTCATCAACCAGGTCCTCGACGCTTACCACTCGCCTGCCGCAGGAAAAGGGCAAGCCCTCTATGATCTAGGCGTGAAGTATGGTATCGATCCCGCGTTTGCCCTTGCATTTTTTCAGCATGAAAGCTCATTCGGTACTGCTGGCGAGGCTCGTTCAAGTCTTTCACTCGGCAACCTACGCTGTATTCCGGATGCACAATGTACAGATAACTATGCGTGGTTCCCAACATGGGAAGCTGGCTTTGAGGCATGGTATAAGCTTATTCGCAACCTGTATGTCGCTGTGTGGGGACTCACAACTGTCGATCTGATTATTCCCAAATATGCTCCTACCGCAGACAATAACAATGAAGCAGCCTATATTGCTGCGTTGAAGCGCGAGCTGGACGTCTGGCATGCAGGTCAGATTTATTCGTAGGCACCCACGCTTTTTTAATTTACATGTGTAGCTACCAAGCCCTGCTCAATTGCTTTACTCAACGCCTCGGTACGACCTGAGACATTGAGCTTCTGGTAGATATTTGCTAAGTGAAAATTTACCGTTCGTTCGCTCACATAGAGACTTGCCGCTATTTCTTTGTTCCGCATACCCCGTGCAAGGAGACGTAGCACATCAAGTTCTCGTGAGGTCAATGTTTCATAGGGCGCACGTCCACCTTGCTTGCCGACTCGTGAGAGTAATCTTGCCGCAAGCTGTGGTTGTACCAGTACCTCTCCACGTGCCACAACACGCAACGCCTGCGCCAATTCATCGGGGGCGATATCTTTCAAGACATAGCCATCAGCCCCCGCCCGTAGAGTCTCGTAGAGATATTCTTCACGGTCTTGTGCTGAAAGCAACAAGACTTTTGTGTCGAGGTTGAGTTGCTTGATCTGGCGTAACGCTTCAAGACTCTGCCCATTAGGAAGCTGCGAATCAAGCAAGACAACTTGTGGGCCAAGTTCGAGCGTCTCACTCACCGCTTGCACACCGTCCGCCGCCTCACCTATAACGTGTAGACCCGCATAGCTATCGAGTAGACGACGCAGACCAGCACGCGTCACCGCCTGGTTGTCTACTATCAGGACGCGTATCAACCCTATCTCATCTATATTTGGAGGTGGCGCTGGAGTAGGTGGTTGCACCAATGTATCTTGTATGTCATTGATGGATTCTACATAGGGCAGACGTGCCAGGACTCGTAGCCCTTGCTCCCCCTGCATTCCGATCTCCAATGAGCCGCCAAGATGTATAACGCGGTGGCGCAGATCGATAAGTGGGCGTGGCTCGTTACGCCCATTCTCAGGATATCCCTCGGATAGTGCGGCCAAAGGCATCGTGTCCTCCACAAGAGGATGTGTGCCATCATCTTCAATACTCATTTGTACATCGTCGTTGCCATAAGTAAGAACGAGACGCACTCTGTGTACACCTATGTGATAGGGTATTTGATAGAGTGCTTCCTGTGCAATGAGATAGAGAATACGCTCTTTCTTTGGTGAGAGGCTATGCTCTTTTGGACGTCCCTGATCGTCGATGCCGTTAAAAGAGACTCGGCTAGAAATTCCTAATGCCTCCGCAGTCTCCTCAACAAGGCGCGACAACGCTTCTGACAGCATGACGCCTTCTAACTCAACGGGCGGCAGGTCTTCATCGGCGGAACGAACGGCAAAAAGAGCGGCACGTGCCATCTGCTCCAGCGTTTTCATGCCCTCTCTCACTGTAGGCAGGTCTGCGGGTTCTTCCTGCACAAGCGTTTGAAGCGCGTTAAGCTGAATGAGCAGCGTACTAAGCATCTGTATAAGTTCCGCATGCGGACTTTCTGTAAGCGTTTTGTTATCACTGTTCATAGAAGCTTTTTATATTTTCTCCAATTTCGCGAAATCCATGCTCAACCGTTTCTTGCCATGTCGCCCTTGAAACTGCACCTCGACAAATTCGGTACCGGCCTCCATTTCGCTTTTGAGTATGACACCTTCTCCAAAGAGGCTGTGACGCACTCTTTGACCTGCTTTGAATTGCTGTTCCTTTGCTTTGGCTGGTCGCACAGGCTGCGAAAAATTACCATTTGGCGAGATGGACGGTGGAATACTGGGCGGAGATGAATAACTTTTTGTACTTGACGCTGATGATGTCCATTTAGATGTGCTACCCTTGGGCGCGATACCACTACCAAAGACACGTCCACTCTCGTTCTCGTTATAGGTATCCTGGTTGTAGTCGTCTTCGTCCCACTCGGTTCGTCTTCCTGGCCGTGAGGCACTATTTACAGAGAGACCAGAGCCGCTCTTCGCGTTTCTCTCATTTTCCCGAAAAATGAGATTGGTAGGAATATCATCGAGGAAACGTGAGGGTTCCGTTGAGTGTGTCTCTCCCCAGAACGAGCGGCGCGTGGCACGTACAAGATAGAGACGACGCATTGCACGTGTAAAGCCTACATAGGCGAGGCGACGCTCTTCCTCAAGTTGCTCTGGCTTACCTACCGAGCGCGAGTGGGGCAGTGACCCCTCATCCATACCAACGATAAAGACGACGGGAAACTCTAGCCCTTTGGCCGCGTGCAACGTGATAAGCGTCACCGAATCACTATTCTCTTCACGTACTAGTGAGCCATCTTCGCTTGTCTGTGCTGTATCTGCTCCACCCACGAGGGCGACATTTTCCAGAAACAGTTCAAGGGCGGCACTGGTCTCAATCTCCGAATAGTTCTCGGCGACATGGCGCAACTCGAGCACGTTCCCCCAACGATCTAGCTCCTCTTCCGGCACCGCACGTAGTTCTGGTCCATAACCACTGCGCTCGGCAATCCGATCAATCAATTCGGGTAGCGAAAGTTCGTGCAGGGCTTCCGAAAGGTCAGCAATCAACTTGCCAAAACCCTCAATCGCCACCTTTGCCGCCTTCCCAAGCGTAGGATGTTCGTTAATACGCTGCACAGCGGTATAAAATGGAATGTTTTGTGCTGTTGCCCATGCTTGTAGTTCACCAAGCGTCCTGGCACCAATTTTGCGGTTAGGAACGTTGATGATACGTTGCAAACTTAGATTGTCTGTAGGATTGGCAAGAAGGCGCAGATAGGCAATCATGTCTTTGATTTCTTTGCGCTCATAGAATTTACGGCTCCCGATAACCTTGTAGGGAATGTTGAGATGCAAGAACTGCTCTTCAACGGCTCGCGATTGCGCGTTGGTCCGATACATTACGGCGACATCGCTGCGTTTCTCTATGTCGCCACGTCCGAGCAGACGCAGTATTTCGTGTCCTGTAAACAGTCCCTCCGCCTCTTCATTGTATGCCTTATGCAAAACTACCTTCTCACCCTGGCCTTGCTGAGTCCAAAGTTTCTTATCTTTGCGAAAACTGTTGCGCTTGACCACGCCTTGTGCTGCATCGAGAATTGTTTGCGTTGAGCGATAGTTCTGGTCGAGAATGACGGTCTCAACATCTGGGAAATCACGCTCGAAGCGCAGCACGTTTTCAGCACTGGCACCACGCCACGTGTAGATCATCTGGTCATCATCACCCACCACACACACATTGCCGAGTCCATTGTGCCGCTCATCGGTGCCATAGCCAAGCAGACGAATGAGCTTGTACTGCAGCAGGTTACAATCCTGAAACTCGTCGACGTGAATGTACTGCCAGCGACGCTGATACTTTTGGAGAATGTCCGGTTCGCGTCGCCAGAGCTGCTCGGTCAGCATCAGCAGATCGTCGAAATCGACGCCATTGTTGGCACGTAAGAGCTTCTGGTACACCTTGTAGACACGGGCCGCCACCTCTTCACTATATTTTGTGGCCTGCTCCGACATCTGCTCTGGAATCAGCATATCGTTTTTGGCTCGTGAGATGTTAGCCTGGATCGCGGCGGGTTTGTATTGCTTTTCGTCCAAACTCAATTGCTTGATAGCCTGTTTGATGAGCGAGGTCTGATCGTCGGTATCGAAGATCACAAACGACTTGCTGAGACCTATTGGCAGCAGTGAATCTGCCTCCATACGTAGCACCCGCGCACAGATCGCGTGAAAGGTACCAATCGTCATTTCCTTTGACTCGTTGATACCAACCAGTTTTTCCAGGCGTTCGCGCATCTCTTTCGCCGCCTTATTGGTGAAAGTCACGGCAAGGATGCGCCAGGGAGAAATCTGCTCTTCTTGCACCATGTGTGCGATGCGATGAGTGATGACACGCGTCTTGCCACTTCCAGGTCCTGCAAGAATTAGCACAGGGCCTCGTATCGTCGTCACCGCCCTGCGTTGTGGCTCATTCAAGCCAGCCAGTATATCTTTTTTATGTTCTAGCATCATCAAAACTCCATCCAGCACAAGAAAAAATAAGAGTGGTCATATAAGATAAAATTTCGACGCTATTGTACCACAGGTGACATAGTGCAGTTCCTGCTTTTTCAGAGAGATAGTTGATACTCTTCAAAAATTAAACCTGGCAACATCGGTACCTACAGGATTACCAGCTTAAAAATTTAAAGAGCATCGCTTGGCTCGCTGACAAGTGGTGATAGCAAATGCCTGACACCAGCGATATGTGAGGCAACAAAAAGTGCGTCCTCGCGCAATGCTCGCTCAATAAACGCCTCGCGACTTCTCTTTAACCCTACAATATCGTCCCGCACGATCATCCAGTCTGGATAGGCTATTTCAATTGGATGATGATAGAGATCAGCAATAAAATACAAAACCTGCGCTCCGACTTGCAAACGCACGATCTTATGGCCTGGTGACTCACCGGGCGCATCCAGCACCTGAACATACTCATCCAGTGCTAAATCCTTGTCTATTAGTACCAGTTTTCCCCGCTGCTCCAACACGCCTAGTGTATGGCTGGACAGAGAATGCGGATTTTGTAGCGACTTCTGTACGGGCGCACTCTCCCAATCAGCCCGTCCCAGGTAATAGGTTGCCTTCGGAAAAGTGGGTACAAATTCCTTACCCTCAAGCACGGTCGCATTACTAATATGATCGAAATGATGATGTGTCAGTAACACATGTGTGATCTCACTTGCCTTAACCCCTATCTCTGTTAACTGTGCCACTAGAGTTGGAGGAGCAGCAATTTCATGCTGCTCGTATTCAGTATCTAAAAACGCATTGTGATCACATGCATCTATTTGTAGTGAAAGTGAAGGTGTTTGAATGTGGATGCATTGTGTCGGTATGACCGATGGCTGTGTGCTTGTCGATTGCCACTCTTGTGCCAGAGGTGGCATAGGTGCTTGCATCTCTTGTGTTAAATTCCATGTTAAATAGCCGGTGGTCAACAGCGAAACTGTTACCCCGCCCAACCGAAATTGTTGAATATAGGGCTGCTCACGCATGTTAAATTAGCCTCCTTGACGTATGAAATCTTCTTCTCAACCCACATTATACCCTCTCAAAAGATTGTGCTTCACCACCAGGAATATAGGAGACAAGTCTGTTGTAGTATAGACGTCCCAAGCTTTCAGAATTCTTCGATATCTCACATAGTTACAGAGATTTACGTAGATTTGATATTGTCAGATGATGACATTCACGCTATTATATTGAGTAGCATACTAGAATATACTGGTGACTTTTCACCTATAAAATATACGAAGGAAACATGTATATGCAACAAGAGACACTTCCTGCTCATACCGGGGTTGCGCGTTTTATGGACGCGTGTTATCATCGTCAACCTGATGCGACCCCGATCTGGTTTATGCGGCAGGCGGGACGTAGTCTTGCCGAATATCGCAAGATACGTGATAAACATGACATTTTGACTATCGCGAAGACCCCTGAACTTTGTACCGAAGTAACGCTGCTGCCAATACAAATACTCGGTGTTGATGGTGCCGTTCTCCTCGCCGATATCGTTGTTCCACTTGAGGGAATGGGTATTTCGGTTGAGTTACGCCCCGATGTTGGTCCAATCATTCATAATCCAGTACGCACAATGCAGGATGTAGAGGCATTGCGCATTATCGATGCTGAGGAGTCAACCGGCTATATCATGCAGGCGATCCGTATGGTTTCGCACGAATTAAATGGTAAGCAAGCTGTCATTGGTTTCTCCGGCTCTCCCTTCACGCTGGCTTGCTACATTATAGAGGGTCGCCCGACACGTGAGTATGCGCTTGCAAAAGCGATGATGTATGGGCAACCTGAGGTCTGGCATGCCCTCATGAGCAAGTTGACAGAGGTCGTTTCACGCTATCTTGTAGCACAAATCAAGGCAGGCGCGGACGTTGTGCAGATATTTGATAGCTGGGTAGGGATGCTTAGTCCTAGCACATACAGAAAGTTCGTCAAGCCCTATGTCACGCGTATCTTCCAGGATGTGAAACGAGCAGGTGCGCCCTCCATTCACTTTGGCACAGGGGCAGCAGCACTGATAGATGATATGACTGAGGCTGGTGGTGATATTATCAGCGTCGATTGGCGTCTTGATCTCGATGATGCATGGGCACGTATTGGGTATGAGCGCGGTATTCAGGGCAATCTTGACCCAACCATGCTGCTCACCGACTGGCCTACAATTGAGGCAGGCATGCGAGACATTCTACGCCGTGCCGACAACCGACCAGGGCATATCTTCAATCTTGGGCACGGAGTACCTGCCCCCACGAATCCAGACATGCTGCGCCGCTTGGTTGAGGCCGTACACGAAGAGACGCGCCGTTAATTACTCATGGGAAGAGAAAGTGCAATGACAACAACAACACAACAGCACGTAGGCGTGATGCTGATGACTTATGGATCACCAGCCACGCTTGACGATATTCCAGTCTACATCAAAAATGTCTATGGGGGTCGAGAACCCGATCAGGAGATTATCACCGAGTTCCGTCGCCGCTACGCGCTCATTGGTGGTTCACCATTGTTGCGTATCACACGTGAGCAGGCTGAGGCTTTACAAGCAGAGTTGAATAGCCAGAGTACCGATGGCACAACGTATACAGTTGATGCAGGAATGCGTTTCTCGCCGCCTTTCATCGCTGACCTGACGCCAGGAGTTGCCGCGAATGTGCAGAAGCTTGTAGGCATTATCATGTCTCCACAGTACTCACCAATCATTATGCGTGGTTATGTTCAGACGCTTGAAGACGCGGTAGCTGATCTGCATCGGGGCGACCTGAAACTAGCAATCTCGCGCGATTGGCACATGCAGCCTTACTTCTTACAGGCATTAGCAGAGCGTGTGCAACAGGCGCTTGACCGCTTCCCAGCCGAGATACGGGACCGCGTGCCAGTGCTATTGACAGCACACAGTATGCCAAAACGCGTCATTGAGAAAGAGCCAGATTACATCAACAACCTGAAAGAGACGGCGGCGGCAGTCGCAAGGATGCTGGGCCTGGCCGATGACCGCTGGATGTTCTGTTATCAGAGCGCGGGTCACACGCCCGAAGAATGGCTCAAACCAGATTTCGCCGACGTTATGCCAGAGCTGCAACAAGCCGGTCAAACAAATGTCTTGATTGCTCCCGTGCAATTTCTTGCCGACCATCTTGAAATTCTTTACGATATTGAGGTTGGCGCACGCGAACAGGCTGAGGAGCATGGCATCCAATTTGCGCGTATTGAATCGCTCAACACCTCTCCGCTTTTCATCAAAGCCTTAGCAGAGGTCGTCAAAGAGACAATGAATCGCGCATAACAAGTTGGAGATACCGGGCGATCCTTGCGGTCGCCCTAGCAGTAATTCACAAGCCCTGTCCAAAACACCTTGCGAGTTCATCATTGGCCTCCTATAATCAATACTGATATATCTCATTTGAAAAATAAGGCATGACGGAAACGAGCGTACACCGACCGTCATGCTCATTCTTTACCAGGAGGTTTTCGTGGTTGTCACTGTTACAAAATGGGTCTTGCGTGTCAGCGCAATCTTGGCCCTCATTCTTGGCATAATTATCTGGGCAAACGATAGCCTTGCTAATAATCTTGTAAATATTCATATGCCGCTGGGCATTCTTGTCACATTATCGCTGTGGGTCTTAGGCTTTATGTTTGGCACCGCTAAAGGTGGTAACTGGGGCTTAGCATCCGTAGCTATTGTGTGGGGTCTGCTCGTTCTTGTTGTTGGGGCTTCACAGCTTGGTATGCAACCTGGCCCCAGCTTGCTTATCAAAATAATCCATTTACTGCTTGGGCTTATCGCAATAGGTGTGGGCGAGATGGTTGCGGGTCGTTACAAGCGGCTCAATGTCGCAAGCGCAAGGGCAATGTAAGCGAGCAAGTAGATAGAGAAAACTCTTTCAGTTATCTCGGCATGAGCCGTTTCTAATTCTGCGGCGAGTTCCGGTGCGACCTCTAGTTCGTCCCCGGCGAGTTCTTGCGTCACTAGCTCGGCAATATATCGTTGCGTCGCTTCGTTTTGTTGCTGAGCTAACTCAAAGGCATGGCGTAACTCGTCTACCATTTATCTATCCTCCTTGCGTTTCTACTATGTCCCAACAAGGTTGCCAAACTCATTAGATCACTTGGATACTGCACAGCATAACTACGAGCAAAAGTGTGGCGCACGTGAGCCTTTTCTCTACAGTTGTATCACGTAACCGTTGTATCGTCAAGGAATAAGACATTGAATTGTGAGATAAGTTATTGAGACGTAGAAACGTGGTGCAAGGTATGTTTTCTGTGGCCCTGAACAATTGTCTTGAGAAACGAGCCAGCCTGTTGAAAAAGGGGAAAGATGGGGTTGACACCCAATGGTACATTGAAGTGGCAAGCTACGCGAGGAGGGACATCACCAATGATGGGTCTAAAAGAGCGGGCATTTGCCCCCCTAGTTGCTGTCTCCCTGGAGGAGTTGGTCCCCCAGGACCATTTTTATCGGCATCTGCAACGCACCCTGGATCTCTCATTTGTCCATGAACTAGTGCGCCAGTACTATGCGGCTGTTGGACGACCATCCATTGATCCAGTCGTATTTTTCAAGCTTCAACTCGTGATGTTTTTTGAAGATATCCGCTCCGAACGCTTGCTCATGCGTCAGGTCGCGGATCGACTGAGCATCCGATGGTATCTCGGGTACGATTTGGATGAGCCGTTGCCCGATCATTCCAGTCTCAGCAAGATCCGCCTGCGGTACGGCTTGGAGGTGTTTCGGCGGTTCTTCGAGGCCATTGTCCAACAGTGTCAACAGGCGAAGCTGGTGTGGGGCAAGGAGTTGTATTTCGACTCGACACAAGTCAATGCCAATGCCGATCTAGATTCGCTCGCTCCTCGTTTTGCCGTCGAGGCACGAGAAGCCATCCGAGAGCATCTCGCCACCCTTTTTGCGCCAGAAGCGGGAAAGTCGGAGAGTCCCGAAGAGCACAACGGTGACACACCGCTTCCCGAACAGCAGCCCGCGCTTCTCCCCACCGTCATCTCCGAGGCCGAGCTTGAAGAACTTACGGCAGACAATGCTGCTCGACATGACTGGATCGCGGAAGAAGGTCGGCAACAGAGGGAAGTCCATGGCCTCTAACGGCGCACCTCTGATTTTCGGATTAGCACCACCGATCCTGATGCCACGCCCATGCGCCTCAAGGGGGGAGGAACCCATCTGGGCTATCACACGCATTACGTCGTGGATGGGGGCAAACGCCGAATTATCCTAGCAGTGCTGGTCACACCCGGCGAGGTGATGGATAACCAGCCTATGCTCGATCTGCGTCTTCCATGTGTCCTTTCGTTGGCGGGTGCGGCCCCGACAGGTCACCGGTGATACCAAGTACGGAACGATTGAGAACCTCAAAGCCATCGAAGACGCACACATCCGAGCGTATGTCCCCTTGCCCGATTGGGAACACAAGACATCTTATTATGGACCCGCTCAGTTCACCTATGATGCTGTCCATGATCAGTATCGCTGCCCTCAAGGGCAAGTGCTGTTTGCTTTTCACCGAGAAGAGCAAGCCCAACTCGTGGAATACCGTGCAGCAGCGGGCACCTGCAATGCTTGCCCCGTGAAAGAGCACTGTACTTCAAGCAACCGTGGTCGGCACGTGCATCGTTCCTTTTTTGCCAATTATCTGGAGCGCGTAAAGGAGTACCACGCGACGTCGGCTTACCAGAAAGCCATGAACAAGCGCCAGGTGTGGGTCGAACCGCTCTTTGGAGAAGGGAAACAGTGGCATGGGATGCGCAGGTTCCGCTTACGGCGGCTTTGGCGCGTCAACTGTGAAGCCCTGATGATTGCCTCTGGTCAGAATCTCAAGCGCTTACTCCAACAGTGCGGATGGGGGCGGCGTCCATTTCCCACTGACGCGGTGGCGATGATACCTCCTCTCAACGAAGAGCCAAAGCCATCCTCAAGGCACTCTCGGACCAACTGCCCTAGCGTCGCTGTGGCCTCTGTGGCCTGCCTGGTCGCCTGTTGGGCCTCGAGGGTCTTCTTTGAGCCTCAGAGCACTGTTTTTCTATCATGATACCCATTTTTTTCCTTTCTCCCCTCGTTTCTCTCAATACTCTTCACTCCTCTTTCTTCCCCATTTTTGTTTCTTTCCCGTTCTCAGATTCTCTGAGAACCGTCAAGCTCATCTGTTTTTCCTGAAGCTCAGCAGGGAGTTTTTCAACAGGCTGTATCGTTGTGTGAGACGGAGCTAATGAAAGTATGGTATCCCTAATACAAACTCCCCTCACTTTACGTAAAAACTGAAGCGTATACACAAGGCCTAATCAACATAAACTGGCTTCAGTGCAGACGTTCACTCTTAGGCATCTACTCCTGGTGTCCTACAATCGCTCTTAGCTGGCCTAGTTGCGTCCATTTGCCTAGCGAAGTGCTATAGTACCTCGTGACGAACTTGTACAGGCCCGTCGTCAAGTCGTAGTAGCCACTGGCTAAATGCCAGGGATTGGCAACCGTCTCACTCTTACTGGTACTGTTGCCAAACGGGTCATAGGTGAAAGTTGTTGTCCCCGTCGAAAACCCTTTGACAGGCAACTTTTATATTCCCACCCAAAAGTCCTAATATTCATGCGAATTACCCTTGACGTTAGCGTTATATCTGGTATACTTGTCAATAAGAAAATATGTTCTAAAATATTTTAGAACAATATAGAAACAAAAAACCTGAAATGGAGGAATGGTCATGGAAAACGCACAGGTCAAGAGGCAGTCGCGACCTATAGCAAGTGATATCGAGGACGATGACGCCCTGTATGTGACACGTATGCCTACCAGTGCGCGTCGCTACAAGTCAATGGCAGCTTCTCCTGAGCAGGAGGCGCAACCCAAACTGATGTCGCGTGCAACACATGTCACTCCTGCTGTACAGGTTGCTAAACCACACGCTGTACCACTACCAAAGCAGGATATCGCTACAGTTCATAATACTGATGAAGATGCCGTTGTACAGCAGCCGAAAGAGCCGATCAGGCAAGAGACATCGGTACAGCGTCGACGCGCAAGTCTCGGCCTGCAAAATGCAAATGGTGTTGTAGCGTCGGATGTGGCAGTACCTATTACCGAAGATTTACCAGTTCAAAAGAAGTTTCCTCTTGTGCCTGTACTCATTGGCTCTGTCGTAACAATTCTGCTGGTAATGATGATGAGCGCACTTGGCTCGTGGTGGCACACCTATCAAGATGACCTGCACTATGGGCGTCCGCGCACGACGCAAATGGATGCGGTAGTGGGACATGGGGATAGTGTGGAGCATCCATCGCACTTTATCTTTCTCAACTTGCATAGACATGTAGAAATCATTGAAATTTCTGGCGGCGACCCCGCTCACACGCATATCTATACAGGTCCCATCCTCTACGGCGATGGACAAGACTTGACTCCTGTAACTGGCGAATTCAAGGATGTTAACCATAATGGCAAGCCTGAGCTAATTGTGCATATCGGAGACCAACAAATCGTCTACTTGAACGATGGAACTCTATTCCATCAACAATAGCACCGATCCATCCCTTTTTATCCTCCATTTCAAAAACAACACGAAAGAGCGAACGAGATAGAACTCGTTCGCTCTTTCTATGTGATTGCGGAGTAAGAAATATTGTTAGCAACCTTCTTCATACCTAAAGGTCCCCAAAACTTGCCTTGCAGGACGTTGTTCATACAGAATAACTGAGGCACACACTGGTTGATATTTACATGTGTAGAAACAGGGTGCAATTCTTTTTTTTGCAAAGGGTACAGAGAGGCCAGGGCATCCGCAAGGGAATGCCCCTCCCATACATGAGATCGTGTCGTTTCGTCTGTATGGGAGGGTATCCCCTTGCGAGTACCCTCGTTCTTGCAAAAATAATTCACACCGTAGCAATCACTTGACAAATAGAACACACATTCTTATGCTTTCTATAGCGAAACATAATTGACGTTGGAGGCGATGTATGGCGACCGATTTTGCACATTTGCACGTTCATAGTGAATACTCTCTACTCGATGGCTTTAGCCGCATCAAAAAACTGGTGCAACAGACGAAGGCGCAAGGCATGAGTCATCTCGCTATCACTGATCATGGTGCGATGTACGGTGCCATCGAGTTTTATAAAGCGTGTAAGGCAGGCGGTATAAATCCCATCATCGGTATCGAGGCATATCTGACCGAGGATATGAAGGACCACTCGAAGCGGTTCAGCGATGACTACCATCATCTGCTGATGGTCGCGAAAAACAACATCGGCTACAATAACCTGATGCGGCTTACCACCATTGCCCATACTGAAGGCTGGCACCTTCGACCCCGTATGGACAAAAAAGTGCTGGCTCAACATGCGGAAGGCATTATCGTCACCACCTCCTGCCTTTCTGGTGAGATTCCCAAAATGCTACTCAAAGAGGAAAAAGAGAAGGCATACGAGACAGCACGCTGGTATCAGGATGTCTTTGGACCCGAAAACTTCTACATCGAGATTCAAGAGCATCACGGCATCTTTGATGATGGACAACCTTCACCGCAAGCAAAGCTTAACCAGTTGCTCTATCAGATGCATAAAGACCTGCATATCCCGCTTGTAGCGACGAACGACCTGCACTATGTCGAGCCGCACGATCACGCCTCACACGATGTCTTGCTGTGCGTTCAAACAGGCAAACAGCTCGACTCACCCAAACGTATGCGCTTCGATAGCAACGAATATTTTCTTAAAAGTCCAGCGGAGATGGGACACCTCTTTCCCGAGCTACCTGACGCACTAGCGAATAGTGTACGTATCGCCGAGCAGTGCAATGTTGACCCACTGGCATACAAGGCGAAATTGCCAAATTATACCATTCCGTCGGGTTATAACACGCAGGACGACTATCTCTATGCACTGTGTTTGGAAGGCGTCAAAGAGCGTTTTGGCGAGATGAACGAGACCATTCAGAGGCAGCTTGACTACGAATTCAACATGATCGCGCAAAAAGGCTTTGTGCCTTACTTCTTGATTGAGTGGGATTTCGTGAACTACGCACGCTCAAACGGCATTCGTTGTTCCGCCAGAGGTTCCGCTGCCGGTAGCGTGCTTGCCTATACGCTCGGCATTACCAATGTCGACCCGATACGCTATCAACTACCCTTTGAAAGGTTTTTCAATACTGAACGCGCTGACATGCCTGATATAGACATGGACTTCCCAGATGACCGCCGTGAAGACGTGATTGAATACGTCACAAAAAAATATGGCAACGACTGTGTAGCCCAGATGGTGACATTCAACACAATGGCGGCAAAGGCTGCCGTAAAAGACGTAGCACGAGTCATGGGTCAGCAAGATGTCGGAGACCGCATCACACGCCTCATTCCTACAGGTCCGAAAGTGACGCTACAAGGCTCGTTAGATAGTGTACGAGAACTCACCACACTCTACAATGAGAGTACGCCTGTGAAGGAGATTATAGACCAGGCACTCAAGCTAGAAGGCTCGGTACGTACAACCGGAGTTCACGCGGCAGGAGTCATCGTCGCCAACGAGTCACTTGAAAACTTTGTACCGCTACAACTACGTGATCCCAAAGACCCTCGCAAAGGGCGCATTACACAATATGAACAGTCACACCTTGAAGAGTTAGGTCTGATCAAGTTCGACTTCCTCGGCCTCTCCAACTTGACCATTCTGGATAACGCGGTCAAGTTTATTAAGGCATCACGTGACGAGGATATTGTCCTGGAGAAGGTACCCCTTGACCCGATAGGGGACGCGGTACAAGATAGGAAGCGCGAAAAATCTTTTGAGCTTTTGGCAAGCGGTGAAACAACGGGCGTCTTCCAATTGGAAGGTCCCAAGATGCGCGAGTACATCAAGCAACTCAAGCCTACACGTGTCGAAGACGTCATGGCAATGATCGCGCTCTACCGTCCTGGTCCAATGGATAGTATTCCTGACTTTATCGCCGCGAAACACGGACGCAAGAAGATAACCTACCTTGACCCCCGCCTGGCGGAGTGGCTCGAAGAGTCATATGGCATTATCGTGTATCAGGACCAGGTGCTCTTTATCGCGGTCAATATGGCTGGCTTCTCCTGGGGCAAAGTGAACAAGTTCCGTAAAGCACTCAGTAAGAAGAAGATGGACGAGGTAGAGGGCTACAAAGTCGATTTTGTGAAAGGTTGTGTTGCCAGTGGCATGAAGCAGAAGGACGCGGCAGAACTCTTCACGCTGGTCCTACCGTTTGGTGGCTATGGCTTCAACAAAGCTCACGCCGCAAGTTATGCGGTTGTTGCTTTTTTCACGGCTTACCTCAAGGCGAACTATACAGCAGAGTTCATGGCGGCCACAATGACCACTGAAGCCTCCGATGCCAAGAAAATTTCAAACGCTATTGCCGAATGTAAGCGTATGGGTGTCGAGGTGCTTGGACCCGATGTCAATATGAGTGATCGCGGCTTCACCGTCCAGTATGGAGGTGTACGCTTTGGCTTACTAGCAATTAAGGGTATTGGCGAAGGACCAATTGAAGAAATTTGCCGAGTACGAGAGGAGAGTGGTCCATTCCGCACACTCGCGGACTTTTGTACACGCGTTGACCCGAAATATGTGGGTAAAGGGGCGATTGAGACGCTCATCAAGGCAGGTGCCTTTGACTCATTGGAAGATGGCGAGGGTGTGCGTCATATGCTGCTCGACGCGGTAGACCGTGCCATGCAGTTTGGCAAGTCAGAACGTGCGGCAAAGGCACATGGTATGGTCAGTCTTTTTGGAGATACTGAAGAGGTCAGCAACGGTATCGAGTTCTCACTCAATTCCAAGGCAAAAGAGATTTCGCGTAAGCAATTGTTGAACTGGGAAAAAGAACTTATCGGCGTCTACGTCTCCAAACATCCTCTAGCGTATCTTACTGAGGTGATGCAGGATACTGTGAAGCACAATACAGGTATGATAACTGAGGAACTTGACAAGCAAAAGGTTGTGCTAGGTGGCATGATTACTGAGGCACGACGCATCACGACAAAGAAGGGCGACACCATGTGTGTGGTAAAGCTGGAAGATATGTTCGGCTCCATCGACGTTACCGTCTTTCCAAAAGTGTATGAGCAAACGGCTGAACTGTGGGTAGAAGACTCGGTAGTAATCGTCTACGGCGATGTGCAGGTACGACGTGATGAACCAAATATTCTTTGCAACAGAGTGGAACGTCTCAAGGCGGTTGAGGAAGAGATGGACCGTAAACAATATCAAGTCTGGCTCACACTACAACTAAGCGGCAATGACGAAATTTCAGTCTCCAACGACATTCTTAAGGTGCAAGACATGTATCGCTGTATCTCGGAGCGCCCAGGGCGTGACCACTACGACGTGTTCGTTATCAACGGTGAGTGGAAGACACGACTCGTTCCTGAAAACAATACGATGCACTACACACCCGAACTTCATGCCAAGCTTGAGGCTTTACTAGGAAAAGATGCGATTGAAACGCAAATCATAGCACGCTAATCGTCTATCACGGCTTTGGTATCTGCATCGGCAAGTTAAAGCCCCAATTGAGGAGCTTTTCGGCATCCTTGAAGCGACTGGCTTCGTCGGCTGAATGCAGTACCACACCAATGAGCGTATGTCCATCCCGCTTAACCTCAAAAGCTAAGCAACCACCTGCCTGTGGCGTCCAACCTGTTTTTATGCCTAATGTACCTTTGTACGTGTTAAGAAGTGCATTAATGTTTTTCCAGTGGTAGGCTGCGTGAGCACTCGTAGCAGGCACGTCATATACTAGCGTTTGTACGATCTGAGCGAAGAGGGGAAGATGCATCGCGTATTGCGCGAGCCGTACAAGATCATAGGCCGTTGTGTAGTGAACTCCATTGAGTGGAGTACCCTGACTGTTCAGCACTTCAAGACCATCTGGATTGGCAAAGTGTGTCTGGTAAAGATGCAGCCTCAATGCTTCTCTGTTCATCATCTGCACAAAATTTGGTACCGAGCCTCCTACCGCGTCCGCGATTGCCACTGCGGCATCGTCGCCAGAGGGTAGCATCAAACCATAGAGCAGATCGTGGAGTGTGAGCTTATCGTTTACTACTAAGTTTGCTCCACTTCCACCATTCAAATTCACTTCATTCCAGGCATCCTGTCCAACACGTACTGGCTGATCAAGATTTTCAGTTTGAATGGCAATAAGCGCGGTCATAATCTTGGTTGTACTGGCCATAGCCATTGGACTCTCGCCGTTTCTATCATATAATATGTTGCCTGTATCCGCATCTATCAGAACAGCGGCATCGGCTATAAAAAGCTCTGGCGTACCCTTTGGTGTTAAAACCGCAGGTGGTGGTAGTGGAGGAGTCGGGACAAATGGTACTGGAGTAAGTGTTGGCGTACTTGCGCTGGCCTGATCGCGCTCAATACGTTGTGTAATGGTGTCAAAAATAGCACGGACAGCGCGCTAAACAGCCCAAGCCCAATGACCATTAATATAATACCAACTGACCTACGTCGGTTCATGAGTGTCTCTCTATGTATTATTATATATCGCTAACCATGAGTCCACTCTAACATACTCTCAGTTCTTTTCGCAAATGCCAGGACTTTCTCTAGGGGCTTTTACCTTCATCAGAGAATAAGCTAGAAGAAAAGAGGAATGTGAGTTTCCTCCATTTCAGGAAACCTTTACACCTTCTTGCTCGTATACTCATAAGTAGTCTCTATTAAATGCTTAACCTTCAATCTCTTATAGAAAAGGCTAAAATAATCGTGGGTTCCGAATACATGGGGCCACTATCAGACCCCGATAAACAGCAATCGCCACGTATCGATAGTAGGTTGAACGCTGAACAACACGACGAGCCGAGCTATCGTGAACATGTAACGCAACCACTGGGCTCATCCGGTTTTCAGTCCATCCCTTCACCATATCAGCAGCCAGTTCAGCCACTACAGTCACAACCGTATCAGCAAGCACCAGCACCACAACAGCAGGGACAGCAAAGACAGGGTTTACCATACCCACAGTACCCCCAAGGACAACAATATCCACAATATCCACAGGGGCAACCGCTACAGTATCCTCCTGGCTATCCCAACTACAACCATCCCGGTCAACAGCAACTCCCATACGGGAATAACAATGGATATCAGCAGTACCCGTATCAACAACAGCAACTATACAATCACCCTCCAAATGGGTATGTCATGCCACCCCAGGGATATCCCGGGTACCAATATGGATATCCTGGCTATTCCCCTTATGTCTACCACTATCCTGTACAGCCCACGCGTCCTAGCCGTGACAGATATCTCTTCGTGATGTCAATTTTAGCGGTCATTGGTTCCTCTATTGCTACGCTCGGTGGTGTAATAAGTGCTGGCATCCTTTTATTGATTTCGTTTGTGCCATCCAGCAATTTTAATGGGCAGCCGGGTCAACTTTTTAGTGGAGTTGTTTTATTCGTCGCACTCGCTATCGCGGGTGGTCTTGGAGGCAGTTTTGGTCTTTTCCACAGTATTCGTTCGCTGCTTAGAAAGCCCTCCTCAGCATTCAAGCTACCCGGATGGTGGATTTTTCTGGCATCCTATGTGGTCGTTATCGTCATAGCGGCTCTCCTACGCGCCAATGGACTCGCAGTTGCCAACTTGCCGTTATCAGTTTTCTTGATCGCACTCGCTGGCATTTTGCCTGCACTCACCATTCTCTCGCTTGGTGTAAGTCGCCTCCATTTTCCCCGTAACGCACGCTGGCCTACGCGCTGGCGACGTTTCGCCCTCGCCCTCGCAAGCGGTGCGACTCTTTCAATTGTGCTTGCGCTGATATTCGAGAGCATTCTAACACTGGTCGCCGCAAATGTGTTGAATACGAGTTCAGGCTTTTCGCTAGACAACCCGAATCAACCACTGCCATCGGACCCTCGCGCCATAGGTTTTCTGTTTATACTTGTCTCTGTGATTGCGCCGCTTGTCGAAGAGGCAGTGAAACCTCTCGCGGTTGTCGCCATGATTGGTCGTATTGAGAGCGCGTCAGAGGCATTCGTCCTCGGCCTCAGTTGTGGAATTGGCTTTGACCTGATTGAGACATCAGGCTACATTAGCTCTGGTTATCAAAATTGGCTTGATGTTGCCCTACAACGCAGCACGGCCGGACTGTTACACGGTCTCGGCGCGGCGATGGTCGCTCTCGGTTGGTACTACTTAACGCGTCCCAGGGCTAGCCAGCATCGCTACTTGCTTGGCTTCGGTTGTATGCTCTACGCAGTGCTCCAACATGCCATCTGGAATGGTTCATTTGGTCTACAACTGTTACCGGCACCAATTGGCCCCTATCTCGCCAATGGTGTTATTGGAAGTGGTGCATTTGCCTTCCCATCATTCTTGCTCGTCTACGTGGTCGAGTCAATCTTGATGCTCACTTTTTTCTTCTTTGTGACCGGAAAGATACGCAAGCACAACACGCTCATGCCTCCTACCGCTACCCAGAGCGAACGGCAACCAGCATCAGCCACTCCTGGCTTTCAGCAAGCTAGCGTGCAAGTATAAATCTCCATAAAAAAGTTGGGCTGCCGCAAGAGGACAACCCAACTTTTTTATGTACGTTTAACTTACGGCGAATAGCTCGAGGTTGGAAAAGCTAGCTTCACCTGTATTCGCTGGCGCAACTGTACCATTGGCAAACGCGAATTGTCCACTTGCATAATGGCTATCAGAGACGCTACCGACAGCAACACCATTGATAAAGAGGTTGAATTTGCTTCCGTTAGCAATAATAGCAAGCGTATTTTTCTGGCCCAGCGGCGCAACAGCATTATTGCTAACACTACTAATCAGATAGGTGTAGTTCGTGCCACCTCCTGCATCATGTCTACGGAAGAAGAATTGTCCTTGATCGGTGATCTCAAAATCATAGAAGCGATCACCGTTCACACGTAGCAGCATTCCAGCGTTATGTCCACTTACAAGCGTCACATCCGCCTGTATTGTAGCGTTGCCTACCTGTGGAGCAGCAAGTGTACACAACTGTAAAAAGTTCGTCTGTAGTACTCTCACATGATATGCTCCGTTTACAAAGAGGCAGTGGCTGGCATCATCCATCCAACGGTCTGCCACATTACTCGTGAGGCTGTCCGCGAGCAGAGGGGTACCGCTTGTAGCAGCGGTGAGAGTCGCATTCGTGTTCACTTGCGCTGTTGCAGTTGCGTTGGGTGTATTCTGTAGCGTAGGTGTAGCAGTCGTCTCTGGAGTAGATTGAACTGTACTCGTTGCCACTGATGTTGGCGTGGTTACAGGCGACGTCTTGTGAGTTGCTGTAGTAGAGAAGTAGTACGCAAGACCTAATGGAAGCACGACAAGGAGCAACAAACCAACGGTCACAATGATGAATGTTAGAAAATTCCCTTTCCGTCGCGGCATATGCGCGGAATGTGTACTTCGTGTACTTTGTGTTATCCTGCGGCGTGTCGGCAAAGGTGGTGTTACAGGATCAGCATTGGAGTCCTGCATTGCTACCGTTGGTTGACCTACCGCTACTGCGTTGCCAACAATAGGTGAAGTAATACGCCTTCTTCGTGAAGAAGTAGCTGTTGGGGTAACTGTCGGATTGCCCGGCAAAATAAATCTACGCCCTTGCGAAGAAGGATTGCGACTTTGACGCGCTTGCCTTGCTTGGCGCGCCTGTCGTCCAAAGCGTCGTGATGCAGGAATAGGTGTGTCACCTGTTCCCTGCCGCATCGTTTCTTGTATCGTCTTATACGGTGGCATCTCCTGCGTCTCGTGAATTGAAGGCATCAAGCGTGCCTGCTCAAACGCATTTGCCAGCTCTTGCGCAGATTGATAACGGCGACGTGAATTTTTTTCCAACGCACGCAGCACAACCTGATCGACGGAATGCGGAATCTTAGGATTGAAGAACGAGGGTGGTAATGGTTGTTCACGTACATGCTTCATGTAGACAGAGACCGGCGTCTCACCGGTGAAGGGAACACGACCTGCGATCATTTGATATAGCAGAACACCTAGCGCATAAATATCACTGCTCGTCGTCGCTGGTCCATCAGCTAGATCAGGAGCCATATATTCGGGTGTACCCAGTAGAGCACCTGTTTGAGTAAGTTCCCCTCCACCTTCTAGCGCTTTTGCCAGGCCAAAATCAGCAAGATAAGCATAATGATCGTCACGCAACAAAATATTAGAGGGTTTAATATCGCGGTGAATGATTCCGTTATCATGAGCACTTTGCAAAGCTCCTGCGATCTGATTCAGCATCTCGCCCGCGTCCTCTAATGAAAGGGCGCCCTTTTCCAGGCGATGGCGTAGTGTACCGTGCTCGATATTAGGCATCACTAGATAATGCCATGGTTCTTGATCGCCATAATCGTAGGCGGGGAGAATGTGGTCATGGTGCAGACTACTGATCGCTTCAGCTTCACGATGAAAGCGTTCAAGGTAGTCAGATTGACTGCTACTTACTACCTTGAGTGCGACATTCCGATTCATACGTTCGTCATAGGCAAGATATACTTCTGACATTCCACCGCGCCCCAACCGCCCCAGGAGTTGATAGCGCCCTAAAGATGTTCCCTCTAATCCGGGCATGTTCGTTAGCATTCCTTATAAGTAGTACACATGCAAATATTGCTTCATTGGTATCACGTATAAACATAGGTTGATAGATGCAGTATAGGACTGATAGGGGGGCTGTCAACTCTGCTTTAATCATCTCCTCCACCATGTCCACCACCATCGCCATTGTTTCCCTTTCCATTTCCGCCACCATTGTTGCTTGAATACGAGCTGACAGGCGAATAGGTATTGCTTGTGCTATAGTGTGTTGGTGTGGGAGTGTGTGTCGGTGTAGACGCTTTACTCGGCGTAGGCGTGGGAGTTGTATGAGTGCTAGGCGGTTTAGTCAGCGTATGACTACCAGTAAATGAGCCACTTCCACCTAAAAACATTGGTAGTTGTGTTTGTCCATGCAAATATGAAGAAGAGAGATTCAGCAACATAGGAACAACGAAGAGCAGCAAGGTTGCAGCGACGAGTATACTCACAATCAATTTTGATTTAGTTTTGTTCAGCGAATATATAGGAGAGGCATTCCCTCGTAGCTTTCCTTGTTGTAGAACTTTTTCGCCAGTATAACCTTTCAGTGCTTCCTGATAGGCCTGTGCAAGATCGTTCGCACTATGAAAACGTTGCTCGGGATTTTTTGCTAGCGCACGTAAAACGACACTATCGATTGCTTGTGAAAGAGCAGGGTTATGTACAGAAGGTAAAACTGGCTGCTCTTCTATATGCTTTAAACATATTCCAATAGGTGTACTTGCTTTGAAGGGAACGCATCCGGTAAGCATTTGATACAGAACAATTCCTAGAGCGTATATGTCACTAGCTGCTGTAGCGTGATTATCAGTCAATTCAGGTGCCATATATTCAGGTGTGCCCAGGAGATAGCCTGTTTGCGTTATGCTACTCATCTCTTCCACATTCCGAACAAGACCAAAGTCTGCGAGATAGACATGCTCGCCATCACGCAAAAGCACATTTGATGGCTTAATATCGCGATGCACAATGTTATGCTTATGAGCACATTGTACAGCGTCCGCGAGTTGTATCAATATCTTTCCAGCTTCTTTTGGCGAGAGTGGGCCAGCGGCAAGATGATCACGAAGTGTCCCATACTCAACATAGGGCATCACCATATAGAACCACGACTCATACTTGCCATAATCGAAGGCTGGCAGAATATGATCGTGCTTAAGACTCGTAATAGCCTTCGCTTCACGTCGGAAACGCTCATAGTAGTTATATTCACTATCATGAACCAGTTTAATTGCTACGTCACGATTGGTTTGTATATCATGCGCAAGATAGACACTTGACATGCCTCCTCGCGCCAGCAGATGCTTGATCTGATAGTGAGCAATAGAAATATTTTCTGGTTCTAATATCATTGGAGGTATCCTTAGATTTATAGTTCTACTTTGTATACGATTAGAAACTCAAACTGGTTCATGCACACTTTCGATGATGCAAAACCTGTAGCCGAAGCAGATCAAAATTCGCCCGTCCATACATGCTTCGTTTGAGAAATTTCAAGCGATTCACATGTCCCTCGACCATTCCGTTATTCC
>JAABUZ0100002697.1_pt1 | contig 28593 bp, 27 predicted proteins | sample 5562091 | NCBI WGS metagenome assembly JAABUZ01 (sample SAMN12813069, study PRJNA571459) | rock metagenome | isolation source: Antarctica rocks | place: Antarctica: Victoria Land, Linnaeus Terrace sud | collected 2015-12-21 | reverse complement strand
CCTTCCAGCCCAGGAAACCCGCGCTGGACTGGGAAAGCGTCGATCTCCCGCCCGAACAACAGCAACTCTTGGCCGCTGCGCTCGTCTAACGCTTACGTCGAACTGACGTTATCATACCCTCAAACTCACGAGATGTGAACGGATGGCAAGGTATCGAGCTTTCCAACCACTGCGATTCCGGCCTTGCCACGTCTGTTCGAGTGCGCTGTTGCTCCCGTTGCTAGCAATCGCCGCGAGCGGGTTGCAAGGCGAAGGGCTACCGATTGGCAAGCTCCCGGCAAACTGTGTAGCCCCGCCGCAACTGGCTCACACCCTGCAGATTTCACAAGATGCGAGCGCGTATGGAGCAGCGGGTGCATGGTTCGCAGGGCGTCGGCAACTCGCTTGTGCAAAATCTGCTTTCGAGATTTCGATTCGACTCGATCCTAAGTCGTGGCAGTCCTACTACAATCTCGGCGTTCTTGCTTTAGACGCAAAAGACACAGCGAACGCCGAACAGAGTCTGCGTGAAGCTTTGAAACTGAAACCGGATCTGCCGGCAGCCCACGATGCTCTCGGCACGGTACTCGTTCGAGTGGGACAGCGCTCGGAAGCAGAAGTCGAATTCAAAAGGGCCCTGGAGCTCTCGCCGGATGCTGTCACCACGCTGGACCATCTCGCACAATTGTTGTGTGACCAGGGCCGCTACTCAGCGGCGATCACACATTGGCGGCACCTGCTTTCCGTTAAACCGGATAATGTGGAGGTCGAGATTGCCTTAGCCGTCGCTTACTCAAGCAACGGTGATCCACAACAGGCGATCTCGCTCCTTACATCCATCATTAAGGCCCATCCAGATGCTGATCAGGCCCATTTCGATTTAGGAACCATCTATGCGCACCAGGCCCAATATCGTTCCGCGGCCCAAGAATTTGAGGCTGCCTTGCGGTTTCGTCCCAAGGATGACGTTGCTCGCCTATCCATGGTAAAGAGCCTCGTCCTTATCGGTCAGTATGAGCAAGCTCTTACACCGGCGAAGGAATATGCCGAGCACGTGCCCCGTGATTTCGAAGGTCATTACCTTCTCGGCGCAGTATACCGGGGACTTGGTCAATTTGAAAATGCCAAGCCCGAATTGCTGGAGGCCGTTCGGATGAACCCCAACCATAGCGACCTGCAATATAACTTGGGCTTTGTTCTTGCTCACCTCGGGCCACCGGCCAAAGCGATTCAACACTTTCAAAAGGCTATCGATCTGGATCCAAACAACGACTCTCCACGATTTCAGATGGCCAATGCTCTGAAGGCGCTCAACCAGGACAGCCGCGCCCAGCAAATCTATGAGCAAGTGCGGCAGAGGAAAGAGCGCGGCACTTCCCAAAACGTCCTTGCGGTCAAGGGTAACGAAGCAAACTCACTGCTCCAGTCCGGCCGGGCACAGGAAGCTGCGACGATCTACAAGCAGATGATTGAGATCGAACCTGGCAATGCTCGAACTTACTACAATCTTGCGCTGGCCCTAGATAAGACTGGTGACCAAAGGGAAGAGAGACGGGTACTTCAGCAGGCGATCAATATTGACCCGGCGCTGACCGAAGCAGTGGAACAACTCGCGGTCATAGATATGAGGGAAGGGCGTAGTGCAGAGGCCGAACGGGGATTCAAGACAGCGATTGCACTGAATCCACAGCTTGCGGAAGCACAAAGCAACCTTGGCGTGCTCTACGGCCAACAGGGGAAGCTGCAAGAGGCGGAGGCTATTCTTCGGCAGGCCATCGAAAATAAACCAGAGTTTGCGCAAGCGCACATGAACCTGGGCTTCATTCTGGCGCAGCAAGGCCGCTATCCGGAAGCAGAGGCAGAACTCAACAGGGTCCTTGCTCTCGAGCCCAGCAATACGGCTGCCTTAACGGCCAAAGGCATGGTGCTGGGCCGCTCGGGAAAGGCCGACCAAGCGATTGCGATTTTTCGTCAAGTTGTGAAATTAGCTCCTGGCTCTGCAGAGGCGCATACGAATCTCGGAATTTCACTCGCCGACCGCTACGACGTTCCCTCTGCGTTGGTCGAGTTCACCGAAGCCGTTCGACTAGCGCCGACTTCGGCTGCAGCTCATTACAACCGGGGCAAAGTATTCCTGGACCAGCGTCGTTTCAAGGATGCCAACTCAGAGCTAAAGACTGCTGTGAGTTTAGATTCTCATTATGCTGACACTCTGTATTTATTAGCCGTTACTGAGAAGGAATTGGGAAACGCCGATCGTTCCCGAACGCTTGCGGAACAGGCCGTTCAAATCAATCCCCAAAATGCCCAGGCGTTTTACTTGCTTGGGCAGAACTTTAAGGCTCAAGGGCATCAACAAGAAGCAATAGCCGCTTGGAAAGAAGCCGTACGTCTTGATCCGCAACGGACTGAGGTGCTCTATAATCTCGCGAGAGTGCTTGATGAAACGGATTCGAAAGCAGCTCAGCAATACCGGCTGCTTCTCAGGCAGCAACTAGACCGGGCTCACACCCTCAGCGAAGCCGAGACCCTTGGTAATTTTGGGTTAGCCGCAGCCAAGGCGCACGATTACGCCCAAGCAATTTCGCAACTGCAGAAAGCAATTAGTATTTGCGGTGATTGCAGAGCTGGCGGTGATCTGCACAAAGATCTTGGATTGATCGAGTGCCAGTCCGGTGACCTCGAGTCCGCTGAGAGGGAGCTACGGTTAGCGCTTCAGATGAAAGGACACGATCCGGATATAGATGCCGCACTGGACGTGATAAAGAGCTACCACGCACAGCATGCAGATGCACGGCGTTAGGACGTCAGTGCTGGCGTAACGGGGTACACATCACGAAAACAAGGCATCTACCAATCATTGGCTTGCTGCTGTTCCATCACTACCTACTGAAAACAGGACAGCCCAAAGTTCTGTCAAACTGCAGGAATTCGGCGGTTTGGTGCTTTTGAATCGTACCGCGTGAACTTTGGTCGTCGATACAAATATGGTCTCGGGATGCGGTCGCGGCCAATCGCAGGCTGGATCTTTTCTTCGCGAAAAGCGCTGGAAATCGCTCGTCGTGACTATCACTTGCTTGGATAGGGCAGTTAATATCCTCAGCGCCTACTTCCCATGCCTGATCCCCAGATTGATCGACTACGATGAAATCGTGCTGGAGGTGATACAAACGGGTCTGCCGCTACGGTCGGTCCTGGATCGCGCTCAAAAGGCGGGTCCGTTGCATTCGTGAACATTCGAATTCTTGGAGTACTATGTCTTGTCGGCTTTACGTTTCTCTTATTAGTCACTGCAGCACCGCCATCCACTCTGCCGCGATTTGAAGATATCACCGCTGCCGCCAAAATCATTTTCCAGAACAAACCGAGTCACAGTTCCCGCAAATATCTTCCCGAAAGTATGGGGGGTGGCGTTGCCCTGTTTGATTACAACAAAGACGGCCTGCTCGATCTCTTTTTTGTGAATGGCGCTGGTCTGTCCGATCCCATGCCGCCCGGCAAACTGCCGGACAAGACCGACTCCCAATACTGGAACCGCTTGTATCGGAACAATGGAAATGACACGTTCTCCGATGCCACCGAACAGTCTGGTTTACAGGGCGACGGTTATGGAATGGGAGTCGCCGTGGGAGATTATGACAATGACGGTTATCCCGACCTGTATGTCACTAACGTCGGCCATAACACTCTGTATCACAACAACGGCAACGGTACCTTCAGCGACACGACGAAAACGGCTGGAGTTGTTGGCTCGGGGTGGTCTTCAGGCGCGATGTTTATTGATTACGACCGGGATGGCCTGCTTGATTTGTTTGTCTCGCGCTATCTCACCTGGGATTTTGCAAAAGATATTTTTTGTGGCATCGCGAAACCGGGTGGCCGCGCTTACTGCCATCCCGATCAGTTTCAGCCGATTACCCATCTGCTATTCCACAACGAAGGGCATGGCCGGTTCCGCGATGTTTCAGTAGAAAGCGGCATCGCGCGCCTTCCCGGCAAAGGCTTGGGAGTCGCCCTGAATGACTACGACCGCGATGGTTGGCCCGATATCGTTGTGGCGAACGATTCATTTCCTGAGCAGCTTTTTCACAATCTCAAGAACGGAAAGTTTGAAGAGGTAGGCGTCTCTTTGGGCATGGCTTACGACGAGGACGGCCATACCTTCGCAGGAATGGGCGTAGACTTCGCCGATTATGACGATGATGGTTGGCCCGATCTCTTCATCAACGCTCTCGCCAAGCAGAAATATGCTCTCTTCCATAACCGGGCCGGTACGTTCGACTACGTTTCCGGCCCTCTTGGGATGTCGGCGAACAGCATCAACCACTCTGGCTGGGGTACGAAGTTCATCGACTATGACAATGACGGGCGGAAAGACTTGTTCATCGGTCAAGGGCACGTGATGGACAATATCGAGCTCACCCAGCCCGATGTGCACTATCTGGAGCCTCCCATGCTCCTGCGAAATGTCTCCGGTAAGTTTGCCGACGTTTCTTCCCAAAGCGGTCCTGCTTTTCAGCAACCGCAGGCCGCGCGGGGAGTTGCCTTTGGAGATTTTGACAATGACGGATTTATTGATATTGCGATCAACGGCAACGGCCAGCGGTCAGTTCTCCTCAAAAATGGAGGGAATGCAAATCATTGGTTGATTGTTGATACAGTGGGAGCAAAAAGTAATCGTGACGGCATCGGCGCACAACTGCGCATTGTTTTAGATAACGGCGGCGAACAATACGCACTCGTCAGCACGGCGTCAAGTTACCTTTCCGCTAGTGACAAGCGTGTGTACTTCGGGCTTGGTTCGGCAGGGAGTGTGAAGCTTTTAGAAATCAAATGGCCAAGCGGTATCAGTCAACAATTTCGTGGCTTAAAGGCCGATCAAATATTGGCTGCGCGAGAGCAAAAGGAATAAGAGAGTATGCAAATTGTGGGGTGCCATCAACTGGCGAAATGGAAAGTGTAGATTTCCGGGAGCAAACGGATCTGTGCATTTAGCAGTTGTTGGCATCAGCGTTGCCAGAGTTATAGCAGAAAACAAGTTCGGCTCGCGCCACCGAGTATAGTGCTCTGAAACTGTCAGGACTCAGGGCACCAAAACAATTCTTACTCTAATGTTTGTGAATCCAGAAGGCCAATTGTTCATATTTCCTCGGAAAAACGACAATTGTGAGAGTGAGGCCGGCTTAGAAAACGAGATTTTGGGAGCGTGTGCCGCCAGTCCTGACTGTGGTTCTCGTAAACTCCGATCTGGCTGATACCTTGAGAGTTGTCGTTCTTCCTTCGATTTCCTTTGAGTCCCCTCTTCTCGGCGCTCTTCTCGTTCTTCTCCGCCTCCTTCCGGAGCCATGCCGCCCTGCAGTTGGAAATCCTGGCGCTCCGCCATCAACTCGGCGTTCTGCAGCGCTCGGTGAAGCGGCCGAAGCTCACCCCAGCCGATCGATTTCTGTGGGCCTGGCTCTGTGCCGTGTGGCACCATTGGCGGTCCAGTCTCTTCCTCGTCCAACCGGCGACAGTCATCAGCTGGCACCGGAAGGGCTTTCGCCTCTTTTGGACCTCGAAGATTCGAGGGGGAAAACCGGGAAGGCCTGCCGTGCCGAAGGAGATCCGCGCTTGGATTCGGACGATGAGCCGTGAGAATCCGCTCTGGGGCGCGCCGCGGATCCACGGCGAACTGCTGAAGCTGGGCATCGACATCGGTGAAACCAGCGTGAGCAAGTACCTGGTCCGCCACAGAAAGCCGCCCTCTCAGACCTGGAGGACGTTCCTCGACAATCATGGGAAGAGCATGGTTTCCGTTGATTTCTTCACGGTGCCGACAATCCGTTTTCAGATCCTGTACGTCTTCCTGGTGCTGGCCCATGATCGTCGTCGCATTCTCCACGTCGCCGTCACGGCCCACCCCACCGCTGAATGGACCGCTCACCAATTGCGGGAAGCCTTTCCGTGGGATACGGCACCCCACTATCTGCTGCGCGATCGCGATCGGATCTTCGGGCAGGACTTTGTGGACCAAGTTCGGGCGATGGGCATTAAACAGGTGCTTTCGGCACCCGCCTCGCCTTGGCAGCGCGCCTATGTCGAACGGGTGATCGGCACGATCCGACGCGAATGCCTAGACCACGTGATCGTGTTCCATGAACAAAGTCTCCGTCGGCACCTGCAAGGTTTCCTGGACTACTATCATCGGAGCCGAACGCACTTGAGCTTGCACAAGGATACGCCCGAGCCACGCCCCATCCAACCAGCAGAAACGGGCCGGATCATAGCGATCCCGGAGGTGGGCGGACTCCATCATCGTTACGAGCGCCGGGCCGCCTGAACGCCCCGCCTGCTACCGAGTTGGAAGACGGGCCGCTGACCTTTGACAATTCCATCGCCGGAGGCGTGTTGTCCGAGGCACACGCCGATTCCGTTGAACGCGCACGGAATTCCATACACCTGAACATCATCGTTTTTATCTCGTGATTTTCCAATCATTTCACCCCTAAGCACGCGCGCCAATCGAATTTCCGAGAAGGACAATCATACGGTGTTTGTCCTTCGGACTTTTGAGTTTTTTGACGGAACGAGGTGCAGCTGCCGATCCCGAAGGCGCCTTACGGCGCCAGCAGTTCGTACGCGATGATCTTCCAGTTTTCGCGGTCCTTGGCCCAGAGCAGCGTTAACGCAGCAGGATGCTCACCGGGCGTACGCAAGCTAAACAGTGTGGCGTAGTAGTTCCCATAAATCTTCTGTTTCGGATCCGGAGACACATCGTATGGATGCTTCGACGATTCCTGATCGCAGAGGAACATTTCAGCGAGGTAATCGGGAACAGCGGCCACGGTATAGGCGCCCTCTCCCTCATGCTGTAATACCTTCAGGTCGTCATGCTCGGGCTGGACAGGTTCGATGGCGTCGCGCAGATGCTGAACTGGACCCACATCCTTTCCCACTCTGGTCATTGCGTTCCGAACATAGGCAGCATAGTCGGCGGGAGTGGATGGCGCTGGTTTGTCAGCTGGAAGATACGCTAGGACGCATTTGTCGGACCGTTGAGAAAAGTAAGTTGAAGCGTGGTCGAAGTTATCGGCCACCAGCCATGAATGTAGGAAGTCGCGCGAGGCATGCACGAACTCACGGTCAGCGATGATCTGGGTTTCGGCGGGGGCTGTCTTTGCAGCCGCACGCCGCCGGCGTATATCGGGTACTTTGCCGAGTGTGGCATTTTCGGGCTCCACCTCCCATGCAATCACCTTCCAGTACTTAGCCTGTCTTTGCCAGAGCAACGTGATGGCGTCGCTCTTTCCCTTCGGCCCCTTGAGCCGGAAAGCAGAGGCAAAATAGCTCCCATACTTGCGTGCGCTCCCTTCCACTCGCATCTTCTCGAAGTCTTCAAAAGCACGCTCTGGATCGCAGAGGAACTCCGTGGCCATTCCGTTTGAGACCTGATAAAGGGAGAACGCTGTCCGATACGGGTGTTTCAATGATTTTAGATTCTGGTCGCGCAAGCTTATGGGTTCGAGCGCGTCCTGCAGAGTGTTGACCCTTCCGATTACTTTGTTTACCGCTGTCATCTGGTTTGTGGCGAGGTAAGGAGCCACGCCAGCACTGACGATTTTGCCCGAATTCGGGCCGTACTCCTCCAGGCAGGAATACGAGAGCGGCGACAGGTACGCGGCGGACAGGTTGGGCTTCTGTTCCACCAGCCAAGCGGCAAGGTAATCGGCGGCGGCGGCCTCAACCTTTTCATCGCCCTTTCGTGGTATCGCGGGTATCTCGCCTTCCGTGATGCTGTTCTCTGAAGCTTCTACCTCTTCGGCGAAGCCGAATAGGCTCTGCCACCAATCGGTCAACCCTTGCCATCGCTGGAGGTGTTTTTGCGTGTTTCCTATGGCACGGATGTCGGAATTGGCGGCAGTGAGATGCCCGTTAAAGAGTGCCTCAGGGAATTTGGCGGACCGGTAATCCACGTCGATATCGGCGTGGCGGCCATCTTTGGCGACGGAAACCTGAATTGAAGGTGTACCGCCATCCTGCCGATAATTTAGCGGGTAACCATGGTGGTATACCGTGTTATCGCGGTCGCGGAAAAACTCGCTGGAGGCTTTCAGCTTCGGCAGGGCGTCAGGCTTGAGCACGACGTAAATGCGGAATTGCAGATCACCGCGCGCACGCGGAACCTTCCCGTTGATCGCTTCAATCGACTGCACCACGTCCAAGGCGTTTCCCATGGATTTTCCCGACTCGTTGGTCAGCTCGGTCGTCATAAGCGCGTGTGTTACCGCCTCGAACGTGGTGCGCGTTGATAGCGAGAATTGGTTGTACTCGGTGGGCTGCGAGTTGTCATGCGTCATCTGGTTGTATTCTGCATACCACTCGTCGATCAGTTTCTTTTGCACGGGACTCAGCTCTTCGTATTTGCCGTGCGGTTCGTGCGACGCAGTCGGAGCTTTGTTCTGTGCGTTGAGCGTTGTCATTAACAAGAGTGTCAACGGGCCAGTAAACCACCTGAACATCTGCTTCTCCGGAGGTCGCTTAATCAAACAAAACCTGGTTTGAAGTTCGCCGATTGCGCGTACTTCTTGCCTTGGCATTCACCGCTTATCCTGCGCCTCGCCTTTCCTGTTTTTGGGTCTCAAAAAAAGTATATCCTCCGTCGCGCAGCAACATTGAGGAACTTTCTTGGCTCCGGCGACCGCCACTGCAACAGCAGTCGCCCTCTACAGTCCGATGGCAGCCTGGAGCAAATCCGGACTTGCCATTTATGTGGGTTGGCCGTATGGTCAAGTTATCGGAATGGGTTTCGTTCCCAGCGCTTGCGGGTGCTGTGGGAACTTCAGAAAACCTGACCGACGGACGTTACGTGACGTTACGAGAGCAGCAGATTAGTCCTTATCGTCACGTTAGCCCTGCTGTTTGCGACTTCAAGATCACTCGTGTTTTCAGTCAGTTCGGATTTCTTGACCTTACGGGGAGCAAATTTTCTTAGCCTCCTGTTGACACACCCAGAGCTCCGATTGCTACCGGCTGGAGCGAAAGTTGCCGGGCGGGACTTGCACCCGCTGGAAAACCGTGCCTTTGCACGGCGCACAAATTTATGTACGTTAACAGCCCGCAAACAACGGGGCCTCACTCAAATGGCGACAGCGCCTCTTGAGGTGAAGTCAACTAGCACGCCGGATCGATCTTCAAGCCAAAACACTGCAAGCTTTTTTGCAAGTCGGGATCGTTCTCCGTAATGGGTTCCGGCTCTTCCTGCCGCAAAATCCCAAATTCGCCTTCGCGCCGCTCAAATAAAGCCCAGTTTTCTAAATCCGTACCGTACCGGGAAAGGTAATAAATCCCATCAAAGCCCTGCCCATAGATGAAGGTGGCTGCCCGTTGCGTTAACAGGCGGTGTTGAGCTAATAGGAGAGCCAGATCGAAATCCTGTCCCACTGGCAGAAGACCAAACTCGCTCAGCTTGTGCTCTACTGCAAACAACCAGGTACTGGCATAGATGTCAGCAAATCGCAAATGGGGGTCCACTATCGCTTGTCCCATGCGGCGTTTCGCCAACCAACTGGCGGGAACTACTCCAGGAGGTGTGTGATCGTCCTCCGCATGTTCGATCAGGCTTAATTGCTGAAGGACTGCGGCAGGCGGTCGGCGAAAGCGAGCCAGAGTTTCGAGAAAACAACAGAGGCGAGTCGAAGCGGCATAGAGGACACGAAAGCTGCCGTCGGCGTCGTCAAAACGATTGCCGAACGTACGGTCGTCCTGCGCGTAACTCCAACTAATGATCTGCCAAGGATTAGGTTTACGACCAATTCGGTACAACGACTGAGCGGGCGGTTTGGAGGGCAAGTTGGAAAGGGGCAGAATTACCCTCCGGCTACAAACGCTCGAGCGGCTGCTAACACTCGTTTGCCGTCGCTTTCGAGCTTGCCTTCCCGCAAGAGTTGGAGCGGAACCTCATCCTGTAGTTCGGGATTTAATCCTAAGAGCCAAGCCTGGACAACAGCCGGCGAATCATGCTCCGCCAACATAGAAACTACGCGATAAGCGTGTCGAAGTCTTGATTCCACATCACCGTGGGGTGTGCTGTTGTGACTCCAACGGTCCAAAGCACGGGCGTCTGTGATTGAGGCAATATAGGCAGTCAATTTGCGGCCAATAATCGAGGTAAGACCTTGGATCACCTCGGGAAAGGGCTCCGATACTGCCTTTCTGTGTGCCACAAGGTCGGGACTAGCCGTAGGTGTAATAGCCGTAGCGCCCATATTATCCTCCTTCACAAGCATATTACATCAAAATTCCTTTCAAATTCCATTCAGATTACACAACTTTACCAGTACTTTAGTACTGTCGATAAGATGTAGGATTGTTTATTCCTTGCGCCTCTTACCTACCATCAGCTCAACAATCTGAGAAGACCAGCGCAGCTAAACGCTACAGATTAACTTGATTCTTGTGCTGAATCACCACGTGCTCAACGCTAAGTAGATGATTCACAAGAGTTTAAAATTTTAATGGTTGTTTGTGACTAGAAATACGTATGCGCCTTGTTGACTCGGTGCGTCATTCTGTGCTGAATCACCACGTGTTGCTATTACCTCATCGTTGGAAAGCTCTAGCCTTCTGTGCTGAATCACCACGTGTTTTTGTGCTGAATGAGTGCAGCACAAGGTCGGGGGTCAGGAGAGCGTAAATTTCCGGAGGCAAGTTGATTTCGATTAAGCTACTCTTGGCATCGGCGTTGGTTGTAAAGCATGGTGCGGCGCAGCATGAGCGCAGATCCTAAGCTGGTCTATTCATTGCTGCTGACAAGAGAGAACATCGCGCCCTGAGGGTCCTGGCCCTGGATAATCCAGCCCCCGCCGGGTACCTGCATGGGACCATTGATGATCTTCCCGCCGCCGCTTTTGACTCGTTCGATGGCTGCCTGGATGGAATCAACGTTGAAGTAGAAGTTCCAACTGGACACCGGCATATGGGGAGCCTTGGTCATCATGCCGCCATCGCCTGTTGGTTTGCGGTCGCCTTCATCGAAGATGCGATAAATGCCCATGGGCCCCATATCCATATCGCTTACCTTGCTCCAACCAAAGAGCTTGTTGTAGAAGTCAAAGCCGCCTTCGAGATCTGTTGTGTAGAGTTCGTGCCAGCCGATGGTACCGGGGGCGGGTGGTGCGGGGCGTTCCGGCGAAGGCATGGCCGGGTTGGGAGTAAAGACCACAATGGCAGCGCCCTGAGGGTCGGACATGACGGCGAAGCGAAGCATGCCAGGAACGTCGGTGGCGGGTTTCCATAGCTTGCCGCCGGCTTCGACGATCTTTTCGATGTGAGCATCGACGTCATCGACAGCTATATAGCCGATCCAGGCAGTGTGCCCGGGAATGTTCAACAGGCCGGCAATGCCAACGTTGCCAAGATGGAAGGTGGTGTACTGGCTACCATCAGCACCCGATACCTCCCTGGTAGACCAGCCGATAACGGCAGAGTAGAACTTGCTGGCCGCTTTCGTGTCGCTGGTCATGAGTTCATACCAGCCGAACTTTCCTTTTGGCGTAAACATCACAGTAATTCTCCGTAGTCATTATCTGTTATGGATCACCTGTCACCCGCATTCAAAAAAGGACCAGTTAAGATTCTGAGCGACCCGTCGCCAACTCGGCCATTGGAACGAGTGAGCCGGGAGCGCTGCCCACCAATGGATTATCCGTAAAGATCGAATTGCCGCTGGCAGGGATTGGATACTGAGTACGCAAAGCAGCGTGGGGTTGATAGCCTCGTTGCAAAGGAAAGCACTATGAAACCTGCAAAGAAGGGCACGCGCAAATTACCCAGAAGCACTACGACGACCGGACAGGAGCGCGCGGGATTCACGGACGAGGAACGAGTCGCGATGAGGGAGCGCCTCCAAGAGTTGAACGCGGACGCGCGCCGTGAGCGGCGGGCGTCCCAGGCGGACGGGGAAAGCGCCGTGCTCGCGAAGATCGCCGCGCTCCCGCAGCCGGATCGCGCCGTGGCCGAGCGGCTCCATGCGATCATCAAAGCCAACGCGCCAGCCCTCTCGCCGAAGACCTGGTACGGGATGCCCGCGTATGCCAAGAACGGGAATGTCGTCTGCTTCTTCCAAAGTGCACAGAAGTTCAAGACGAGGTCCGCGACGCTCGGCTTCAGCGACAAAGCGAACCTGGACGAAGGCCACATGTGGCCGACCGCCTTTGCGCTCAAGGAACTGACCGCGGCCGAAGAGGCACAGATCGGGGCACTCGTGAAGAAAGCGATGAGCTGAGAATTGAACCGCAGCCTAGGTCGGATCGTCGCGATGAGCCGCTACCTGATTGCGATTCGGACCTTGTGTATGACAAGCGTTACGTGAATCGTACTTCATCGCCAGTATTTGATTGTTGCCGAGCGGTCGGCCACTCGGAAACGGCCAGAAATGGCGTTCTGGCAGATCACCTTCTTGCAGCCAACGGCCTCGCGCTGGCTGGGAACACTGTCTCCTACTGCGCCGACTTGCGTCTTCCTTGCTCTCGGCCCGGCTCTGTTTTTTTGGCCGTGACGGCGATCCCAGTGGCACGCAGCTTTGCGATACGGCTGATGAGCTTCATCGGAACCGGTTTGGTGAGTGGGAAATGGACCGTCCCCTTTCGCAGGTCATAGCCCCTGAGCTCCTCTTCGAGCGCCGCGAAGAACGTCCCCGACGCGGCAAACAGCGAATAGTGTTCCTTGAAGCCGGCGAAATACAGCATCGGCTTTCCGTACAGCTTGTATCCGGGCATACCGTACCCGATGCCTTCCAGTGCCTCCGGAACGGCCCTCCTAATCGCGGCGCGCACCTGTTCGAGCTTGGGCCGCACCGCCTCGGGCTGCGCAGCAATGTATTCGTCAACCGACTTGGGAACGCCTGTTTTCATACTCGCCATTCTATGTTTCGGCAGGCGGTTTTTCCTCGCCGATATCCTTCTGGTCCTCCACTTCCTAGCGCGATCCAATCCACATGACCAGTGCTCCCTTCATCGAGTTGTGTTGTAGGGAACGACGTCTGGGGTCCAACTTGGGCGAGAAGTCCGGGCTCGTACCTGTGCCGACACTGGTCTGGAACAGCGTTCTGGGAAGCGTGTTGCGAGCCAATTGTCGGCTATCCTTCCACTACTCAGTGTGGAAGGATAGCATCGCGCGTTCCCCTCCGATACCTGCATCAGGTGATAGCATCAGCATCACGCACCACATGGCTTCAGACCTCGCCGAAAGTGATTCCATCCATGCTTGACACCAAACCGCAGCTCGATCCTGGTCCCATTCTCCAGACGGCCTTCGCTTTCTGGTCTTCCAAGGTTCTCCTCACCGCTGTCGAGTTCGGCGTGTTCACCAAACTCGGCAGTCGCCGCATCACCGGCGCAGAACTAGGAGCAGAGCTGGGCCTGCACCCCCGCGCCGTCGGCGATTTCTTTGACGCGCTGGTTGCAATGCGTTTCCTCGAGCGCGAGGGAGACGGCCCGTGCGGGAAGTACTTCAACACGCCCGCCGGCGCGCTTTACCTTGACAGCGGGCAGCCCCACTATATAGGCGGCATTCTCGTCATGCTCAATGCGCGGCTCTTCAAGTTTTGGCACGACCTACCCGAGGCCTTGCGCACTGGAAGGCCTCAGAATGAGACCAAGCATGGCCAGAAGGGAATATTCGAGGAGCTTTACGAAGAGTTGCCAAAACTCGAACAGCTCCAGAGCCGTTTCTGCCCCGGATTTGCCGAGGCGCAATGCACGAATGACCACTGCCTGGGATGGATCAACGGCGAGCAGCGTCGGCGGCAAGCCACTTTCGGCTTCTGTCTTGACGTCCCAAACGTTGGTTGCGGTCGAAAAACTTTGGGCGCCCAAGGCGTGTTACCGATTCTCAGACGCGCGAGGGTCGCAGGGGGGGCTCATACGGGCCGTCCAATCCGACTATGACGCCAGACCGGCAGAACCGCGAAGATCGCTATCATTCATCACCATCGCCATCACATCATGTGCCCATGTACGCGAAAACTCTTCACCGTCTCGGTCGTTACAGATAGAGCGGTAACCGCGGCGTTATGTGACGTAATGCAGTCGCTTCTGTCGCCCACAATTGCAACGCTTAGATGTTAGCCGTACGCCAGCCGAGTTCCTTGTGGACCGTGTGGAACATGGCAGCGGCCTCACATTTGTCGGCCTGAATCACCGGCTTTCGATCATATATCCAGAAGCGAATTAAATTTGCGATCGCTCCAAACCCGATTGCCGGAGCGAGTGGTCCGCTAAGAGCGCTGATCGCGATTGGGACTAATGTAAAGGCAAATTTCATATACACGGTGCGCACAGCCTTCTTAGTGAGCTCGTTATACTCATCAACATACTGTGCCATTTCCTGCAGCGCCTTGGTATCAGAAATCTTCGCGCGAAACACATCTTCTTGCCATTGATACATCTTAGCGCGCTTCTTCTTGAACTCTGAATCATCAGCGAGGTCCACCGCTTCCTGCAGCAACTCGACTGCCGATTTGCCTTCGAATGAAGGGACAAGAAATTTGTTGGCGAGCGCGATCGTGACAGTCTCCCGGCGTTCTTGATCATCGTTAGCGATCCAGTCCTTTTGGGTATCCGAAATCGAACCATACGCTGCAACGATGCTTACTCGGGTGACGCCGACTGGTTCGGGTGGCGCAAGTTCAGTTGCAAGGAGGCGTCGGGTCAAACCGTAGTTGGCTTCTTTGTCCAGGATTTCAGCGGTCTCTGCACGCCGTCTGAACAGATCTCGCGTGTGATCGTCCCAGGGCACGGCGATCGCGGGTCTCTTAAACTCATCGCCCTCTACGCGAAGCACCTTGAGAAGCGATTTCAAGCGCCGGGGCGCCCACTTCGACTTCGACCACTCGTCTCGCTGTTTCGGATTGGCAGGAAACGGAATTACCAAGCGGTCATAGATCAGTACATCGGCAGCGAACGGCTGCTTCCGTAGATGATCCCGGACCGAGAATGTTCCCCAGCGCTCTCTGCTCGTATGGCACCTCCACCTAGATAACGAACTTAAACAACGGTTGGCTTTGTCAGGCTGCCGCACAATCAGTTAAGAACGACCTAGATCTCGATCATAGATCCTGGCGCGGGAGAACTCCAGAAAAGGCCTTCAAACGTCCTATACCGCCTCGAATAGGTTCTGTTGCGAAGTTTGCTTTTAAAACAGAATGCAGTGGTTCTGTTTCGGCTGAAATAGCCTATTGATGGGCGTTCAGCGCACACAACGTTGTTTAGGGTGACCTCAAAATCAAACTTCGCAACAGAACCCTCTCATTGTTCCCCGGACATTGTCCCTCCAAAATATTCCGGCCGCGTCTTGTAATCATGAAGGTTGCTCAAATATTGCTTACGCTTGTGGTGGGCTGGCCAACAACTGCTCACGATGCTGGGCCTTCTGTCCTCCTTATTCAGGACCTCGGCCGAACTGCGGCTCGAGAACCTCGCCTTGCGGCATCCACTCGGCGTGCTACGTCGCTCGGCGCCGAAGCAGCTAAAATTGACGCCCGCTGATCGAATCTTGTGGGTGTGGTTGCGTCGTGTTTGGGCGGACTGGAAATCGGCCCTGATGATCGTCAAACCAGCAACAGTCATTGGCTGGCATCGGAAAGGGTTTCGCCTCTTTTGGACTTGGAGAATCCGGCACGGTAAGCGCGGCCGCCCCGCTGTGCCGCAGCAGATTCGTGATTTGATCCGAATGATCAGTCGTAACAATCCGCTCTGGGGTGCTCCGCGGATCCACGGCGAGTTACTCAAACTCGGAATCGAGATGACCGAGCCGACCGTTGCCAAGTACATGGTACGCCGGAACAAGCCTCCTTCCCAGACTTGGCGGACATTCCTGGACAATCACGTCACGAGCATGGTGTCGGTGGACTTTTTCACTGTGCCGACGCTTCGGTTTCAAGTGCTCTACGTCTTCCTGGTGTTGGCACACGACCGTCGGCGCATTCTGCAGTTTGGCGTCACCGCTCATCCCACAGCGGAGTGGACGGTACAGCAACTTCGCAATGCCTTTCCCTGGGACAGTGCACCGCGTTATCTGCTGCGCGACCGCGATCGGATCTTTGGGAGCGAGTTTGTGGAACAGGTGAAAGCCATGGGCATCCAACCAGTGCTATCCGCACCGCGCTCGCCCTGGCAACGGGCTTATGTGGAACGGGTCATCGGCTCGATTCGCCGGGAATGTCTCGATCATGTGCTTGTGTTCAATGAAAGCTCTCTGCGTCGCCTCCTGTCGGCTTATTGTGCGTATTACCTTGATTGGAGAACTCATCTATCGCTGGGCAAAGACGCCCCGGAAGGGCGACGAGTACAGACGATCACCGACGGTGAAATCATCGAGACGGCGGACGTGGGCGGTCTGCATCATCATGACGAACGCCGGGCTGCGTGATCGCGTTCCTCATCTGAGCAAGAGCGAAAGGCTTTAAAACGGGCTACAGCTGACCCGGTATCGTAACATCTCTAAGTCGACTTCCCCGATTCCGATCCCCCCAGCGATCAACGTCCTGCGATTAGGAGCGGACGCATCAATGGATACGCTGATGAATACGCCCTCGCGTTTGTCGCTTGTCGCCACACTCTCGACTTTTTTGCAGGGACAATCGCTGGGCAAAGACGCCCCGCAATCCCGAAGAAGACAGCCGCGCGCCGACGGTGAAGTAGTCGAGATTCCCGAACTCGGTGCTCTACACCATCATGACGAACGCCGAGCTGCCTGACAAGCTTCCAACCTCGCGACGGGCTTGGAGCCAGCGACAACGGTTCCTCCGTACCTGGCGTCACTCCCAGGCCTGAACCTCAAATTTTCGAGCACCCTGCCAATTACCGCTCGTGATCGAAAAGCGGGTCGCTGCTTCGCTGTTCGTATCGCACAACTCTTGAATTTTTGTAGGGACAATGCACTCCTCAATTAGTGGCGTATCTTTTCTGTTAACATATCTCCCGCCACCGGCGTAATCATCCACGCTTGGTTCGCTCCCCCCGTGCACGCCCACTGCTGCACGAGAGCACCCGGATTCACCGCCACGCCCACCACATCCAAACATTGTTGACTGTGAATGGGATGAATCGCATAGGTTCCGTCCTTGCGATCTTCCACCGTGAAGATCTGATTCGTTCCGCCCCAGTACGGCCATTGAAGAAGTCCCGCTCCGTTCTGAACCGCACCAGGCCCCCCGGCCACATCCAGCCCCAGACCGCTGACTTGGCTGACGATCCTGTATCCGCCCTGTACCGGCAAAAAGCGGAACTGCTGCGAAGGACTGCCCTTACAGGTGGCCTGCTGAAGCTGCGTTCCCGGCTGCTTGCCCATGTTGTTGCCGGACCACGTCGGAACATCCAAACACAAATGGCTGTTCTTGCTTTGAACGATCATCCACTCCGCTCCCAGTTTCGCATTCGGCGGAAGTGCTGGCCTTTTGGGTGCCGGAGGCAGCACATAGGGTACCCTAGGTTTCTCGGATCCGAAGGCCGGGGCCGCCCCCCTGCCCGAGCGAACCAACTCACCACTCGCGCCGATCCCCCGGAAGGCACTGTTCGGAGCGAGACTATAGTTACCCTCTGCTGGATCCGTAAACCGGATGGCCTCCACTCGGTCGACGAACCGATTATGAACAAAGCTCGGACCAGTAAAGTCGTTGGGATTCGCTGCAATGATAACGTTATTCGAAAAGACCCCGTCTGGAGCAAAGTAGGACATCGCTCCCTGTCCCCGTCCCGCATCGCGAGGAGCCTGCGGATTCCCTCCCGTATCTCCCGCCAGCGACATACCGGCAGAGATGATGTTATTGGTAAACGCAAAGTGACGATTTGGTCTCCCGACAAAGACGATCATCCATCCTTTCGGAAACAAAGTGTTGTGATCGATGGTAAGATTGTCGGAACCTGAAACGATTTCGAACCCTGATCCCTCGCCACCCATCACTCCCATATCGGACATCAAGTTATTCTGGATTTTGATATTATTGGCCGTGCCACCCCCATCATGGTCACGCCCGGCAATAAGAAATCCTCCCGCGACATGCCGGAACAGATTATGTTGCACCGTAATGTCCGAAACCGTCGCCCATGGTACCTGACCGCCTTCATCTCGGACATTGAGCAGAATCGTAAATCCATTCTGATCGGCCCCCACCATATTGTTTGTGAACGTGTTGTACTGGATCAAAGCCCGTTGGCCGTTCTTGAACTCGATGTGATTCTTCGCTCGGATATGAGGACCCCAGTGATTCGGGTCACCATCCCACCAATACGCCGGCTTATAAAAATCGTTGTACTGAATCGTGATATCAGAGGGAATGAGGCCCTGAATGGCCGGAACCGCACCGCCGAAAGCGACAATCTCGGCCCCGGACTGCAGCCAGTTATTTTGAATGAGGAAGGGACCTGTTCCATTCCAGCCGCAGATGGCTTGCGTGTCTTGCCAATCCGAGACGAAATTTTCAAAGTAGGAATTCCAGATCGTCGTCTTGCCGGAGTTTAGCGCAATGCCACGCTTCGATCCCGTCGGTAGTTGACCATGAATGTAGACGCGATCAAACTCGATGTTCTGGGGCACATGGGCCGCCTGCCTTTCTCCAGGCTCGCCGCAACTGATCAGATCGTTGACGTAAACGCCGGGCTGCATCGTAAACTCGATTCCGACAAACCGATAGTGATTGGCATCGGAAGGAATGGACAAAACCGGAGCAGCATTGGAGGTGATCAGCTTCGGCATGAGGGAAGCTTGTATATTAGATACTCTTTGCCCTGATCCTGGTAATTGGCCGATTGCCGAGCTCTGAATGGTAATCGTTCGATCCGTGCCATTCTTGGAAACCGTGAAGTTCCCCGGGAATGTAGCCCCGGCCTGGAGCCTGATGGTATCTCCGCCCACCGCCTGATTCAGTGCAGCCTGCAGATCCCCGCCCTGTTGCACTGTTACACTGGCGGCAGGAAGCAGTGGGGCACCAGTCAAGAACACCAGACAACAAAGTAAGTGTTTGTATCTCAATATGATTCCACCCCGTTCCTCAGGAACCTCGGACACCTAAGCCGAACCTGGTATATCGCTGTCGAGAGGAAGATGGCTGATTGAGGAGGTCGGATTGACACATCATTTTGAAAATTTCTCGTGCGATGTAGGTTTTTAGGGCGTTGGTGCATAAATCCAAATGAGGGAAAGCCGGTACTCTGGTTTGCTTTCTTATCGGACCCGTTGCGAGATTGGCATGCCGAGCTGGGTCATGCGGTTGATCACCGCACAAGCCATTTGCGCTTCGCTCTTCTGGTTGGAGAAAGTGCGGGCGCGCCAGCGGGGACCGATCAAGGTCTTGTAGCGAAACATCGCGGTTTCGACGAGCGAACGTTTACCGTAGCCCACCGTCCTCTGCCAGCCGCGACGACCCTTCCCTTGGATCGCCTGAATGTGCCGGTCGCGTAGACTCGGTTCGGTATCGGCAGTGGGACCGAGCACAGCGGTGGCCCGCGGCGGAATAATCACCGCCGGAAGCGAGTCTGGCTGACGGGCGGCGATGGCCGGATAGACCGGCTCCGCGTCGTAGGCACCATCGGCCATCACGGAGAGCAGTGGACTTTGGATGTGATCCAGCAAGGGGCCGACCATCGAGAGATCGCCTACCTCCTTGGTCGTCAATTCTGAAGCGAGGATTTCGTGCGTGTCTGGATTGACGGCCAGAGGAAGCTTGCGCCACGTCCGACGGCCCTGCCCGCCGTGCTTTTCCGCTTGCCACTCGCCGGCCCCATACACTTTCAGACCGGTGGAGTCGATCACGACAGGGACCGGCTCAGCCCTTGACGGCAGAGGAATCGCCAGCGAGAGACCGACACGGCGTCGGGAAAAGGTGGTGTGATCGGGAACCGCGAGGCTGACCCCGAGCAGGGTGGCGATCGAGCGTAGCAGTCCTTCCGTCTGCCGCCAGGGTCGACCAAAGGCCAGGCGCAGCAGGTGCCCGGTCGCGATTGCTACGTTGGAATAATGAGGAGATCGGCCGCGTTTCCCTGTCGGAGGGGCGTGCCAAGTCGCCAACGCCTCGGGCGTAAACCACACCGTCAAACTGCCGCGCTCTTGCAAGGCTTGATCATACTCGTGCCAGTTGCTCACGCGGTATCGCGCTTTTATAAACTTATGACGCCGCGCTTCGTTTACTGGATAGGGCATTCGGTTTCTCCCGCAGGACTGTTCGCCCTATCTTGCCATCTCCCACAAAAGCTCGCGTAGGGATTTATGCACCAATGCCCTGGCGAACGTGATTCCGGCTTCGGGTTTCGACCTGGATGAAGTAGACGCCGAAAGCGGCCGGCCCTGTTTTGTGTAGGATATGAACCGATGAGCACTATACCCACCCCCCGCCCAGCCCCCAAATCCCGCCCTCATTTTTGACAGCCTCAACGCTTACCAACGTCCGGCGGCGTTAAAGGCCGCAATTGAGCTCGACGTGTTTACTGAGATCGCTCGCGGGAACCACACTGTAGAAGCACTCGCTCAAGCTGTTGGTGCCTCGGCCCGCGGCCTCCGTATCCTATGCGATTACCTGGTCCTCAGCGGCTTTTTGCTCAAAGACGATGACCACTACGCGTTGAGCACCGAAGCGGCTCTGTTTCTGGACCGGAACTCGCCAGCCTACTTCGGCAGTGCCGCCCAATTTCTCCTCCATCCGCGTCTGCTCGCTCCGTTTCTCGATTTGTCGCAGGTTGTCCGTACCGGACGAACCACCCTGCCCGAGGAGGGCACGGTCAGCCATGACAATCCCATCTGGGTCGAGTTTGCCCGGCACATGGCCCCGATGGTGTATCCGGCCGCCCTGGAAATCGCCGAGCTGGTCGCCGGCGAGGGCGAGATCCGGGTCTTGGACCTCGCGGCCGGACACGGACTGTTTGGTATCACGGTCGCTCAACGCAATCCCCAGGCGCACATCACGGCTCTGGACTGGCCCAACGTGCTGGCCGTGGCCAGTGAGAATGCGAAGAAGTTCGGCGTGGCGGACCGACCCTCGACGCTGCCTGGCGATGCCTTTGCGGCGGAGTTCGGGGGGCCTTACGATCTGGTCCTGGTGACCAACTTCTTCCATCATTTTGATGCGCCCACCTGCGAGGAGCTGATGCGAAAGATCCGAGTGGCGCTCGTTCCCAAGGGCCAGTGTGTGACGCTGGACTTCATTCCGCACGAGGATCGCGTGTCGCCGCCGACCGCTGCTGCCTTTGCTCTAATGATGCTGGCCACCACCACCGCCGGGGACGCCTACACGTTTACGGAGTACGACACCATGTTTCGGAACGCTGGATTTACCACCTCCAGGCTTCATTTGCTGACGAAAGCACCACAGTCTGTCGTCATCAGCAAAAAGGGATAAACAGGTCAGAAAGGAAGACTTTATGGTCAGTACTACCGAAATTGCACCGGATGTGTATCGGATCTCGGTGTTCGTTCCCGAGATCAATCTGGAGTTTAGCCATTTCCTGGTCCGGGATGACGAACCACTCCTCTTCCACGCTGGCCTGCGAGGCATGTTCCCGCTCCTGCGCGAAGAGGTCTCGCGTTTGATCGATCTCTCAAAAATCAGGCATATTGGTTTCAGCCATTTCGAGTCCGATGAATGCGGAGCTCTCAATCACTGGCTCGAACTCGCTCCCGCCGCGCAACCCGTCTGTGGGCTCGTCGGAGCGCTAGTGAGCGTGAATGACTTTTCGGTCCGGCCTGCTCGTGTCTTAACACGCGAGGATGTGCTCGAGACGGGCCGGTACCGGTTTCGCTTTCTGCCCACCCCGCATGTGCCGCACGGGTGGGATGCCGGCGTGCTCTTCGAAGAATCGGAAAAGACGCTCTTCTGCTCAGACCTGTTTCATCAATGGGGCCACCGCGAACCGACCACGAAGGACGACATCCTGGAACGATGTAAAGACGCACTACGGGAAGCCGAAGCAGGTCCGTTTGCCAATTACGTGCCCTACACGCACCACACGGGGCGCGTACTCGAAAGCTTAGCCGAACGGGAGCCGCAGACGCTGGCCATTATGCATGGCTCAAGTTATTACGGCAATGGGGCACAAGCCCTCCGGGATCTCGCCACGGTGATGCGCGAGGTGCTCGGGCCCAAAGCCCAGGAGGGAGAAACAACTTCCCTGGGTATGATCAAAGCCTGAGACGGTGCTACGGCTATGGAGGTGAACGTCTCGAAGTTCCAGGATGGTCGGCTATCCGGAAAGTGGGCCGAGTGATGCCCAAAATCCGGCCTCGATCCGCTCATTCTCCTGATTGCCCGTCATTCGAGTAGCGCAGCGATAGTGCTTCTACGCGGCTAGGCATCGTCGGCGTAAACCCGTACTGACGGAAACCGTAAGTCTAGCGGTGCGGAACCGTGGCGTGTTGATTGGCTTCCGTTTCTTGCATCAGGCAAGCAAAGATCTCGCGATAGAACTCCGGGTGAGACTGCCAGGTCTGCCCGGTCACGAGGCGGCCATCGCGCACGACTTGTTCGCTTCTAAATGCGCCGCCCGCTTGTTCCACTTCGCATCGAACATGCTCATAGCAGGTGAGGCACTTGCCTTGGGTGAGCCCGGCGGCCGCGAGCACTTGCACGCCATGGCAGAGGGCGAAGATCCACTTGCCCCGGGCTTCGAATCCACGCACCAACGCAAGCAAGTATCTGTTATTTCGCAAGTATTCGGGCGCCCGGCCGCCCAGAAGCAGGACCGCGTCATAGCTGTCCACCTGCACCTCGTCGAAACTCACATCTGCGTCCAGACCATACCCGGGCCGCTCGACATAGGTGTCCCATCCGGGCTCGAAATCGTGCAGGACCAAGTGCAAACGGCGGGCAGACGGGGCAGCCACCACCGCCTTCCAGCCGGCTTCCCGGAATCGGTGAACCGCATACAGAGCCTCGTACGATTCGCCGCCATCTCCGGTTATGATCAGGATCTGTCGCATGGGCCTGTTCCCTAGTGTAACGGCGTTGGTGCATAAATCCGGGCAAAAGCATTTCCTGAGGTGGCAGGATAGGGAGAAACTCTCGCCTTAAGAAACTCATGCCCTATCCAGCGAACGCCGCGCGGCACCAGAAATTTGCCAAGGCACGTTACCGAGTCAAGAACTGGCGTGAGTATGACCAAGCATTGCAAAATCGTGGCAGTCTGACCATGTGGGTCACACCAGAGGCGATTGCGGCGTGGCAGGCTCCACCCACGGGTCGACGTGGACGGTCTCCTTTCTATTCGAATTTGGCCATCGAGACCGGGCACCTTCTGCGCCTCGCCTTCGGTCGACCGTGGCGGCAAACCGAGGGCTTGTTGCGCTCCATCGCGAGCCTACTCGGTATAAGCTTGGCGGTTCCCGACCACACCACGTTTTCCCGACGGAGTGCCGGTCTGGCGCTCACCACGGCACTGACGGCGAACACCGGCCCAGTTCATGTGGTCATCGATTCGACGGGTTTAAAAGTCTACGGCGCTGGGGAGTGGCAGAGGGAGAAGCATGGTCAGCGTGGTCGCCGCACCTGGCGAAAACTTCATCTGGCTATCGATCCTGACAGTAGCGAGATCCTGGCTTCCGAGTTAACCACCAACGAGGTCGGCGACCTCGCGATGGTCGGCCCGTTGCTGGACCAGATCCCAGAGTCCGTCGCCTCGGTGATGGCGGATGGCGCCTACGATGCCGAGCCCGTCTATCGCGCTGTAGCGGAGCGTCAGCCACACTCGCCTCCAGCCGTCATCATTCCACCGCGTGTGACCGCTGTTCTGAGCTCTGCTCCTGATGGCGTACCAAGTCCACGCGACCGGCACATCCAGATGATCCAGGAGAACGGGCGAAGAGGTTGGGAGAAAGCCGTGGACTATGGCAAGCGAGCGCTGGTGGAAACGGCGATGTTCCGCTATAAAACCCTGATCGGTCCTATGTTACGTGCTCGGACGCTCGCGGCGCAGAAAACCGAAGCCCGCCTCGCTTGCTCGGTGATGAACCGGATGACCCAGCTCGGGATGCCGCTCTCGCAACGCGCCCAGTAAAGCAACCCTGCCAAGCTCCAGTTTGCCCCTAATGGGATTTATGCACCAACGCCAGTAAAAAGCATTTGTTATTTGAGTATCTTGCTGAAGATGGTGATAGAGCGAGAGAGCGGCACGTATCGATTGCGCTTCTCTCGCGAAGCGAACCACTTTTCGTTGGCATTGATGGCAAACAAAGACATGCTGTTCTACCTCCTGCTCCCGTTGACCCTTCAAGCGATCGAGAGCATAGAGCTCAACAGTATCTTCGTCCGGGTGCATAGAAAAGTGTTGTTTCACCCAACTCTTATCGGCGCTACGGGGAAACATTTAGCTAATAAAACAAGTAGAGAGTCGAGCGAAACCGTTAATTTATTGCCAGAATGGACGACGTGGTGACCGGTATGAGATGCGGTTGATCTTCCCTCCACAGTAGTCGTTCCCGCAGGATCGTCAAGCTGTGAAGACCGTTTAACAGTTGATGCACTTTGATCAGCACCGTCCCATCCTTCTCCGCCTCTGGTGGACAGGCCATCACTTCACCAATGAAGAGAACATCTTCGTGCTGCACGGTCACAGCGCTGGCGATCGAGAGTGGATAATCGGTTGTTACGAGGAGCTGTTGGCGCTCAAAGCTGTGGAAGCGGCCAGGAACTCTGCACCCTTTCTCCGAGGGGGAGCCAAAAAGCCGTTCGATGAGGCAGTGAGCTTGATCGGTATAGAGTGTTTTCATTGGCGTTCTAGCGAAATTCGAGCGGGAGTCCTTTGCGGGAAGAGACAGGAGCGGAGCTGCTGGACGGCTCGCGACTTGAGCTGCGAAATACGAGATTCATTCAAGTTCATGAGCTTTCCAATTTCAGCCAGTGTTAACTCTTCCTCGTAGTACAGGCGCAGGATGGTTCGTTCTCGCTCGGGTATCGACTCCATGGCTTCCCGGACCCGTTGCTGCTGTTCTGCCTGTTCCGCCAGGTGCGAAGGCCAGTGCTCGACAGCATCGGCAGGATCGTGCCCTGGGCTGTTGCTTTCATATTCTACGGAGCCAGTATCGAGGCTTTCTGGGGTCAGTCCATGGGAAGCAGATCGCCACGTATGATATTGCGTGATCGTAATTCCGAGTTCGGCAGCAATCTCTTCTTCGGTGGGCCGGCGTTGATATCTCTGTTCCAGTACAGCCCTCGCGCCTTCTAGCAAACGTGCGTGCTTCCGTTGGTCCCGAGTAGCCCAGTCCAGACTACGGAGACTGTCAAGAATCGAGGAGCGGATTTTGTAACTGGCGAAGGTTCGCAAGGTGGCTTGGTGCTCTGGTTCGTAGCGATCCACGGCGGCGAGTAAACCCAAGACTCCGGAAGCCTGCAGATCGTCCAAGCTGACCCAATCCGGTAATCGCCTCTTGATCTGCTGGGCCACTTGTTTGACTTGCGGTAGGTGCGCGAGGATCAAGCGGTTTCGGTTCTCAGTGTCTCGCCCTGATCTTTCACTGCTGCTTGATGGTGCCTCGGAGGCAGGTAATTCGTTTTTTGTCTCGAGGCAGATCATGGTAGTGCGAAGGCCGTCAAAGCCTACGAACCATATCGCTTTTCGCCTCGCCGTTTAGATCAATAGGGAACGGTTTCACACAGTACTGACGGAATTAATTATCTGATTTGGCATGTCGAATTTATATGTTTATAAGCCAATGGCAAGTACGGCGTTATCAGTAAATGCATTCACGCGTCGGACGTATCTCGTACTATCTCTGTGATTGCTGCATGACGCATCTTGCGAGATCTTGTGTCCGGCAGTGCTGTGTCACAGTTTTGTAGCACAAGAACAGAAACGGGGCGCATGTGAATGTCTTTGCTATTAATGGCTAAGCCGCTGACGAACCCATTCGGCTACAGCTTCAGGTGTACGAAGAGAGATCTTCGTCCTCTATCTCTGTTTCGTCTTCTTCCACCACTGCTTCATCAACGGCACCGGCAGCACGGCGTTCCTCTAACTCGTGCTCAAGATCGTAGCCCCTCTGCTTTCCCGAACATCGGTCGCGTAGGTTGTCACGAAAACAATCGGGATCTCAGCGATCTGATGAATCCTTTTGGCGGTTTCTAAGCCATGCGTATCGCCGTCGATATTGAAATCCAGAACGATCACGTCCGGTTTCAGATCTGTTGCGAGTAGGACCATATCATGGGGCGTTCCGGTTCGACCCTCGACTTGATAGCCTAGTTGGCCCAGCTGATTTTGCAGGTCCAGGGCCACAATCCCATCGTCCTCGCCAATCAGGATTCTAATGTTAGCTGGGTCCATGCAGTGGATTTTACAACCTGCTTGTTTAAGCCGACCCACGGCTGAAGCATTCCTCCTGGAAACTACTTCACAAGGTGGCGGTATACTGTTTTCACCCCTGCCTGTTCCTTCTGAAACTGTCAGTTCTGGAGCTTCAGAAGCCAACCCTCCCCTGTCCGGGAATCATGGCGTATTCCCAAGGAGAAATCGAACGATGAGTGCGAAAGCCCAATTGGCCCCCCTATCCCTTTCCGAAGACCGTATGGCCCGGAGAATTTGGCGTTTACAGGTCCGCTCTGCCCGTGGAGCAGAAGAAGCCTTGTTTGCATCCCGGTCCGACGCGCTGGAACAGGCCCGATCGCTCATCGGTGATTATGGTCATACAATCAGCCTCACGCTCGTTGATCCGCAAGGCGGGACAGAAACACTTCAAGGATTTGCATTCGTGACGCGAAGAGGAGCATGCTGAAGGCTTTCCCGGCCAACGAACCTAATAGCAGAAGTGCTTTGTTTTGGTTCTCATAGTGGGTTTGGGGTATTTGCTGGCAAATGCCCCTGCGGCCTCGCAAGTGAGAGCGGAAGGTGAATTGTCAAGACCGGAGGCTCAAAGAATTTTGTGGGTTTCAAAATTGTTTGAGGTGGTCTTGAGCAAGAGGAAACTGGTTTCCTGAAGGCTTAGAGGAGCGTGCGCGAAGCGCTTCCATCTTGCACCATCCCTCACTTGTGCGACGAAGTTGGCTACTTACAGATAACCCTGTTTCCCGCGCACAGCCACTAGGAATCACCAAGCGTACCAGGGATGAACACGCGTGTGAGTGTTGGCCTTGGCCGGCTGGCGATCCCTCGCGCAACGAGTGGCGCAAAGCAGAGACGGCTGACCTAGTTCCTCTCCCGGGTTAGGAGTGCTGGAGCAGCCGTGGCGTGGAACTTGGCTGTGCGGGAAGCATAGCCTGTAAGCGGGCGAGATCGAGCGAGAAGCTTGTCTCGGCGGCGGCGCTGTATTGAATCATCGGCGATTGCGCCAGCTTGGACCGCATTTCCTGGAGCAACGGGGTAAAGCGCGGGGGAACTTGCCGCGAATCGAAGCCCAACAGCTCCATGGTGCAGCCATACTGGGCATCGAAGTAGGCGGGCAGGGCTTCACCCTGGTGCTGCAGGCTGCTGGCGCCCATTCTCCGCAGGATGGACGAGGAATGATTGCGGACCGTCGCCGTGCAGGAGCACACGCAATGGCCGATCCTCTCGCCCCAGAGATAGGAGGCCAGCAAGATTTCTAAAGCGGCCTTGGTGTTGCGATACTCCTCGGCGATGGCCCAGCCCCCCAGTTCCGCATAGCCGATTTGTTCGTGTCTGGTCCTTTGCAACGTGTCTTCGAGGACTTGGCGCAGCTTGCTACCCCAGAGGGGATCTTGGGCCAAAGGCGACTGCGCGATCCGGAGCTGCTGGTAGGTCGCCTCGGCGGAGTGCAGGAGATAGCGGGCGCACCCGATGGCTTGTTCTTGCTGATTCACCAGGACGAAATGCCAGCAGCGCTCGTCATCGCTCAAGCGATGGCGTCCGCAGGCGTCCAACTGCCCGGGCTGGATGGCGCCATCCTGTAAGTAAGCCCGGCCGCGCAGCTGTTGCAGCGATCCCAGGTACTGGTTGTAGAGCGCGGTGCTCGTGGTCATCGCCTGCGGCGCGGGAAGCCCCACACCAGACGGGGCTAAGAACTGAAAACGATAGGCCGGTTGTGTCATAGGGTGAGGGGCGACGCCCGGGCCGGAGCGAACCGAAGCGGAACGTCGCCTTTTTGTTATCGGCCCAGTGGGCGAAAAGAGTTCTGGTTTCGGCGCGTTGGTGCGCTCCAGAGTGTTCTGAAACCCCTACCGGCCCGTGCTACACCGGTGCAGGGACCTCTTCCAAACCAAAGTACGGATACCAGATAACCCTCTAAGAACCAATTACTTGGCAGAAAGTACCAAGGTAGTGGCATCGGCTTGACGGACCCGTCCGCACGCGAGGTGCCCGAATCTGAAAAATGCCTTGTTTTCCAAGAGTTTCCCGGCCCAACAAAAGTGACTTACGAAGGGGCAGCCGATTGCTCTACTGTTGGCAGTACCGCTTTATGCTGCCACTCGCTGCTCCCCGCACTTTTCCACCCTCGCCCTTCCGCTTCTCCGCTGCCGCTGAGAACGACTCCCGGGGCTGCTGCCCCAATGCTTTGTCCGAGCAGTTGCTCGGACATCTGGAGTTTGGACATTTTAAGCGGCCGCGGATGAACTTGGGTCGAGCCTTGGTACAAGTAAAGCCAAGATCCTCCTGCCGTGTTACTCATCCGTTTTCTCGCCCTCCTTTCGCTCTGGCGCCCGGT
>JAABUZ0100002696.1_pt1 | contig 28600 bp, 31 predicted proteins | sample 5562091 | NCBI WGS metagenome assembly JAABUZ01 (sample SAMN12813069, study PRJNA571459) | rock metagenome | isolation source: Antarctica rocks | place: Antarctica: Victoria Land, Linnaeus Terrace sud | collected 2015-12-21 | reverse complement strand
CCTACGACTGATCACCTGCGGCGGCTCGTTCGACCACAGCGCCCACAGCTACCGCGACAACATCGTGGTGTTCGCCGACCTGATCACCACCTCGACCGCATAGCCGCCGCCCAGCCACCCACCTCGACGGTTGGCTGCCGGGCGTCAAGCAGGAACCTGCCAAGCAAACGCACGGTACCCAGCTGAACCGTAAAGCCGAGGCTTCAGACGCTGCCTCATCCGACCAGCGCAGCGAGCCCAGCGGTCCCCGCGCCAGGCGCCCACCCCCGCTACCGGAGCCTGCCCGCCCAGTCCTGCCGAGGCGGCGGACCTAGCCGCGGCACTCACGCAGTTGACATACGCGCACCCTGCCACCAGAAGACGCGAGTGCCTCGCCGAGCTGCGCCAGGCCCACCCGCGGCTGCTACTCACGCCCGCGCTGAGCCGCCGGGTCAGTGCCACCCCGCGCCCCAATTAGTCCAGGGCCTGCTCACGGGAACTACCTCGCGCCCAGGTGGCGGACGCGGGTTAGCAGGTCTTCCGCACGGTTCACCGATGCGTGGGTCGGTCCACCGTCTCGGCGACGCCGCAGCGTGTACGCAAGCGCCGGACGCATGTCCTTGCGGTGCGGCAGCAGGACGCCGTTCAGCACCCGGGCGGGCTGCATCTTCAGCTGAGCCAGCTGGTCGGAGCGGCGAACCAGCGTCTTGCCGTCCTCTCGGCCGACGCAGCTGTAGCGGTGATCCTGGCGATGGGACCCGTTGCGCTTCTAGTTCGTCGGCGTGGGGTTCGCGGTCGCGATCCTTGATCGGACGTTGACGAGCGGGGCTTTCGGGTCGTGCCGCTGCGGTAGGGCTTGGAGGCTGAACTCGCCGATGGCGCCCGGGCGGAAGACCAGGCAGTGCGTGCTGCCACCGAACCGGAAGTGGCCGAGTTCCTCGCCCTTGGCCAGGTGGTGGCCGGGTGCGATGTCGGGGGCGAACAGGCAGGACGAGACCTCCGACATCCCGACGGCAACGAACGCCAGCAGCCCAAGGACAGGGTCGTCGGCGTCGATGACGACAACGGCTCGGGCGGCGACGTGCGCGAGGTAGGTCTGCGCGGACGTCTCCTGCTGCGCGTCGGTCCCGTCGGCGTCGCCCTCGGAGTAGTAGGTCCCGTCGACGAGGTAGGCCCGCAGGACCGTCCCAGCGACGGGGCTGTGCCAGCGGTGGTAGTTCGTCGCGCTGAGGAACGCCTGGTAGACGGTGCCGCCGACGAACTCCGGGACGGACGGGTCGTTGCAGAGCAGGTCCTGCAGCGAGTACGGCTCGTCCTTGATCCAGAACCGGTCGCGGCGTTGGACGTCGGTGCGCAGGTTGTACGGGGTGGACTCGCAGGCGCTGACGATGACCTTGTCGTCGTCGGGCCAGCGACGGGCCGCTGGCCGTCACGAAACCGTCTGGTGAAGAAGTCGTTCCAGGACGTGAACCCCCAGTGCGGGTCCGCGGGATCGTGCTCGTACTGCCCGATCCCGACGGCCTGCCGCGCCGCCTCGCTCGTCCAGCCCGTCGGGCTGTCGTTGAGGACGTACAGCGACTCCGGGCTGCTCAGGAACCCGCACCACTCCTGCAGGATCGCCTTGAGCGCGGCGTTGACCCGGGGGTCGCGGAACGCCGCGTGCCCGGCGGGAGTGCCCATCGCCCAGTCCAGCACAGCGCCGAGGGGCAGGGTGACGGTCTGACTGCCGAACTCCGGCGCAACCGTCAGGACCTCGTCGATCAGCCGCAGGAGCTGCTCGGGACTACTCAGGTGCCGCCTGCTGTACGCCCGGCCGGTCGGGACCTGGTCGATCATCCGGTGGAGGTACATCCCGACGACCGGGTCGGTCCTGATCAACTCGGCGAACGCCACGACCGACCGGTGCCGCAGCGCCTGCCCGCCCCGGGCCGCCGCCCGCTCGGCGTGCCCGGCGAGCCACGCCTCCAGGTCGTCCTGACCGTCCGGGAACCAACCCGCCAGACGCCTGACGTCGACTCCACCAGCACCCAAAGACATGCCCGGGACCCTAGCCCGGAGCCCGAAAGCCTCGCCTGAGGTGCTGACTACTCCGCCCAACCCTCAGGATCAAGCATGGAGAGCTCACCCCAGCGGATGAACCCCGAAGGGGTTTGGTCACAGTCACGGGCGTGTCACAGAAGTACGCGGGTATGGGTCGCGTCTAGTCCTGCCGGGTGTCGGCGGCGCGCCGCCAGTACCTCGCCCATATCTGGATGTATGCCGGTTCCCATGCGTGAAGCTGCCGGCGCGCCTCGTACAGCCCCGGTACAGCCAAGCGAGCAATCGCGCACGGACACCAGCGGACGGCTGGGGAACGTTGACCTGCGGCTATGCACCTCGGCGGACCAGTCTGGACGGCCAGCACTTGACTACGGATCAAGAGGTTGCAGGTTCGAATCCTGCCGAGCGCACACTAAAAGCCCAGCTCACAGGCCTGCAGCGAGATCGCCCGGACGGCGAGCGGCCGGTTCGCAGCAACGCTGGCAGCAAGTGGGACGATCATGGTTCGCCGGCATCAGACCGGCCCGCCCCGTGCTCGGTGAGCAAGGTCGCCGATATGGGATGCCCTGGACTGGGATCTGGTCGATCGGGTGGTCGTGTCTCCCGGGCCGGGAAGCCCCGACTGCCGCGACGACCTCGGTCTCAGCCTCGAGGTCGTCGTCGAACGGCCGAAGCCTCTGCTCGGTGTCTGCGTCGGTCACCAGGCGCTCTGCACGCTATCCGGCGCCCCCGTCGTCCGTGCCCCGGAACCGATGCATGGGCACGTGAGCCGGATCCACCACGCCGGCGATGCCCTCTTCGCCGGTGTGTCGCCGCTCTTTCAGGCGACCAGGTACCACTCGCTGATGGCAGTCGACCTTCCCCCGGAACTGGACCCCATTGCCTGGGACGACGACGGACTGATCATGGCGGTACGTCATCGGGACTGGGCCGCGTGGGGTGTCCAGTTTCATCCAGAGTCCATCGCAAGCGAGTACGGCGCCACAATCGTCGCGAACTTCCTGCTGCTGACCGGCGGCCGATGCGCGGCCTCGCCCGCGGAGCCACTGGTGGTGTCGTCACCCGGCAGTTCTCCAGTCGATCCGAGCGGTGACAGCGGCCATGGACGGGACCTCCATGTCCGATGGCTCGAACTCAGCGCCGTTCCCGATCCGGTGGCTGCAATGACCGCACTGTTCACCACCGACGAGCAGGCCTTCTGGATCGACACTCTTGCCACCGACCAGCACGAGCGGCCGGCACGGTACTCATACATCGGCGCGGCCGTCAGTCCTGCCTCGGAGACGGTCAGCTACCGGATCGCGGACGGGTTCGTCGCCGTGTGCCGCACCGGTGGACCAACGACCATGGTCCCGGGATCGACATTCGACTACCTCGACGGACAGCTCAGCCAACGTTCGGTGGAGGCCGTTAGCCCCGTGCCGCTCAATCTCGGCTACGTCGGCTGGCTGGGCTACGAACTTCGTGAGCTCGTCGGCGCGCCTCACGGACGCTGCTCTCCGCACCCGGACGCCTTTCTCGCACTGGCAGACCGCATGTTGGTCATCGACCACGAAGCCTCGCGAGCCTGGCTGGCAACCCTCGCCAATGCCGACAAGCGCGGGTCTGCCGACGCGTGGATCAAGGCCGGGAAGTCTGCGCTGGAGGGCCTTCGCGCCGCCCCACCCCTGCAGATCCCCGGCGCAGCCCGAATGCCGTTGGTCAGCTATCGGCACGACGTGGCGGCGTACCTGGATCTGATCGCCCGGTGCCAAGAGCACATCCGGGCGGGCGAGAGCTATGAACTCTGCCTGACGAACCAACTCCGTGTAGCGGCGGCAGTGGACCCATTCATACTCTTCCGGGTCTTGCGACATCTCAGTCCTGCGCCCTTCAGCGCCTACTTCCGTGCACCGGGTGTAGCGGTGGTCGGCGCGTCGCCCGAGCGCTTCCTCACCGTCCAGGACGGTGTCTTGCATTCCAAGCCCATGAAAGGCACGCGGCCCCGCGGGGCCGACTCCGCTACGGCCCACTCCCTTCGTGAGGAACTCCACGCCAGTCCGAAGGAGCGGGCCGAGAACCTGATGATTCGCCGACCTCGTACGCAACGACTTGGTTCCGTCGCCCAGCCGGCCTCCGTTTCCGTCGAACAGTTGTTCGACGTCGAGACGTATCCCCACGTGCACCAGATGGTTTCGACCGTGCGCGCTTCGCTGAGCCGCCACCGCACCGTTGTCGACGTGATACGGGCGACCTTCCCGGGCGGGTCCAGGACCGGCGCACCCAAGCGCCGTTCGACGGAGATACTCGACGAACTCGAAGGCGACTACCGGGGCATCTATTCGGGCGTACTCGGGTTCATCACCCCGGATCGCAGGATCGACCTGAGCATGGTGATCCGTACCGCGATCGTGACGTCGCGTGACCTCACGATCGAGGAGGTTGCCGAGATGTTTCTCAAGGGCGAAGCGCTGTTGGAGGCCGTCGCGGCGACGCTAGCCCTTCAGCCGCGGTGAGCACCGCTGCAGCCGTTGGGCGGGACGACCTTGCGCTGCACGACGGGGAGGAAGACCTCGACCTGTCGAGCCAGGAGGCGTGCACCGGGGTGCGCACCAGCACGCAGTTCGGCCAGCGCGCTGCCATGCGGTCGGTCGCGGCTCCCGCCTTGGTCAGGCCGGGGTACCGGTGGAGCTGCACTCCTGGATGGGCGGCACGCACGCCTTCGAGCTGTTCGCCCCCGAGGCCGAGGTCTCCCGTGCGTGCCTCGCCGCACGGACGAGTTACCTGCGGCGCGCCCTGCGTCCGGTGCAGGCCAGGGTCCCTGCCGTGTAACCGGCGGGCGACGGACGCGCCGGTGCGGGGTGTGCGCCGGTGCGCATATCGCGGTGCGTTCCGTGGAGCGCCACGTGTAGGCCTTGCCCGCTGGTCGCCATGGCCTTGGCTCCGAGTTGTTGCGGTCTTGCCCGTGGCCCGACGGTTCTTGCCCGTGGCCGGTGGTCCTTGCCCGTGACCGGCGGCCCTCAAGGGCGCCACGTCGAGGCTGCACCCGTGATCGCTGGTCCGCGGGGCGCAGCGACGCAGCGGCGTCACGGGGGAAGAAGGTGACGCGTAGCCGGTCTTCTGCACGGGCGGCATCGCTGCAGCCGTCGTTATCCTCCGCCACTTCTCATGGCGCGACAGGACCCCGCAGGAGGTGCTCGAAACTGCTGTTGCGGCCGCGGTCCGCGTCGCCGACGCCCTCCTCAAGAAGTACAGCGAGTGCTTCCTCTCGGGATGTGCGTCAGCGCGGACGGCGCACTCGGGTTGGCCGCAGCGGACCCCACTCGGTCGGGCTGGCCTCGAAGCTCGCCGTGGCCGAGTGGGCCACGCACGACGTCGCCGGGAGCCACCCTCAGCCGGTGACCTGCAGCCGGACGTCGAGGGTGTCGGCCACCACCCACACCCGCGACAGCCGGTCGGCGCCCACGTCGTGCACGCCCATGCCCACGTAGGCCACCTGCCGGCCCGTGGCAGGGACGCCGAGGAGCAACCCCCGATGGGTGCCCCGGAAGGTGAGCCGGGCCCACAGCTGGTGCCCGGCTACGGCGGACTCGTCCAGGGTGACGGACAGGTCAGGCAGGGCCGCGCGCGCAGCCGCGGCGTACTGCAGCAGGCCGTCGAGCCCGGTGCTCTCGGCGCCGAGCGAGCCACGCCAGGCGAAGTCCTCGGTCACGAGCTCTCGTGCGGCGGCCTTGTCCCAGTGCCCGATGACCTCATCCCAGAAGCGCCGTACCAGCGTCTCGACCGCCTGCTCCGACATGCCCCGCATCATCCCGGACCCGGAACCGGGAGCACACTGGGGCGAGCCGCAAGGAGGTCGCATGGAGCTGCAGACAGGACCGAGTCGCCGCGTGTCGGAGCTGCTGCCGCGCTACGAGCGGTTCCTGGCCGAGCAGGTGGCCCCGCTGGAGGAAGAGCTGGCCGGACAGAGCGTCGGCACGCCCTGGGCGCCGGCGCTCGACGAGCAGGGCCGGATGTCCCCGGCGGTGTGGGAGGCCCGTCGGGAGGTGCAGCGCCGCTCGGCCGCCGAGGGGCTGTTCACCCCGCACATGCCCGAGGACGCCGGCGGGCTCGGCCTGACCCGCGTCGAGACGATGTACGTCGAGGAGCTCATCTACCGCCGCGGCGGGCTGGGGCTGGGTCTCGCCGCGCTGGCGTGGACCGAGGGGCCGAGCCCAAACCTGGTGCACCTGAGCGAGTCGGGAAAGCAGCGCTTCCTCGACCCGCTGATGCGCGCCGAGATCACCTGCGCGTTCGCGAACACCGAGCCGGGCGTCGGGTCCGACGTACTGTCGATGAGCACCCGCGCCGAGCGCGACGGCGACGAGTGGGTGATCACCGGCACCAAGGGCTGGATCACCAATGCGCACTTCTGCGACGTCGCGCAGATCGTCGCGGTGACCGACCCGGGCGCCCGGAGCCGGTCGCTGACCATGTTCATGGTCGAGGCCGACCGGGAGGGGTTCGGGCGGGGCTCGGACTACCCGACGATGCTCGACGACGGGCTCACCGGCGAGCTGGTGCTCGACGGCGTCCGCGTGCCCGACGAGAACCGCATCGGCGAGGTCGGGCAGGGGCTCGCGCTCGCGCTCACGTGGATCAACTGGCGGCGGATGTGCCGCGGCGGCATGTGCGCCGGCTGGGGCGGGTGGCTGCGCGACCGGGCGGTGTCACGCGCCCGGTCCAGGAAGTCCGGCGGGGCGCCGATCGCCGACCTGCAGGTCGTGCAGCACATGCTGGCCGACCTCGACGCCGACGTGTACTCCGCCCGCGCCACCTCCCTGCAGGCGCAGGCCGAGCTCGACGCACTCGGCCCGTTCGCCGTGCCGCTGCACCCCGACGCCATCCGGCTGATCAGCCTGATCGCGCTCGTCAATGACGAGGCGTTCTACCGGGTCGCCGACCGGGCGCTGCAGGTACGCGGCGCGAGTGGGCTGACCCGCAACGGCGTGGAGGAGAAGCTGTTCCGCATCGCGCGCAACCTGCGGATCCCCGCGGGGACGGTGGAGATCCAGCGCAACGCCATCGCTGGCTCCCTGCTGCGGTGACTGCGGGCCTGGCCTGCGTGACCGGCCGATTCCAGCCGGTGCACGCCGACCACCTGCGGCTTCTGCGGCGGGCGCTCGACGAGCGTGGCCGGCTCGTCGTCGGCATCACCAACCCGGACCCGGGTGTCAGGCGGCCGGAGCCGACGAGCGCCCACCGGCACCTCGCCGAGGCCAACCCCTTCACCTACTTCGAGCGGCTGGAGCTGCTCGCGGCGGCGCTCGCGTCGCCGGAGGGGGTCGGGCCGGCCGCGGCCCCCGGGGTCCGGTTCGTGCCTTTCGACCTCGGCCGACCGGAGCAGTGGGCGGCGTACGTGCCGCTGTCGGCGGTGCAGTACGTCGGGGTGTCCGCGGACTGGGAGCGGGAGAAGGCCCGGCGGCTGGCCGACGCCGGCTACCGGGTCGTCGAGGTGCCGGGAGACCCAGCGACCCGCCGGAGCGCGAGCGACGTGCGGGCGGCGCTGCGCCGCGGCGAGGGATGGGAGGCGCTCGTCCCGCCCGCGACGGTCGCGCCGCTGCGGGGGCTGCTCGCCGCCCGGGCGGGCACGGCGTGGTGACCGCCCGACTTCCCGGGTACGGCGAGAACCAGCCCCGCCCCCTCGACACCCGCCGGCCCGTGGTGCTGGTCGTGCTGGACGGGCTCGGCGACCGGCCCGTGCCCGAGCTCGGCCTCCGCACGCCTGCCGAGGCGGCCCGCACCCCGGTGCTGGACGAGCTGGCCCGCCGCGGCGCGAGTGGCTGGCACGTGCCGTTCGGCTGGGGCCGGGCGCCGTCGTCGGAGGTCAGCCACTGGGCGCTGCTCGGGTACCACGACCTGCCCTTCCCGGGACGCGCGGTGCTCGAGGCGATCGGTGCCCGCCTCGACGTGCCGTACGGCGTGGCAGCGCTGCACGGGGCGCTGCGCACCTCGGCCGGCGACGGGGACGTGGTGTGGGTGACCGGGCGGGCGGCGCGGTCCGACGCCGACGACGCGGCGGCGCTGCTCGACGGGCTGGCCCCGGTCGCCGTCGATCACGGGGTCGAGGTGCGCCCGCTGGATCGGGCCGGCGAGGCGCTGCTCCTGCTTCCGGCGCGCGCCAGCGGCGACGTCAGCGACTCCGACCCGTTCTTCGAGCACCTGCACCCGTGGCTGCGCCCGGCCGGCGGGTCCCCCGAGGGCGAGGCGCTGGCGGCAGACCTTGTGACGTTCCTGCTCGCCGCCCGGGTGGCGCTGCGCGGCGCGCCGGTCAACGCCGAGCGGGCCCGGCGCGGGCTGCCGCCGCTCGACCTGCTCTCCACCAAGTGGGCGGGCGTCCGGTCGCCGCTGCCGTCGTTCGAGGAGGTGGTCGGCCTCCCGGGCGGTGCGGTGACGAGCAGCGGCCTCTATCGTGGGCTCGCCGCGCTGCTCGGGATGGACAGCCGCGACGTGCCGTCCGATCCGGACCTCACGGCGGACATGGCGGCCCGCGTCGCCGCCGGCGCCGAACTGCTCGACGCCGGGGCGGCGTTCGTGCACGTGCACACGAAGGCGCCCGACGAGGCCGGGCACACCAAGGCGCCGTACGCCAAGCGTGACGTGATGGAGGCCCTCGACGCCGGCCTGGCGGGGCTGCTCGACCTCGCCAACCGGGCGGTCGTGGCCGTGACCGGCGACCACGCGACGCCGTCGACCGGCGGGGTGCTGCACACGGGCGACCCCACGCCGTTCGTGATGGCCGGCGGCGCCGTGCGCCCGGACCGGGTCGCGGCGTTCGGGGAGGCGCCGGCGCGCGACGGCGACCTCGGCGTGCTGCGCGCGGCGGACGTGCTCCCGCTGCTGCTCGCCTCCGCCGACCGCCCGGCGTTCCTCGGTCACCGCACCGGGCCGCGGCGGACCCTCGCGCTGCCCGACCGGCCGGAGCCGATGCCGTCGGGGCCGCGCTAGCGTCGCGGCCCCCGTCGCTTGAGGCGGACCACCATGGGCGCCTACGACGACGCGTGCCGCCGGAGCCTGTCCGACCCGGAGGGCTTCTGGGTGGCGAGGCGGCGACCGCGATCGACTGGTACCGGCCGGCCGACCGGGTGCTTGACGCGAGCCGGCCGCCGTTCTCGTGCGACTAACCGCGGTCGGGCGGCGGGCAGTGACCACGCCCTCGTTCCGGCTGACATCGTCCAGCGGCCTTCCGTGCGTCCCCCCGCATAGCGCCCAGGCCACGCTCTCCTCGGCCCAGCCCTCGTGCTCCCCAGCACTGTTGGCATCGACTCCGAGCAGCAGAGGTCGCGGCGCAGTCGCGAGCCACTGGCCCAGTCGGCGCACGAACTGAATCTTCTACTCACGGACCGTCGCGTGACGGTGGTCGCTGTGCACGTCCGCCCGGGCGCGACGGCAGCCAGTTCGGCGGCCACGTGAGCGGCTGGGCGATCGACTTCGCTGCTGCCGATGGTCCAGAGTGATCGATGGGCGCCGTCGCCGGGCGTCGGCGTCGCCTCGGCGAGACCCCCGTCGTCCCGGCAGCCATGCTTGTCGACACCCCCCATGCAGCGCTACCAGCGCGCCTCGTACAACCCCAGTCAGCCAAGCCGCCGGTCACGTGCGGACGCGGCCAAACGGCTGCGCAACGCTGACCGGACGTGCTCGCTGCGCGGCGAGCGACGAAACTCTCCGTGTCCTTGGCCTTGCGGGTCGCCAGCGTCGCGGCCTGCGCCCCGGCCCGGCGGGTCGTCCTGAATGCTAGGCCGATGGGCGCTGGGCCAGTTCGGCTGCCAGTAGCCCGCTCGCCTCGGTCAGCATCGGAATCGCCCGCTCGACGAGGTCCGACGTCATGCGAGGAGCCGGACCGGACACCGATATGGCCATCCGGGAGCCGGCGCCGGTGATGGGGACGGCCACGCAGTGCACGCCGACCTCATGCTCGCCCTCGTCGATCGCGAAGCCGTCACGGCGGATGCGGTCCAGGGCGGCGATCAACTCCTCGGGATCGGTCATCGTGCGCGGCGTCTGGGGAGGCATCCCGGTGCGCGTCACCAGGGCGCTAACCTGCTCGTCGGACAGAAGCGAGAGAATGGCCCTGCCTACCCCGGTGCAGTGCAGGTAGACGCGACAGCCCACCTCCGTGAGCATCCGCATGGAGTGGTTCGAGAAAACCTGTCCGATGTAAACCGCGCGCTCCCCGTCCAGGGCGGCCAGGTTCGCCGACTCGCCCAGCTCGCTGACCAGGTCTTCGAGGACCGGGCGCGCCCAGGTGCCGAGCATCGCGCCCGCGACCTCTCCAGGGGGATCAGCCGGGAGCCGAGGGCGTATCGGCGGTTGGGTAGCTGCCGCATGTAACCCCGATCGACGAGTGCGCACCAGCCGATACACCGTTGGTAGTGGCACACCTGACGTCGAGGCGATGTCACTCAGAGCCATCTGCCCGCCACCGCGCGCAACTACCTCCAGCAGGTCGAGGACGCGGGAGACTGAGCGGATCCCGCCGGACCGCGCCACCTCGGTCATCGCCCCACCCTCGCTTGTCGCAGGCGCATCGCTGAGCCGGCATGCGAAAGCAGGCATCCATCATACGAAGCCGGTCCTTCCGCCGCCGAAAGATGGAGTTCGTACAACGAGAGAGATCCGGCTACAGGAGGCGACCATGCTGTCCCCAGTCCCGGCTATTCGACCGTGAGGGTCGAGACAAGGCCGGCCAGCGACGCCACAGCGCACCTGTCGCGCGTCGTCGCCTCGGCGGGCGGAGCCTCGACCGCGCTGGACGTAGCGAAGTCCTCGCACGGCCGGCTGGTGGTCGACCTGTCCTGCGACGCGGTCGACGTGGCGCACGCCGCTCAGATCACCGCGATCCGGGCGCTCGACGGCTTCTCGGTGCTCAAGGTCTCCGACCGTACGTTCCTCCTGCACCTCGGCGGCAAGATCGAGGTCACCCCGAAGGTGTCGCGGCGCCACCGCGAGGACCTGTCCCGGGCCTATACCCCCGGGGTCGCCCGAGTGTGCACCGCGATCGCCGAGAACCCGGCCGACGCCCGGCGGCTGACGATCAAGCGGAACACGGTGGCGATCGTGACCGACGGCTCGGCGGTTCTCGGCCTCGGCAACGTCGGGCCGGCGGCCGCGCTGCCGGTCATGGAGGGCAAGGCCGCGCTGTTCAAGCGCTTCGCCGATGTCGAAGCGTGGCCCGTCTGCCTCGACACACAGGACACCGACTAGATCGTGGAGGGTCGTGCGCTGCCTGGCGCCGGTCTACGTCGGGGTCAACCTCGAGGACATCGCGGCACCGCGGTGCTTCGAGGTCGAGCGGCAGCAGCGGGAGATCCTCGACATCCCTGTGTTCACGACGACCAGCACGGAACGGCGATCGTCGTCCTCGCCGCCCTCACCAACGCGCTGCGCCTGGTCGGCAAGCAGCCCACCGACGTCCGAATCGTGGTGTCGGGGGCGGGTGCCGCCGGCACTGCGATCATCCGGCTGCTGCACCGTCAAAGCGCCCGGATGAGTGTCGACAGTGACCGGCGCGGCGTGCACGAGGCCCCCGGCCTCGACCCCATGCGGCAGTGGATCCCCGAGCACACCAACCCTGAGGGCATCACGGGCTCGCTGAAGGAGGCCCTGCGGGGGGCCGACGTCTTCATCGGCGTCTCCGCGCCGGACATCGTCACTGGGGACGACATCGGGAGGATGGCGCCGGACGCCGTTGTCTTCGCCCTGGACAACCCCGTGGCGGAGGTCGACCCGGAGGACGTGGCCCGGCATGCGGTGATCGTGGCGACGGGGCGCAGCGACTTCCCGAACCAGATCAGCAACGTGCTGGCGTTCCCCGGCGTCTTCCGAGGCCTGCTCGACGCCGGCGCTCGAGACATCACCGACGAATGCTGATCGCCGCCGCGACGGCGATCGCCGACGCGGACAGCCCGGAGGAGCTCAACGCCAGACGCCAGCTTCATCGTGCCGATCGTCTTCGACGCCACCGGGGCCCCCGCCGTCGCGGCCGCGGTGCGCGAGGTGGCGCAGAGGGAGCCCGTGGCCGACTGAGCCGGTCTGCCAGAGCTGAGGACGTACGGCCCTACCGGGTCCAGCCGGTCTGCCGTCGGGCGGAACCTGTTGGGACGAGGCAAGGCGGCCGGTGGCGGCGCGCGCAGCGCCGGCCCTACTCCGACCTCGGTGGAAGCGCTCAGGTGCCTCAGGCCGCCGTAGGACGGCATGGACCCGCAGGCTGTTCCTCCCCGCCCTGCCCAAGACCCACCTGCTGCGCCCATGTGGTTGCGTCACTGGCAGGCTGGACTAGCTTTCGCAAGGCGAGACGATGTGGTCACTCTACGAAAGAGCCTGGCGATGTCGATCGCACGCTACGCAGTGAACCTGTCCATCCTGTTCACCGAGTTGCCGCTCCTGGAGCGCCCGGCGGCCGCCGCGGAGGCGGGCTTCGGTGGCGCCGGGTTCTGGTGGCCGTTCGCGACCGCGGTGCCTGGCGACCGTGACGTCGAGGCGTTCGTGCGGGCGGTCGAGGACGCGGGCGTGTCCCTCACCGGCCTAAACTTCTTCGCCGGCGACATGCCCGCCGGTGACCGTGGCCTGGTGTCCTAGGCCGGCAGTAGGGCGGCAGTAGGTCGCGAACGCCACAGCAGCTGCTCGAAACGCGCATCGCAACGATCGTCGAGCCTTATCGGACGCACTTTCCTAGCAGGACGACCAGGAGGGAACGCATATGGCTGCCCCCGAGGCCCTCGCCTTCGACATGTACGGCACGCTGGTGGATCCGATCCGGATCTGGACCCGCCTGGAGCAGTACGTGCCGGACGAGGCGCTGCGTATCGCGGAGGTGTGGCGGCAGAAGCAACTGGAGTACAGCTTCCGGTTGACCGCGATGGAACGATACGAAGACTTCGAGCAACTGACCCGCAAGTCCCTCGACCACGCGCTTGCGGCAGCTGGCCGAGAGCTCACGATCGGGCAGAAGGACGCGCTCATGGCGCAGTACAATGACCTGGAGCGCTTTCCTGACGTCGAGCCGGGCCTGGCGCGACTACAGCAACTGGGTCATGCGATGATCGTGTTCTCCAACGGGTCACCACGGATGCTCGACGCGCTGATGGACGCCGCCGGACTTCGCCAGTACTTCGACGGGTTCGTGAGCGTCGACGAGGTCCAGGCGTTCAAGCCGTCCCCGAAGACCTACCGACGCGCCGCAGAGCGGCTCGGCCGCCCGATCGGGGAGGTCCGTCTCATCTCCTCCAATCCGTTTGACGACATCGGGGCGGAATCCGCCGGCATGCAGGCCACGTGGGTGGACCGGTCCGGTGGACTCTTCGACAATCTGCGGCCGCCGCCACGGATGGTCGTACAGTCCCTGACCGAGCTCGCCGACGCCTTGGCCAAGGACGGCCGGGGGCGCTGAAGGCCAGCGGTGCCGGCGGCCCCAGGCCGAGCAAGACCGTTCGAACGACCGCGACCACCGCCTCCGGCGGTGCATGCGGTGGCAGTTCCCGGCCGGGCCTTGACGCAGGTGACCGCCGATGGTCTGCTACCCGCAGCCCAGAAGATCCTTCCCGCAGGAAGTACCTGCGGGCGGGAAGCTGGACCTGCCTGCCCAGCGATCGGCACCTGCGCGTCCAAGGACCCGCGCGGCGGCGGACGCTGTGCTCCACCTCCCGCGAGCACCAGGAGCCGCACCATGACGGAGTACGACGTTTTCGAGTTGGGCGACGTCCGGTTGAGCACCGGACAGACGCTCCGGGCCGCGAAGCTCGCGTACAAGACCTACGGGACCTTGAACGAGGACAAGTCCAACGCGATCGTCTACCCGACCTGGTACTCCGGGCAGCACCAGGACAACGAGTGGCTCATCGGCGAGGGCATGGGCCTCGACCCCAGCAAGTACTTCATCATCGTCCCGAACATGCTGGGCAACGGGCTGTCGTCCTCCCCGAGCAACACACCCGCCCCGCACGACGGCGCCCGGTTCCCCAAGGTCACGTTCTACGATCAGGTCGAGCAGCAGCACCGGCTGGTCACCGAGCGGTTCGGCATCGAGAAGCTGGCACTCGTCACCGGCTGGTCCATGGGCGCCGGGCAGACCTACCAGTGGGCCGTCAGCTACCCGGACATGGTCGAGCGCGCCCTCCCCTTCTGCGGCTCGTCGAAGACGTCGGAGCACAACATCGTGTTCCTCGAAGCAGTTAAGTACGCCATCTACACGGATGCAGCCTGGCAGGACGGGATGTACGCGAGCGAACCTGTCAAGGGCCTGCGCGCGGTGGGGCGGGTCTACGCCGGGTGGGGCCTGTCGCAGGCCTTCTACTGGCAGAAGCTGTACGCGCAGGACCCGTTCGACTACGCGTCGCTCGAAGACTTCCTCGTCGGCTTCTGGGAGGGCTTCTTCCTCGCCAAGGACGCCAACAACCTGCTCGCCATGGCCTGGACGTGGCAGAACGGCAACATCGGCAACACTCCCGGCTTCGACGGGGACCACGAGCGCGCCCTGGCCTCGATCAAGGCCAAGATGATCGTGATGCCCGGCGAGAAGGACCTCTACTTCCCGCCGGAGGACGAGGAGTACGCCGTGGGTCACATCCCGGGTGCCGAGCTGCGCGTGATCCCGGGAGTGTGGGGCCACTTCGCCGGCGGCGGCGTCAACCCCGTCGACACGGCCTTCATCAACGCAGCCCTCACCGAGCTGCTCGGGTCGTAGGAGAAGCCATGTCGACCATCCCGGACGCCCTCCGGCCCCGCAGACCGACTTCCGGCCCGAGGCAGGCGTGGGAACACCTCTCGCCGTCGGTGCCTTCGCGCTCGGGGCGCAGCAGCAGTCGCCCTTCGGCAACTGCTGCTGCCCCCGTTGCGTCAGCCGACCTGCTCGCTCAGCTGCGCCAGGAGCCGCGTGAGCTGACGCAGGTCGGCCTCGTCGGCGAGGGTGGCGAGCTCGGCCTGCTCGGCGTGGACGAGAGGGGCCACCTGGTCGTACGCGGCTCGCCCGCGCGGCGCGAGGTGGATCACGACCTTGCGCCGGTCGGTCTCGTCCCCGCGCCGGTAGACCAGGTTCGCCGCGACCATCGCGTCGACCAGCTTCGTGGCGCTCGACGCGGGGATGTCGAGCGAGCCCGCGACGTCGCTCATGGCCCTGCCCGGCCCCTCAGCCAGCTGGGCGAGGACGCGCCACTCGTGTAGCGAGCTGCCGGCGGCAGACAGCCGCCGCACCAGGCGCTCGCACAGCCGCCGCTCGAGGTGACCCAGCAAGCGCGGCAGCTCGAACCCGTCCGGCCCGGACATCGTTCGCTCCTCCTGTCGCAGGAGTGACGGCACGCCGGAAGTACGGCACCCTGGAAGGGTCAGCGTAACCTTCGGTGGCCTTCGGTCGAGGGGTAGCCGGGTTCCGGTCCGTCCCCGATCGCGCGAGGGCACGCGTTGGCACGGACGGAGGCCCGCTCGATGTCGTCCAGTCCGCGGCCCGCTGCCCCGCCCCGGCCCCGTGCGCTCCTGCAGGTCGGCCTGCTGATCCCGCTGCAGGGACCGGCCGGCATGTTCGGGCCGTCCTGCGAGATGTGCGCGGAGCTCGCGGTGCAGCAGATCAACGACGAAGGAGGGCTGCTCGGCCGCGAGGTCGGGCTGCGGGTCGTCGATGCCGGTGCCCCCCTGAGCGCGTGGGCGACGAGGTGGACCGGCTGCTCCGGGACGGCCAGGTCGAGGCGTTCGTGGGGTGGCACACGTCTGCCGTCCGCCGTGCCGTCGCTCCCCGCGTCGCCGGGCGGGTCCCCTACGTGTACACGGCGCTGTACGAGGGCGGTGAGGTGACGCCCGGGGTGTTCATGACCGGCGAGACGCCCCACCTCCAGGTGCTCGCGGCGCTGCAGTGGATGGCCCGGGAGGCAGGCGTCCGGCGCTGGGACGTGGTCGGCGACGACTACGTCTGGCCGAGGCGCACGGCGGCCGCCGTCGTCGCGGCGGCCTCGACGTGCGGCATCGAGGTCCAGGAGCAGGTCTTCCTCAGGTCCGGGACGCAGGACCACGGCGCGGCCCTGCGCCGGCTGGGGGGCGGCGACGCGGACGGCGTCCTGATGCTGATGCTCGGGGAGAACGGCGTGCAGTTCAACCGACAGTTCGCGCGATCCCAGCTCGACGAGAAGTGCGTGAGGCTCAGTCCCCTGATGGACGAGAACATGCTGCTGGGCAGCGGTGCGGCGTCCACCCGCAACCTGTTCTCCACGGCGGGCTACTTCGAGGCCCTGGCGACGGCGGAGAGCCTGGACTTCGGAGCCCGGTACTCCGGGGCCTACGGGCCGCACGCCCCGGTCCTCAGCAGCATGGGCGAGTCGTGCTACGAGGGCCTGCTGCTGCTCGCCCGGATCGCGCGGGGCGCGCGCTCGCTCGAGGTGGGCCGGCTCTGCGCGACGGCCTCGGGGACGTCCTGGGCGAGCCCGCGCGGTGAGGTCCGGGTCCGGGGGCAGCACCTCCAGCAGCAGGTCTACCTGGCGCAGGCGAGGGGCCTGGACCTCGACGTCATCGCGGCGCTCTGAGGCGAGGCCCTCAGCCCCTTGACAGTCCCTTCGTCCGTCAATATTTTTCGGCGGAAGGGAATTGGCGACTTGCTCCCGCGACCACGGCGTCGCGGAACTGCCCACCTCCCCTCGTCCGTCTGCGTCCGGCGCATCCAGGGGCCTGGGCCAGCGCCACGCTCCGCCCTCACACCAGGAGTCAGCCGTGCCCGAGGTCATCTTCGAGATCAACCGCGACCTGAACGTGTCCATGCGCGACCAGGCGATCCCGGGCCACAACCGGTGGCACCCGGACATCCCGCCGGCGGCGACGCTGCGGACCGGGTCGACGTACCGGATCGAGTGCAAGGACTGGACCGACAACCAGGTCCGGAACGACGACAGCTCGGACGACATTCGTGACATGAACATCGACCCGTGCCACATGCTTAGCGGGCCGTTCTCCTTCGAGGGAGTCGAACCCGGCGACCTCCTGGTCGTCGACATCGTGAGCATCGGGCCGTTCCAGGAGCAGTCGTGGGGTTACACCGGCGTCTTCGCCAAGGAGAACGGCGGCGGCTTCCTCACCGACCACTCGCCCGGCGCGTCCAAGGCGATCTGGGACTTCGACGGCGTCTGGGCAAGCTCCCGCCACGTCCCCGGCGTCCGCTTCATCGGCAACTCCCACCCGGGTCTGTTCGGGTGCGCCCCCTCGCCGAGCCTGCTCACGGAGTGGAACCGCCGCGAGCAGGCGCTGATCGACCAGAACCCCGACCGCGTTACTGGTGACGTGCCGGCCCACCAGGGGGAGGTGCCGTCGGCGCCGCAGGTACCCGCGCTGGCTCTGCCGCCGCTGCCCAAGGACGCGTTGCTCGGCACGCTCAGCGGCTCGGCGTTCGACCGGGCCGCGGCCGAGGCCTGCCGCACCATCCCCCCCGAGAGCACGGCGGCAACGTCGACATCAAGGACCTCGGCGTCGGCAGCCGGGTCTACATGCCCGTGTACGTGCCCGGGGGACTCTTCTCGATCGGCGACCTGCACTTCGCGCAGGGCGACGGTGAGATCACCTTTTGCGGCGCCATAGAGTTGCCCGGTTTCATCGACCTGCACTTCGACGTCATCAAGGGCGGCATGAACACCTACCCGTCGACCATGCCCTTCTTCAAGCCCGGCCGGGTGGGTCCGAACTACAGCGAGTTCCTGACGTTCGAAGGCATCAGCGTGGAGAACGGGCGCAACTACTACATGAATGCGACGGTCGCCTACCGCCAGGTGTGCCTCAACGCGATCAACTTCCTGATGCCCGCCATGGGGTGGACCTTCGAGCAGGCTTACCTGTTCCTGGGCGCGGCCCCGATCGACGGCCGCCTCGGCGGCGTCGTCGACATCCCCAACAGCGCCGTCTCGCTCAGCATCCCACTGTCGATCTTCGACCGGAATATCCTGCCCGGCGAGGCAGGCGGCCGCGACCTGATCGCCGACTGACCCGACTCGGCCGGTCACCAGCCAGGAGCGAGCCTATGCCCGTCTACGAGTACCGATGCGACCAGTGCGGGTCCTTCGACCAGCGGCGTGAGGCCGTGGATGCCAGCCGACCGCTGCCGTGCCCGACCTGCGCCGCGGCCGCCAGGAGGGTCTACACGCCGCTGGGCGGGCGCTCCCGCGCCGGAGCCAACGCCGGCGCGAGCGCCGGGGACCGGGCCCGCCTCGACCGGGCCCGCAGCGGCGAACCGGTCGTGACCGGGGTGCCGGCCGGCCGGCGCCTGCGCCCTGGCGGATCCCACACCCACTGACCCGCCTGGCCCTGCCCTAGCCCGGATGGGGTTTCGCCGGCCACGCGTCGGCTCTGTTGCTGCGAGTGCGGATCAGCCGGGGGCTCGACGAGGCCGTGCGGAGGGCCGCCGATGCCGGCGCCTCGCGGTCTCAGTGGGTCCGCGAGGTCCTGGACGAGGCGACCAGCGGGCTGGCTGAGAGGCGCGAGGCTCGGCTGCCGGCGGAACTGCTTACAGATCCGACAGTCGTCTGCGCACGGGTCGCTCGCGAGCTCGCGGCGGCGGTCAGGCCGGGCTCGCCAGGTCCTCGAACTCGGTGACGTTGTCGAGCTCGGTGCCCATCGCAATGTTGGTGACCCTCTCCAGGATGACCTCGACCACGACGGGCACCCGGAACTCGGCCATCATCGCCAGGGCCTTCTCGAACGCCGCGCCGAGCTCCTCGGGGTTGCGCACCCGCAAGGCCTTGCAGCCCAGGCCCTCCGCGACTTTGACGTGGTCCACGCCGTACCCGTCGAGTTCGGGGGCGTTGACATTGTCGAACGCCAGCTGCACGCAGAAGTCCATGTCGAAGGTGCGCTGGGCCTGCCGGATGAGGCCGAGGTAGGAGTTGTTCACCACGACCTGTATGTAGGGGAGCTTGAACTGGGCCCCGCAGGCGAGCTGTTCGATGAGGAACTGGAAGTCGTAGTCGCCGGAGACGCCGACGACGGTGGACTCCGGGTCGGCGACGCAGACGCCGAGGGCGGCCGACACGGTCCAGCCGAGCGGGCCGGCCTGACCGGCGTCGATCCAGCCGCGCGGCTTGTACACGTGCAGGAACTGCGCCCCGGCGATCTGCGAGAGCCCGATGTTGCTGACGTAGCGGGTGTCGCGGCCGAAGACCTTGTTCATCTCCTGGTAGACGCGTTGCGGCTTGATGGGAGTGTCGGGGAAGTCGGTACGGCGGTGCAGCGTGCGCGCGCGCTCGCGGCACTGCGCGACCCACTCGGTGCGGTCCGGCAGCGTCCCGCCTGCCGCCCGCTGCTTCGCGACCTCCAGCAGCATCCTCAGGGCGGCGCCTGCGTGGGAGACGATGGCGAAGTCGGGGGTGAAGATCCGGCCGATCTGGGTGGGCTCGATGTCGATGTGCACGAACGTGCGGCCGGCCCGATAGACGTCCAGGCCGCCGGTGTGCCGGTTGGCCCAGCGGTTGCCGACGCCCATGACGAAGTCGGAAGCGAGCACGGTCGCGTTGCCGTAGCGGTGCGCGGTCTGCAGCCCCGCCATGCCGGCCATCAGCGGGTGGTCGTCGGGAATGCTGCCCCAGGCCATCAGAGTCGGCACCACCGGGACGTCGAGGACCTCGGCGAGTTCCACGAGCAGGCCGGCGGCGTCGGCGTTGACGATCCCGCCGCCGGCGACGAGCAGAGGCCGCTGCGCGGCGCAGAGCAGGTCGAGGGCCCTCTCGGCCTGCTCGCGGGTCGCCTCGGGGCGCGTCACCGGGAGCGGCTGGTAGGTGTCGATGTCGATCTCGGCGAGCTGTACGTCGATGGGCAGGTCCAGCAGCACCGGCCCAGGTTGTCCGGAGCGCATGGTGTGGAAGGCCTGCTGAAACGCTCCCGGAACCTGGGCCGGCTCCATCACGGTGACGGCGAGCTTGGTCACGGGAGTCGCGATCGCGACGATGTCGACGGCTTGGAAGTCCTCCTTGTGGAGCTTGGCGACGGGGGCCTGGCCGGACACGACGAGCAGTGGCACCGAGTCGGCCCAGGCGGAGTACAGCCCAGTGATGGTGTCCGTGCCGCCCGGTCCGCTGGTGACCAGGCACAGCCCGATATTGCCGGCGGTGGCCCGGCTGTAGCCCTCGGCCATGTGTACGGCTCCCTCGACATGCCGACCGAGGTAGTGCCGGATCGTGCCCCGCTTGAGCATCGCGGAGTACATCGGGTTGATAGCGGCCCCGGGAACGCCGAAGGCGCAGGTGATGCCCTCCCGCTCCAGGACGAGGACGGCGGCGTCGATTGCGCGCATACGGGCCATGTCAGGCCTTCCGGGAGCGGGAGTGGGAGTGGTCGGGATCGGTGGGAGCCACCGTGGTGCGGCCGGACATCTGCTCGACGAGCAGCAGCAGGGCGCTGTGGTCGAGCTGCCCGTGACCCTGGGCGCGAAGCGCGCCGACGAGCTGGGCGACGTAGGCGCCGAGCGGTACGGCGACGCCGGCGTCGCGGGCCGCGGACGTCAAGATGCCCAGGTCCTTGTGGTGCAGGTCGATTCGGAAGCCCGGAGCGAAGGACCGGTCGAGCATTCCGGCGGCCTTGCGCTGCAGCACAGTGCTGCCGGCCAGTCCATCCGCCGAGCACGGCGAGCGCGGCGCCCATGTCGACGTTGTGCGCCTCGAGGAAGACGATCGCCTCGGCGAGCAGCTGAAGGTGCCCGGCGACGATCAGCTGGTTGGCGGCCTTGACGGTCTGGCCGCACCCGGCGGCCCCGACGTGTACGACGGTGCTACCCATCACCTCCAGCAGTGGGCGGGCGAGCTCGACGTCCGCAGCCTTGCCCCCGACCATGATCGACAGTTTTGCCTCGACGGCGCCGGCCTGTCCGCCGCTGACCGGTGCGTCGATGACCCGCAGCCCGTGCTCGGTGCCGGTCTGAGCCAGGCGGCGAGCGGTGTCGGGACCGATCGAGGAGCAGTCGATGTACAGCGTCCCGGGCTTGGCGTTGCGGTAGAGCCCGTCGTCGCCGTAGGCGATGTCTTCGACGTCGGGGCCGTCCGGGACCATCGTGACGACGACCTCGGCCTCGGCGACCGCCGCAGCGAGGCTGGTGGCTGTCCGGCCGCCGCGCTTTAGCAGCCGGTCGACCGCGGCGGGGCTACGGTTGAGGCCAATGACGTCGTGGCCGGCATCGAGCAGGTGTCCGGCCATGGGCTCCCCCATGATGTCGAGCCCGACGAACGCGATGGTGGTCAAGGTGTCTCCCTGGCGGCAGTCGGGGTGGTCGTGGGCGGAGGTGTCGGATCAGGTCGTAGCGGCGGCGACGCGCCGCCGGTCCCGCGGCAGCCACTACAAGCCGGCGACCGTCGTGGTGCTCGGGGCGTACTCCAGCCCCACCCAGCCGGCGTAGCCGCCCTCGGCCAGCTGTTTCAGCAGGGTGTCGAGGGCGAGCGCGCCGCTGCCGGGCTCGTGCCGGCCGGGCGCGTCGGCGATCTGTACGTGCCCGATGAGCGGCGTGTGCTGGGAGATCACTGCGGCCAGGTCGTCTCCGTTGACTGACAGGTGGTAGAGGTCGGCGAGCAGGCGCAGGTTGTCGGGGCCGTCGCCGCGTCGCACGCGGTCGATCACATCGACGGCGTCCTGCGCGGACAGCAGCGGGCAGTGGGGCGCACCGCTGACCGGCTCGAGCAGGACGTCAGCCCCCACCGTCCGCGCCGCGGCAGCAGCCGCGGTGAGGTTCTCCGCGGCGAGCTCGTCCTGCCGCTGAGCGGAACTTGCCTCGAGCCGGTTGCCGTACAGGGCGTTGAACACATCGACGCCGAGCTGGTCGGCAATGCCGACCGCCACCTGCACGCTGTCCAGGAACTCCTGCTGGCGTCCCGGCCACGACACCAGACCGCGGTCACCGGCCGGCATGTCACCAGCTGCGAAGTTCAGCCCGACCAGCTGCACCCCGGCGTCGCGGACGGCGGCGACGAACTGGTCGACCTGCTGATCGGGGGGGACGCGGACGGGAAGGGCCACCAGAACTCGACGGCGTCAAAGCCGGCAGCTCGGGCGGCCCCTGGCCGGCGTACGGCGGGACGCGCACCTCGACGCTTCGGACCGGTACCGCGAGGCGAGCAGGTGCGCCAGGTGTCGGCTGGTCAGCTTGAGCGCTCCCAGGTCTGGCTCGGCGGCTGCGGCGACCGCCTCGACCAGCTGCCGCAGCACGTCGTCGAGCCCGGTGGCCGGGGCTGTCCCGGGCGCCTGCGCGCGCAGTGCTGCGACCACCGCGTCGTAGGACGGGGCTTGCGGCACGGGTGCGAGCGTAGGCCGCGGGTCCTGACAGGGGGGCCGCTGGATCGGTAGGGTCGGCCCCCGTTCGGAGGAGGCGCGTGTGCGCAAGACCCTCGGCTGCCTCGTCGCAGCAGTGCTCCTCGCCGGGTGCAGCGGCGGCGGCGGCAGCACCGCCACCGCCTCCCGCGTTCCCTCGACCGGCTCGCCGGCCGGCCCCTTAAGCCCGGAGCCGTCGAGCCCGAGCTCCTCGAGCAGCAGCAGCGCCCCGAAGGCAGCAGCGCTCAAGCAGCAGACCGCCAGGGTCCTGGGCAAGCTCAAGGGCACCGTCGTCCTTGGCGTCAGCGCCGTGCAGGTCCGCGGCAAGCTGGCTACCGTCGAACTGACCTTCTCGCCGACCGTGCCGGAGGGGCCTGCCGACAAGACCGTCTCGCTGTACGACGTGAACGGCGGGCAACCGGTCACGATGACGCTCGTCGACACCATGAACCTCAAGCGGTACGCCGTCGTGCAGGATGCCAACGGCAGGGATCTGCAGCCGCAGGAGGTGGGCCTGTCGACGCTGCCGGGCGGTTCGGCCACGGGCACCTACACCTTCGCAGCGCCGCCGAGCGGAGTGACGGCGATCGACGTCTACTTCGCCAACTTCCCGCCGTTTCGCGACGTGCCGGTGTCGCGCTGAGGCGCCGGACCCTGCTCGCCGCCGTCCTGCTCCTGGCAGTTGGCGCTGTCCCGGCCTGGGCAGAGGGCGACCCGCAGAACGTGCCGCAGAGCCACCTCGACGCGTCGGTGACGACCCTGAAGGTCGACTCGTCTGTGACCGGCCTGAAGTTGGTCGTGGAGCCGCTGGAGTCCGAAACCACGTCCGCCGGGGTCACGACGGTGACCCTGTCCTCCGACGTGCTGTTCGAGTTCGGCAAGGCCAAGCTGACCCCCACCGCCCAGAGCAAGATCGCCCAGATCGCGACGAGGCTGGCGGCGGCGCGCGGCACGGTGACGGTCGTCGGGCACACCGACGCGATCGGGAGCCTGCAGGACAACCAGGCGCTGTCCTCGGCCAGGGCGAGCGCGGTGCGCGCGGCGCTGTTGCAGGGGCTCGCCGGCAAGCCGTTGCAGATCGCCGCCAGCGGCGTCGGGGAGACCCAGCCGGTGGCGCCAGACATGCTCGGCGGCAAGGACAATCCGGCCGGTCGCGCGCTGAACCGACGGGTGGTCATCACCTTCCGCTGACCGGTGCCGGGCCGGCCCCGGTGCACGCCTCCTGCCGGTTGACCCCCAGGATCGGCAGCGGTCAGGTGAGGACGACCTCGGCCGGCGCGTCGGCGGTCCTGCCCGCGAGCGGACCGAACAGCGCGGGCAGCGTCGCCTCGTACACCGCGCGCAACGTGACCAGCGGCACCGACAGGACGTCCTGCACGTCCAGCGCGTCGCCGTCGGTGACGCCGATCCGCGCGCACGGCAGGCCGCGCGCGCTGCACATCTCGGGTGAAGCGCGGAGCGGGACCGGAGTGTTCGGCCGCGATCGGTGCGGCCAGGGTCGGCAACAGCCTGGTCAGAACAGCACGCCCCACTGGGCTATCGCGCCTGGCGCTGGATTGACAACCGCCCGGCCGTCGATCACCACGGTGGGTACCGTCTCGTTGCCATCGGCCACTGAACGCACGAACGCGGCCGCGTCCGAGCCCTTCCATATGTTGACCTGATGGACCCGCAGGCGTCTACCAGTCAAGGGAGAAGCTCGCGGCGGTCATGGTGGAGCTGTCTAAGATGTACACACTGGCTCGCCGGCGGTAGTTATTGCCCATGAGGTTGACGAAGCCCTGGCGCTGCGACTTGGGCGTATCGCAGGCCCCCCGAGGGTCTTCGGCGTCGGTGTCAACCACACGCAAGCCGCCAACAAGGAGCTTCGACGACCCACTTTCGCTGCTGGCGGCTCTGCCCACGCCGAGCGTCACTGCGGCCCTGCGCCGGGACAAGTACGCCGCGGGTCAGTCCTGGGAACGCAACGACCTGAACGACCTCGTGTACCTGCCAGTGGCCGCGGTCTTCTGCCACGTCGTCGTCATGGCGTGCCCATGCATGCACCGGCTGGGCAAGGCCAACCTGCCAGCGCTCTATGGAACGACTTTGATCTCGGACCTACGCGAACTCACGAACGTGCTTGTCGCCACGGCCGAATGTCGGTCCACAGTCTGGTAATGGTGCCAAGCCACGGGAGAATGGCCCCTGCCAGGAAGGAAGTACACCGATGAGACAGTATCGCCCCGTCACGGTGAAGCCGCCGGTTCCACGTCGGTTGCTCTACTCGCTGGTCCGAGCCGACCGACGGAACTGGACGTCCCGATACTGGTCTAACTGCGGGGCCAGCCGCTGCCGCAGCTCCAGCCGCTTCGCCTTGCCGGTGGCGGTGTAAGGCACGTCGTCGCCGAACAGCACGACCTTCGGGCATCGCGCGAAGTCCAGCTGGCTGGCGCAGTGCGCCAGGATCTCCTCCTCGGAGACGTCGGCGTCCCGGACGATGTAGGCCGCGACCTCCTCGCCGTAGAACCTGTTGTCGAAAGGCACGGCAAGCCCGTGCCGGACGGCGGGATGCGTGCGCAGGACCGCGTCGATCTCAAACGGGGAGATGTTCGCGCCACCCCGGATGATGAGCTCCTTCATGCGGCCCGTGATGAAGAAGTAGCGGTGCTCGTCGGGGCCCGGCTGCCAGAAGCCCTCGTCACCGCTATGGAACCAGCCGTCCCGAAACGCCTCTTCGGTGGCGTCGGGGTTGGACGCGTAACCGCGCATGACGACGCCGCCCCGGGCCACCAGTTCGCCACGCGCGCCCGCGTCCGCCCGGTGCGCGTGTGGGTCCAGCACGTCTACGTCCACGTGGGGCAGGGCGGGGCCAATGCTTGGGAAGCCATAGTCGCGATGCCAGGTGAGCCGTTCCTCACTATCGAGCACAGGCATCAACGTCACTACGGCAGTTGTCTCCGACAAGCCGTACAGGTGCCGCACGGGAACTTCAAAGCGCTGCTCGACCTCGACCGCCGTCTCCACCAGCAGGGGCCCGGCGCCGCACAGGAACTCCTGGAAGTGCTCAGGGGCCGACCCAGAGGTTCGCAGGAGGAACTCGAGCAACGAGGGAACCACGCTGGATACCGTCGCTCGTTCTTGCGCCACGTCGGTCCAGAAGATCTCGCTGCGGAACCGGTCGCAGAGCACCGTCGAGTGCCGTCCATACCACGGAAGCAGGCTGCTGATGATCAGGCCGTTCACGTGGTGAACCGGCAGCACCGTCAGGATCCGGCTACCTGCGGACCAGGCAAGGCGAAGAGCCAATGCGTCGCAGTCGATGAGAAGGTTCGCTGCGGTGAGCACCACGCCCTTGGGATCGCCCGTAGTGCCGCTGGTATAGACCCGCAGCGCGGGCACGTCCAGGCTCTCGCCCCGCAGGACCGGTCGCCACTGCGCGGCGGCGGCCGGGTCGGTGTCTCGCTGGGGCAGCCTCGATGTCGCAATCAACCGCAGCCCGGACCCAGTGGCGAGCGGGTCGACGCGCGCGGCATCCGCGTGGATCAGCAGCCGCGCCCCGGCGTCCTGAAGGATGTGCCGTTGCCGGGAGTCGGAGTCACCCGGGTTGAGGGGTACGACGCAGGCGCCAAGGACCCAGCAGCCGTAGGCCAGGGCAAGCGCGTCCGCGGTGTTGCCGGCCAGTGTCGCCACGGCGTCCCCGGGACCGACACCCTGCTGATCCAGCCAGCTGCCAATCTGGAAAACGCGTGCCTGCCACGCTCCTACCGTCCAGGCTGCGCGGTTCCCGCGGTCGTGGTCCAGCTCTGTGAGGAAGTCGCTCTCAACGTCATCGCGCCCGAGGAAGAAGGCTGCGAAGTTCGCCCACGGGGGTGTGAACTCGTCGACGGGGGTGCGAGGGTTCACGGCAGGACGGGTGCGCGGACGTGGAAGTCGGTGGCGGACTGGAAGGCCGCGCCGACCCGGAACAGGGTCGCCTCGTCGAACGGCCGGCCGATGAGCTGCATCCCGATGGGCAAGCCGTCGCCGTCGAAGCCGCACGGAACGGCGAGGGACGGCAGGCCGGTGAGCGAGGGCACGCCGGTGAACTGCATGATGGCGGCGAGCATGTCCTCGGGCGCGCCCTCGATGATCTCCACCAAGGTCTCGCCCACCTTGGTGGCGGTGAAGGGCAGCGTTGGGCAGACGAAGACGTCGACCATCCGGAACGCCTCAAGGAAGCTGGCGCGCAGGCGGGCCCGGTAGCGCTGCGCCTGTAGGTAGTGCGTGGCGAGGTGCAGTTCGCCCGCTTCCAGCAGCAGGCGCACGTCGTCGCCATAGTCCTGCGGCCGCTCCCGCAGCCACCGCTGGTGGTAGGTGCTGGGTTCGCAGGACTCAATCGTCAACTGAGCCGAGATGTTGCCGTGGATGCCTTCGACGTCGACGTCCATCACGCGGGCACCTAGCCCGGTGAACGTGCCCAGCGCAGCGGTGACGGCGGCGTACACAGGCGCCTGCAGGTGGGAGAAGAAGTAGTCCGGGACGACCCCGATCCGCAGCCCGTCGACGCCGCGACCGAGGTCGGCGAGGTAGTCGTGGACCACGACATCGGCGCTGCCGGCGTCGCGCCGGTCGTAGCCCGCGAGCACGGAGAACATCAAGGCACAGTCCTCGACGGTCCTGGTCATGGGCCCCACCGTGTCCATGCTCCAGGCGAGCGGGACGACCCCGGCGTTACTCACCCGTCCGATGGTTGGGCGGATCCCGACGATCCCGTTGACTGCGGAGGGCAAACGAATCGATCCGCCGGTGTCGGTGCCGAGCGCGCCGAAGCACGTTCGGGCAGCCACCGCGGCACCGGAGCCGCCGCTGGACCCCGCGGGGAACCGTTCCGGGTTCCAGGGATTGCGAACGGAGCCGTAGTGCGGGTTGGCAGACGTCCCACCCCAGGCGAACTCGTGCATGTTGGTCTTGCCCAGGATGACCGCGCCCGCGCCCTTGAGGCGCTGCGCCACCGTGGCGTCCTCGGTCGGTCGCCAGTCGGCTAGCACCTTGCTGCCTGCCGTCGTGACGAGCCCGGTCAGCCCAATGTTGTCCTTGAGCGCCAGGGGGATTCCATGAAGCGGTCCCAGCCGATGTCCCGCCCGGATCATGGTCTCGGCCGCCTGGGCGACCTGGCACGCCGTGTCCGCGTAGACGTCGATGTAAGCGCGTAGGGTCCCATCTACCGCCTCGATCCGGGCCAAGCAGGCGTCGGTCAGTTCGACGGGCGAGACCTGGCCGTCGGTGACACGTCGGGCGGCCTCGCTGAGCGAGAGTTCCAGGAGCTTGTCGTCGGGCATGGGGTCACTCCGTCGGATCTGTCGGCGGCTGGCCGAACACGGTGACCGGGAGCACGTTCCGGTGCTCCGGGGCGCTCATCGCCCGGCTCAGTTCGTTCGCCGCCGGGAGCCAGCCGCCGAGCAGGGCAGCCAGCGCTGGGATGTGACCGTCTTCCAGTGGCAGCGCCGCGGCCCGGGCCAGCGCCCGAACGTCGTCCTCATCCATTCGTTCCTCCCATCATTCTGCGGCTGTCGTGGCTGGCTCGAGGTTCATACGCCCATGTACTCGTGCTGGAGTTGCCGATCGGCGAGGATCTCCGCTGACGGCAGGTCGCGGACGATCCGTCCCTTGTCCATCACCTGGGCATGGGAAGCCACCCGTACGGAGAACTCGAGGTTCTGCTCGACGAGCACCACGGTGATTCCCTGTCGCTCGTTGACGTCCCTCACGTGTGCGGCGATGGTGCTGACGATGGATGGCTGGATGCCCTCGGACGGCTCGTCGAGGAGCAGCAGCCGCGGCCGGGTCATCAGCGCGCGTCCGAGCGCGAGGATCTGCTGCTGGCCGCCGCTGAGGCCGGCTCCGGGAAGGTCCGCCTTCTCCCGCAGCACGGGGAACTGGTCCAGCACCTCGCGCAGCGTCGCCTTCCAGTCCCTGCGGCCCGTGCCGTACGCCGCGACGCGCAGATTGTCCAGGACTGAAAGTCCCGGGAAGATCTGTCGGCCCTGGGGTACGTAGGCGATGCCAAGCCGGGCCCGGGCGTGGGCAGGCAGCCGGCTCACGTCCTGGCCGTCGAAGGTGACGGCCCCGGCCATAAGCGGCAGCTGACCCATGAGCGTCTTGAGCAGGGTCGTCTTTCCCGCACCGTTGCGGCCGAGCACCGCCACGCGCTCGCCGGCTGCCACTGAAAGGTCGAGGTCCTGCAGAACCGGAGTGGTGCCGTAGCCGGCCCGGAGGCCCTCAGCCCGCAACATCGGCCGTCGACGTCCTTCCGAGGTAGATGTCCAGCACCCGCTCGTCCGCGCGGAGCTCGGAG
>JAABUZ0100002693.1_pt1 | contig 28614 bp, 31 predicted proteins | sample 5562091 | NCBI WGS metagenome assembly JAABUZ01 (sample SAMN12813069, study PRJNA571459) | rock metagenome | isolation source: Antarctica rocks | place: Antarctica: Victoria Land, Linnaeus Terrace sud | collected 2015-12-21 | reverse complement strand
GCACATGTATTTCACGCTCGCTAGCGTACCGAGCCGCCGGTCCCGATAGGGTCGCGACCGTGAACGCCCAGCCCGAGCCCGGCGCGCAGCTGCATCACGGACCGGCCGCCGTTCCCCGGATCGCCGCAACGGTGATCCTGCTGCGCGGGGACGAGGACGGTCTCGAGGTCCTGCTCGCGCAGCGCACGCCGCACGCGCGCTTCATGGGCGGGGCCTGGGTGTTTCCCGGCGGCGCCGTGTCCGCCCAGGATGGCGAGGGCGAGGCGGCGCGGCGCGCGGCCGGGGTTCGCGAGCTCGCCGAGGAGGCCGGGATCGTGCTCGCCGGACCACAGGAGCTCGTGACCTTCTCGCGCTGGATCACCCCCGAGGAGGTCACGATCCGCTACGACACCTGGTTCTTCCTCGCTCGCAGCCCGGACGGCGCCGAGCCGCTGATCGACGGCGAGGAGGTGGTCGACGCGCGCTGGTATGAGCCCGAGGTCGCACTCGCCGCCGCGCAGGCGGGCGAGATCCTGCTCGTGTTCCCGACCATCAAGCACCTCGAGCAGCTTGCCAGCTTCACCAGTGCCCGGGCACTGCTGGACCATGCTCGCACCAGGACGGTCGAGCCGGTTCAGCCGCGCGTGGTCGGCTCCGGCGAGCACGCCCGGATCCTGCTGCCCGGCGAGCCCGGGTACGAGGCCTGATCACCGTGCCCCCTGCCCGCAAGGCCGCCAGCGCCGGCACGGCCACGAGCGCCCGCCGGGCCCCCGCCCGGCGACCGTCTCCTCGGGGCCTGACCGTCGCGATCACCGGCCCTGCGCAAGACCGAGTACCGGCAGGCCGACGTGCTCGACGCCGACGCCGTGGCCGAGGTGGTCACCGGCGCCGATGTCGTCGTCCATCTTGCCTTCGTGATCATCGGCGACATCGCGCAGGCCACGAGCGTCAATCTCGAGGGGTCGCGCAACGTCTTCCGCGCCGCCATCGCCGCCGGCGCCAAGCGGCTGGTCTACGCCTCGTCAGTCGCCGCCTACGGCTATCACGGCGACAACCCCGAGCTGCTCACCGAGGATCTGCCCGCGCGCGGCACCGAACGCCACTACTACTCGGCGCAGAAGGCCGAGCTGGAGGCGGCGCTGTCCAAGCTGCTGGCCCCGGCGAACACCGCCGCCTATGTGTTTCGTCCCTGCATCGTGGCCGGCCCCGACGCGCTGGCCATGCTCGAGAGCATCCCCTACATGACGCTGTCCGAGCGCATGCCCGCGGCGGTTCTGCGTGCCCTGGAGCTGATGCCGGCACTCAAGCCGGTCATCCCCGATCCCGGCGTTCGCTTCCAGCTGGTGCACCACGATGACGTGCCACCGCGATGCGAGCCGCCGTGCTCGGGCGGGGCGAGCCCGGCGTCTACAACCTCGCCGGATCCGGCACGATCACCATGAGTGACCTGGCCACGGCGCTCGGCTGGTACTCGGTGCCGGTGCCCGAGCTCGCGATCGGCGCCGCGGCCGAGCTGGTCGCGCGCCTGCCCTTCGTCCCCGCCGAGGCGCAGTGGATCGAGACCGTGCGTCATCCCGTGCTGATGGACACGCGCCGGGCCCGGCGGATCCTCGGCTGGCGCCCACGCCACGATGCCGCCCACACGCTCACGGCGATGGTCGACGCCGGCCGCTCGGCCCGCCTGATCCGCTAAGCGCGCCCAGCGGTACGGCTCAGCCGCCGCCGTAGGCGACGATGAGGTCGGTCAGCACGCCGATCACGAAGCCGGCGGTCAGCATCGCCAGCTCGAGCTCGCGATAGCCGTAGCGGCGCATGCCCGTCCAGACCTCGCCGATCACGTACAGGATCGCTCCGCCGGCCAACGCGTAGAAGGCGAGCTCGAGCGCATGGCTGGTGACCTCGTAGCCGACCAGCGAGCCGAGGAAGGTCGGGCCGCCCGCGATCAGGCCGGCCAGGCCGAGCCAGCGCCACGATGGGGTCACGTCCCCGAGCGGCCCGACGATGCCGAACCCCTCGGTCGCGTTGTGCAGGGCGAAGCCGACGATCAGAACGGTGGCCAGGCTGATCGCGCCGGCGCGGGCCGAGACGCCGATCGCCAGGCCCTCGGCGAAGTTGTGCACCCCGATCGCAGCCGCGATGCTCAGCCCCGTGCGCAGAGCACGACGGCGGCCGGCATCGATCTCCGCGGCGACCGCGTCACCGTCCACCCCGGCGACCGCCGCGACCTGAGCGCCGCCGGCGATCGGCGGACGCCGGGCGCCGAGCGGGCGCAACCGGCGCTGTATCATTGCCAGCCCGGCGCTGCCGGCCCCGAAGCCGACCGCGAGCAGGATCACCAGCCAGGCGACGTAGGCCAGGGACTGGTGGTGCTCGCGCAGCCCCGACACGGCCTCGTTGACGATCGACAGGCCGTGAGAGAGGACGTCGACGAAGATGAAGGCGAGCACGCCGACCGCGAACATCGCCAGCGCGACCCGCCCGCGGCTGCCGAGCAGCTTCATGCGCCCCACGGGGAGCCCGAGGAAGATGGTGAGTCCGGCGAGGGCGCCGAGCGCGACTGTCTGGGCGAAGGACACGGGAGATGACTGTTAGGGGACCCTAATACTCGTCGTTTCAGAGCCTACCACCAGATCAGAGCGGACTCTCGCAGCCCCCGCCGATCAGCGCTACGTCGAGGAGTTGAAGTCAGGCAGCCCGAGGGTCGTGAGCCAACGGCTGACCGTGATGTTCAGCTGGGTGAACTCGCCGGTCCAGATCAGCACCCCCATCGCGATCAGCACGAGGCCGCCGACCCCTATCACGACCGGATAGAAGCGCTTGATCACGGTGAATGCCGCCGTCGCCTTTCCGAACGCCAGCCCGGTGATCAGAAACGGGATCCCGAGGCCGGCGCAGTACACGACGAGCAGGATCGCGCCGTGCCCGGCCGAGCCCGAGGTGCCCGCCAGGTTGATGATCGCGCCGAGGGTCGGGCCGGTGCACGGGGTCCAGGCCAGCGCGAAGGCGGCTCCGGTCAGCGCCGGCCCCCCGCGTCCGGCCCGCGCCATCAGGCCGCCGACATGCCATTCCCGGCTGAGTGACGGGATCAGCGGTGCGAGCACGAACAGCGCGCCCATGACCACGATCAGCGCGCCGGACACCTTCAGCGCCGTGGGCCCGGTGAGCGCGGCGTGAAGCGCCTGCTGGCCGAGCAGCCCGAGCCCGATGAAGATGAACGAGAAGCTGCCGATGAAGGCCAGGCTCGGCCCGATCACCCTCCGCGCCCGGATCTCGCGCGGCTCGACTCCGGCCACCGCCGAGATGTAGCCGGGCACGAGCGGCAGAACGCAGGGCGAAAGGAAGGAGACGAGCCCAGCGCCGAAGGCCACGGGAAGCCCGATGCCCGATGTTGCGTCGACCATGGGGATCCGGAGGCTACTCGCGCCCGAGCAGCATCGCGCCACGGTCGTCATCCGTCGCGCCGTAACTTTCCGGGGAAGCACCCGTTAGCATGGTCAAGGGTCATTCAGTGGAAGCCTCCGCAATCCCAGCATCGGTCGGCCTGGCGCGCCCTCGGCTCGCACTCGGAACGTCACTGCTCCGGATCCGGTCCGACGACCAGCTCGTCGCCCTGTTCCGTGACGGCAGCGAAGACGCCTTCCGCGTCATCCACGACCGTTACCGGTCCCGTCTGCACGCCTACACCCGCCAGATGCTGGCCGGGTCCCCGCACGACTCCGAGGATGCGCTCCAGGAGATCTTCGTGCGCACCTACTACGGACTGCGCGCCAACCGGCGCGAGCTGGCTCTGCGCCCGTGGCTCTACCGGGTCGCCCACAATCGCTGTGTCGACGAGCTGCGCCGCCAGCCGCTCATCCTGCTGGACCCCGCGGACGCCGGCGGTTGCGACGGCGTCGACCCCGCTGCCCGCGTCGAGCAGCGTGACGCACTGCGGCAGCTGATCGCCGACGTCCAGCGCCTGCCCGATCAGCAGCGCTCCGCCCTGCTCATGCGCGAGCTAAGCGGCGTCTCCTACCGCGACGTCGCCGAGGCGCTCGACGTCTCGGTGCCGGCGGTCAAGTCTCTGCTCGTGCGCGCCCGCGTCGGCCTCGCGCAGGCCATCGAGGCGCGGGACACCTCATGCCCGCAGATCCGCGAGGAGCTGATCCTCGCCCATGATCGCGGAGTTCGCGCGAGCGGGCTGGCGCGCCGGCATCTTTCGGGGTGCCCGGACTGCCGCGCTTTCCGCACCGAGCTGCGCGGCCTCAGCCGGCAGCTCGCCGCGCTGGCGCCGACGCTCGGCCCGCTCGGGATCATCGCCAACCTACTCGGGATCGGCGGCGGGAGCGGAGCCGCCGCCGGGAGCGGAGCCGCCGCCGGGAGCGGCGCGGCCACGGCCGGCGGCGTGGCCTGCGGAGCCGGAGCCGCGGCATCCGCGGGTCTGCTCGCCGGTGGGGCCGGCCACGTGGCGACGCTGCTGGCGGCGGCGATGGTCACCGCCGGCGGGGCGATCGAGCTCCAGAAGACGATCATCGCGCCCGCGCATCACGTTCGCCATCACGCCGCCAGCCGCGACCCCGACGCATCGGGCGGGGCGGTGCCGACAACAGCGATCGCTTCCTCCGCGGGCCTTCCCGGCGCTGCGGTTGCCTCAGTCAGCTGGATCGCCGCAGTCGGGGTGACCGACCCCGCCGCCGCAGCGCCCACCCAGAGCTCGGCCGGGCACAACACCGCCGGCGTCCCGCTGACCCAGCTGCTGGACCCTGACCATCTGCTCTACCGTTACCTGTCGGCCGGCACCAGCACGCCCAGCGCGTCGAGCCCGGGAACGGTGGCGCCGCCGGCGCCCGCCACCGCGGGTGCGCCGGCCGCGGGAACCCCGGCGCCAGGACCGGCGATCCCCCCCGTCACGGCGCCGGCGCTTCCCAACCCGGCTGGCGGACCGGGCCCGCCCCCCGTCGGGTCGACTGCGAGCGGCGGAGCGGGCCCGGCGCCTGCGGCCCCCGGCTCGGGCACATCGGGGAATTCCGCCTCCGGCTCAGCGCCGAGCGGATCGGCGGGCGCGTCATCGAGCGGTGGGTCGAGCTCCTCCAAAGGTCTGACCGCGGGCGCGGCCGGAGCGGCCCCGGCCCCCGGTGGCGCGAGCCCGGCGACGGGCTCGGCGGGATCGGACCCCCCGGCAACCGCGCCCGCCCGCACCGGGTCGACGGTGGCCAAGACCGTCGCCGCCGGCGGGACGCTGGGCGGCCGGGTTATCACCTTCGCGGTCACCAGGCGCCACGCCCCCCGCCGGTTCTCGCTCGGTACGCTGCTGCCACGATAGAGCGCTACCTCGAGAATCTCGACCACGAGGAGATGTACGTCCGGCGCGGCACGCGCTCGGGCCTCTACACGATCGTCGCGGTGCACTCCACCCGGAGGGGCCCCTCCCTCGGGGGCTGCCGCATGTGGGCGTATTACGACTCGCGCGCCGCGATCCGCGACGCGCTGCGCCTGTCACGCGCGATGACGCTGAAGGCTGCGGTCGCCGACCTAGCCCTCGGCGGCGGCAAGGGCGTGATCATGGTCGCACCGGGAACGCCGCTGAGCTCCCGGCACCGGCGCGATGCGCTACTGGATTTCGCCGACACCGTCGAGGCGTGCGGCGGGCGCTACATCACCGCCGAGGACGTGGGGACCTCCAGCCGCGACATGCACCTGATCGCGGGCCGCACGGGCCACGTCGCCGGGCTGGCGCGCGGTCGGGGGGGATCGGGTGATCCGAGCCCGATGACCGCGCTCGGTGTCGAAGCCGCGATCTCCGCCGCCTGCGGGCAGGCGTTCGGCAGCACCGATCTGCGGGAGAGGACGATCGCGGTCGTCGGCCTGGGACACGTCGGCTCCCGGGTTGCGCGGCGCTGTGCTCGCGCCGGCGCGCGGCTGATGGTCGCCGACGTTGACCCGGACAAGCGCCGTCTCGCCGCTGAGCTCGGCGCCGAGTGGATGACCCCGGGGCAAGCCCTGACGGCACCGGTCGACGTGCTCGTGCCCTGCGCCCTGGGCGGCTTTCTCGATGACGAGTCGGTGCCGGCGCTGCGCTGCCGGGTGATCGCCGGCGCTGCCAACAACCAGCTCGCCGAGGACCGGATCGCCGACCTGCTGGCCACGCACGAGGTCCTCTGGGCGCCCGACTTCGTCGTCAACGCCGGCGGCCTGATCAACATCGCCGAGGAGGTGGGCGGCTACGACGCCGGGGTCGCCCGCCGTCGCGTGCGCTCGATCGCCGACACCCTGCGCGAGATCTTCGCTCAGGCCGAGAGCTTCGGCGTCACGCCGCTGGCGGCCGCGATGGAGATGGCTCGCCGGCGCCTGGCGATCACGGGTTGAGCGCGGCCGGACGCTCCACGCCCGCCGGCAACCGACCCTCGTCAGCGAGCTTGTCCAGGTGGGCGGCGAGCGTGACCGTGGCCGCGAAGCGCAGGAGCTCGGGCACGTCGGACCACACGCCGTCGAGCAGCTCGGGCACCGACCTGGCACCACCCGCGAGCGCCTGCAACAGACGGCGCTCGCGCTCGAGCCGGTGGGCCACGTATTCGTCGAGCTTGGCCGCTGGGTCGTCGATGACGGGGCCGTGGCCAGGGGCCAGCAGCCGCGGCGACCGGGCGCGCAGCTGGGCCAGGCCATGTAGATAGCCCGCCATCGCCCCCGGGTCGGGGGCGATGAACACGCTTCCCGTTCCGAGCACGGCGTCTCCGGTGAAGGCGACGTCCGCACACAGCAACGCGTAGTGGTCGGGCGCGTGACCGGGCGTCGGGATCGCCTCCAACGGGCCGAAGTGGCCGCCGGGCGTCAGCCGGGCGTCGACCTCGCCTCGAGCCGCGGCGAGCGCCGCGCCGGGAAAGCGTGCCCGCAGCGCCGGCACCGCCTGGCTGTGGTCAGAGTGGTCGTGGGTGAGCGCGATCCCGCCGAGGCCGCCCCGGCGGTGGATCTCGCCGGCGAGCGCTTGGAGATGCTCGTCGAGGGCCGGCCCCGGATCGATCAGCCACGCCGGCTCGCGCCCGATCAGCCATGAGTTGGTACCCGTCAGGGTGAACGCGCTGGGATTCGCGGCGCGGATGCCGACGGCATCGATGTCTTCAAGCTCGACCCGTGACATCTGATCGAATAGTCAACCATGGGAGCATCGCGGACGAGCCGCGCGCCTGTTCCCGAGCTGGTATCCGCTGATCCCGGCGCTCTCCCGCTACGGCCCGTGTCGTTGCGGGCGGGTGAACGCGCCCCGGGCGCTGTCAACCGCCGCGTGGATGTGGCAGCCGCCGAGATGGTCATTGACCAGACCCATCGCCTGCATGAACGCATAAACCGTGGTCGGTCCGAGAAACCGCCATCCGCGGCGCTTGAGGTCCTTGGCCATCGCCGCAGACTCGGGGGTGGCGGTCAGCGCGGCGAGCTGGGCGTGGTTCAGCGGCGCGGACCGCGGGACGGGCTCAAAGCTCCAGGCGTAGGCGGCGAGCGACCCCGCAGCGGCGATCAGCTCCAGGGCACGCCCGGCATTGTTGATCGCCGCCTCGATCTTGCCGCGGTGGCGGATGATCCCCGCGTCGGCGAGCAGCCGCTGGAGATCGCGTTCGCCGAAGGTCGCCACCCGCTCGAGCTCGAAGCCGGCGAACGCTTGGCGAAACGCCTCCCGCTTGCGCAAGATGGTCAGCCACGAAAGTCCGGACTGAAAGCCCTCCAGGGTCAGCTTCTCGAACAGCCGGATGTCATCGGAGACCGGAAAGCCCCACTCCGTGTCGTGGTAGATGCGATAGTCCTCGCTGGCGTCTGACCAGCGACAGCGCGGCCGCCCATCCGGTCCGACCCTGATCCCCTCCACATCGCGCTCGCTGGGCATGTCCTCCACGTCTCCTCAACCGTCAGCGGGTCGACTCGTCGGGAGTCTGGTACCAGCGCATCCGCCGACCGATCTTCGCGCGCCGGCGCCAGCCGCGCGACTTTGGCGCCGCCTCCAGATTGGCGAGCAGGATGTCCGTCCGCTCGGCGACGACGCCGCGGTGCTCTGACTGCGACAGGATGCTCTCGAGCAGCGCGTGGGTCTTGCCGAGGTTGTCGGTGACGGTCGTGTAGAAGCCCCAGTCCTGACCGCAGACGTCGGTGACCTGCGCCATGTTCAAAACGCCCGGGCCGTCTTCCTGCGCCAGCTCGTGGCCGAGCAGCAACATCGCGGTGTCGTGCGCATCCTTCTGGTTGAGCTCGGCGATCTGGAGCTTGGTCAGCAGGAGCTCCGCGGCCGGTAGTACGACAGGTTCGGTCTCCAGCCGCGCCGCGAGATCGAGCTCGTGCGACATCACGAACCGGTCGACGAAGATGTCCAGGTGATGCGAGCCGTCAGCGGAGCGGAAGTACAGCCGCCGGTCGCCCTGGACGGCATTGAACATCTTGTCGGGCTCATAGCCGAGCGACTCGAGCAGCTCACGCAGCGCCTTGGAGTGCTTGCGGGTGGTGACGAGATCGATGTCGGCGTATTCGCGCCCCATCCGCTCGCGCACGTCGTCGGCCGCGCGCAGCCAGATCGCGATCCCACCGATCAGCCTGACCTGGATCCCCCTGCCCGCCGCCTCGTCGCAGATGCGCCGTGCCTCGGTCACCAGTGGCGGCTCGATATCCATGCTCGTGTAACAGTATGCGAGCGATGGGGCTGACCGACGCCGAACGGCACGTGGGCGAAGCGATCGCGGCGCGTCGTGACGATCTCGTCGGCCTCACGGGCACGCTGATCGGGTTCGACACAACCGCGCGCAACCCGGGTGACCCGGCACGGCAGGAGGCCGAGCTGCAGGAGCATCTGGCGACCCGTCTGAGCGCCGCCGGCGCCGAGATCGACCTGTTCGAGCCGAACGGCGATGCGCTGGCGGGCAAGCCGCTGATCCCGCCAGGGCTCGAGTTCGCGGGCCGGCCGCAGCTGATCGCTCGCCAGCGCGGCCGCGGCAGTGGCCGATCGCTGCTGCTCAACGGCCACATCGACGCCGTCTCGGCCGAGCCTCGCGAGGCGTGGACAAACGACCCGTGGACCGCCGCGGTGCGCGGCGGAAAGCTGTACGGGCGCGGGGCCTGCGACATGAAGGGTGGGATCGCGGCGATGGTGCTCGCGGTCGAGACGCTCGCGGCCCTCGGAGTCGAGCTCGCCGGCGACGTCGTGATCGCTACGAACACCGACGAGGAGTCCTCGGGGGCCGGCGCGACCGCGCTCGTGGAGCACGGTTTGCGGGCGGACGCCGCAATCGTGCCCGAGCCGACCGGGTTCGACGTTTGGGTCGCCTGCCGCGGCTCGGAGTACGGCGTCATCGGTGTCCCGGGCCGCCCCGGGCACGCCGAGGTCCGACAGCCCGATTGGCGCGATGGCGGCGCTGTCAACGCGATCGAGAAGGCGGTCGTCGTGCTCGACGCGATCGCGTCGCTGCGGCGCGAATGGGCGACGCGGCCTGGACTCGAGCATCCCTACCTGTCGCGTCCGTCGTTGCTCGCGACGATGGCGGGCGCCGGCGAGTGGCCGGTCAGCTACCCGGCGTCGTGCCAGCTGACGATCGCGGTCATGCTCCTGCCCGGCCAGCGGGACGCACGCGGGGAGCTCGAACGCCACATCGCGCGCGCGACGGCAGCGGCCGACGATTGGCTCAAGGAGCACCCGCCGACGATCGAGTGGTGGCCAAATGCGGTCACGGGGTTCGAGATCCCGGTGAGCGAGCCGATCGTTGCGACGATGCTCGAAGCGACCCGCGATGCCGGCCACCCTGGACAGATCGCCGGGCTTGACTCCTGGTACGACGGCGCGACGCTCACCGGGCTCGGCGGGATTCCGTCGATCGCCTACGGGCCGCCGGGATTCGCGCGCGACGGCGTCAGCGTCGCCCACACGGTCGATGAATACGTCCCCGTTGACGGCCTGGTCGCCTGCGCCCAGGGGATCGCCGTCGCGGCGATGCGATTCTGCGGCCTTGGCTGAGAGCCCTCAGCCCTCGGCCCTAGTTTCTCAGCCTCCGCCCTCCGCCCTCAGCCCTCGACGCGCTGCGCGAGCTCGACCCCCTTGCGACCGATGTCGACGAGGTAGCCGCGCAGGATTCCGGAATTCGCCTCGCTCCCCGGGTTGATGCACAAGGTGTCGCCGATCCGCCGCTCGCCGCCGGATTCGTGGATGTGCCCGTGGATCGCGAGCAGCGGCTGGTAGTGCTCGATCAGGCGGCGAACCGCCGTCGAGCCGACTGGGCCGCGGAGCACGTCTCCGGCTGACACGGTCGGGCGCAGGTTCTCGTCGAGGATCGGCGCGGTGTCGAGCCCTGAGTCGTGCGGCGGAACGTGGATCATGAACACCGCTCGGCGCGGATCGCGGACCTGCTCGGCGAGCGCGTCGAGGCGCTCGTACAGCTCGTCTTCTGACTCCTCGCGCGGCGTCTGCCACGGCGTGTGGTTCGACCAGCCACTCGCGAGGAGCTGCAGGTCGCCGGGGATCTCGAGCACCTTGCCGTCGGCGTTGATCGGCGCGTAGCCCGGCTCGTTGAGGATCTCGTCGATCACGAACTCGTCGTCGTTTCCCGGGATCAGGTACAGCGGCACGCCGGTGTCGCCGAGCCGCTCGGTGGCCAGCGCCAGCCAGTCGGCGACGCGCTCGTTCATCAACCGCGCGAGCAGCTCGTCGCGACCGGACTCGTCCGACGAGAGCCGCGTCGCCTCGTCTGACGTCGTCACGAACGAGTAGTAGCCGACGTCGGCGATGTCACGCTCGAGCTGGGCCAGCTGCTGGTCGTCACGCGCGGTCCGATGGACGCCGAACAGATCCGACTCGTAACTGCCGTTGCGGCGCACGATCGGGACGATTGCCTTGCCGGTGAGATCGCCGGCGAGCAGCGCGACATTGGCCTTGTACACGTTCCCTCGGATCGCGTTGAGGAACTTCCGCCAGGCTTTCTCGGCGGCGTGGAAATCGCTTGCGATGTACAGCCGGGTGGCGATCGCTAGTCCGGGGGTAGCTCGGTGAACAGCATCTTCGAGTCAACGCCGGCGGCCCGCGAGCGGTACCGCATGACGAAGTAGATCACGATCCCGAGCACGTAGAACAGCCCGGCGTCGATGATCCCGTTCGTCTCCAGGTAGGTCAGTGCGCTACCTCCCTTGAGCGCGTTCACGATCGGCTTGGCCACCGCGAAGACGTAGATCCAGATCGGGAACACGATCCACGCGAGGCCGATGTACGGCAGCCACTTTCCGAAGGGTGCGTTGCGCACAAGGTCGGGTCGGCGCCATCGCACGAGCATCGCGTTCAGCCCCGGCAGGCACCAGGTGAAGATTGCCATCGTGATCGCGAACCAGGCGGTCCCCGCGAGGTTCAGCTTGTGGTCAGCCGTGGCGAGGAACGTGGGCAGGGCCTTGTAGCTCTGAAAGAACAGGAACAAGGCGGTCAGCCCAAGCGTGGCCAGGATCGCGTTGAGTGGGCCTCGGATCCGCTCGTTGACGGTGCCAAACCACTCGGGCACCTGGCGGTCCAGGCTCCAGGCGAGCTGCATCCGGCTGATGAAGTTGATGTACACGGGGCACAGCAGGAACGGGAAGATCGTCCCGCCGAGGCTGATCAGCGCCCACAACGGCCACAAGCTCTTGTTCGCGATCACCGCGAGCAGCGGCATCGCGTTCGGCTGGCCGAGCGGCAGGGCCAGCTTGGAGAACCCCCAGTAGCTGGCGCCCCAGCTGACGTTCGTGCCGAAACCGAAATGCGTCGCGATCGCATCCACGTACACCGAGTTCGCGAACACGCCGATGACGAGCGCGCCGAGCAGCGCGATCAGCACGCCGCGACGCACGTTTCCACGCACCTCGCCCGCGATGTAGGCCGAGTACTGGAAGCCGATGTACTGAAACAGCAGGACCGACAGGATCAGCGGGAACGCCCCCGTCGAGAAGATGTTCGACAGGAAGCTGTGGCTGGGGCCGCCGAGGACGGCGGCGGCGGTACCGGCGGCGGCGATCTTGGCCGAGCTGACGCCTCCCGTGTAGTGCGGCAGGTTCGCGATGAAGCTCGACTTGTCGGTCGCCAGCAGCCCGAAGATGAACATCGCAGCGAAGCACGCGACGCCGTACGTGGCGAGCACCGTCACGACGCGGTGGAAGGTCCTCGTCGGCAGCACGCAGATCACCGTGATCCCGAGCAGCACGATCAGCGACGCGATGAATCCGGGCGTGCCGGTGATGTTCCCGGTCGCGTCGGTGAACCAGGTGTTCGCGCCCGAGAAGCCGCCCGCGCCGATACCGATGATCCGAGCCGTGATCTGCAGGTTGCGCAGCACCAGCGGGACCTCGAACGCGATGATCAGCACAGACGCGATCACGAGCGTCCAGGACTCCATCCAGCCCAGGAACGGGTGCAGGATCCGGCTCGTGAATACGTAGTCACCGCCCGAGCGCGGCATCACCGAGGTCAGCGACGAGAAGATCAGGGCCAGCAGAATGCAGAACAGCCCGGCGATGATCGCCGCCCAGCCGTAGGCCGAGAACAGCGTCGTCTTCCACACGGGGACGTCCGCGAGCGAGTAGAAGATCGGGTACAGCGTCAACCCGACCCCGACGAACGCCGCGACGTTGAAGAACAGCGCGTTGGTGACGCTGACGTTGCGAACCAGTCCCGAGGACTGGCGCACGAACAGCTTCGGTGTCGTGCTCTGCTCGGCGGCGGAACTGCCCGTTACCTCAGCCACGGCTCGCCTCCATCTCGGTCGCGGAGATCTTGTGGCGCGACCCTACCATCCCAGGTGGATCAAGCTGCGCGCCCAGCGTTCCTGCTCTGCGCGCGGTCGCGCAGCACGCTCGCCCCACAAGAAACAAGAAACCCCGCAACTTGCGGGGTTCTTGATCGGGGCGCCGAGATTTGAACTCGGGACCTCACCGACCCGAACGGTGCGCGCTACCAGGCTGCGCCACGCCCCGAATAAAGCCAGTATCCCACAGGCGGCCGCTCTGCCGCCATCCGGGTCCCGGGGACTCGGCGGCCCGGACTCTCCCCGGACGCGGAGCGGTCAGTGGCCGGACGCCCCTTGCAGCAGGGTAACGACCTTGTTCGTGACGCCGGTGACCGCGACCGCGGCCTGGCCGGCCGCGTGGACCACATCGCCGGCCGCGCCCACGCTCTGGTTGACGGCGTCCACCGTCGCTCCGGCGACCAGCGTCCTCGCCCCTGTCGCCGCCTGGGCGGCGCCGCTGAGCACCACCGCGGTCGTCCGTGTTCCCGCGCTGAACGTCTGGACCAGCCCGGAGGACACTGAGGATACCGACGCGATCGGCTGGGCGGCCAGGTGGGTGACCGGGGTGGACGCGCCGCCCAGAGACTGCGGGAGCCCGGCGTGGCCCAGAGCCAACGGCGCCGGTGCCGGGGCGGGGGCACCGGAGGCGCCCGGCGCGTGCGAAGCCGGGCGAGCGGCAGCGCGGGGGGCAGCGGGGGCGGTGGGGGCGGCGGGGGCGGTGGGGGCGGTGGGGGCAGCACGACCGGCAGGCGCGGGCCGGCCGCGGCGCGGACGGCGCACCGGCGCCCGCCCGGCGGTCGCGCTCAACCTGCGCGACTCGCCCCCAAGCGCAAGACGTGCGTGCGCCGGCGCGAGGATCGATGCCGCCGGGACCGCATGACCGCCGGCAATCGGAGCAGCCGCGTGGGCAGGCGCGATCGGTCGGGTGACCGCGGCAGGCGCCACCCGCTGATCGGAAGGGGTCGCGGCCGGAGCGGTGACGGCCCCGGCACCGGCCAGCGCGAGCACCGCCGCGGCCACGGCGGCCCCACCGAACGCGCCGGCGGCAGCGGGCTCGGAGACGTGCGACAGCGTCTGCACCGCCGACTGGGTGTTGATGGCCAGCTGGCGCGACCGCCCAGCGGCCCACGGCCAGCGCCACAGAGGAAGGGGCAGCAGGCCGGCGATCTTCGCGCCGATCCGCCGGCGCGTGACCAGGGTCTCGTCGACGCCGGCGAGATGAGCGCAGACGCGGCAGGGCTGGCAATGGGCGAGGTGGCGGGCGAACACCCGCCGCTCACGCACACCGAGCGAGCGGGCAGATAGAGCGCGGCCATCCTCGATCATGGACTGGATCTGACTGCAGCGCCGTCCGCTGGCCAGCTCCTCGTATTCCTCGGTCAGCTTGCGGCGGGCGCGAAACAGAGCGCTTTCCACCATCTGGCGCGTCATCTGAGTCCGCGCGCCGATCTCGTCGTAGCTGAGGCCCTCCAACTCGCGCAGCACGAGCAGTTGATGATGACTGTCGGACAGGCCGCCGAACGCGCCACGCAGATCCGTCAGCCGCTGCTTGGTCTCGACGGCGGCCGGAGGGCTGGGGGACAGCGAGAGCAGCACTGACGAACCAGACTCGTCATCCCCGCTGTCGAGCGAGACCTCGCGGGTCCGGCGGGTGCGCCGAAACTCGTCGATGCAGGCATTCTTGGCGATCTCGTAGATCCAGGGCTTGAACTGGATCGGCTGGGAACTCGACCGCAGACGTCGCAGCGCCGAGATGAAGACCTCCTGTGCCACATCCTCAGAGCGGCCATGATCGCGGACGCGCGCCTGGATGAAGCCGGTGATCCGGCCGGTGTAGCGCGCATAGAGCTCCTCGAAGGCGCGGTCGTCGCCGTCCCGCGCGGCGTCGATCAGCTCGTGCTCGGACAGAGTCTCTGCGGACAGCGCCGTCATGCCAGTACCGGTTTCATACCACCAACCTCCGCGCCCTATTCGGACCGCCCCCCACCGCCTGCAATGAACTGTAGCGTTTATATGAAATTTGTCGAGTTCTCGGGCCCGAATTCTGCGCGCTTGGGGGCTCTAGACCGTTTTCCCGCAGCGAGCGGGCTCCCCGGTTGTTCGCATCCGGCTCGAGCGCCATACTTGTCTCTCCTTAGTGAACGGCAAAGGAGAGCCCCGATGGCCAATCACCTGACGCCCAGCGAACTGGCCCGCGAAACCGGTCTCGATCGGCGCGATGTGATCGCCAAGTGCGTCGAGCTGGGAGTTCCGATCTTCAACGGCCGGATCGACAAGACACTCTTCCTGACCAGTCTCAGGCAGGCCGCGGGCACGACGCCCGATCCACAGCGTCAGGCGGCGAGCGCCTGACGCTCGCGGGCCGCGGCAGGCGGCGGCGTCCGCGGCCGGGGGATGGCGTCCGCGGCAGGCGGCGGCGTCCGCGGCCGGGGGATGGTACGTTCGCCGTCGCGCGGGGTTAAATGCGACGATGACCTCAGGCCCCCATTCGATCACCACCCGCCGGGTTGCTCCGCTGATCGTCGCCGCGCTCGCGCTCCTGTGCGCACTCGCCGGCCCGACCTTCGCGGCGGCCGGTGCGAGCCATCCGCGCGCCCAGGCCGCCGACCTGCTCGGCTCGAGCCTGGACCGAAGCTTGCGCGGCGCCGGACGGGCAAGCGGGGCATCGGTGATGGACCTCACCACCGGCGCCACGCTCTATGCCAACCGCGCCGGCGTGGGCCGCCTGCCGGCCTCGGTCCAGAAGCTCTGGACCACCTCGACCGCTCTGCTGGCTTTCGGGCCGAGCACGCGGCTGACCACCTCGGTGCTCGCCGACGGCCGGCTGTCGGGCACCACCCTGCACGGCACGCTGTATCTGCGTGGCGGCGGCGACCCCACCTTCGGGTCGGCCGGCTTTGATCAGGTCAACTACGGCACCGGGGCCAGCGTCCGGACGCTCGTCTCGGCCCTGGTCCGCACGCTCGGGCTGCGGACGCTGGACGGATCCGTCGTCGCCGACGAATCGCAGTTCGACGCCCGGCGGGGCACGGCGGCCACGGGCTACCGCGCCAGCCCGCAGGTCGAGGGGTCCCTGTCGGCACTGGTCTTCAACCGCGACTGGGCCGACCCCTACGGACAGACCCTGTTCCCCCGTCCCGCGCTGCAGGCGGGAATCCAGTTCGCCGCCGCGCTGCGCGCCGCCGGGGTGCACCTGTCAGCCACCCCGGTGCGCACGGGCACGACGCCGGCCTCGGCCCTGCCGGTTGCCGCGGTGCGCTCGCCGGCCATCGCCGATCTCGTGCACCTCACCAATACTCCGTCGGACAACTTCTTCGCCGAGACGCTGCTCAAGGATCTCGGCGCCTGGTACGGAGCCGGCGGAACCACCTCCGCCGGCGCGGCCGTCGTGCGGACGACGATCGCAACCACGTTTCACCTGCGGCCACGTTTCGACGATGGCTCCGGGCTGTCACGGTATGACCGTAGCTCTCCCGGCGATGTCGTCTCGCTGCTGGCCCAGCAGCAGGCCAATCCCGCGTTCACGAGCTCGCTGGCCGTAGCCGGCGAGACCGGAACGCTCAAGCACGAGCTGCGCGGCACCGCCGCACAGGGGCGTTGCCGGGGCAAGACCGGGACGCTGATCGACGCCTCCAGCGTCGCGGGCTACTGCCGCGCCCGAGACGGGCACACGCTCGCCTACGCCTTCATGATGAACAGCATCGATCCGCTTGTCGCGCACCCGATCCAGAACGCGATGGAGCTGGCGCTCGTCCGCTACGACGGCTGAGGGATTTCGCCGCTCGCGCCGGCCGCGGGCGGCGCCTCCCCGGCCAGTACCGCCCGCAACCCGGCCTCGTCGAGCACCGGGACGCCAAGCCGCTGCGCCGAAGCGAGCTTGGAGCCGGCGGCGTCGCCCGCGACGAGATAACTCGTCTTGCGCGAGACCGAGCCGGTGACGCGCCCGCCCGCGCCGAGAATTATCTCCGTGGCCTGCTCGCGAGTCAGGTCCGGCAGGGTCCCGGTGAGCACCAGGGACCGCCCTGCGAGCGGACCCTCTCCCGGCGGCGGACCCGCCTCCTCGAAGCGCAGGCCCTGCGCGCGGAGGTCGGCGATCAACGCCTCCATGATCGGATCGTGCAGCTGCTCGTGGATCCGGGCGGCCATCTTGGGTCCGACCCCCGGCGTCTGCTCGATCGCGTCGGGATCGGCGCCGAGCAGGGCATCGACGGAACGGAACTGCTGCGCGAGGTTGCGCCCGGTCACGCCACCCACCTCCTCGATGCCCAGCGCGAACAGAACCCGGCCGAAGGGCTGCTGCGCGGAGGCCTGGATCGCGCCGACGAGCTTGGCCGCGGAGACCTCGCCGAAGCCGCTCTGCTCGGCGATCTGACCCGCCTGCAGCCGGTAGAAGTCGGCCGCGGTCCGCACCCAGCCGAGCTCCATGAACAGGGTGACGAGCTTCTCGCCCAGCCCGTCGATGTCCATGATCGCGGCGAAGCTGGTCAGCAGCTGCCAGCGCCGACCGGCGCAATCCCGGTTGGGGCACCGGGTGAACACCGAGCCCTCGGGTTTCACCGTCGGCGTGTCGCATACCGGGCAGCGCGCCGGCGCCAGCGGCGCGGCGGGACGGTTCTCGCGCTCGGCCACGTGTGGCGCCGGCGAGAGCACCTGAGGGATCACGTCCCCAGCCCGGAGCACGATCACCTCCTCCCCCTCGCGGACGTCCTTACGGGCAAGGTCCTCCTCGTTGTGCAGCGTCGCCATCTTGATCGTCACCCCGGCGACGTGGACCGGCTCGAGCACCGCGTACGGGTGCAGGTCCCCGAACTTCCCCGGGTTCCAGCGCACCTCACGCAGAACCGTGACCGCGGTGGTGGGCGGGAACTTCCAGGCGATCGCCCAGCGCGGGTCCCGGCCGACGACGCCCAGGCGCCGCTGGAGCTCGAACTGGCTGACCTTGACCACGACGCCGTCGATCTCGAAGTCCAGCGAGCCGCGGCGCTGCTCCCAGCCCTGGCAGGTGGCGACCAGCTCGTCCTCGCTGGTCAGCTTCCGCACGTCGGGGTGGACCGGAAAGCGGTGCTGGCGCAACCACTGAAGCGCCTCCCAGTGTGACCCCACGGCGAGCCCGTCGGTCACCCCGATCTGGTAGCACCACAGTGACAGTGGGCGGTCGGCGGCGAGCTTGGGGTCGAGCTGGCGGATCGTGCCCGCGGCTGAGTTGCGTGGGTTCATGAACGTCGACAGCCCGGCCTGCGCCCGGCGCTCGTTCAGCGCGGCGAAGTCTGGCAGCGACATGTAGACCTCGCCGCGGACCTCCAGCAGCGCCGGGGGGTCGCTCATACCCAGGCGCAGCGGCAGCGACCCGATCGTGCGCAGGTTGTGGGTGACGTCCTCGCCCACCTCGCCGTTGCCGCGGGTCGCGCCGCGCGCAAAGACGCCGTCGCGATACAGCAGCGAGATCGCCAGCCCGTCGATCTTGGGCTCGGCGATGTACTGAAACGGCGGATCCGCGATCCCCTCGCGCCCGAGATGATTGCGCATCCGCTGGATCCAGGCCCGCAGCTCCTCGCCCGAACGGGCGTTGGCCAGCGACAGCATCGGCTCGGGATGGCTGACCTTGAGCAGGTCAGACACGGGCTCGCCGCCGACTCGCTGCGTCGGGGAGTCCGACGTGGCCAGCTCGGGGTACTGGGCTTCGAGCCCGCGCAGCTCATCGAGCAGCACGTCGTACTGATCGTCGGCGATCTCGGGATCGTCCAGGACGTAGTAGCGGTAGCCGTGGTGCTCGAGCTCGCGCCGCAGCTCGGCAGCTCGTTTCGCGGCCGCCGCCGGCACGCTCACGGATCCGTCCCTTGATCGGTTTCCGGCGCGATCAGCCGGGCGAGATCGTGGCGCGCCAGGGCTTCGAGGCCGTCCCGCGCGGTGAGGTCGAAGTGCAGCGGGGTGATGGCGATCTGCCCGGCCGCGACGGCGGCGAGATCGGTGCCCTGCTCGTCGCGCTCAAAGCTCGCGTCACCGTAGATCCGGTACAGCCTCCGGCCGCCGTCCGCGTGGGCGCGATCCTCCTCTACCAGGGCAAGCTCATCGCGGTAGATGCGCTTGCCCAGGCCCGCCACCGCCACCCCGCTGGGATGGGCGCCGGGGACGTTGATGTTGAGCAGGGTCGCCGGTGGAAGCGGCACCGTCTCCAACTCATCGACCAGCCCGGCGGTGAACTGCGCCGCCACGGTGAAGTCAAAGCCGGTGCCGGAGCGAAAATCGAGCTCGAGCGAGCGCGACTGCTGAGATACCGCGATTCCCGGAAGCCCGAGCACGATCGCCTCCAGCGCCGCGGCGACCGTTCCCGAGTAGGTGATGTCGTCGCCGAGATTGGAGCCGTGATTGATTCCCGAAACGACGAGATCGACCGCGAACCCCTCGATCAGCCCCAGGTTGGCCAGACGCACGCAGTCCACCGGGGTGCCATCGGTCGCATATCCGAGGCTGCCGTCGTCGAACTCGACCTCACGCACCCAGAGAGGACGGCGGGTGGTGATCGAGCGTGCCATCGCCGACCGATTGCCGTCGGGCGCGATCACCGCGAGGTCGATGTTGGGCCGTGCCGCCAGGGCCCGCCGCAGGGCCTGCAGCCCGGCCGCTTCGATGCCGTCGTCATTGGTCAGCAGGACACGCACATCACCATCCTAAGCCTCGCGCCGACGCCGCTGGCCGGCCGTTACCTCGCCGCTCCGCCCTGCGCGAGGATTCGCCGTCACCTCCCGCTTGCTGCCCTGCGCGAGGATCCGCTCGTCGTCGTAGCCGACGCGGGCGAGGTAGAGCCCGCGGGGGGACGCGGTCGGGCCCGCCTCACACCGCGGCCGGCCTGCGAGCAGGGCGATGAAGCCATCGAGGCTGCGCCGGCCGCGAGCGACCTCGAGCATCGTCCCGACCAGAACCCGGTTCATGTGCCGCAGAAACGCGTCGGCCTCGATCCAGAACTCGAGGTGATCCGGGCCGGCGGCCCGCCAGTGCGCGGCGAACACCTCCCGCGAGAAGCGGACGTGATCGGTCTCGGTGGGGGTGAAGGCGGTGAAATCGTGCGTGCCCGCCAGCACGGACGCGCAGGCGTCCAGCTGACCACGGTCGATCGACCCGGGCCAGTGCAGTGCCGCCTCGGGCTCGTGGGCGCTGCGCGACTCGCGCGTGAGCAGCCGGTAGCAGTACGCCCGGCTCGTGGCATCACCGCGAGCGCTGAAACCGGGCGCCGCCGGCTCGCAGGCGAGCACCGAGATGTCGTGCGGCAGCAACGCGTTCAGCGCGCCGACCGGGGCGGGATCGCCGGCATAGCTGGCCACCTGGGCCCACGCGTGGACCCCGGCGTCGGTCCGCCCCGCGACGGTGAGCGCAACCGCCGGGCGGCGCAGGACGACCGCGAGCGCCCGCTCGAGCTCGGCCTGCACGGTTCGCTGTCCCGTCTGAGCGGCCCAGCCGGCGAAGGCGGTGCCGCGGTACTCGATCGTGAGGCGCGCCGTCGGCGCGCCCGGACCGGCCGGGTCGACCCCCGCCGTCAGACGAGCTCCAGCAGCACCATCTCGGTCGAGTCCGAGCGGCGCGGCCCGAGCTTGAGGATCCGGGTGTAACCGCCGGGCCGTTCGGCGTAACGCGGAGCGACCTCCTCGAACAGCTTGTAGACCACGAACTTGTCCTGCCCAAGAGCCGACAGCGCCTGCCGGCGCGCGTGCAGGTCACCGCGCTTGGCGAGCGTGATCAGCTTCTCGACCTCTGGCTTGACCGCCTTGGCCTTGGCTTCGCTGGTCTGGATCCGCTCGTGATCGATGACCTCCTTGGCCAGGTTCATGAGCAGGGACTTGCGGTGCGAGGAACTGCGGCTGAGCTGATATCGCTGACGCTGATGGCGCATCGGACGGGAGCTTAGTCGTCGCGGAGCCCGAGGCCCCGCGCGTGGAGGGTTTCGATGACCTCGTCGATCGACTTCTTGCCGAAGTTCGGGATCGCGTTGAGCTCGCCCTCGGTCTTGGCGACGAGATCGCCCACGGTCTGGATGCCCGCGCGCTTGAGGCAGTTGTAGGACCGCACGCCGAGCTCGAGCTCCTCGATCAGGATGTCGTCCATCGCATTGGGCGCCCGCGTCCCGGCGCCCACCGGGGCACCGCCGACCAGACCCGCGTCCAGCCCACCCGGGGCGCCGACGTCACGCAGCTCGACCACGCGATCGGCGTCGGTGAAGATCGCGAGCTGTGAGATGAGGATCTCGGCCGCCTCGCGCAGCGCGGCGTGCGGGTCGATCGAGCCGTCGGTCTCGATGTCCAGCGTCAGCTTGTCGAAGTCGGTCTTCTGACCGACACGGGCCTGCTCGACGTTGTAGGCGACACGGCGCACCGGCGAGAAGATCGAGTCGATCGGGATGACCCCGATCGGCTGGTCCGGTGACTTGTTCTCCTCGGCGGGACGGTAGCCACGCCCGCGGCCGACGGTCAGGTACACCTCGAGCTTGGTCTTCTTCTCGAGCGTGGCGATGTGCGCGTCCGGGTTGAGGATCTCGACCCCGGAGGGGAGGTCGATGTCCTTGGCGGTGATGTCACCGGGGCCGGTGACGACGAGCGGCGCCTCGATCTCGGTCGCGTCTGAATGCATACGGCAGACGACGCCCTTGAGGTTCAGGACGATGTCGGTGACGTCCTCCTTTACCCCGCGGATCGTCGAGAACTCGTGGGCGACGCCCTCGATCCGAACGCTGGTCACAGCGGCACCGGACAGCGAGGACAGCAGAACGCGGCGCAACGAGTTGCCGAAGGTGTAACCGAATCCACGGTCGAGCGGTTCGATCGTGAACGAGCCGCGCGTGTCATCGACCGACTCGCTGGAGATTCGCGGGACTTGGAAATCAAGCATCTGGAGTCCTAACATCGTGGGGTTCCCGGCCGCCGATGGGCGGCGTTCAGCGTCGCGCGATCCGGGCTTGCACCCGCGCGACCAAAAAAAGCTCGTCTTACTTGGAGTACAGCTCGACGATGAGCTGTTCCTGCACCGGCGCGGCGATCTCTCGCCGTTCCGGCTTGCGCAGCACCTTGGCCGTGAGCGAATCGTGATCGGCCTGCAACCACGCCGGCACCTGACCGGTCAGCTCGGTCGCGTCACGGATCACCTGACCCGCGGTCGACTTCTGATGAATCGCGATCACATCGTTGTCACGCATCTGGTAGCTGGGGATGTTCACCCGGCGGCCGTTGACGGTCCAATGACCGTGCAGGATCAGCTGGCGCGCCTGCCGTCGCGAGGCGGCGAAGCCGAGGCGGACGAGCACGTTGTCAAAGCGGCACTCGAGCATCCGCAGCAGGTTCTCGCCGGTCACGCCCTGCTGGCGCGACGCCTTCTCGTAGTAGATGCTGAACTGCTTCTCGAGCACGCCGTAGTAGCGCCGCGCCTTCTGCTTCTCGCGCAGCTGCACCCGGTACTCGCTCTGCTTCTGGCGCCCGCGGCCGTGGTCACCCGGCGGATAGTTGCGGCGCTCGACGCCGCACTTGTCCGTCAAGCAGCGCTCGCCCTTGAGGAAGAGCTTCTGGCCCTCTCGGCGGCACTGCTTGCACTGGGCACCGGTATCTCGAGCCATGACTAGACGCGCCTGCGCTTTCGGGGTCGGCAGCCGTTGTGAGCTTGCGGGGTGACATCCTTGACTCCGGTCACCTCGAGACCCGCGGCCTGCAGCGAACGGATCGCCGTCTCGCGACCGGAACCGGGGCCCTTGACGAACACCTCGACCTTCTGCAGGCCGTGCTCGATGCCCTTGCGGGCGGCCGCGTCGGCCGTCACCTGCGCCGCGAACGGCGTCGACTTGCGCGAGCCCTTGAAGCCGGCGCCGCCGGCCGACTCCCAGGCGAGTACGTTGCCCTCGCGATCGGTCAGCGAGACGATTGTGTTGTTGAAGCTGGTCTTGATGTGCGCCTGGCCGATCGGCACGTTCTTGCGCACACGGCGACGACCACGCTGAGGCCTGCGCGGAGCGGGGCTCATTTCTTGACCGCCTTCTTCTTACCGGCGACCTGCATCCGCTTGGGGCCCTTCCGGGTGCGGGCGTTGGTCTTGGTCTTCTGGCCGCGAACGGGCAGGCCCCGCCGATGGCGCATGCCGCGGTAGCAGCCGATCTCCTGCAGGCGCTTGATGTTCTGGGAGCGCTCGCGCCGGAGGTCACCCTCAACGGTCAGCTCGTCGATCAGGTCACGCAGTGAGACGACCTCGTCCTCGGTCAGGTCGCGGACCTTGCGGTCCGGTTCGACGCCGGCCTTGTCCAGCAGCACGTTGGACGTCGTACGTCCGATCCCGTAGATATAAGTCAGGCCAATCTCGACCCGCTTGTTGAGGGGGATGTTGACCCCGGAGATGCGCGCCATGTGACTAGCCCTGCCGCTGCTTGTGACGAGGATTGGAGCAGATCACGAGAACCCGTCCGTTGCGGCGGATGATCTTGCACTTCTCGCACATCGGCTTGACCGACGGTCGTACTTTCACGCTCGCTTCACCCTCGTCTGTAGGAAATTCTCGTGGTTCCACCGTCGAGGCTCTGGAGACCGGTGCGGTCGCCGCTACCTCGCCGGGGAGCGCTCACAGCGTTTGACCGACGCGCTGCGAACGCAACGGGGGATGGTAGCAACGTTTACCGGGAGTCCAGGATCGCGCGCGAACGAAGCTCGATCCTAGCCGCGCCGGCGACAGCGACAGGGTGCGCCTTCCCGCCGCTCAGGCCGCAGCGCTGTGCGTCGGCACGGTCTTCTCGTGCCACGGGGTGAGGATCCGCGGGCCGTCTGCGGTGATCGCGATCGTGAACTCGAAATGAGCGGCCAGCGAGCCATCCTGGGAGAAGATCGACCAGTGGTCCTCGCCGACCCGCACGCCATGGCGACCCGCGGTGACCATCGGCTCGACCGCGAGCACCATCCCCTCCTCGAGCTCCAGGCCCGTGCCGGCCTGACCGTAGTTCGGAATCTGCGGCTCCTCGTGCATGTCACGACCGATGCCGTGCCCGACGAGGGAGCGCACGACTGACAGGCCCTCGGCCTCCACGTGCTGTTGGATCGCGTGGCCGACATCCCCCAGACGGCTGCCCGCCCGGCAAACGGGCACCGCAGCGAGCAGCGATCGTTCTGTCACCTTCAGCAGCTTGTGCGCGACGGGGCTGATCGGCCCGACTGCGAACGTACGCGCGGCGTCGGCCACCCAGCCGTTGCGCACGACGCCGATGTCGATCGAGAGGATGTCGCCTCGCCCGAGCTTGTAGGCGCCCGGGATCCCATGGACGATCATCGAGTTGGGGGAGGCGCAGATCGAGCCCGGGAACCCCCGGTAGCCCTTGAAGGCGGGCTCGGCTCCCTGCGAGCGGATGAAGCGCTCCGCGGCCGCGTCCAGTTCCCGGGTGCTGACCCCCGGACGGATCTTCCCGGCCAGCAGGTTCATCGTGCGCACGAGGATCGCACCGGCGGCGGCCATCCTTTCGATCTCCTCCGCGCTCTTCTTGATGATCATCACACGTCCTCCTCGAGGCGCAGCGTGGCGATCACGGCGCGGATGTGGTCATGGACCTCGGCGGCCGGGCGGGTTCCGTCGATCCGACGCATCAGGCCCTGCTCGTCGTAGTGGTCCACGAGCGGCTCGGTCTGCTCGTGGTAGACGTTCAGCCGGTTCTTGATCACCTCCGGCCGGTCATCGTCGCGCTGGATGAGCCGCGAGCCGTCCTGATCGCAGACTCCCTCGTGCTTGGGCGGGTCGAACTCGACGTGATAGTTGTGACCGGACTTGACGCACACCCGGCGGCCCGAGAGCCGGCGGATGACCTCGGCGTCGGGAACGTCGATCAGCAGCGCGGCGGTCACGCGTCGCTGCAGCGCGTCGAGCTGGCGCTCCAGCGCGGCGGCCTGATCGAGGTTGCGCGGAAAGCCGTCGAGGATGAAGCCGTCCTCCGCGTCGGGCTGCTCCAGGCGGTCGGCGGCCATCGCGACGATCAGCTCGTCGGGCACGAGATCGCCCGCGTCCATGTAGCGCTTGGCCTGGTTGCCGAGCTCGGTCTCGCGCTTGACGTTGTCGCGCAGCATCTCTCCGGTCGAGATGAAGGGCAGCTGAAAGTCGCGCTGCAGGCGGTCGGCCTGTGTCCCCTTGCCCGCCCCGGGGGGGCCGAAGAGGATGAGGTTGAGCTCGGCCACGGCACCACTGTATCGAGCGCCCATATCCGATACCGGGTTGGGACACCCGGCCGGATCTATTTCAGGAAGCCCTCGTAGTTGCGCATCATCAGCTGCGCCTCGAGCTGCTTCATCGTATCCAGGGCCACGCCGATGACGATCAGGATCGATGTCCCGCCGAAGAAGAAGTTGGCGTGGGTCCGGGCGATGAGGATCGTCGGCAGAGCTGCGATCGCGGCCAGGAACAGCGCGCCGGGGAAGGTCAGCCGGGCGAGGATGCGATCCAGGAACTCGGCCGTCGGGCGCCCGGGTCTCACCCCCGGAATGAACCCGCCGTATTTCTTCAAGTTGTCGGCCTGATCCACCGGGTTGAAGGTGACCGCGGTGTAGAAGTAGGTGAACAGGATGATCATGATGCTCTCGCCGAGCACGTAGTGCCATCCCTGCGGACTGAAGAAGGTCGCCAGATCGGTGGCGAAGCCCTTGCGGTTCTGGCCGATGATCTGCCCCACCGTGGGCGGGATCGCCATCACGCTCGCCGCGAAGATGACCGGGATCACGCCGGCCATGTTGACCCGCAGGGGAAGGTAGGTCTGGCCGCCCTGGGTCATGCGCCGGCCGATCACCCGCTTGGCGTACTGGATCGGGATCCGCCGCTGACCCTCCTGCACGAACACCACGGCGGCGACCGCGCCGAGGGCGATGAACGGCATCATCACCTTGAAGACCTGGTCGGGGTTGTTCCACCACGAGCTGACCCCGCTGGGGATGCGCGAGACGATGCTGGCGAAGATCAGCAGTGAGATGCCGTTGCCGATCCCGCGTTGGGTGATCAGCTCGCCCATCCACATCAGCAGCACGGTGCCCGCGGTCAGCGAGATCACGATCAGGAAGACCTTGAACAGGGTGAAGTTGGCGATCAGCGTCGTCCCGGTCGACTTCTCGAAGCTGCGGAACAGGAACACGTAGCCGATCGACTGCGCGAAGGCCAGACCGACGGTCAGGTACCGCGTGTACTGCGTGATCCGCGACTGGCCGACCTCCCCCTCCTTGGCGAGCTTCTCCAGCGAAGGGACGACCACCTGCAGCAGCTGCAGGATGATCGAGGCGGTGATGTAGGGCATGATGCCCAGCGCGAAGATGGCGATCCGCCCCAGCCCCCCGCCCGAGAGCAGGTTGAGCAGACCGAGGATGTTGCTGCCGCCGAAGTTCTTCTCGATCGCGTTGACGGCCTGCGAGTTGATGCCCGGCGCCGGGATGTGCGTCCCCAGCCGGTAGAGGGCGAGGATCCCGGCGGTGATCAGGATCTTCTTGCGGATGTCGCCGACCCTGAACGCTCCGAGGATCGTCGCGATCACCTTTCAGCCCTCGATGACCTGACAGGTGCCGCCGGCGGCTTCGATCTGCTCGCGCGCGGCGCGGCTGAAGCCATGAGCGTGGACGGTCAGCGCCTTGGTGAGCTCGCCGCGAGCCAGCACCTTGACCGGTACGTTGCGGCGCGTCGCCAGGCCCCTGGCGTTCAAGCTCTCCACGCTGACCGAGTCCCCGGCTTCAAAGCGCGCCTCGAGATCCTCGAGGTTGACCGGCTGGGTGTGGGTCCGGAAGGGCTCGAACGGCATCGACTTCTTCATGTGCGGGCCACGCAGCTTGCGCATCCGCATGTGGATCGGCATCTGGCCGCCCTCGAAGCGAGCCCGCGACTTGGATCCGGCGCGCGACCCGTATCCCTTCTGACCGCGGCCGGAGGTCTTGCCGGTGCCCGAGCCCTCGCCGCGCCCGACGCGCTTGCGTGGTCGGCGCGAACCGGGGGCGGGCTTGAGATTGTGCAGCCCGATCCGCTCCTCGTTGGGCGTGAGGCCGTCCTTCGGCGCGCTCATGACTCCTGCACCTCGACGAGATGGCGCACCTTGTGCAGCATCCCCCGGATCTGGGGGGAGTCGGAGATCTCCACCGTATGCCCGATCCGCCGCAGACCGAGCGAGCGCAGCGTGTCGAGCTGACGCTGGTCGCAGCCGTTGCGCGACTTGCGTTGGGTGACGCGGACGGCGCTCATGACGGGCTTGGCACCTCGGGCTGGAACTCAGGGGTCTTGACCGCGTCGGCCGTGCCGTCGGCGGACTCCGAGCTCAGGCCCAGCACCTGGTTGATCGACAGGCCGCGCAGCTCGGCGACCTCGTCGGGGGTGCGCAGCGACTCCAGTCCCGCCATCGTCGCCTTGACGAGGTTGATCGGGTTCTGGGAGCCGAGGCTCTTGGAGAGGATGTCGTGGATGCCGGCGAGCTCGAGCACGGCGCGGACGCCACCACCGGCGATCACCCCGGTACCGGCCGAGGCCGGCTTGAGGAAGACCCGGCCGGCTCCGAAGATGCCGGTCGTCTGGTGGGTGATCGTGGAGCCGTGCTTGGGCACGCGATACAGGTTCTTCTTGGCTCGCTCGACGCCCTTCTGGATCGCCACCGGGACCTCGTTGGCCTTGCCGTAGCCGATCCCGACGACATCGCGTTCATCGCCCACCACCACGAGCGCGGTGAAGGAGAAACGGCGACCACCCTTGACGACCTTGGCGACGCGGTTGATTTCAACCACGCGCTCCTGGAGGTCCAGGCCGGCGGAACTGACTGTGCGATCTCGAGCCATGGGTGAATGAGCCAGGGTAGCGGGGTTCTAGAAGTGAAGGCCGGCTTCACGGGCGCCATCGGCGAAGGCCTTGACGCGTCCGTGGTACTGGTAGCCGCCGCGATCGAAGACCGCGGTCTCGACGCCGGCCGCCTTGGCCCGCTGTGCGAGCACGCCACCGGCCCGGGCCGCCAGGGCGACGCCGGTGAGGCTGCGCAGGTCGCTCTCGGTCCAGTTGACGGCCGCGAGCGTGCGGTGGTTGTCGTCATCGATGAGCTGGGCCGAGATGCCGCGATTTGATCGGAACACGGAGATGCGGGGCCGCTCAGCGGTCCCGCTCACCTTGGCGCGCACGCGGCGGCGTCGCTTGAGCCGCCGATCCGGGCGAGTGAGAACGGTCATGCTCGCTTACCAACCTTCCGGGCGACGTATTCGCCCTCGTAGCGAATCCCCTTGCCCTTGTAGGGCTCGGGCTTGCGCTGCTTGCGGATGTAGGCGGCCGTCTCCCCCACCTGCTGCTTGGAGGCGCCGCGCACGACGATCCGGGTGGGCATCGGGACCTCGAACTCGATCCCGTCGGGCGCTTTGACCGGCACCGGGTGCGAGTAGCCGAGGGCGAGCTCCAGATCGCGGCCGCGCAGCGCCGCGCGGTAGCCGACGCCCTGGATCTCCAGGCGCTTCTCGAAGCCGGCGGTGACGCCCTCGACCATGTTGGCGACCAGGGTGCGGGTCAGCCCGTGCAGTGACCGATGCTCGCCACGATCCGTCGGCCGGGTGACGAGCAGCTCCTCGCCCTCCGCGCCATCCTGGCGTGGAGTCCGCTGCACCGTGATATCGCGGTGGATGCGCTCTGAGAGCTCGCCCTTGGGACCGTTGACGGTCACGCGCTCGGGCTCGATCGCGATTGTCACCCCGGAGGGGACGGAGATGGGTTGTCTGCCGATTCGGGACATGAGTGCTGGATTAACTCCCTCCCACCCTTACCAGACCTGGGCCACGACTTCGCCACCGACGCCCTGCTGGCGGGCCTCGTGGCCGGTCATGACACCCTTGGAGGTGGAGATGATCGCGGTGCCCATGCCGCCCTGGATGCGGGGGATGTGGGCGTGGTCGACGTAGGT
>JAABUZ0100002692.1_pt1 | contig 28634 bp, 30 predicted proteins | sample 5562091 | NCBI WGS metagenome assembly JAABUZ01 (sample SAMN12813069, study PRJNA571459) | rock metagenome | isolation source: Antarctica rocks | place: Antarctica: Victoria Land, Linnaeus Terrace sud | collected 2015-12-21 | reverse complement strand
CCATCGCGCGATTCTGCATCACTGCCCGTACGAGACGGCCGCGTGCCGTCCGGTACAGGTAGTGGTAGACGCCCGCGAGTGCGATGCCTGCCAGCGCCATGATGAAGAGACGTGCGTACGACAGCGAGAGATCTGGCGTGACCGCGAGTGCGCCACCAAGCCAGGTGGGCACTTTCACGGTGACGTTGGGTGCGCCGAAGATATTTTTGGCGGCCTGCTCGAGCATGAGGCCCACGCCCCAAGTCGCCAGCAGGGTATCGAGCGGTCGGGTGTACAGGAAGCGGATGAGGCTGCGTTCGAGGAGCCAGCCAAAGCCCGCAGCGATCAGAAAGGCCAGAGGCAATGCGGCGATGAAGCCGTTGCCCGCCATCACCTGGCCAAACAACAGGCCAGCCACGTTGCCGCAGATATAGGCCACGTACGCGCCGATCATAATGAACTGGCCGTGGGCCATATTAATGACGTTCATCAACCCGAACGTAATGGCCAGTCCGATAGCAATGAGCAGCAAAATAGAACCTACGCTCAACCCGTTGAAAATGCCGAGCAGAATCATGTTCATCCACGACCTCGCAATGCGGTGTGATGCCTCGCCACGGTCTGAGGCTTCCTCGACAGTGTGTGGTGGAGGTGGTGAGAAACGAGCCCTTGCACCTCCACCGTGCTCACGAGCTGCCGGTGACTGACGCGCCCCATGCGTACGTTTTGAGATACGGGTCGGGCTTCAGCAGTTTGTCTCCCGAGTCCCAGACGACCTTGAACTGTCCATCGGCGGTGGCTTTGCCAATCATGGCCTTTTGATAGATGTGCTGGGTTTCACCGTCGATCTTGATCATGCCCTGGGGTGAATCGAACTCGACGCCGTCTGCGGCGGCTCGGACCTTCTCGACCTCGATGGATTTCGCCTTCTCGACCGACTTCGCCCAGAGATACACGGCCGAATAGGCGTGTTCGATGGGATCGTCCGTCACTTTGTCCTTGCCATACCGCTGCCGGAAGTCCGCGACGAACTTCTCGTTTTTGGCGCCGGGGACCGTCTGGAAGTAGTTCCAGGCGGTGAGCTGGTCTTTGAAGTTATCGACTCCGATGCCGCCGACTTCTTCTTCCGCAACGCTCACCGATAGCACAGGCATCGTCTCGGAGGTGAAGCCCGCCGCTTTCAACTGCTTGAAAAACGCCACGTTGCTGTCACCATTCAAGGTGTTGAAGACCGCCTGCGGTTTGGCCGACTTGATCTTGGCGACGACAGCACTATAGTCGGTGTTTCCCAGAGGCGTGTAATCTTCGGCGACGGTGGCACCGCCCTCGGCCTTTAACTGTGCCTTAATGACCTTGTTGGCGGTTCGCGGGAAGACATAGTCGGAGCCGAGCAAGTACATGTTGGTCATCTTCTGCTGAAGCAGGTAGGTGACTGCTGGGATGATTTGCTGGTTGGGGGGTGCGGCGATGTAAAAGATGTTCTTCGATGCTTCGAGACCCTCGTACTGAACCGGGTAATACAGCAGTCCATTCAGTTGCTCGACGACTGGCAGGACGGCTTTTCGGCTGGCCGATGTCCAGCAGCCGAAGATGGCGGCCACCTTTTCATTCTGCAGCAACAGTTTGGCTTTTTCCGCGAAGGTCGGCCAGTCGGATGCTCCGTCCTGGACCACGGGCTGCAACTGCTTGCCCATGACCCCGCCCGCTTTGTTGATCTCGTCGATGGCCATCAGTTCCGCGTTCTTGACGGCAACTTCACTGATCGCCATCGTGCCGCTCAACGAGTGCAGGACGCCTACTTTGATGACACCAGACTCACCGCCCGCTGTTTTCGCGGAGGTTGGAGCGGCACCGGCGGCAGGGGCTGTGGTTGCAGCCGGAGCCGCGAGAGCGGCAGCTGTGACCGTTGGTTTTGCCGCTGCGGTCGGGGCGCTTGTGGGTGCCGACGCCGCCGTACTGCCGCACGCGGCAAGCAGTCCACCAAAGGCGGTGAGCGTGGCGGCCGTACCCGCCGCACGGAGGAAGCCGCGCCGTGATATGACTCGCGGATGGATGGGAGAACTTGTGTCGGCCACGGTACTGGTTCCTTTCTCACACCGGAATGCGGGTGCATTCCGACAACATCAGGGTGCCGTTGTATCGACTGGCGTGCCGTCGATACGGTTCGCTGGCGGCTGTCGCCACCGTGGTGCTGAGAAGACCGCCTCTGCCGTCAGGGCACCGTCCTACCCGACCCGCCGATCGGCCGCGATGCCGACGGATGTGGGGACAACGTTCGCTAGAGGCCGGGAGCTCCAGTGCTCGCAGGCATAGCGCCAGCGGGATCTCGTCGCACAACGAAGCCCTGAGCACCAGCTTGGTGCTCAGGGCTTCGTCATTGATCGTCACACCGACATGGTGTCTCTGTATGGTACGCAGTGGTTCTAGCATTACCAAGACATTTCTTTGTCCAAGTGGACAGCGTGTGAAAACTACATGGTCGCTGACGCGAAATGCTTCCACGGGGCCTGTTGCCGAAATCGAGGGGCGGGCAGCGGTGCTGGTAGCGTTGGTGAATGCGCCTTTTGTTGGGAAGGAGGTAGCCGATGCCATGTTGGGTCTTCTGCTCGTTTGGGAAGGCGAGCAACTTGATATGGAGGAAGTCGTCGCGACCGAGGAGGCGATCGAGGTAGAGGCAGAGGGTATGGGTGGCACGTTTTGAGTGGAGACGAGCGCAGAGGCCGTGGAAGGTAGGGGCGTGGTTGGTCTCGACGTGGAATTGGGCGTCGCGTTGATCGTTGACGGTCTCGATGATCTGACGTGCGGCTGTGAGCAGGCGACAGATCGTGGCAGAGCGTTGTTGCTTCTGGTTGCGACGGGGGACCGTGAGTAGGTGGCTGCGTCGTTCTTCCCACAAGGCAGCTGCGATGGGGGCGTTGATCGACGCATTGTCACCGATCACGTCCAAATCCGTATGCTCGGCGAGCAGTTCGTATCCGACGGGCAGGTCATTGGCGTTGGCCGGGGCGGTAACGGGCAAAGCGGAGGGGGCGACGTCCAAGATGGTGCCACGCAGCGTGACCAAGAGATGCAATTGGTCGCCGAAGATGGTCTGCTTCTTGGTGCAGACCCTGCCGAAGGTGGCTCCTGCCTGGCACCGGGTCGGCGTCGCCGTTGACCCAGGCACCAGGCAGGAGCCCAGCACGGGCACGTTATCGATCACACACTGGCGACCGGCAGCAACATCGAGCACGTCCAGGATGATCCGCCGACATAGCAGGTGTTTGTGTCTATTTTACCCGTCAGCCGTTCCAAGCGGAACCCGCTATGCCGATCGTTCGCTCATGACTACCGGTTTCATGGCGACCAAATACGCTCGCCAGCCCCCATACCCGGTGATGTCCCGTTCGGCGCGGGCAAGGTCTTCCGGGTAGAGGACGCCTTCGACCGTGCGGCCATCCTCCAGCACCACCAGGCCCAGGTAGAGGCCGGGTGGTTCGGTACGAACAATGTGCTCACGTTGGGCAGCCGTCACGAGGTACAGTTCGCCAGCAATTCGTGCTCCACAGGACTCCACACCGTACATTCCGGGATGGACATCCCTGATGGAGTGCAGCCGGTAGTACGGCCCGGTGAATGCCTCGCTGACAAAGATGGCAGTGCTGATATTCCGGTGCAGGGGTAGTCCGCGCATGAGCGTGCCATTGACGAACAGCGAGGTCATGGCGGTGGTGCCTGATGCGTGGATAGCTTTCTCCACCGCTACCACGTCCTTCCGGCTGCGGTGCCCGCATCGACGGTATCGCTGGCGGGTGCCACGATGCCATTGAGGACATCTGCTACCTCGGTACTGGTACTGACCCAGCCGAAAATGCCCCCCTGCATCTTGACCATACTGACCGCGGCACGGTGGTTCGCTTCATCGAAGGCGCCACAGCAGTCCTCGATGAGCAAGCAACGCAGACCCATGTCGTTCGCGTTCCGCAGTGTTGTATGGACACAGACGTCCGTGGTGACACCGGTAAACAGGAGATGGGTGATGCCACCGTTCTGCAGGATCACGTCGAGATCCGTCTGGTAAAACGCGCCTTTTCCCGGCTTGTCGAGCACCACTTCATCAGGCAATGGCTGAAGCTCATCGATGATGGCGTGGCCACGTTCGCCGCGCACGAGGACGCGTCCAAGCGGACCTGCGTCGCCGATACCTGCACCCATCTTCTTACTGTGTTCCAGCTTGTTCGCGGGACAGTCCGAGAGATCGGGCCGGTGTCCCTCGCGGGTATGGATGATACGCATGCCGACCGACCGCGCCGCACGTCGTATCCCATCAGCGCCCCGTAGCCACCGGGGGAGCAGAAGTCGTTTTGCATGTCGATGATGAGCAGTGCCGTGTGCTCAGTGGCGCAGTCGAAGGGGTACATCTCAGCGGGGATCGTCACCGCCGTCACGCGTTTCTCCTTTTCTTGCAGTGAATTACTCCACCGGGTCTGCCAGGTACCACACCGGCATTCCTCCACTGGGAGGAGCGGGGCGTGACGAGGCGAACGAGCCAGCACATGGGCGTACGTTCCTTTTATTGTGGGCGCGAGACCGTGGGTACCGACGCGGGCACGGTGATCACGGCTCCCAGCTGGCGTAGCAGTCCGGCGTGGTCGGAGCCAGCCCAGGTATCGGTGAATTGTCCGTTCTCGATGGCGAACACGCGAATCACCGACCAGGTAACGCTTCTGCCTGTCGCCGGTATGCCAAGAAACTCACCTATGTGTATCCCATGCTGGGTCGCACGCAACACTACCCGGTTGCCCTCGGCGATGAGTTCATTGATCTCAACCCGATAGTTGGCAAAGGCCGCATGGAGCAGCGCGCCGGTGGCACGAAACTCCGCAACCTTCTCGGGGACCACCAGCTCATCAAGCACCGCCAGGTTGCCCGCGTTGCGAACCTCGGCGACGAAACGCCGCACGAGGTTTTTGTTCTTTTCGAGCGACACCGGACTACAGCCCATGGACGAGGGATGGCCAGCGGTCCCTCCACGGACTTGCCGATTCAAACGCGGCGGAGGCCCGAAGGACCATCGCGTCGCCGAGGTGTTTCCCGGTAATCTGGAGACCCACGGGCAGTCCGTCATCGGTCCAGCCTGCGGGGACGTTCGCGGCGGGTTGCCCCGTCATGTTCATCGGGTAGGTAAAGGAGAGCCAGTGCGCCGAGCCAACGGGCCGTCCTTCGATTTCGGTGGGTCCCGCCGAATAAAGTTCGAATGGTGGGACGCACAGCGTGGGTGTCAGAAGAAAGTCGTAGCGGCGCATGAAAGCCCACATCTTGTTGACCAGGTCCTGGCGGGCCATGTGGGCATCGGTAAAGTCTTCGGCGGTCCACTCGCGCCGAAGGAGATCGACCAGGCCGGGAAGCATCGCGTCGGGACCCATGCGTTCCATCATGATGCGCATGCCCTTGAGGTCGCTATCGGCGGCCACAAGCGTCCAGAACGTGTCACCCAGGTCGTCAAAGCCAGGGTGCGCTACTTCCACCTCACAGCCGAGCACGTCGGAGAAGACGCGAACCGCGTCCGCGGTGATCTTGCGCACGACAGGATCGACGGCGGCCCATCCCCAGTCTGGGCTGAAGGCGACCTTGCAGCCCCGCAGATCGCCGCGAAGCGCCTCCAGGTAGTCCACATCGCCAGCCGGAATTGAGTGGCGGTCGCGGTCGTCGGGGCCGGTCATCACGGAGAGCATCAAGGCGCTATCTTCGACGGTCCGCGTCATCGGGCCGATGTGTTCGAGCGTCTCCCAGCTGCTCACGCCGGGGTACCGGGGATCGCGGCAACCAGGGTAGAGCGGCACCCGTCCGAACGATGCCTTCATCGCAAAGAGACCGGAAAAGCTGGTGGGGATGCGAACCGAGCCGCCACCGTCGCTGCCGACAGCGAGGGCACCCATGCCCGTGGCGACCGCCGCCGTTCCACCACCGCTGGAGCCGCCCGGGGTGCGGTCGAGGTTCCAGGGATTCCGTGTCACCCCGAAGACGTTGTTGTGGGTGGCGCCCATGTAGCCAAACTCGGGCACATTGGTCTTGCCAAGGACGATGGCCCCGGCGCCGCGCAGTCGCTCGACCACAATGTCGTCTTCGTCGGGAACAAAATTCTCGTACGCTTTGGATCCCGACACCGTGCGGATGCCTCTGGTACAGATGAGGTCTTTTATGGAGACGGGGACGCCATGCAAGGGGCCGCGTGTGTCACCCCGCATGACGGCTGCCTCTGCCTCCTTCGCCTCGGCGCGGGCATCGTCTTCGACGAGGGTACAGAAGGCGTTGAGGACCGGATTCAACTGATGGATGCGGTTGTAGACGGCATCCACCACATCCACCGGGGAAACCTGTTTTGAACGGATCAGCCGCGCTTGCTCGGTGCCACTGAGCGAGCAGATATCGACCGCTGTCATCATGGATTGCATGTCCTTTTCTCGTTGTGCGCGTGATTCCTACGCGCGAAACGTCGGTGCATCGCCGGTAAAGATGGCCTTCGGCAGCATTGCGTGGACGCCGGTCAGCCCATCCACCACCTGAGAAATTCGGAAGTCGACGGAAAGGCTGCACAGGTTGTACGCTTCGCCCCAGGTCAGACCCTGCGCGTCGGTCAAGAAGGCAATGACATCGCGGGTCGCTTCACGAACCGCTGTATTCAGTTGTTCATCAAAGGCCAGGAACAGCAGGTGTGTCGCCGTCTCTGCGCGGGGGCGTGCGATGTGGAGGTCAGTGCGAAGTTCAAAGTCGAGCACAAGTCGGTCCATCCCGGTCTCGATCGCGGCACCGTCGACTTCACCGTCGCCCTGCGCGCCGTGCCCGTCGCCCACGGAGAAGAGCGCTCCTGGCACAAAGACGGGCAGATAGACCGTTGTGCCCTGGCAGAGTTCCTTGCAGTCGATATTGCCACCGTGTGGTCCCGGGTGGGCAGTGACGGTTCGCCCGTCCGTGGCGGGTGCGACGCCGAAGATGCCCATGAATGGCGCGACAGGTATCTCGATGCGACCGTTGAAGCGCCATGTACCGCGATGGCGGTCGAGATGGTAGTGGCGGAAAAACAGTTCTTTTGCGTCGTCGGGCTCCCCACCCAGAATGCCGCTGATAGCGGCGCGGCCCGGGCGATGGACGCCAAAGCCCCAGTCACGGCTGACAATCTCATTGATGTGGATGGCCAGTGTGTCACCTGGTTCGGCGGCTTCCACCCAGATCGGTCCGGAGAGCGCGTGCCCCGTGCCTTCAGGACGCCGTCCCCGTGTCTGGTCGTACGGGTGCTCCGGTAGCCGGTCGTCCCAGCCAGCGTCCGACGTCGTATAGATGACGGAATCGCCCGATGTGATCTTGAGGCGTGGCGGGAGGTTTTTATCAAACCAGCCGTGAAGATGTTCCAGACTCAGTCCCAGTTCGTGCGTCGTCGGTACGCTCTTGGCTACCTGTGTCACCATGATGGACCCTTTCCTCTGCAAGCGTGCGTCATTGCTATCCTTCACCCCGCATGCGTTTGATGCCGTCGTCGGCCAGGATGAAGCCGGTGACGACGCTTAGGATAGCCAGACCCGGAAAGAACGTCACCCACCACTGGCCGCTGACGATGTAGCTGCTCCCCTCGTTGATCATCAGGCCCCACTCAGGCGTTGGTGGCTGCACCCCGAAGCCGATAAAGCTGAGGCCCGCGGCCACCATCATGGCCGTGGCCATATCCATCGCGGCCTGTGTCAGGGCGGGCCCAAGGCTGTTGGGCAGCAGGTGGACAAGCACCACGCGGGCAGGTGAGAAGCCCATCGCTCGAGCTGCCTCCGCATACGGTTGGGCACGCTCCGACAGTACCGCCGCTCTGCCACCGCGGGCGAACTGCGGCATCAGGACGACCGCAATGGAAATGATGACCGTGCCCACCGACGCACCCAGGGCCCCAGCCAGTGTCAATGCCAGAATGAAGCTCGGAAACGCGGATAGAACGTCGAGGATGCGCATCACAATGTTATCGACCCATTCCGATGAGGAACCAGCCAGTGCCCCCAGGAGCAGACCGGCGACCGCGGCGACCGCGACGCTCCCTGCGGCGATCTCCAGGTCAGAGCGGAATGCCGTCGCCGTACGCACCAGCACGTCGCGTCCCAGCGCGTCGGTCCCAAACAGAAACATACTCGACGGCGCGAGCAGCTTCTTGCCGTAGCTGACGCTCTCCGCGCTGCGGCCAACGAATAGTGGCACGAAGACCGTCACGAGCAGCCACGCCATGAGTATGAGCATGCCTGCTACGAGGGAAGCGGGCATGCGCGGTAGCGCACGACGGGCAACGCGCTGCGCGGGCCGAGCGGGAAGAAGCGCCTGACCTGGTAAGTTTGCTTCCATGGTTAGGCCACCTCAATTCGCGGATCAAACCAGAAGTAGCTCACGTCCACGGCGATGTTGATGAGCAGCGTCGCCGCCGTCACGAGCAACACCACCGCCTGAAGTGGCGCCAGGTCGGCCACGAGCATGCTTTCGATGGCGTACCTGCCGATCCCAGGCCACGAGAAGACGACCTCTGTCAGCACGACGCCGCCGATTAAAAATCGGACAACGGTGCCGATGAGCGTGATGACCGGGATCATTGCGTTCTTGAGCGCATACTTCCGCAGGATCGCGCCACGCGGGATCCCGGAAGCGGTGAGCGCCCGCACGTAGTTCGACGCAAGCTGGGTTGCCATGCAGGTGTACATCATGCGTGCGATGGGCGCCGCGATGATAAAGACGAGCGAGGCCACCGGAAGAATCATGTGTGCCAGTGCCGACCGAAGGGTCTCGCGGTCGCCTGCCAGCAGTGCGTCGATAGTGTAGAGACCGGTGATACGCGGCGGCGCCGTGTCGAGGATGTTGAGCCGCCCCGTTGGCGATGGCACCCAGCCCAGCCGGAAGAAGAAGATGTAGACCGCCATCAGCGAGAGCCAGAAGACGGGAATGCCCAGGCCGAGGACGCCGTATGCCTGGATCAGGCGGTCGAGCCAGCTTCCTTTGCGGGCCGCGGCGAGGATGCCCAGAGCGATGCCCAGTGGGATTGCCAGGACCAGCGTCCACACCGCCAGTTCAACCGTCGCGGGAAGCCGTTGTATCAGGTCGGTGATGACCTCATTGCCGGTCTTCCACGAGTGGCCGAGGTTGCCAACAGCGAGGTGGCGCAGGTAGATGAGGAACTGGACCGGTACTGGCTGATCCAGCCCCATCGATTTTTTGACAGCGGCGATGGTCTCCGGGTTGACGGATTGGCCCACGCGCGCCATAGCTGCGTTGCCGGGTACGGCCTGTGTGAGAAAGAAGATGACGACGAGTGCCCCGATAAACGTCGGGAGCGTCCAGATTAGCCTGCGTACGGTATACATGAGCACTCTCATGCCACTGCCTGTCCTTCTATCAGCGGCCGCCCGATCTCGGGAACAGCGTCGCGCAACGCCCGGCTGTAGTCGTGACTGGGGGACGTCACAAAGTGGTCGCGCTTGGCGACCTCAAGCAACTGGCCCCGCCGCATCACCCCCACCCGGTCGCAGATGTAACTGACGACCGCCAGGTCGTGCGAGATCAAGATGTACGTCAGCGCCATCTCGCGCTGGAGATCACGGAGAAGATTGAGAATCTGTGCCTGCACGGAAACATCGAGAGCTGAGGTCGGTTCGTCCAGAATCAGCAGGCGCGGACGAAGCGATAATGCCCGTGCGAGACCGACACGCTGGCGCTGACCCCCGCTGAACTCCTTGGGAAGGCGACTCTGGCTGCTTGCGGAAAGTCCCACGACATCGAGCAGACGCGTTATTTCAGTGCCAACGGCGGCGCCACATAGTCCGCGCACAACGCGCAGCGGCTCTCCAATGGCCTGTCCGACTGTGAGCGATGGGTTGAGCGATGTGAACGGGTCTTGAAAGACCATCTGCATACCGGGTCGGACGTTTCGCAGTGCCTTGCCGTGGAGATGGGTAATATCGGCACCCTCGAAGTGGATTGATCCGAGCGTCGGCTCTTCAAGGCGGAGGAGCAAGCGTCCCAGCGTCGTCTTCCCCGACCCCGACTCCCCGACGAGGCCGAACGTTTCACCTGCTTTGATGGCCAGCGACACGTCATCGACCGCAACAACGTCGTGTCCTTTACCAAAGCCGCCGCCCGAGCGAAATCGTTTGGTGACATTGCGCGCTTCGAGCACGATGCCCGTGGCTGTTTCCTGTTCAGTAGATCGTGTCGGCAGAGTGCTCACGCCGCCGACCCCGACACCGACTGGGTTTGCCCGGCGAAGATGCATCGCGCCGCCCGTTCGGGCTGCATGACGACCATCGGTGGTGGTGCGGCCCGACACGATGATTGAGCAAGTGGGCAACGGGGATGAAAGGCACAGCCCCTTGGGAAATGGCCCGCTGGTGGCACCATGCCAGGAATGCTCGCGAGCAGCGTCCGCTCCAGTGCCAGTTTGGGTAGCGCGGCAAGCAGCGCCCGTGAATACGGATGTGCAGGCTGCTCGACCAGGGCGTGCGCTGGCGATACCTCCACGACCTGGCCCGCATACATCACGCAGACGCGGTCGCACAGTTGCCAGACGGCAGCCAGATTGTGGGAAATAAAGAGCACCGCCATGTTGCGTTCGCGCGCGATGCTCCGAAGCAGGCGCAAAATTTCAGCCTGTACCGTGACGTCCAGTGACGCTGTCGGCTCGTCGGCGATCAGCAGCGACGGTGAGCCGCTGAGCGCCATCGCAATCATCACGCGCTGTGCCATGCCACCCGAGAATTGATGGGGGTACGACTGCAGTCGTCGTTCAGGGTCCGCAATATGCACCGAAGCCAGTAACTCGACAGCGCGACGCCGTATCTCGGAACCGGAGTCGCCTCGAGGCGAGTGGACGCGCACAACCGCCTCCAGTTGCTGGCCGATCGTGAAGACCGGGTTCAGGTGGCTGAGGGGATCCTGGAAGATCATGGCGATCTTGCTACCGCGCAGTGCCTGGAGTGGACGCAGCCCGAGAGTGAGGAGGTTATCTCCACCAAACGTGATCGCTCCGGCAGTCACGCGTAGTGCGGGCGGCAGAAGGCGGAGCACGGAGAGGGCGGTAAGTGTTTTACCACTGCCACTCTCTCCCACGACGCCGACAATTTCACCGGGGGCGACATCTAGCGAGACACCCCGCAACACATCGGCAGGCTGTTCCGCAGTCTGTACCTGTACTCGAAGGTCACGAATAGCGAGAAGAGGCGTTGTTGTGGCCATATGATTCACCTCACTCAATGGAGAGCTTGTCGAAGCGGACGCCCAGCGGCATGTCGGGGAAGTAGGCGAAGCCTTTGACGCTCTTCTTGTGGGGGATCACCGTTTTGAAGGAGTGCAGGTAGACGGCGAAGACGTCCTGCGCCATGAGCTCCTGATATTTTTTCAACAGGTCGAGGCGCTTAGGCTCCTTGGGATCCATATAGAGCAACTCACGGCCGAGCTTCTCCTGTTCGGGATTGGCGTACCCAAAGAAGTTGGCGTAGCTATCTGGCAGGTGGTTCCAGAGGACGTGATAGCCCGCATCAGGGACGAACGACGTAAAGTCGGTAATGGCCATCGATAGCTTCTTGGCGACCAACGCGTCCGATACCTGTGCGGATGTTGACTTCTGGATGGTCACCTTGATGCCGATCTTGCCGAGGGACTCGGCGATCAGCTGCGACTCTTTATCGACGTTGACGTCGTCGTTCACAATGGTGAAGGTCATCGGAAAGCCGGTCGGGAAGGCCGATTGGGCGAGATATTTCTTGGCCTGTTCCAGGTCGAAGGAGTACGGCCAGGTAGTCGGGTCGGCACCCGCTACTTTCTGGCCGAACGGCGTCTTCGCCTGCACCGCAAAACCGTAATACACCGTGTTGATGATCTCGTCGTAGGGGATCGCCGAGGCGATTGCCTTCCGTACGTTCTTATCCTGGAACTGCGGTTCCTTCCAGTTGAGCCCGAGGGAGCCCCAGGAGTTGCCGATGTACGGTTCAATTGCGACGGTCGGCTCGGCCTTCAACGCGGAAAGGTCTTTATAGTCGAGGTTCGACGCCATATCGACGTCTCCCTTTTTCATCAGAGAGAAACGCACCGAGGCATCGGGGATGATTCGGAAGACCAGACGTTCGATGGGGGGCTTGCCTGCGTAGAAGTTGTCGCGAGCGACCAACACCATCTGTTCGCCCGAGGTCCACTTTTCGACTTTATAGGCACCCGATGGCGTGGCGTTGCGCTCGAGCCATTTCTCGCCGAACTTGTCTTCGGGGGTGGCGTGCTTCATGATCTCGTCGGCGTCAACAATCGCCAGCAGCGAGATATAGTTGGCGATGATTCCCCACGGCACGGTGTCCTTGAGCGTCATGATGACGGTATTGTCTTTGGCAACGACGGAGTCGCGGGATGTGAGGCCGTCGACCTTTGCCTGCCCGCCACCGACCTGGTTGCGGTCGAGGTACCACTGAAACGACTTGACGATAGCGTCTGCGTCGATCTTCTTGCCGCCTTCAAAGGTGGCACCGTTCCTGATCGTCCAGGTAATCGTCTTACGGTCCGGCGAGAGGTCCACCTTTTCGGCCAGTCGCATGTCCAGGTGTTCGTCGTCGTAGTACAGGAGGCCATCAGGACCGGCCTTGGTGCCGTAGTGGATGAGGGTGTCGTACAGTGATCGCGCGGCATACCAGTTGAGGGTGGGTCCCCACGTATCCGGCTTAAGCGACGAGGCGTCGGACTCGACTGCCACGGTAAGCGTCTTCCCGCCCTTGGTCGCGGCTGCCGCGGGGGCTGGCTTGGTAGAGGCAGCGGCAGTAGGGGCGGAGGTTGCGACCGCTGGCTTCGTGGCTACAGCCGCCGCGGGAGCGGACGTTGCGGCGGGTGCCGTGGTTGCTTGCGCCGCAGGCTGGGCGGGGCTCGGTACCGCCGCTCCGCACGCAGCCAGGAGGCCGGTGGCGGTGAGGGTTGCCGATGCAGCCAGGGCTGCTTTCAATATCGAGCGACGGCTGAGGGATTGGGACGGCGAGGAATCGGACATGTGGTATCTCCTTGCGCACAACGTTGCCAGAGGGCGGGCCAGAATGCCCGCTCTGAGAACTGGCCGTCGTCGCCAGGAGTGCCACACGGTTGTGACGTTATGAAGCGTCTTGGTTGCTTCGCTTGTGGAGCGCGGATGCGTCGTTGCGCTCGTCCTATGCAAGGATACAACGACCTGGGCAGCGCCGCTATGGACAAATGCCCAAAAAAGTGACGGGAACTACCTGCGACCGAAGCGCTGTTGGACAGCGTATGCCACGGCTGCCGTTCGGCAGGTGACGCTGAGCTTCGCATACATGTGTTGCAGGTGATGTTCGATCGTCTTGCGACTGATCACCAGTGCATCAGCTATGCGCGGGTTTGACAGACTCCGCGCGAGGAGGTCGAGCACTTCCACCTCTCGTTCAGTCAGCGTATCGTGTTGTCTGCGGGGTAGCGGTACGGCTCTCGTACTCCGGCTTCCCGAGAGAGATGCGGCAAGCGCCTCGTAGCAATCTCCATCGAACTGGCTGGGAACACCCCGTTGTATGGTTTGCTGCGCGCTCTCCCGGTGTGCCTCCGAACGCTCCTGGTTCGTGAGCTGTGCATAGGCATTAGCCACGGCGAGGATACGTCCGGTCAACGGAATCTGCGAGCCCGACAGTTGACGGTGATACCCGGTGCCATCCAGGCGCTCGTGGTGCGCGGCAGCGCTGGAGGCCATGTCTTGAAAGGGCGCAACACGTTCCAGGATGTGCGATGTGTGGTAAGTGTGCATCCGATACCGCTCCCAGTCGCTTTCGGAGCGGGACTCTTTCAACAGAATGCCTGTGAGCACGGCAACCTTGCTGATGTCGTGGACGAGTCAGGCAAGGCGCAGAGCACGCAGGTCGGTGGAACCCAGTCTTATGCGTCACCCGACTTCGGTCACGTCCTCTGCCACAACCGGCGAATGGTGTCAGGTGGGTGAGGACTTGAGATCGGCGAAGTCGGCACTGGCTTCACACATCTGCTGCTGTTGCTGCCTGGCGTACCCGTTTGGAGGAGTGGTAGGTCCAATACGGTTTAGATAAGGCAAGGAAGCAAGTGCGTGGTCAGAGAAGGGTATTCGGGCGGGACTGGCTGATCAAGGGCCAGCTGACTGGGCGCGTCAGGGACGAGGAGACGAATAGTGGCCTCGAAGGGGACCAAGTGCTGGTAGGCCGTCGGTGGCAGACCGCGCTTGAGATGAAACTTCGACATAGTACGTTTGACCACGCGGGGATTGGTTCGACACGCGCGGTATGGCACGCGGCACGCAGCAATATCGAGAAGCAAGCGCTGATACAAGGCGGTGTGCTGCGCAGGGCTGACGAGTTGGAAGTCGTCGATAGCGATCCGAATGAGTTCGACACTGCGCAGGAAGCTCAGACTGGTGGGAGCGGTTCCCGCCTGAGCGGCTGCCTCGGTCATGTTGGCCTGGACGGCGTCGTGGGCGACGAGGAGGCCGTAGGGCTCTTGGATCACGCCGACGGGTTTCTGGCTCTGCAGGGGGTGCTGGACGAGGCGTTAGTGGGTGTCGACCTCGTCGATCGTGACCTCGATCTCCCAGCGCTCATGATAGGTGCAGATCCGGTCGAGGGCGGGGCAGCTTGGGCATCCAGCGTGGTGACAAGCGATCTGACTGGGCATAGCCCGGACGTGCTAGATCGGTCAGGGTGGAGACCACGACGCGCACGAGCAGGTGGTCACTACGGTGGCGGCGCTGCTGATCGGCGGGGTAGATGTAAGCCCACTGCGAACCGTCCGGCAAGAGTTGGTGCGCCCGGAGCGTGACCGAGGCGGGCACGTGGACCAGGACATCGGCTTTCCGGTCACGCGTCCGCTCGACCATCTCAAAGCTGGAGCAGCCGCGATCCAGGAGCAGCAACATGCTAGCGCAGACGCTGCGGAGCAAGCGAAAAGCACCGACACGTTCGCTTGTGTGGCAGGGCCAGAAGCCGGCATCGATCCCGGCATGGGTACCACACGCGCTCAGGTACACGCCCTGCACCGGAGGAAAGGCACGGGGGCCTCGGTCACGGTGATGGCGCCCGAAAGCCCGGACGTTGGCGGGTGAGTCGGGGACATCCTCCACCGTGCCATCCAGCGCCACCAGCCGCAAGCCGAATCGAAAGAAGCCCGGTGTCTGCGTGGTGGCCAGCGGCCGCCACACCTGCCGGAACAGCGCCACGCGCCTGGTACTTCAGCGCCACGGCAAGGCTCGTGGCGTCCACGATCGCCTGGGTTGTGTCGCTCGTGAGTCCTGCTTGCGCACAGAGATCCGTTGCCGCAGCCAGGGCGTCGGGATCGAGGTACGGTCGGAGCAGGAGATAGCCATCCCGGATCTCCACGACCCACCGGTACAGGCGGAAGCCGAGATCACGGAACACCAGTGCATCCTGGATGGCGGAGGGTGGTGGAAGCAGTGCGATCTCGGGCTGAGCACGATACAGCGCTGCCCACAGGGGATAGAGGCGCCGCAGGGAGCGATATCGCGCATACCAGTCGCACATCGCCGGGATGCCCGCATGGGGACCCCAGGCAGGCATCGTGGAGCCGACGATCGTGAGCACCAGCGCAGCGGCTAAACAGACGGAGGAGACCTGAGCTGGAGCTGGGAGGGGGTCAGCGATCTAGAACCGGATGGATAGCAGGGACAGTCCATCGTTGAGGACGTAGCCAAGGCCGCAGAGGCCTCCCAATGCCACCAGGCGCAGTCCCAAGCAAAGCGTGGGCCGATTCGTGATGCGTGCGTACCGCCGCGACAGGGAGGCAACGTTCACCATGGCGCCCAGGTAGACGAGGAACGTAAGCTGATACTCCAGCACGAAGGGTGACCGCCCGTATCGCTGGATCAACCAGACCGCTTCGTCATCGACGGGAGCCAGGGCAAACAGCACGGTCATCAGCACCAGGGTACCGACAAAGATCCAGGTGCCACGACGCCTCCGGACCCCAACCTCGCGCCCCTGGTAGTTCACGTGCAGCAGAAAGGTCTGCACCGACCAACCTACGGCAAGTCCCAAACCGTTGCCGAGCAACCTGGCCAGAGTTGGTATCCGTGCCACGCGGTCGACGATGACATACATCGGGGTTGGGTGATGAGCAAACTCTCTTCCGTGTCCCTTTCTACATCTCGATAATCCGGCATACCGCTGCGGGTTCCCCTTGTGGAAGCGTATTTGAAGCCGCGTCCCGCATTGTCGATAGCGTTTTTCGCAAGGACTCGAGGTCGGTTACCGCCCTGTCGATCTCAGCGATATGCGCATCAAGCAGGTGCAGTACATGCGCGCAACGCGTCATACTCCCATCCTCCAGGCCGATGATGTCTTTTATTTCGGTAAGGCGCAGACCGAGATTTCTGGCCCGGCGGATAAAGCACAGCACGTCAATGTCGCGCTGAGCATAGGCACGGTACCCGGAATCTGTACGCTCTGCGGGCGCAAGTAACCCGCGTGCCTCGTACAGCCGGATCGCTTTCGGCGTCAATCCCGTCTGGCGCGCGGCCTGACCTACGGTGACCGTACGATTCGTCGTATGCATGGGGTCATGATACCGCTTGACATTCACCCAGGGTGAAGGTCGTAGATTGAACGTGATGAGCGATGACGGGCGAGATCGTCGTGTGACGTGAGGGTGGGGACGATGGCCGCGCTGACCGCCCCCTACCTTCGCATTCTGCGCAGCCCGATCTATCGATTCCTCTGGATTGGTCAGGTTGTCTCGAACTTCGGCGACACCCTGCACTACGTTGCCCTGGTCGTCCTCCTCTTCAAGCTGACAGGATCAGGTACGGTGCTGGCGGCATTGGCGCTCGCACAGATTGGTGTGAGTCTGGTCATCGGTCCGTTTGCGGGACTTCTGGTCGATCGCGTTGATCGCCGTGGTCTGATGATCATGACGGACCTGGCGCGTGCGGCGCTCGCGGTGGCCCTTGCCTTTACCACGCATGCAGCGTGGGCCGTCGCGCTTGCCGTTGCCATGACCGCCGTGGGCGTGCCGTTCCGTCCCGCTGCTCAGGCATTACTACCTTCGCTGGTCGATGACAGCGATCTGCTGGCGGCGAACACGGTCGGTTGGTCAACCGAACAGGGCACGCAAATCGTCGCGGCGGCGATCGCCGGAGCGACGCTCCTGACCTGGGGCACCACACCCGCATTCCTGTTCAACGCGGCAACCTTTGTGTTCTCCGCTGTGTTCTCCGCCGTGATGCTCCTGCGGCTCCCCTCGCGCGGCACGTCTGACCACGGGCCGAGCCGCGAGGAATCTGGTGGATTCTGGGTTGAAGCGAACGCGGGCCTGTCTTTTGCACGCCGTGATGCGTTTGTCGGCCCACTGGTGGTGATCCAGGGCATGGCGGCGGGCGAGATCGCGAGTATCGGATTGGCCGGCTTGCTCGTTGATCGCGTCGGCTTTGAAGCGATCTACATCGTGGGTGGGGCATTGCTGGTGGGGGCCGGAGTTCTCGGCCTTGTCATACCCGGCACTCGGACTCTGCACATACGGCCAAAAAGAGAGGACGTGATGCAACAGTAGGTTGTCGTGTTGGAGGATACAATTGCCGTAGATGATTGCGGTGAGAGCCAAAGAATAGATCGAAAGGACGAAACAATGCCTCGCTGGCTTGTCAACGCTATCACCAGAGCACCTTGGCTCGCACCCCTCTTCACTGCGATGGGCTGCATCGGTTGACTGGGCATGACCGCGGCAGTTGCCGTCGTGACGCTCCTGGGTGGCGCATTCCTCATCGGCCATATTGCGCTTAGCGTGATGCTCCCCTTGATCGTGGTCGTTCTGTTTATCAGTTCCCGTCAACACCTTCAGCCGTTTCCTCTCTGGCTGGCCATACTGGCGCTGCTCATCGGGTATATCCATATCTTTGCGGGTACTCCAGAATGGACGCTGGTGTTCGTGATGGCCGCCAACCTGCTTGGCGCATTTCTTGACTGGCGAGCGAATCGCACGCGTTCAGCTGCTCCCGTCAGCCGTCCGCTTCCGGTGAACCTGTAGAAATCGCGGCACGCTATCGAGGTGGCACACCGAGGCTGGACGACTGACTGCGGACGCAGGCCAACGTGTCGGTGAGCGGCGCGGTGTCGTCGGTCCCCACGAAGATGGTCAGCATCGTCCCCACGCAGACGGGTCGGCGAGGACGAGCTTCTTACCGGACGGGGCACAGAAGACGATACTCGGACCTTTAGACTCCTGTGCTGGCCGCTTGCTCTATCCGACTCCTTCTGGGGCGCTAATCAGGCGACGCGCCGGTACGCGTGGTGCAGGCCACCCAGCACCGGCAACGCCTCCACACGCCCTGTGCGCGTGGGCTCAGCCGGCACCGGCTGCCTTGGGACAGGAACCTGCTGCGCGAGGCCCTGGTGGGGACGCTGCTCATTGAAGTAAGGGACATAGGCCCGCAAGGCGCGTCGGAGGTGGCCCTCGCTCAGAATAAGTAGATGGTCGAGGCACTCCCGGCGCACGCTCCCCATGAATCTCTCGCAGACAGCATGTATCCGAGGAGCGCGGTACGCCGTGCGCAGGACCGTGATGCCGCTGTCCGCGGCCACTCGCGTGAACGCCGGCCCGAACTTCCTGTCGTTATCCCGGATGAGGTAGGTCGGGTGCTGCCCGAAGGGGGTGGACTCGCGCAGCTGTTGCGCGATCCAGGCATCCGTAGGATGGCACGTGACGCCGACATGGACCACCCGCCGCGAGGCCAGCTCGACCACGAAGAAGGCGTAGACCTGCCGGAAGAGGAGATCGGTCACCGGCAGGAAATCGCACGCCCAAATGTCCTTCGCATGTGTGCGTAGGAAGGTCGCCCACCTCTGACCAGAGACATGCGGCGGACGGGCCTGGCGCATGTAGCGTTGAATGGTGGTCTTGGCCACAGGGATGTTCAGCTTGAGCAGCTCCCCTCGGATGCGCTCGGCCCCCCACAGCCGGTTGGCGGCGGCCATCTCCTTGATCAGCGCGATCGTCTCCGGGGGCCACTTTGGGCCGCGCCGTAAACGTAGAGGCGCGTGACTTCCGTCTCCAGAAGAGGCGGAAGCCCTGTCGGTGCCAGCGCAGCAAGGTCTCGGGCTGTACGATGATGAGAGCGTGTCGCCACGCTTGCACACGACTGGCCAGGACGACCAACAGAGCCCGGTCAGTGGATGTACAGCGGACGCGTTTCACGCTGCGCTGCAGCACGACAAGTTGCTGGCGGAGCAGGGCATTCTCGGCAATCAACGCCCCCTTGCTGCGGGGCAGGTCGGCCAGGGTGTCCACGACGAGACGTGCAGACGAGGGCGCGGTGGCTGTCCGCAGGCGCTGGCCGAGGGCGTGCTGGATGCGGTGGCCGAGGCAGCCGACACCCTGGAGGAGGGCAGCAAGCATGGGGCAGCTCCTTGAAGCCATGACGATGCAAGCGGCGCAGGCTGCGCTCTGCCCCCAGTGTAGCCTTCCGCGGCCCTCGCAGGCTCGCTGTTAGTATGGATGTACCAAGCGGCCAGGACAGCTATGAGCTCAGACCGATGCCTGACCTGGCGTCCGGGACAGCAGCAGCATGGGCGGCTGGCAGGGTGATGGTGAACGTCGCTCCCCTGCCAGCGTTGTTCCGCGCCTGAACCGTGCCACCATGGCTCTCGACGATGTGTTTCGCGATGGCGAGCCCGAGACCGGTGCCGCCGCCGCTGCGTGCTTTGTCTGCCTTGTAGAAACGCTCAAAGATGCGAGGAAGATCGCCGGGTGCGATGCCGATGCCAGTATCAGTTACCGATAATTCCACCATGTGACCGGCCCGTGCGCCGTGGATGGTAATGCTGCCGCCTACTGGAGTGAACTTGATGGCGTTCTGCAGCAGGTTGACCAGCACCTGCTCGATACGTGCGGGGTCGGCTACGACATCGGGTACGGAAGCCATATCGTCAACATGGATCGTCAGTTTGGCGCGCTCACGCTGTGTTTGAAGGCGAGCCACCGGTACCTCGACGAGCGATGCCAGGGCTACGATGCTGCGCTGCAGCACGACCTGTCCGGATTCGATGCGTGATAGCTCCATCAACTCGCGCACGAGCTGCGTGATGCGGTCAATCTCCACGTCTACCTGATGCAGGAAATGCTTGGCAACCGTCGTGTCGTCGATAGCGCCGTCTTCGAGCGTTTCAACAAGTGCCTTCACGGACGCAAGCGGCGTGTGTAACTCGTGGGAGATATTGGCTACAAAGTCCCGTCGGGCCGTCTCGAGACGGCGTAACTCCGTGAGATCCTGCAGGACCAGCAAACCCAGGCGCGCCGCACCTGCGGGAACCGGTGCGGCAATGGCACGGAGAAAGCGTTGTGGGTGGTGGCGCTCGAGAAAGCGCTCGCGTCGCTCCCCACTTGATAGCGCATCGCGGAGCAATCCGTCGATCTCGTGATCGCGGACCACTTCAATGAGTGCTCTTCCCGTCACCTCTTCTTTTGTATGCATCTGCAGGAGACGAACAGCAGCCGGATTCATGGTGATGACGGTACGCGCGTCGTCCACCATCACCAGTCCATCAGCGGGAGCTTCAAGGATGGCGGTCAGTTTTACATGCTCGGATGCCAACTGGCTGATGGTCTCGTGCAAATCATGCGCCATGGAGTTGAATGCGTCGTTCAGTTCTGCCACTTCCGCCCATGCGCCGTGGGAAATCCGCCGACTGAACTTACCGCTTGCAAACTCCCTGGCCATGACCGTGAGGTGCTGGATGGGTCGGGCCGTGTGATCCGCGAAGAGCATCGCAAGCGCGACCGAGATTGACCCGGCCAGGAGCGCACCGGTGGCGATCACATTCCGCATGTGGTTGATCGCCGTCGTGATTTGTTCGAGTGGTCGGGCCACGCGGACGATGGCGGTGGGCCTGTACTTGGGCCCGATGGGCACGCCCACATAGAGCAGATCAATGCCAACCGTCGTGCTATGGCGCATACTGGCGCCATGGCCTTCCGCCATGGCTTCCACGACCTCAGGACGCAGCGCGTGGTTTTCCATACGCCGGGGATCTTCCTGCGAGTCCCCCATGATCATGCCGTCTGCCCGAATAATGGTGACCCGGTTTCCAGCAGAGGTGCCCATTTGTTTGACCAGCGCGTCGATGTCATCCGGACGGTCCGCGACGAGCGGCGCGACCACCACGCCGATCATCCGTGCCTCCGCCGTCATCTGCTCTTCGATGCCACGTACGTACAACTCGCGTGCCTGGTACAGCGTGTAGGCACTGAGCACCAGAATGGGGACGACGATCAACACCGCTGCGGTCAACGCGAGGCGCCACCGCAGGCCCATGCCCCGTCGTTTCATAGGACGAACCGGTAGCCAACACCGCGCACGGTCTGCAGGTAGCACGGCTGCCCCGGGTCTGGCTCGATATGTTCACGGAGCCACCGCACATGGACGTCGATCGTGCGGGTGTCCACCGGTACCTGGTACCCCCAGACGCGCTCGAGCAGGAGGTCGCGGCTATGGACGACGCCGGGATGCCTCGCCAGAAAGAGGAGCAGGTCGAATTCCTTGGGGCGGAGTGCGAGTGGCCGTCCATCCCACGCAGCTGTGTGCTGTGTCTCGTCGATGCGGAGGGGGCCAGCCTCCAGTACCGGGTGGGTCGGTACGCCGTCGCTGAGACCATGCTGCGTCGCACTGCGGCGGAGCATGGCTTTGACCCGTGCCGTCAGTTCTCGCATGGAGAATGGTTTGGTCATGTAGTCGTCCGCGCCCAGTTCCAGTCCGAGCACCACGTCGGCCTCACTCTCACGAGCGGTCAACATCAGGATGGGCACGTCGCTTTCCCGACGGATCAGGCGACAGACGTCGAAGCCATCGAGCCTGGGGAGCATGACATCGAGAATGATGAGATCTGGGCGGTCACTCCGCGCGGTCTTGACCGCCTGCTCTCCATCATGCACCACCAGGACGTGATACCCGTCGCGTCGCATAGTGTAGGTGATGGTATCGGTCAGAACCTTTTCGTCATCCACGACCAGCAGTGTGAAACGGCGTCCGAGCATGCTGGAGTTTGGTGACACGCTTTTTACCCGATCATCATGCGACATGATACGATGGCTCTAGGTTCCAAGGCTGTGGTGCACCCGATAGCCATCAGGAGGATGCCTGCCCGGTCATCAGCTTGAGCTGTGCCCGTTCCCCCGTCACCATACTGGTGACCCGTTCGCAGATGTTCGTGACGCGATCGGCGATGCGCTCCAGGTTATGAACCACCCACAGATGTCGTGTGGCGCCGGTAAGGATGGCGGGCTCACGCCTCATCGCACGCTGGATGTCATCGTAGATCGCGCGTTGGAGATCATCAATGACATCATCATCGTTCCAGATACGGCGGGCCGCATCGAGATCCCGATCCACAAAGGCAGCCATACTATCGCGCAGCATGGTGGTGACTAGTTCGGACATGCGATACATATCGGCGAGTGGACAGTCAGTTGGTAAGGGAACCTCGTCGAGGTTGCGAAGGGCCACTTTGCCAATGCCCTCTGCATAATCGCCGATGCGCTCAAGTTCCTCAGCAATCCGCAGTGCCGCCAGGATCGTTCGAAGGTCCCGTGCCATCGGTTGCTGCGTGGCGATCAACAGGAGCCCGAGTTCTTCGATGATCCGGACCCGCTCGTCCAGTTCGCTATCGCCATCGACGACGGCCTGCGCGAGCGTTGGGGAACGGAGCGACAGCGCGCTCATCGACGTTTCCACCGCTGTCGCGGCCATACTCCCAAGTGTCAGGACAGCATGTTCGAGGGATAAGAGATCTCTTTGGAAACCCGAACGCATCGTGGCGCCTCCTAGCCGAATCGGCCAGTTATGTAATCTTCCGTTCGTTTGTCACGCGGGCTGGTAAAGAGACGCTGTGTTTCTCCCTCCTCAACGAGCTCACCCGGCCCCCCGTTGGAGGAGAGCATAAATGCGGTGGTATCGGCGACCCGCGATGCTTGCTGCATATTATGGGTCACGATGACGATTGTGAAGTCTTTTTTGAGTTCCGTGATCAACTCTTCGACCCGGTACGTGGCCAGTGGATCGAGGGCCGAACATGGCTCATCCATCAGGACAATCTGTGGCTCTACCGCGATTGTCCGTGCGATACAGAGGCGCTGTTGCTGTCCCCCGGAGAGGGAGGCACCCGACGCGCCAAGTTTGTCCTTTACCTCGTCCCACAGGCCCACCTGTCGCAATCGCTGTTCGACGACATCATCAAGGGTATCTCGTGACTGGCGCTTCCAGAGTTTCAGTCCCGCGACCACGTTCTCGTAGATCGACATCATGGGAAACGGATTGGGCTTCTGGAAGACCATGCCGATGAGGCGGCGAACATGCACCGGGTCAACATCCCAGCCGTAGATGTTTTCGCCGTCGAGCAGTACCTGGCCCGCCACCCGCGTGCCACGTACCACTTCGTGCATGCGGTTCAGACAGCGCACCAGCGTCGATTTGCCACAGCCAGAAGGGCCGATGATCGCCGTGACATGTCGGGGCCGGAACGGTAATGACACATTCTGCACCGCTAACCGGTTGCCATACCACGCATAGAGCCGCACGGCATCAAGTGATACTGCTGGGCCTGACCCGGTTCCGGTTGATTGCTCGGCTGTTTGCTGGGGGGGTGCGTCAGGTGTGGCCACGGTACCTTCCTTCTTTCTCAGGCAGGGCAGGCGGTGCTGCTCCGCGTTGCTGTCAGCGCAGCCGTGCTATCGCTGCCCGGGTGAAGACATTCAGGAGCGCGATGACGATAATGAGCACCAGGGCAGCACCCCATGCTTTGGTGTGCCAGTCGTCGTACGGCGAGATGGCGTAGGTGTAGATCTGCACGGGAAGCGATGCCATCGGTTGAAAAAGATTGATGCTAAAAAACTGGTTCCCGAGTGCCGTGAGCAAGAGGGGGGCCGTTTCGCCGCCCGCCCGTGCAACCGAAAGTAGTGCACCTGTGACGATGCCCGCACGCGCCGTGGGCACGATGACACGCAGGGTCGTTTTCCAGCGCGAGATGCCCAGTGCGAGTGATGCCTCGCGCAGGTTGTCGGGCACCATGCGCAGCACCTCTTCGACCGTGCGGGTCAAAATCGGCACCATAATGATCGCGAGGGCGAGTGCTCCCGCGAGGGCATTGTACTGACCGACGACGTGGCGGACGACGATCCCCCAGATAAAGACACCTACGACAATGGATGGCAGACCGGCGATCAGATCTACGGAGAATCGAACCGCTAAGGCAAATCGGCCCCCATCGTTCTCAGAGAGATAGATGCCCGTCCCAATTCCCAGTGGGATGCCGATCACGCTGGCAACAGCCAGCATCGTGACCGTGCCGGCAATGGCTGGCCAGACGCCTCCTCCGGTCTCGCCGGTCGGCAACGGTCGCTGCGTGAAAAAGGCTGGCGTGAGCGCGGGCAGTCCATGGACGACGATGTAGCCCAGAATGATGACGAGCACCGCCACGGCCAGACCCGCCGCGGCGGTAACCAGCCCGGCAATGATGCGATCCACGGCCTTCCGTCGTAACAGTTGTGCATCTGACTGTTTCACCTGCCCAGCGGTACCCATCCTCAAGGGCGCAGTGCGATCCATAGATACTTTCCCTTTCACATGCCAAGAGAACGAATCTGGCGTCCGGTACTCCAGACCAGGAGGCGAGCGAGCACATTGGCGACGGTCGAGACGAGCAACAGTACCAGTGCGATCTCCACAATGGCGCTGAAGTAGATCGCCGTATCGGCTTCCGTGAACTGGTTGGCGATGGCTGAGGCCATGGTATAGCCGGGCGTAAAGAGCGACGCCGTAATTTTTGTCGAACTATTCCCCACTACCATCGTGACGGCCATCGTCTCACCGAGCGCACGGCCGAGCCCGAGCATCGCTGCGCCAACCATGCCGGTGCGTGCATACGGCAGGACGGCGGTGCGAATCATCTCCCACCTGGTGGCGCCAAGCGCGATCATGCCCTCGCGCTGGGTATCGGGAACCGACCGCACTATCTCACGCGCGACCGCCATCACCGTCGGCACGATCATAATTGCCAGGATGACACTCGCGATGAGGAGATCCTTCCCAAGGATGGGGCCACTGAACAGGCCGCCAACGATCGGCAGGGGACCCAGGCCAGATTTCAGGGCTGGTTCGACCGTATGTCGCATCAGCGGGGCGAGGACAAAAAAGCCCCAGAGACCGTATATGACGCTGGGTATGACGGCCAGCAGTTCGATAAGGAATGCCACGGGGCCCCGGAGCCAATCGGGTGCGTATTCTACGAGAAAAAGTGCCGCGCTGAGCGTGATGGGCGCCGCGATCAACAAGGCAACGATCGACGTGACGACCGTTCCATAGATATATGGTAAAACGCCGAAGAGTTCGTGGACGGGATCCCACACGGAGCGAACCAGGAAGGCGACGCCGAACCGGCCAATCGCGCCGCGGCTTTCGAAGATCAGCATGAGCATGATGCCCGCCATCAGTGCGACGACGATGCCGGCAAGGATCGCGATGGTGGACGCGAACAGACGGTCGCCGCGGTTCTGCCCACGACGACCGTTGCTCAGGAGCGACGGTGGTGTTTGACGAGCTGTAGTGACTGCCATGGCGTGTGCGTACCTACTTGCCGGGGAAGGCTGGTTGCCCACCAACCGTGATTGACGTGATCTTCTCTTCATCCTTCTTTACGACCCCCGCAGGCAGCGGGGCATAGAAGAGGGCGGCACTGAACTGCTGCCCCTCGTGGGTTGCCCACCAGATCATCCTCGTGAGCGCGATGGCCTTCGCTTTATCAGGCTGATCTTTGTAGACGAGCAACCAGGTGAAGCTCGATATTGGATAGGCGGCATCACCTTCCGCATCGACGATGGAGACGCGAAGATCCGGGGCCAGTGTGTCGGCCACTCCGGCTGCCGCCGTCGTCACCGATTCGATGGACGGAGTGACAAACTTTCCGGCCTTGTTTTTGACGGAACTTACGGGGAGCTTGTTCTGCATCGCATAGACCAGTTCCACGTACCCGATGCTGTAGGGATTCTGCTTGATTTCTCCGGCAACGCCGTCGTTCCCCTTTGCGCCAAGGCCAACGGGCCAGTTCACGGACGTGCTCTTGCCAACCTTCGTCTTCCACTCGGGACTCACCGTGCTCAGGTAGTCGGTCCACACATAGGTGGTTCCCGAGCCATCGGAGCGATGGACCACGGTGATGTCTTTGTTGACACTGGCAAGCAGTGGGTTGTCCGCCGTCAGCTTGGGGTCGTTCCATGTGGTAATCGTGCCCAGAAAAATGCCCGCAAGCGTGTCGCCCGTGAACTTCAAGGGATCTTTGGCCTCGGGGACGTTATAGCTGGCGAGAACGGCACCAAGCGTCATCGGGATGTGGAGGATGTCGCCCTGTGCCGCCTTCAACTGCTCGTCGGTCATGGGGCCGTCGCTGGCACCGAAGTCAACCGTCTTGTCGGTGATGCCTTTGATGCCACCACCGGAGCCGATTGACTGATAGTTCACCTTGACCTGGGTCACCTTTTCATACTCGTTGAACCATTTCGTATACAGCGGGGCCGGGAACGTGGCACCAGCCCCGGTCAGCGTCTTGGCCTCATCGGGATTGGGGCCGGTGATGGTGGCCGCTGTTGACGTCATCCCCGTGGTGGGTTTCGTCGCCGCTCCCGCAGCTCCCACCGCCGTTGTCGCCGACGTAGAAGCGGCCGTCGTCCCCGTGGACGCCGTTGCCGCGGTGGTCGCACCGGCAGCTGTCGCTGACGTGGATGCAGTTGTCGGGGCTGCGGCGGGCCTGGTTGCGGCTGCTGCTGCCGGAGTTGCCACCACCGCCACCGCCTGCGTGGGTACGGTCGCGGGCGCAGATGAATCAGTGGCGCCACCACCACAGGCCGCTAACACGAACGAGATGAGCGTGACGAGCCACGCCCCCATCATTGCTGGTCTACGACGGTGGATATGCGTGGAGTGTCCGTACACGAACGTCTCGATCCTCTCGCTGTTCCCTCGTTCACCGCGCATCCATACCCGGTGCCTGTTATTAGCGTACGGGAGTGGCGATGAAACGGCTTTAACTCGTGCTTAAAGCCGTGTTAATGGACCGTTAAAGGCTGAAATTGGCGGACTGTTGTCGGCGCATACGCCCTATTCAGGGGTATCAGTGGATGGAGCAGGTGACGATCAGTGCTGGAAGCAGCGTGTCGAGCAGAGACCGCGGCACACAAATAGGCAACCTCCTCGGTCACATGGAGACTGGCCAGACTGCCTACGAATCTTTAACCCCAGGCTTACCCGAATGGGTACAGTGGCATGGTAAGGTGCCTTTAGGGATTGACGACCGCGACGTGAGGACACCGGGAAGGAAGATCGGGTGGGGCGAAAACAACCAATTAAGTCCTTCCGTGCTGTTCTGTCTACGACTGGGACACTTCTGCCCAAGCCGATGGGACTGCTGGAGGTGCCCGTTTCGGTGATCGTCGGCAGCGTCGGACGCGCAGGTGAACTAAGGCAGGACTTTCTGCCGCGTCGGCGGACGTGGGACAAAAATCGCCTTGATCGCTTTCACCGTGTGGAAACGGCCATGCGTGAGCAAAAGGATGTGCCACCCGTCGAACTGTACCGGATCGGGCAGGACTACTTTGTCCTCGACGGTCACCACCGTGTGGCGGCGGCGAGAAAGCTGGGACAACTGTTTCTGGATGCGATCGTCACGGATTATCTGCCCGATCCGCGCCACGGTGAGGAGTGGGCGTTGAGCGAACGCCACGCGTTTGAAACGAGGACGCGACTCCTTGACGTTGTGCTGACCGATCCTGCCCACTACCGCAAACTCCTCAACCAGATTGAAGAACATCGGTGGGCGCTGAGCCAGCAACGGGTCGCCGCGCTTGACCTGCGTGACGCCGCCACCGACTGGCGTGTCACCGTGTATGAACCGGTGCTGGATCTCGTCCAGGGCGCACGGCTACCCAACGGCCTGCCGGATCGTACGTCTGCCGACCTCTACGCCTACGTGAGCGACCACAAATGGTACGAAAGCCAGCGTCAGGGTCGGGATGTCGGGTTTGCCTGGGCGGTGACTGATTTCGCTCGGTTCTACCCGATCCGACGGTCGTTGCTGGCCAGACAATTCGCGTTGGTGATCGACTGGTGTCGTCGTGCTACCAGCGCCTGGATTACCCTAACGGTGCATCCCCACGCGCAGGTACTGGACGAGCGATACGATGACCGGCAGTGGTGGTGGCTGAGTCACGGTACACCGACGTAAAACTCGGGACCGGCCTCATCACGTTATGACGGACTCCTGTGTTTTCCGTTGATTAAGGTGATGGGCACATTGAAATGTCCCAACATCTGACCGCGCCGCGCTACAACCATCTATGAACACGGACCTGTGGCCACGAGCCTCAATCCGTCATCCCTGGTTTCAGACGCTGTCCCGTTCACGCCCATGCCTACGTTGAGCGTCACCTGTCCAAGACGGACGAACGCTCGATTCGGTGGCTATTACGGCGGTGCCAATGGGCCACATGGCATTGCGATATGCATATTAACCGTATCTCCTCAGAAATGAGGGGGAGGCAGTTAGGGAAGGGACCAGGAAGCGCTGAGGTTGGCCTGGTGGTGGCGCGCGGAGACGAGGCTGGCGAGGGATGGCAGA
>JAABUZ0100002690.1_pt1 | contig 28672 bp, 29 predicted proteins | sample 5562091 | NCBI WGS metagenome assembly JAABUZ01 (sample SAMN12813069, study PRJNA571459) | rock metagenome | isolation source: Antarctica rocks | place: Antarctica: Victoria Land, Linnaeus Terrace sud | collected 2015-12-21 | reverse complement strand
TGAGGATGTGCTCCGCTGGGTCCGCTCCGAAGCGCTCGATATTGAAGGACAGGTGGATCTGCGCGCGCTTTTCCAGAACGCAATCGGCGTTCCGCAGGGACGCATGACTGCCGACTTTCTGAGTCCTCCCACCGCGCGCAAAGGCACCTTCGACGGCCTGTTACGGGTTGAAGAGTATCGGGATGCCTATGAACAGCTGCGGGACACTGTCTCGTATTTGCGCGACCTGACCGCCTCGGTGGAGCAACAGATCGCCGTTTTGCGCCATGAAACCGCAACACTCGCCGCTCAGCAGGTGGTGTGTTCCGAGCTCGCCGCTCAGGCACGTGCCGGCGAGGAGTATCTCGCTCGACTGCACCAGCGGGAGCGTGATGCTCTGATTCAGAAGCAGCGCCTCGACGAGATCGAGGCCCGCCTGCAGGCTCAACGATCCGCGTTGCAGGAGGCCGAGTATGAGCGCAAACGTTATGCAGATATGGTGAACGATCTGAAAACACAGGTGGAGCGAGCACTCATCGCCGCCCAGTCGGTGGCGGGCGCGGAGAATGGATACCGTTTGGTAATGACGGCGAGGGCTCGCATCGACGAGTTGGAGCCAAAGCGCATCGACCGAGATGCCTTGCGAGAGGCATTGGGACTCATTTCCGGCAAGATGGACGGCACCCGCCGGCAAATCGATCGGCTGGACGACGACCTGAGCCGCGCGGTCGCCGACAGCTCAGCAGCCGCCGCGCTAGGCGATCTGGTTGCTCGGCAGACCGCACTCGAAGCGTCGATCGCCGATGCGCAGGGAAGGCTGCGGGAAGTGCCGCAAATCGAGCGCCAGATCGAGAGGCTCAATCACAACGTCGGTGTGCTGGAGCGCCAGGTCGACGATCTGACCAAGCGCCGGCAATCCTCGGAGGAGGCAGCCCGCGAAGCGGAGCGGCTGGCTGAGGTGCAGTCTCAGCTACGAGCCGCGGAGTCCGATATGGCCTCCCTGACGCCGCTGAAAACTCGTGTAGCCGAGGTGAAGGCCGAGGGCACCGCCCTGCGACAGTTGCACGACCGTCTAACGGACGCGGAGCGCGAGCATGGCGTATTTCGCGCACAGGTAGCACGACTCGAACCAGAGCTTGCGCGGTTGCCGCAGGCACGCGCTCGTCTGGACGCGCTGCGCGACCAGCACTCGCGCACCATCGCTACCATGGAATATCAGCACGTCGCCCGCGCCGACCTCGGTCGCCGTCACTGCCCGCTGCTCGAACTGGAGTGCCCGGTGGTTACCGCCAATCCCGCGGTCGTTGAGCGGTTTGCTCGTCAGGCCCACCTTCTCAGCGGCGACCTGGAGCGGCTGAATCGCGAGTTGGCGTCCGCCGGCGAGGAAGTGACGCGAGTTGAGGCCACGGCGGCCGAGTTGCAACGACTCAGCGTGGCGGCCGCTCAACTAGAGCACAGCGCGGAGCAATTGAAACAAGTGGAATGTCAATTGGAACACTGCCGTGTCCAGTATCGCGAGTTGCAGGAGACCGTTGGACGCGAGCCGGCGCTGCAGCAGTCGTACGCGGCCCTGCAGCAGGACGAAATCCGGCTGCTTCATGCGAGGGACACCGCCGGCCTGCTCGGTGAGATCACCCAGCAATTGGAGGCCGCACGGCAACGACTGGTCGAGATGCGCGAGGAGCGCTCCTCTGTCCAGCAGCAGCGGATCGAGCTGGAGAGAGCGGAGCGAACGCTACTGGAGCAACAGAAAGAGTTGCGGGCAATGAACGATCCACGTACCAGTCAGCAACGCCTGGCGGCCAGCGGAGCAAGGCGCGAGGCGCTCGAAGCCGGCCTGGACAAAGAGCGTTCCGTGCTGAGCGACGAGCAGGCGACCAACGACCTTCTGGAGCAGCAGTTGCGTCCCTACGCAGATCTCAATGCTGAACTGGAGGAACAGCGTGCGGTGGAACGCGCAAACCAGATGGCCTACGAGACGTACCTCAAGCACCGTGCGGAATCCGAGCAGTTGCACGAACGAGAAGTCGCCATGACCAGCGGGCGCGAATCCCTGGCCGGCGTGAGCGAGCGCGAAGTGCAGGCGCGGCGTCAGTACGACGAATCGGAGGCGAGCTATCGAGCGGACGACCACCAGAAACTGCGCATAGAGTTCGAAGCCGTTGGACAGGACTTGGCCCGAGAGCGAGCCATCCAACTCCGCCGCGTCAAAGACTTTGAGCGCGCCTCAGAGCAGCTAGAGTACTTGCGCCGCCAGGAAGACAAACTGCGCAAGCAAGAGCATGAACTGGCAGAACTTTCAAATGTTAGTCGAGCGGTGGGCTTCTGTCGGGAGACGATCAAGTCGGCCGGGCCAGCAGTCACGGAGACCTTGCTGGCCAATATCTCGCAGGGCGCCAACGATATCTTCGCCGAAATTATGGACAATCATGCGGTCGAGTTGCGCTGGGACCGCGACTACGAGGTGCTGGTACAGCGCGGCTCGGAAGTTCGAAAATTCGCACAGCTTTCCGGGGGCGAGCAAATGAGCGCGTCCCTATCTGTCCGGCTGGCGCTCCTCAAGGAGATGAGCGAGGTGGGGTTTGCCTTTTTCGACGAACCGACTCAGAACATGGATGTCGAGCGACGGAGTAACCTGGCCGAACAGCTTCGACACATACAGGGTTTCAACCAACTCATCGTGATCAGCCACGACGATACCTTCGAGCATCAGACCGACCACCTGATTCGGCTGCGAAAAGTTCACGAGGAAACGCAACTGGAGACGGAGTAATGCTGATCGGCGAGAAGGTGCAGGCGGCGCTCGCGGAGAAGCGTGCCGCGTTTCAACTATCCGCTGCTGAGATGGAATCGGAGCGAAAGAGCTACGGCGAGCTATTGCGACGGCTCGCGGCAATGTCTAGCAACGACGTTCACGAGCAACTCGGCGGAGTTCCTTGGCCGGGCGCGCGTCCCACCTCAGAGCTGGACCAACATGGTCTATTCGTGCGTTTCGCGGAGCACTGGCAGACAGCCCAGGAGGCCCGCGCATGGGCGCTGGGCCGATTACGGGGCGTGCCCACGCTGGCGATTGACGGCAGCCAGATCGCGCCCTCCAAGGAGTTTGGGGTACCAGTGTCGCTGGTGCAGGTGGCGTGGTTCGAGAACTACCACGACGTGGACCGCCCGTATTGCAAGGACCTGCGCAACGAGGTCCTGTCCCCCGGCGATGATCCGGCCGAGCCGGAGCAGTACGCCTTTATCGAATCTCGGCTCAGTCAGCGCCGCTTCGCGCTCGAAATGGAGGTGGCGGGGGAGCGGCTAAAAGCGCTCGACCCGGCATCCCGACCAGTGGTACTGCTGGACGGCACGTTTGTCCTGTCCTTTGCCGGCCGGCTGGCGCCGCCCGCGCGGCAGGCCTACCTATCCGCTTTATTTGCCCTGCTGGACGCCTCGGAGGATAGCGGCGTGCCGGTGGTTGGGTACGTCGACCTGTCCTATGCCTCGGACCTGGCTGGTCTGCTTGAGACCGCCTTCGACCGGGAAGGGGGGCGAGTGTTCGATGCCCAGATCCTCGACCCGCACATGAACGCCTTCGACCGCACGGCTACGTTCCAATGCGCGCGTGGCGATGTCCTCCCGCTCTACCGGACTGCTTTGCGGGACTACGGCTCGGATCTCTACTTCGTCTATCTGAAGACCGGGCAAAACACCCTTCCGGCGCGAATCGATTTTCCCGGCTGGATCCTCGCGGCCGGATTGCTGGACCACGTGGTGGACATCGTGCGGGCCGAAGCGGTGATAGGCTCCGGCTATCCCTACGCCCTGGAGACTGCCGACGCCGCCGCCGTCCTGACCGTGCACGATCGCCTTCGGTTCTATCGACTCTTTCACGACTTTGCGCAGGAGTCTGGATTGGCAGCCGGGATACCGGGCAAGTCAGTCAGCAAGGGACATCGTCGCTAGCGTAGGCTGGTCGAAAGGGGATCGAGGAAAACAGTTGTCGGCAACGGCTCCACGCGCAGTGCGCCGCCTTGCAAAGCCAACTCGTAATCAGCCTGTCACTGGCCACGTCAACGCGAGGTTTCCGAGACGTGGCCGACCTGGGGCTCATCCAGCGCTTTCCACAGAGATTGGCCCAAGGTCGTTTGGTACGCGAACCCCGCACGGGGCCAATTGTCGGCAGGTGGGTCAGTCTCTCTGACGAGCGCTGTATCGATCTCCCTCGCTATGAACCGCAAGACCATCACGGTGACCGGCACGTTCCAGTCGGGAATGGTCGACCACCGCACTACAACGACCCGACAGCCCATGGCAGCCCCGCTCTTCGTCTGACTCATACCCGGAGTTCAGGCGCAACAAGTCTACGCGTTCCTCCACACCCGTTCAGCGCAGGACCGAAATACCGTCAGTCGCTTCGGCACGATCGTAATGGATGCAGGAGTGCTCGAGGGCCTGGCGCCGATGTTGCTGCACCCATCGACGCGCGGTACGCCGGGCAATACCATGCTCGCGTGCGAGTTGCGGTTGTATGACTGGAGTTACGAGGAGACCGAGCACTGGGTGTCCGACAGTTTGGTGCTGCGCCAATTCTGCCGAGTCTAGCTGGAGCGCGTCCCCGACGACACCACCTTGATCCGCTGGGCAGGACTGGTTGGGGCACAGACGCTCGAGCTAAATCAACGAGCACCTCGTTGATTTAGCTCGGCGGGAGACTGCGCACCGATGGGACGGTGGTGGAGAGCACCATCCGGTACCCCACGGATAGCTCCTTACTGACGGACGGTGTCAGGGTCCTTGGGCGTCTGCTGAGCCGAGCGAAGGCCATGGTAGATCGGCGCCTGGGTGGGAGTGAAACCCTCTTTCGCAATCGCAGCCAGAGCGCAAAGCGGCTGGCCCGGCAGCCCAATGAGAGCGCCCGGCGCCGGGGGGAGGATGCGGTGGATCGACGCCGTGCCGGCTACCAGCGACTGCTCGCGGTCACCCGGGCCAGTCCCCGTTAGGCGCGACGGGTCCAGGAACTGCTTCCGGTTGCGAGCGGTGCGGACCGGCTCCGGCAGACGTTGCTGGAGGTTATGCCACTGGTGGACCAGGTGGTGGAGCAGACACGGCGGCGCGTGCTGGGGGATGAGGCGGTACCGGCGAGTGAGAAGGTGGTCAGCATCTTTGAGCCCCACACCGCCATCATCCGCCGTGGCAAGGGAGGCAAGCCGACCGAGTTCGGGCACAAAATCTGGCTGGACGAGGTGGATGGCGGGATCATTACGCGGGCAACCGTCCTGGAGGGCAATCCGCCAGAGGCACCGGAGCTGCCCACCAGCATCGCCCACCACCGCCGTCTCTTCGGCCACGTCCCGACTCTCGTAACGGCGGATCGGGTATTGGACGACCCAGACAACGAGGAGGCAGCCACGGCCGCGAGCGTGAAGCGGGTAGCGATACCCCGGAAAGGGGCAGTGACACCGGAACGGCGGCGCTTCGAACGCTAGCGCTGGTTCCGACAAGCGCAGCGGTATCGAGCCGGCATGGAGGGCCGCATTAGTGTGTGCACACGTCGCGGTCGGTTAGAACGCTGCCGTGACCGGGGCAAGCGAAGATTTGATCGCTGGATGGGCTGGGGGATCCTCACCGAAAACCTGAGCACGATCGCCCAGTCCAGGGCGGCCCGAGTCCGACCCAAGGCACCATGACCCGCCTCCCCACCATGCATGACCGTCCCTCGACATCAGGAGGCTCTCACGTCCAGCCTCGCCGTCCGGCCAGGCCAATTCGCTCCAGAAACTAGCTAATGGGGCATACAGATGCGTGTCCACACCGCCCTTCGAGGCCAGCTCGATCGGGAATACACACGGGGGAACCATTTCCACAGCGCTTTCATAGCAACGCCACGATTCAGCGGTTCCCGTGGGAGGTCTTAGAGGTGATGTACTCGCAGAAGGGAGCTGGATATGTTCCCGCCCCTTCCTCGCGGAGTGGACAGGGTACTAGCGCCGTGTAGAAGTGTTCTCCACCTGCGCTAAATTGCAGATCGCTTGCGCACGGAGAACGGACTTACTTTCTGCCAGGTCACGAATGGTGGAAATGTTGAACGCGGTCTTCAGAGCGTCTGCATCGGACTTCGACAAGCCCTCCACCGCGTCGGTTGGAGAGTCCGCAAGGTCATTAAACTTTTTTGCCTCGTATGCGCGATCGAGATGCCGTCTTAAATCTGACGTACGAATCTGGTTTCAGAGTTGGTGCATTGGTGCACTGCGCACGTCCCGTTAGTACCGCTTCTCCGCTTCTTGCGTAGGGTCCATGGTCGGGTCGTCCATTTGACCACTCACGCTAGAGTCATGCGAAGTGGCTGCATCAGTCGAGGACGTGTCTTCCGCTCCTTCTGTGCCGAAGAAACCAGAAGTTTGCGATCCTTCGCTCGACTGGTCAGTTGAGTCCCTTCCTCCACTTGGCTGATCGGTCGCACCCTTCGAGTCGCCCATACCAAATCGGTCTCGGGCCACCTTCTTCAGACGCTCCTGATTCGTGGGGTCCTGCGCCATCTCCTTGGCTTTATTGAACAGATCATCCACCAAAACACCTCTTTCGTCTGTAGTGCCTTGTCTCGATTTGCTGAAGTCGGCGTAGCTACGAAGCATGTGTCGCCGTCGCGCACAGGCGCTGGAATTGTCGCTGGTTTGCAACGATTCAGCGACCGAGTATACGGCTTACGTCTCTGCAGGTGCAAAGTGTCGAAACCGCGACCAGCGGAGATCGTCATACGGACGTCCAATCTGCTCATTGCCTTCGTGGACGACGTTATGTTGGATCGGCTGGCCGAGATGAATGCCTTTGTTCTTCTCCAGCATCTGTAGGTCATCGAGACAACGAACGAAAAGGAGGTACATGATCTGCTCCTGCTCTCAGCCGGCACTGATTGTGGCGAACAAACCTTATCAGTGGGGCCGTCCGTCGAGCGGCCGGGTAGTCACGACGCAAATGTATGACTGTCCGCACGCAGGGCGTCACGACCATGGTCCCAGCTGGACGCTGGAGTTCCGAATTAGGGTGTCAGGCACGCCAAGAACTCCGTGGTACTCTGGCAGAGTCAGCAAACACCCCTGTCTCCTCACAGGTGGGTGAAGGACCATTCGACGTGACCTCCCCGGCCCATCGCCAGTATCTCGCCATCAAGCAACGCTATCCCGACGCCGTGTTGCTGTTCCGCATGGGCGATTTCTACGAGATGTTTGGCGACGATGCTGTCACCGGCGCCCAGGCCCTGCAGATCACGCTCACCTCGCGGGAGTTTGCGCGCGGCGAGCGGGTCGCCATGTGCGGCATTCCGCATCATGCCTTGCACGGGTATCTGAAGCGCTTTATGCAACACGGGCTCAAGGTCGCCATCTGCGAGCAGCTCACTGAGGCGGGCAACGGGTTGGTCGAGCGCGACGTGGTGCGGGTGGTGACGCCGGGCACGCTGGTCGAGCCGGCGCTGCTGGAAGCTGCGGAGAACAATTATTTAGCGGCGGTTCACCGCCATCGCGAGGTCTTTGGACTGGCCTATGTCGATGTGACCACGGGCGAGTTTGCCGCGACCGAGTTCGACGGCGTCGGGGCGGCATCGGCGTTGGAAGCGGAGTTGCTGCGGCTAGGACCGTCTGAGTGCCTGGTATCCACCGATGACCTTCCCCTGCAGTTAGTGGGCCATGTCACGCTTCACGACGACTATCGCTTCGATCCGGACACGGCGCGAGAGTTGCTCTGCCGGCACTTCGTGGTTCGTTCCCTGGAAGGATTCGGACTGCACGACATGCCGGCGGCTACCGGGGCCGCGGGGGCCATCGTGTCGTACGTGGAGCGGAGCAATCGGAGTCTGTTGGGCCTGCTCTCCAGCCTGCGCACCTACCAAGTGACCGCGTTCATGACTCTGGACCGCTACACCCGCAAGAATTTGGAACTGATGGAGAGCGCTCGATCGGGAGGGGCGCGGGGAAGTCTGCTGTGGGTGTTGGATCGAACCCAGACAGCCATGGGAGGCCGGCTGCTGCGCCGCCTGATTGGTCAACCCTTGTTGGAGACGGAACCGCTCAATCGGCGGCTGGAGGCCGTGGCCGAGTTTTATGCCGCGCCGGTGATCCGGGGACAGTTGCGCCAGGCACTGGCTCGGGTGGCCGATCTGGAGCGCCTCGCCGGCCGTATTTGCCAGGGCGTCGCCAGCGTCCATGATGTGCTGGGTTTGCGCGATTCGCTGTGCTGCCTCCATGAGGTGGCCGCGCTGCTGGGAGACGCTTCGGCAGACGAATTATGCCGGGTGCGGGCGGCACTCGATCCGTGTGACGATATCGGCGAACTGGTCAGCCGCGCCTTGCTCGAGGTGGGCGGCGCCCGCAAGCGGCGCGGCGACGCCCAGGGTTTACTGAAGGACGGGTTGATTCAGCCAGGATACAGCACGGAATTGGACGAGATGAAGGGGGCGATCAAGGACTCCCGCGAGTGGATCGCCCGATTGGAGCACGTGGAGCAGGAGCGGACTGCCATCAAGTCGCTCAAGGTCGGGTACAACAAGGTCTTCGGTTATTACATCGAGGTCAGCCACGCCAATCAGTCGCTGGTGCCGCAAAACTATATCAGGAAGCAAACACTGGTCAACGCGGAACGTTTCATTACCCCCGAACTCAAGGAACACGAATCGCGCATTCTCCAGGCGGAGGACCGAATTACCGCGCTGGAGCGTCGCCTCTTTGCGGAGCTGCTAGAGGTCCTTGCGGCGGACAGCGTTCGATTGTTTGCCACTGCGGCGGCGCTGGCCTATCTCGATGTCTATCGCTCGCTGGCCGATGTGGCCAGCCAGTACGGCTATGTGCGGCCGGAGTTGGCCGAGGACGACCGCCTCGAGATTGTCGAGGGGCGACACCCGGTGGTCGAAGTGTCGCTGGAGGAGCACGGCTTTATCCCCAACGACTGCCTGCTCGACTGTCACGAGCACCAGATCTTGCTCATCACCGGCCCCAATATGGGTGGGAAAAGCACCTATTTGCGCCAGGTGGCGCTAATAGTGCTCATGGGCCAGATCGGCAGCTTCGTCCCGGCCACCGGGGCTCGGATCGGCATGGTGGATCGTATCTTTACCAGGGTGGGGGCGCAGGACGACATTGCCGCTGGCCAGTCCACATTTATGGTAGAGATGGTTGAAACTGCCAACATTCTGAACCATGCCACCGCCAACAGTCTGCTGGTTCTTGATGAGGTAGGACGTGGAACCAGCACCTATGACGGTCTCGCCATCGCCCGCGCCGTGGTGGAACACATTCACGATCGGGTTGGCGCGCGGACGCTCTTTGCCACTCACTATCACGAGCTGACAGCCCTGACCGATCGTTTTCCGCGCATTCACAACGCCAATGCCGCGGTCGCTGAGGATGGTCAGGAGGTGGTTTTTCTGCATCGCGTGGTCCCGGGTGGGGCCGATCGCTCCTATGGGATCCACGTGGCACGGCTTGCCGGCTTGCCGTCGGACGTCACGGAGCGCGCCGAGGAAGCACTGCGCGATCTGGAGGAGCGAAGCCGGCAGAACGGCCACCGTCCTCGTCGCAGTCGCATGCAGCAATTGGGGCTGCTCGGCGAAGTGACGGAAGGCGTGGCAGGGCAGGTGCTGGACGATCTGCTGGCGCTGGACGTGACGGCCATCACGCCAATCGAAGCGTTGACTCGGTTGCACGAGTTGCAACAGAAGGGACGAGGCGTGCAGTGACTTGTTGGGTGGGGACGCGCCGATGACGACGGGCAGCGGAGCTCGCACCGCCGAGACCATGCGCTTGCGCGACGGGCGTCGCCTGGGTTTCGTCGACGTAGGTGACCTTGCGGGAAGGCCGGTTTTCTTTTTTCACGGCGGCGGCGATTCGAGGCTGACGCGCCATCCGGACGACGCGTTTACCGCCTCTCTGGGCGTTCGGCTGATCACGGTGGACCGACCGGGTGTCGGCCTATCTGACTTTCAACCGCGCCGTCGTCTGCTGGAGTGGCCGGACGATATGGTTCAGTTGGCCGACGAGCTGGGCATTGAGCGCTTCACCGTGTTGGGTTGGTCCATGGGTGGGCCTCATGCTCTGGCGTGCGCCTCGGCAATTCCACACCGGCTACTCTCGGCCGGCGTGGTAAGTGGACTTGCTCCCTTGGCCGAGCCGGGCATGCTGGCCGGCATGACGCCATTTTACCGAAGATTGTTTGGGCTAGCTCGACGCTCACACCGCATGGTGCAGGTACCTCTGGCGCTGAAGAACCGTTACGCGCGACGTGATCCCGCGGCCTATATGGACGGTATGTTCGTGGATGCCCCCCAGAACGATCAGGCCATCTATGCGCTGCCGGGAGTGCGCGACAATAAGGCGGCGGGCTTCGCGGAGGTGGTTGGCGCTGGCAGCCGGGGACTCTCGTTGGACATGACCATAGTGGCCCGCCCCTGGGGATTCCGCCTGGAAGATATCTCGATACCGGTCCGCCTCTGGTACGGCTCGCAGGACCTGACCACGCCGCTCTTCATGGCCAGGTTTCTTGAGCAGCACATTCCCCGGACGGAACTGACCGTTTTCGAGGGTGATGGGCACCAGATGATCTATAAACGGTGGCGGGAAATACTGACCTTTTGACATGCACCTGGCAGCGCTACCACGGCCAGAGGGCATAATTGCGCAGGACACATGCCGTGGGAGGATTGCATGTCAATGCATCCCATCCAGTTGACCCGGCCCAGGACTGGGCGAGCCCAGATCGAGGATGTTGCCGTATGGCTGCATGCGCGTGACCAGGTGGCCATCGCGCGAGAACCGCTGGCTCCTGGTCTGGTGCTGGAAACTCCTAGTGGCTTGTTCACAGTGCACCAACTGGTACCCGCCGGGCATAAGGTAGCCGTCGAGAACGTGGCTTGCGGAGAACCGATCAGACGATATGGCCAGGTGATCGGCTTTGCCACCACATCGATCTCCCCGGGTGAGCATGTGCACTCACATAATCTCGGCCTAGCACGGCTCCAACATGAGTATGCTTTCGCGGTCGATGCGCAACCCGTTGACTACGTCTCAGACGATCAGCATCGAACGTATCTCGGCTATCGACGAGCCGATGGCCGCGTTGGCACGCGAAACTACCTGGCGGTCATTTCCTCGGTCAATTGCAGCGCGTCGGTGGCCCGGTATGTGGCCAACCGCTTCAGTGGGGACGTCCAGCGCGAATTTCCGCACGTCGATGGCGTACTCGCCCTTACCCACAAGGGCGGATGTGGCGCGCACTATGGCGGAAGTGAAGTCGATCTGCTGCAGCGTACCTTGGCCGGTTTCGCCCGCCATCCCAACATCGCCGGGTACGTCCTCGTCGGCCTCGGCTGCGAGATCAATCAAATCCCCGATATGGTTCAGGCTCAGCATCTGGGAGAGCCGACATCGCTGGTCATTCAGGATGAGGGCGGCCTGGTGGAAACGGTCGAGGCGGGTGTGAGAGCCGTTCGAGGTCTTCTTCCCGCCGCTGATCAGTGCAGACGCCAGTCGGCTCCGGCGTCAAAACTGGTGGTTGCGCTGCAGTGTGGCGGGAGCGATGCCTGGTCGGGTATCACCGCCAACCCGGCACTCGGTCGGGCGGTCGATCTCCTGGTGGCCCAGGGCGGCGCCGCGCTGCTGGCGGAAACACCGGAAGTCTATGGCGCGGAGCATTTGTTGACCCGCCGAGCGGTTTCGGAGCAGGTCGGCCGCAAACTTCTTGACCGTATTGCCTGGTGGGAGCGCTACACAGCGATGAACGGCGCCGAGATCAACAATAACCCGACGCCGGGAAACAAGCTCGGCGGTCTCACGTCCATCTTCGAGAAGTCTCTTGGCGCTGTAGCCAAGAGCGGCACCACGCCCATGGTCGATGTCCTGCAGTACGCCGAGCCGGTCTCCACTCATGGATTCATTCACATGGATTCGCCCGGCTATGACCCGGTCTCGATCACCGGCCAGGTCGCCAGTGGGTGCAACTTGGTTGTCTTCACCACGGGACGAGGGTCCGTCTTCGGTTGTAAACCTGTCCCAACCATCAAAGTGGCATCTAACACGCCGATGTACCGACGTATGCAGGGCGACATGGATATCAATGCCGGACGTGTCCTGGAGGGCGAGACTCTCGACACCATGGGTCGGGAAATCTTTGAGACGATGCTACGCGTGGCCTCGGGCGAGCAGACCAAGAGCGAAAGCCACGGAATCGGGGAGGAGGAGTTCAATCCCTGGATTCTGGGGGCTACACTGTGAAGCGACCGCTGGAACGTGCAGCGAGGACAGCCCTGGCGGCGTACAGGCAGGACCTCACCGCCGGTATGATGGGGGACCGGGAGGGTAATGATGGCCGGGCAGGACCTCGTGAACGCAGTTCAATCGATTACCACCACCGTGCATGGCCGCACGCTGAACTCGGCGGGCATCCACCACTTCATTATCGACGGCCCCTCCAGGCCCAACGAAGAGATCACCTCGGTGGATGCGTTTCTGGCAGGGATCTCCTCCTGCGCCACACATCTGATGGAGGACTTCGCTGAGGAAGAGGGGATTCGGTTGGAGCGTGCCAAGGTCGAGATTCGCTCAGTGCGTCCCGCCGCCGAGCCCAACCGTTTCGATCATATAGATCTGCGCATTGAGATGATTGGACCATCCCAGCAGCAGGGGGAGCATCTGGTCGAGCGATTCAAGGGACGTTGACCGCTCTACCGCACGGTTGCCGTGGCAACCGACATACGGGTCGCCGTCGCGGTCGATCCTCGCTAACATCGTGTGGAGGTGGATTGGCGTTGTCGCGGCGTAAAGCAATCAAGAAAGACATGCCTGGAAACGTCCCCGCTCTCGGCCTACTCTCGGGCCTGACCGGCGATTCCCTTGGCCTCTATGCGCTGGTAGTTACCGGGGCTCTTACCATCGATCTAGGCCTGGGTCGCCGAATCAGCCAACTCGGTCCGATGACCGTGGTTATCAATGCGCCCCGCGAGCTTGTCTTTGAGATCATCTCGGCGCCATATCTCGGCCGGACGCCTCGGAGCATGGAGGCAAAGCTTCGAGTGATCGAGCGGGGACAGGATATGGTCCTCGCTGCCCACTACACTCGCATTCGGGGCCTGGTGGTAACGACGCTGGAGACCGTCCGATTCTCAGCGCCGGATCGGATCGACTTCCGACTGGTACGTGGTCCGGTACCGTACGTGGTCGAGCACTTTCTGCTTCGTGACCGGAATGAACAGTGCGAACTCGAGTACGGCGGCGACCTCGGAACCGATCTATGGGGAGTTGGTCAAGCGTGGGGCAGGCGCGTGTCTTGCGTATGGGAGGAAGCGGTGCGAACATCTCTCGAGGGGGTACGTACTGAGGCGGAGCGGCGTGCCGGCAAACAGCACAAGCTTGGTGTAGGGTGACATCCCGCTAAATCGGGCAGCCACGGCCCATCCACCCCACCTGTACCTGCTTACCCTCCTCCACCAGAACCGGCACGGTTCGCACGCCATCGGTTAGCTGCAGCATCCGCTCGCGTGCCTCCTGGTCCTGCTCCACGTCGTACTCGACGAACTCGACGCCACGCCACTCCAGATCCTCGCGAGCCGCCGCACTCCAGGGGCAACCCGGCGATGTGAATAATTCAACAGGTTTGGTCATGTCCCAACAGCTCCTCACGTGACGGTCCGCGCCCGCTTTCCGCGAATATTCCTCTCAAGCACTATCATATAAACACAGTTGCACTTTCCCGACTAGGAGAGCCGCGTTCGGCCTGGGGGCCGAGAAAGCCTTGCCCTTCCTTGACCGCACCTCAACAGATGAGCGAACGGGCCAGCACAGCGATACTCGGATACGAGCGTCGGGAGATTCGCGTGCATGGCATTGTGCAGGGAGTCGGGTTTCGGCCCTTTGTCTACGCGCTCGCCCACCAGTATGGACTGTCCGGCGTGGTGCGCAATGATGCCGAGGGGGTGTACATAGAGGCTGAAGGCGACAGTGAAACGCTGCGCCATTTCGTGCAGAAAATCACGACCGGCGCTCCCCCCCTCGCTGTAGTTGAGGCGGTATCGTCTCGGCCGCTGACTGTGCGCGGAGGACACGGCTTCCAAATCGAGGAGAGTCGCGACGGTGGGCAGCGGCTCGCGCTGGTCTCACCGGATGTGACCATCTGCGATGCGTGCCTGCTCGAGTTGTTCGATCCGGCCGACCGACGATACCGTTACCCATTTATTAACTGCACTCACTGCGGTCCCCGCTTCACCATCACACAAAGCATGCCGTACGACCGTGCCGCCACGACCATGTCAGGTTTTCCGCTCTGCGCCGATTGCCGTACAGAGTATGACGACCCCACGAACCGGCGATTCCACGCTCAGCCGAACGCGTGCCCGGTTTGTGGACCACAGGTACGCCTGATAAGAGGCTCCGACCGCGTGGTCGCCCACGGAAGTACTGGAGATAAGGCGATTCGGGGGGCGGTCGCGCTGTTGCAAGCGGGCGGTATCGTTGCGGTCAAGGGGCTTGGCGGGTTTCACCTGGCCTGTAACCCGTTCGACGCTGATGCGGTGAGCGCTCTGCGGTCGCTCAAGATGCGTCCGGACAAACCTTTTGCCCTGATGGCTCGCGATCTAGCTCAGGTACGATCGGTGTGCCGGGTGACCCGCGCAGAGGAAGTGCTGCTTGCCTCACCCGCCCGGCCGATTGTGTTGTTGGCGCGGCGTAAAGATTCCGGACTTGCCGTCGAGGTGGCGCCGCGCCAGCTGACTCTCGGTGTCATGCTTGCGTATACCCCGCTCCATCACCTGTTACTCCACGATGTGGGCGCTCCGCTGCTCATGACCAGCGGCAATCGATGCGACGAGCCGATTGCCTTTCGCGACGAGGAAGCCTTCGAACATCTGGGCCAGATCACCGATTGGTTCTTGGTCCATGATCGCCCGATTCACACGCGTTGCGATGACAGCGTCGTCCGGGTGGAAAGACAGCACCTCTACCCGCTGCGCCGCTCTCGCGGTTATGTCCCAGCGCCGCTGACCGTCCCCCATCCTTTTGCTCGTCATACCCTGGCCTGCGGTGGCGAATTAAAGAATACCTTTTGTCTGGGCCGCGAGCGGCACGCCTTTCTGAGTCAACACGTCGGCGACCTGGAGAATTACGAGACGTTACGCTCCTTCCACGACGGGATCGCCCACTTTTGTGGGCTGTTCGGCGTACGGCCGGAGCTGGTAGTGCACGATTTACACCCTGGCTACCTCTCGACTCAGTACGCCGATGAGTTGGCAGAGAGTGGGACGGAAACGGTTGGGGTACAGCATCATCATGCGCACGTCGCTGCTTGCCTGGCCGACAATCAGCGGCCCATGAACGAGCGAGTGGTGGGGGTTGCGCTGGACGGCACAGGCTACGGAACGGATGGCACGATCTGGGGCGGTGAGTTTTTGGAAGGGTCCCTGGCGGATGGATTCGAGCGGCGGGGGCACCTCGCATACGCCGCCCTACCCGGAGGAGAGGTTGCCATCCGGGAGCCATGGCGCCTCGCCATCGCGCATCTGATAGCAGTCTTCGGCGAGGAGGACACTCTGCAGCTCCCGCTCAAGGTAGTGCGACAGGCTGGGGAGCGAAACGTTCGTCTCATCTCCCGGCTCGTTCAGCAGCACCTGCAGACGCCTCTGACCTCGAGTGCTGGCCGGCTGTTCGACACGGTGGCCGCGTTGATTAACGTCCCGGGCTCGGCGCGAACCAGCTACGAAGGACAGGCGGCAATCGAGCTGGAGCTCCTCGTCGAGGGGCAGACCGCGCCGGGCTACCCCTTCTCGCTGAACGAAAGCGGAAGTGTGTGGGAGATCGAAACGAACGAGGTTATTGCCGCGGTGGTCGCGGATCTGATGGCGGCCATCCCGCCGTCGCGGATCTCGGCGAGTTTTCATAGGACTGTCGCCGAAATGGTGCTGTCCGGTTGTCGGCGCCTTCGGGCCGGAGGCGGTCCAGGCGCCGTGGCTCTGTCAGGCGGTACTTTCCAGAATTCCCTGCTGCTCAATCGGGCGGTCGATCTGCTGGAGGACCATGGATTCGACGTCTATGTACATCGCCGCGTTCCCGCCAACGACGGTGGCCTGGCGCTCGGCCAGGCGGTGCTGGCGGATAGTCTCATCCGTGCGCGACACGGAGAAAAGGGGTAGGCACAATGTGTCTAGCGATACCGGGCCAGATCGTTGAGATCGTGGACCCGAGCATTCAAATAGCCAAAGCCGAGGTAAGCGGCGTGCGGCGAAACATCCATTACGGTCTGGTCGAGGAAGACGGTCAGAGCCTGGCGGTGGGCGATTGGGTCCTGATTCACGTGGGGTTCGCCATGTCCAGGATTGACGAAGCAGAGGCGCAATCGACACTGCTGGTGCTGGAGGAAATAGGCGATGCCTACCAGCAGGAACTGCAGGAGCTGGCTGCATCCCAGATCGAATAGCAATGTACCAGGAATCGTTTCTGACGGGAGCTTGCACGCTCGATCACGATGGCTGCGTGGTGTGCGCCGATGCCGGCATCCCCTTGAAAGTACTTTCAATCGATGGCGACGACGCCGTGTGTCGCGACGCGAACGGCAAGACCGCGTCCATCGCTATCGAGCTAGTCAACCCGGTAGCCGTGGGTGAGATTTTACTGACGCATGGCGGTGTGGCTATCGGCAGAGCAAGGGAGGGATACGATGAAGTTCGTCAATGAATTCCGCGACGCCAAACTGGCCCAGGCGGTGGCCGCTCAGATAGCCGCTCTGGCGGAGCCGGATCGTCACTACAAAATCATGGAAGTATGCGGGGGGCACACCCACACCATCTACCGACACGGCATCAAAGACCTGCTACCTGAGCAAATCGAACTGGTCCACGGCCCAGGCTGTCCAGTGTGTGTACTGCCTATGGGCCGCGTTGACGATGGCATCGCGGTGGCGGAGCGGCCCGAAGTAATTTTCACCTGTTTCGGTGACATGATGCGAGTCCCGGGATCGCGGGGTAATCTGTTGGAGATCAAAGCCGAAGGCGCCGACATACGGATGGTATATTCTCCGCTCGATGCTCTGCGCATCGCCCGTGAGAACCCCGATCGTGAGGTGGTCTTTTACGCCATCGGATTCGAGACCACTGCCCCCTCGACCGCCCTTACCCTGCGCCGGGCTAAGCGCGAAGGCATCAAAAACTTCTCCGTCTTCTGCAATCACGTGACCATTGTGCCGCCGGTGCGTTCACTGCTCGATTCACCGGACCTGCGGCTGGATGCGTTTATCGGTCCAGGGCACGTGTCCACCGTGATCGGGTGCCGGCCGTATGAATTCATTCCGATGGATTACGGCAAACCGGTGGTGGTAGCCGGTTTCGAACCACTGGACTTGCTGCAATCCATCATGATGCTGATGCAGCAGTTAGCCGACAGGCGGTGCGAGGTAGAGAATCAGTACAGTCGGATTGTCCCCTGGGAGGGAAATTTACAGGCGCTGCGTAGTATGGGCGAGGTCTTCGAGTTGAGGCCGTACTTCGAGTGGCGCGGCCTGGGCTTCATCGCTCAATCGGCCCTCAAACTTTCCTCGGCATACGCCGATTTCGACGCCGAACTTCGGTACGACGTCCCCGGTGTGCGAGTGGCGGACCCGAAGGCATGCCAGTGCGGCGAGGTGCTCAAAGGCGTACTGAAGCCGTGGGAGTGCCGCGTATTCGGCACGGCTTGCACGCCGGAACTTCCGCTGGGCACGCTCATGGTCTCCTCGGAGGGGGCATGCGCAGCGTACTACAACTTCGGTCGAAAGACCCGCGAGACAGTGGGAGCCCAGGCATGAGTGAGCAGCGGGTGCTCGATACGCTGGAGCAAGGACGGCGGCTTGCGCCCCGCTTTACCGCCCCCCGGATCGATATGACTCACGGGGCCGGCGGCAAAGCGACACACAAGCTGATCGAGGGCCTTCTGTTACCACTGTTGAATAATCCTGCGCTGGGGCCGCTGTCGGATGCCGCGTTTCTGTCCGTAGGAGATCTTCGTCTCGCTCTCAGCACCGACTCCTTTGTGGTTCGGCCACTCAGCTTCCCGGGCGGCTCAATCGGCGAGCTCGCGGTCAACGGAACGGTGAACGACCTCGCTGTGTCCGGCGCCACGCCGATCGCCATATCGGCAGCGTTGATCATCGAGGAAGGTCTCGATACCGAGGTACTGCGCCGTGAGGTGGAAGCGATGGCTCGCGCTGCTCAGCGAGCCGGTGTCCCGATTGCTACCGGAGACACCAAAGTGGTCGAACGCGGCAAGGGCGATGAGCTCTACATCGTCACCACCGGCGTCGGGTTGGCCGATCCAAATTTCGTCCTCTCAGCCGCTTCGGCTCGCCCGGGTGACAAGATCATCTGCTCCGGGACCCTGGGCGACCACGGGGTCGCTATTCTAATCGCTCGGGGCAACCTCGATCTGGAGGCTGAGGTTCTTTCCGACACACAGCCGCTGACCGAACTGACCGCTGCCATAAAAAAGGCGGCCGGTCGTGGATTGCGATTTATGCGCGACCCGACGCGTGGCGGGGTGGGAACGGTGCTGAACGAGTTGGCGCGCGACTCCGGCTACGGAATTGCTCTCTGGGAGGAGCGTTTGCCGATCCGGGCTAGCGTGAACGGCGCCTGCGAAATACTCGGCATCGATCCGCTCTACGTCGCCAACGAGGGAAAGCTACTGGCTGTGGTTGCCCCGGACCAGGCCGATGACGTGGTGCAAGCCATGCGCGCCGTGCCGTCCGGGGAAGATTCGGTGGTAATCGGAGAGGTTCGCGAGGAGCCGGCCCGTATGGTTCTGATGCACACGGAGTTCGGCGGCACGAGGATGGTGGATATGCTGATCGGCGACCCGCTCCCGCGGATCTGTTAGAGGCAAAGAGGGGAATCGCGTAATGCCTATGGCTGGAGAGTCCCGAACACTGGTTGCCGAGAACCTGGAAACACGCTGTCGCGATGACCTCCTGGGCCGCAACGCGGTCGTGGACGAGTTCTTTTGCCGCGAGGCGCCGCGCCTGGCAGAGGCGTGCCAGGAGATGTCTCGCCGGTTTCTCGCCGGCGGACGGCTGCTAGCCTTCGGCCGTGGCGCCGCCACTACCGACGCGCAGCACGTCTCAGTCGAGTTTGTCCATCCAGTAATCGTGGGCAAACGGGCTCTGCCCGCCATCGATCTAGGGGCAGATTTTGCGGCGCATCTCCCGGCCATCGTGCGCCCCAATGACATGGTCATGGGCTTTAGCTTTCCCAAGGCGGACCAAGCCGTGGATGTCGCGCTGCAGTGTGCTCGCCGGCGAGGCGCGCTGACGTTTGGACTCGTCGGTGAGACCGGCGACTATTCCTTTTCGCCGCCCAGTGACGATCCATTTATCTGTCAGGAAGTGGTCGAAATTCTCTACCATCTGCTCTGGGAAACGGTTCATGTCTCCTTTGAACACCGCGAGCAGGGACATGACGTAGGCGCGAGCGCCTTTCTCTACCCGTTCCTGGGGAAGAGCCAACAGGTGCTGGATAGTGTCGTCGAACAGGTACAAAAATCGATGCGGCAGAAGGTGGTGGAGGTGAACTCGATGCGCAGTGCCCTGGCCGTCGCCGAGGTCGCGCCCATCGCCTTGATTGCCGTGGCCTGTGTTGCGCGGCTAGAGCGCGGTGGCCAGATAATCGCCTTTGGCAACGGTGGCTCCGCCACTGACGCGAACGATTTCGTGCTCGACTGTCTCGCGCCACCGGATGGCCTCGTGCCGTTGCCGGCAATCTCTCTGGCAGCTGAGCCGGCGAATATCACGGCGGTCGCCAATGACATTGGGGTCGACGCCATCTTCACCCGCCAACTCATCGCTCAGGCGCGGCCGGAGGACGTTGCAATCGGCATTTCTACCAGTGGGAGTTCCCCAAATATTCTGTCCGCGCTCAGCGAGGCCCGCAAACGCGGCCTGCTGACGGTTGCACTGGCGGGGTACGACGGCGGTCGAGTGCTGGCAGAGAACCTGGCGGATCACGTGGTGGTGGTCCGCTCTGATTACATTCCGCGAATTCAAGAGGTGCAGGCTTCGGCGTATCACGTACTGCGGCGGCGCATCGGCGAACTCCAGGGAGGGAAGTGAGCGGGATGCACGAACTTTCGATCGCCGCATCCGTGGTCGAAATTGCATGCCGTTATGCAAGGCCCATGCAGGACGGAGCACCCGCACAGCGAGTGACCAAAGTTCATGTGCAGGTCGGCTATCTCCGGCAGGTGGTTCCTGCCGCTCTGACCTTCAGCTTCGAGCTCGTCGCTCAGGGAACCGCCGCAGAGGGTGCGTCACTGGAGCTCGAAACCGTTCCGGCCGTGGGACGGTGTCGTGGCTGCGGAGTCGAAAGTCGGCTCAGCGCCTTTCCGCTCCACTGCACGGTCTGCTCCGGCTTTGATCTGGAGATCGTGGCCGGCGAGGAACTCATTGTCGAATCGTTAGAAATGGACGAGGTCGAAGACGGGACACCGGAGCCACCTCGACCCGTGGAGCGATGGTAGCAATGGGGAATAAAACCTATTTACAGCCGAATGGTGCTATAGTCAAAACTACGCGGTATCAGACTGCAGCGGGGGTGTACACGCAGGGCCTAGACTCTGGGATAAATCGGATCCATCAAGAGAACAATGTTTCTGTGAGGGGAGAGGTCGCCTATGCCGGTAGCCCGTTAGGGCGGGATTGAACTGTAACAACCACGACCGGATTGCACGCTGATTGGAGGCGACGCATGGCAGGGGTGGAAGAAGTTCACATTCTGTGGATTTCAGAGTTATTGAGTTGCGACGGAGACACGGTTTCGATCACGGCGGCGATGCAACCAAGCATCGAAGACGTGGTCATGGGAAATATTCCCGGGCTGCCCAAGGTGCACCTGCATAACAAGGTGCTGGCCTATGAGAGCGGCGACGAGTTTATGGAGTGGTTCTACAAGGCGGAGCGGGGCGAACTTGACCCGTTTGTCCTGGTGATCGAAGGTTCGATCCCCAATGAGAATGTCAGTGGCGACGGTTATTTCGCCGCGATGGGCAATGACCCAGTCACGAACCAGCCGATTCCCACCACCGAGTGGATTAGCCGGTTGGCACCCAAGGCCTGGGCCGTGATGGCCTGTGGGACATGCGCCACGTACGGCGGCATACATGCCATGGCCGGCAATCCCACGGGAGCCATGGGGCTGGCCGACTATCTCGGCTGGAACTTTCGCTCGGTGGCTGGTGCGCCGATCGTGAACGTTCCTGGTTGCCCGGTGCAGCCGGACAACTTCATGGAAACCGTGCTGTACATGCTCTACATGGCGGCCGGTCTGGCGCCCATGATTCCGCTGGACGAGGCGTTGCGCCCCACCTGGCTTTTTGGCAAGACGGTTCACGACGGATGTGACCGCGGTTCCTACTACGAGCAGGGTGACTTTGCCAAAGAATACGGGTCGCCGAAGTGCCTGGTAAAGCTGGGCTGCTGGGGACCGGTGGTGAAGTGCAACGTCCCGAAGCGCGGGTGGATGGCGGGCATCGGTGGCTGCCCCAACGTAGGCGGGATCTGTATTGGATGCACTATGCCGGGCTTCCCGGACAAGTTCATGCCGTTTATGGACGAGCCACCCGGTGGCAAGATTTCAACGACCACCATTGCTCCCTATGGTGCGGTGATTCGCCGCCTGCGCAGCATAACGTCGTCCACCCTTGATAAGGAGACGAAATGGCGCCACAACGGGAAACAGCTCACCACTGGCTATAAGCCGCGCTGGTAGAGGAGGAGAGACAGATGGCAACCAAGATTGCGCCCAACGAGCGCGTGGAAGACCAGCAGGCGAACATCGTCGACATGAGCTGGGACCCCATCAGCCGGATTGTGGGCAACCTGGGAATCTACACCAAGGTGGATTTCACCAACCGCAAGGTGGTCGACTGCTACAGTACGTCCTCCGTGTTCCGTGGCTACAGCGTTTTCATGAAGGGCAAGGATCCGCGCGACGCCCACTTCATCACCAGCCGTATCTGCGGCATCTGCGGCGACAACCACGCCACCTGCTCGTGTTACGCCCAGCAGATGGCATATGGGGTCAAGCCGCCACCGCTTGCCGAGTGGATCGTCAACCTGGGTGAAGCGGCCGAGTACATGTTCGACCACTGCATCTTCCAGGACAATCTGGTGTTTGTGGACTTCTGCGAGCAGATGGTGAAGGAAACCAACCCGAGTCTGCTGGCTCGCGCTGAGAAGACCGAAGCGCCGCACGCCGACATACACGGTATGCGCACCATCGCCGACATCATGCGGGCTTTCAACCCCTTCACCGGCGAGACCTACCGCGAAGCGCTCAACATGAGCCGTTTGACGCGTGAAATGTTCTGCCTGATGGAGGGGCGGCACGTTCATCCCTCCACGCTCTATCCGGGGGGAGTGGGAACCTCGCCCTCGATCCAAGTTTTCACCGACTACCTGGTACGCCTGATGAAGTACATGGACTTCGTCAAGAAGATCGTGCCCATGAACGACGATCTTTTCGACTTCTTCCTCGAGGCCATGCCGGGCTACGATCAGGTCGGCCGGCGACGTGTGTTGCTCGGTTGCTGGGGCTCGTTCCAGAACCCTGACGTTTGCGACTACGACTATCGCACCATGCAGAAGTGGGGCGATGCAATGTACGTCACGCCGGGGATCGTGGTCGATGGCGAGTTGGTTACGACCAATCTGGTAGACATCAACCTGGGCATCCGCATTCTGCTGGGCAGCTCCTACTACGACGACTGGCAGACTGAAGAAGACTTTGTGACGCGCGATCCGCTGGGCAATCCGGTGGACCACCGGCATCCCTGGAACCAGACCACCATTCCAAAGCCGCAGAAGCGAAACTTCGACGGCAACTACAGCTGGGTGATGAGTCCACGGTGGTTCGACAAGCGCACAGGCGACTACCTGGCGCTCGACACAGGAGGCGGACCGATTGCACGCCTCTGGTCGACTGCCCTGGCGAATCTGGTTGACGTTGGCTACGTGAAATCAACCGGCCACAGCGTGCAGATCAACCTGCCAAAGACTGCCTTGATGCCGGAGGCTCACTTCGAGTGGAACATTCCGCAGTACTCCAACACCATTGAGCGTGATCGCGCTCGCATCTACTTCCTGGCTTACGCGGCGGCCATGGGTGTCTACTTCGTGGAACGCGCTCTCGAACTGGTGCGCCAGGGCGAGACCAAGGTGTTCCAGGAGTTTACCGTGCCCGATGATGCAATCGGCTGCGGCTTCCACGAGGCAGTACGTGGCGTGCTCTCGCATCATCTGGTGATCCGAGACGGCAAGATCGCCAACTACCACCCGTATCCGCCCACCCCGTGGAACGCGTCTCCTCGCGATATCTACGGTACGCCGGGACCCTACGAGGACGCGGTAGCGGATCTCCCCATCTTTGAGGAGAACGGCCCCGACAACTTTAAGGGCATCGACATCATGCGTACCGTACGCAGTTTCGATCCCTGCCTACCGTGCGGAGTTCACATGTACGTGGGGGGCGGCAAGACGCTCAAGGTACAGCACTCTCCAACGCTCGGTATCGGGGCGTAAAGACGCCCCACGCCCTTCGAACCCCCTCTCCCCATCGGGGGAGAGGGGCAGTAACCAAGAAGGAGTGACGATGGTGCTCCTGGACGAACGTGAGCTTGCGGAGCAAGCTGCCTACATTGACTCCCTGCTGGCCGAGATCGAGTCTATACCCGATCCGGCGATGCGAGAAAGACTGAGCGAAATTATTCAGGGCCTATTGGGGCTTTATGGCGCAGGTCTGGCGCGTATGCTGGAGCTTGTCGAGGCCCAGGGCGAGCAGCCTACGAATCCTAGTGTCCTCCAGGCATTCATGGCCGACGACCTGATAAGCCACCTCCTCCTGCTGCACGATCTACACCCACTGGATGTCGAAGTGCGCGTGGCTCAGGCCTTGGAAGAAGTGCGTCCATATCTGAAATCGCACGGCGGCAATGTGGAGCTGCTGGGCGTGCGAGATGGCGTGGCCCTGGTCCGGCTCCAGGGGAGTTGCAACGGCTGCCCATCGTCGACTATGACGTTGAAGCTGGCTATCGAGGAAGCGGTGCGCAAGGCTGCTCCCGAGCTGGAGGGTGTCGAAGCCGAGGGTGTTGCCCAACCTGCGTCGCAGCCGGTGGCCTTTTTACCAATCTCGGAGTTGCGGAAGAAGCCCGCGGAATTCGAACAGTCTTGGATCGACGTCGCGGATCTTCCACCGTTGAGTTTGGGTCGGATGCACACATCCACCATCGCTGATTCACAGGTACTTTTTATCAGGCTAGAGGAAACGCTGGTCGCGTATCGTAATCTGTGCGCGGACTGCGGCGCATCACTGGCGGAAAGCACGCTGCGCGCCACCGAGCTCTGCTGTGCGGCGTGTGGCCATCGGTACGACGTGCAGCGCGCCGGTCGCTCACTCGATGCTCCGCAGCTTTATCTGCAGCCCGTTCCCCTATTGGTGCGCGACGGCGCAGTGCAGGTAGCGGCAGGCGGCGTCTGATCCGACAAGTCTCGAGGTATGCCCATGTCTGAATCTGCGGACGCCGACGACGCGGCCTCTCAATCGGTTCTCCGGCGTTTCGTACGCAACGCGGCGAAGCGTGAAGAGGAGAATTGCGATCTGTGCGGCGAGCCGATCGGCGCCGAGCATCGCCATCTGCTCGATGTCTCCAGTAGGCAGGTTCTGTGCGCCTGCCGAGCATGCACCGTTCTTTTCTACCAGCCTGCGGCGGGCGGCGCCGCTCGGAAGCTCATTCCCACACGCTCTCGCTACCTGGCGGGCTTTGACATGAGCGACGTCGAGTGGGACAGCCTACGAGTGCCGGTAAACATGGCCTTCTTTTTTCATAACTCCGCTGAGGGTGGAATCGCCGCCTATTATCCCAGCCCGATGGGACCGACCGAGTCACTGCTGACTCTGGAAAGCTGGGACGAGCTAGCGCGTCGCAACGCCGTGCTGCGCCAGATGGAGCCGGATGTCGAGGCCCTGTTGGTCAACCGGGTGGGCTCCTCACGGGATTACTTTCTGGTTCCGATCGATGAGTGTTATCGGCTAGTCGGCATCGTGCGAGCGTACTGGCGGGGGCTGAGCGGCGGCAAGGACGTGTGGCGGGCTATCGACGAGTTTTTCGCAGGTCTCAGGCAGAAGGCGGGCGCTGGCGGGGGACGTGATGCCTGAACTTGAATTTGGCGTGGTCGAAGTGGAGGTCATTCCCTTTGCGGCCAGCCCCACCATGATGTTCAAGGTCCGCATTGCTAACACCACCGAAGGCGAGAAAATTCACTCCATCATGCTTCGCGCTCAAATCCGGATGGAGGTTACACGGCGGCAGTACGATACGGACACTGAAATTCGATTACTGGATGTTTTCGGCCAGCCGAGCCAGTGGGGCGAGACGCTGCGCAGCCTGCTCTGGACGCACACCACGACCTTCGTACCCCGATTTGAAGGGAGTACGGTCTTCGAGATGCCGGTGGTATGCACGTACGACTTCGAAGTGGTTGGCTCCAAGTACTTCCATGCCCTGCGAGATGGCGATGTGCCGCTCATTTTTCTGTTCAGCGGCACGGTGTTCTACACGGACGACGATGACCGGTTGCAAACGGCACCGGTGCCGTGGGAGGCGGAAGCGTCCTTCCGACTCCCCGTTCGCTACTGGCACGAGATGATGGACCGCTACTTTCCCAATTCGGCATGGCTACGAGTGCAGCGCGATGTTTTCGACCGATTGCATGACTACCTGGCACGCCGCGCGCTGCCCTCCTGGGACGCGGCGCTTGAAGAGTTACTGCAAGCCCGCGAGGCAGAGATGGAGCGACCGTAAATGGAATCGGTTGAACAGATCGCCGCGACTGTTCTCTATGAAGGTTTCTTGCTCTATCCTTACCGCCGCTCGGCGATGAAGAACCAGCAGCGATGGACCTTCGGCGGAGTTTATCCCCGGAGCTTCAGCGAATGGAGTGGCGGCCACGACCCCTGGGCCATGCAGACCCAGTGCCTGATAACAGGCGATCAATGGACGCGTCTGGTGGTCAAAATTCGTTTTCTGCAGGTTGTGGATAGAACTGTCCTGCAGGAGATTGATGGCGCCCGGCGCCCAGTCGAAGAGTTGCGGGTGGGTCAGGAAGCATACCGCCCCTGGGAGGAGTCCGTCGAGCGGGAGGCCGAGACTCATCTCTTGCTGGGTGAGCTGGGCGACCGGTCGCGGTCGATGCCGATCGACATACCCGGCGGTCAGGAAGAGGAAGAACTTTACGGGCCGGATGGCACGAGTGCCGGCGCTTTGCTCCGTACCTGGCAGCCGATTCGGGAAGAGGTAGACATAAGGGGAGACAGGCTGAGCCGCCAGGCCGAAGAAAGCGGCGCCGGGCTCTTCCGCCTGACTGTGCGGATTTCCAATAGAACCGAATGGGAGCCGGCGGATGGAACTGGCAATTCTCAAGCTCGGAACTCAGCCCTTCGCCGAGCGTCCATCTCGACTCATACCATTCTCCAGGTGGAGGACGGTGAGTTCGTTTCGCTATTGGAGCCGCCGGAGGAGTACGCAGCAGCGGCCGCCGAGTGCGCAAACCTGCACACCTGGCCGGTCCTGGCAGGGGAAAGTGGAGACCGACATGTGATCCTTTCCTCACCGATTATCCTGTACGACTATCCGCAAGTGTCGATTGAAACTCCCGGCGACTTGTTTGACGCCACGGAGATTGACGAACTCCTCCGCTTCAGCATCATGACGCTGACGGACGAAGAGAAACAGGAGATGCGCGAGTCCGACCCACGATCACGGGAGATTTTGGAACGAACCGAATCGCTGCGTCCCGATGAGTTATTGAGTCTGCACGCCTCGGTGCGAGCGCTGCAAATTCGAGAGCCGGGAGAGTCATGAAGCCGTTCTGGGAACGCGACCAAGAGCCGATTCCGCGCATTGTCATCGGTGACATAGAAGTCGCCAAAGGCAGCAGAGTCCGTTTACATCCCAAGCCGGGTGGCGACATTATGGATATCGCGCTGGCGGGCCGCGTGGCCTATGTGGAAGCGATCGAACAGGACTTCGAGGATCGCATCCAGATCGCCGTCATCGTCGAAGATGACCCGGGCCGTGACCTCGGAGAGCTTCGGCAGCCCGGCCATCGTTTTTTCTTCAGTATGGAAGAAGTGGAACCCCTGAACGGCTCGGACGCGACGCCATGACACCGCGCACTCTGGTTGCCGGAATCGGCAACATTTTCCTGGCGGATGATGGTTTCGGGGTCGAGGTTGCCCGGCAACTAGCAGGGCGAGCGTGGCCGGAAGGCGTGCAGGTGCGCGATTTCGGCATCCGAGGCATGGACCTGGTCTACGCGTTGCTCGAAGACCACGACACGGTGATCTTTGTCGATACGGTGCCATTGCAGGACCAACCGGGAACGCTGCGCCTGATCGAACCCAGCATTCCCGAAGACGGAATGGTGTCGCTCGACACGCACGGCATGGATCCGGTTAAAGTTCTCGGCCTGGCCCGCGCTATGGGCGCCCAACCGGCCAGAATCTTTGTCGTTGGTTGCGAGCCGGAGCGCATCATCGATCCAGACCAGCAACCAGACGTGGTGGTCGAACTGAGCGAGCCGGTGCAGCAAGCAATTCCCAGAGCAATTGAGATGGTCGAGGAACTGGTAGCCGAAATTTACCATCCAGCTCAAATAGGAAGGAGGTGAGAGCGTATGAAACTTACAGTATCTGTGGCGATCGTGGTTCTAACGATTGTTGGTATCACAGCCACGCAGCTGCCAGACATTCAACGGTATTTAAAGATCCGCTCGATGTAAACGGCACGCAACAACTATCGCCGATGCATATCAAGCATGCCACCGCCCAAGACACCACAGAAACGCGAGGAGCATCAGTCATGAATGACAAGGAAGAATCACCGAGCCATACTCCCGGAACAGGGAAAGGTGAAGAGCACGCCTCGGGCCAGGAAGCGGGCCGAGAGGACACCGGGACCAATCCTGCGGGTCGAGAAACCGGAAAATCCACCGCCCGCGACTATACCGACATTAATCCCCAGGATCCGATTGATCCAGATAGCCCGACGCTCGTTCCAAGTTGAGTCACAAATGTTTGTCGGAGGTTAAATATGTGGATCGGCCGCTGCCGAGAGATGTCGGTAGCGGCCGACAGTTGACGGACACAAGCCGGAAAAGTGGTCGGCGGCAAGGGAGTCGAACGCCACCGCACGGATCGTGGACCCCTCCCCTCGGTACGCCGAAGCGTCGTGCGCGGACAGCGATGCGCGACTAACCGTCTTTTGATCGCGGATTGGCTGAACGATCCGAAGAAGGAAAATACAATCCGCTAGCTTCTGGATGCTCTTCGAGATCAAACCCCGTGGTCTGGAGCCGCGGGCGAGGCGCACTGTGTGCGCATGGTCAAGTACCTCCACTCTGGCAGGATGAGCATCCGGTCTGGCTTTGAGCCCGCGCGAGTTCCGCGTCCGAGTATTCGGGCTGCCATATTCGAGCGATGAATCCATTCATTGTCTTGCAACGGCCAGCCGACTTTGTATACGGGGGTAAACCTATGAACGAAAGGCAGATCATATGTCGGTCACTGTCCCCAGCGCGCTGGGCATTAACCTCTGCCTGAGCACGAAGCCGTTCTCCCTCTTCCCGAGTCCGAAGCGATTCTTCTCGCCGAGCAACCCCTAGAACA